>Ga0137403_10000083_pt1 | contig 104532 bp, 99 predicted proteins | sample CZOMad2_1_16fung_FD_122057 | JGI IMG/M metagenome (GOLD analysis project Ga0137403, IMG submission 122057) | Vadose zone soil fungal communities from Angelo Coast Range Reserve, California, USA - CZOMad2_1_16fungal (Hybrid Assembly) | ecosystem: Environmental > Terrestrial > Soil > Vadose zone... | reverse complement strand
AAGACCGCCGCGTTCGGCGCCAGCAAATGGAACAACTTCGCCACGACAGTGCACACGCCGCGGAAATGGCCGGGTCGTGATCGGCCTTCGAGCGTCATGGCGAGCGAATTTTCGTCGACCGAAATCGAGAAATCCGCGGGATACATTTCCTCGACGTTCGGGCGGAACAGAATGTCTGCTCCGGCATCGCGGCAGAATTCATCGTCCTCCCTTTCCGGTCGCGGATATTTTTCGTAATCGCCACCGGGTGCGAACTGGAGCGGATTCACGAAAATGCTCACCGCAACTTCGCCCTTCTTCCCGGCCGCCTCGCGCGCGACGCGAATCAATTCACCATGGCCGCGATGGAGCGCGCCCATAGTCGGCACCAGAACTCTGCGCTTATCACTCTCGCGAGAGTGCGACACTGCCTCCCGCACCGTGGAAAAAATCTGCACCCTGCGATGATCCACTAACGCTGTTGCCAAGCAACTGCGTTAGATCAGGTGGCATCGGCATCTTGAAGGACAATCAAAAGTGGGTTTGTCTTGGATTGAATTCGTGCGGCAACCATGCAAGATGGATGTGTGATTGACTGATGCGTTGACAGAACAGCATTTGAAGGCGCACGCTCGTCGATCTCTCTGCCGATCCGCGCCGAAACTAGGTCCCGTTAGATTTGTGGAGCATGCGGTGCTAATGCGCGCAGCCTTGCTAGAAAATTCGGCGTTAGGCGCTCAAAAAACTCCTGATCGAGAATTCCCAAGTCATCATCTGCATCATCGTGTAGCCGTTCAGCGAAGCGAAAAAGCCGTCGCCTGCCAGCTGGTGTCGACTGCCACACGCCGCGACGCGGCATCATTAGATCGCCTTTTTGTTTTAAGTTCTGACGCAGCCAAGCAATTCGATTTACGATTCTTCGCTCTCCGGTAGCCACGATTTCTTCGTCGTCCACGCGCGGCTGAAGCAGTTTGTTGCGTAGGATTAATTCAACTACTTGTGATTTCGATGCCGTTCCCCCATGGCAATGCAATGCGTACAAGACGGCGATCTCCTCCTCTCGCGTTATGTGCACTTGATCAGTCTATACTGTCGGATCTTCCGCGAGCCGACGCTGTAATCGACCCAGCCAGTGAGCTCCGCGTAACTCGTGTTCCCAGAGTCGCATTGTTTTGAAGCCGCGACGCACAAGCAATCGACGTAGACGATTGTCACGTCGCTGATTCCCGAGCAGCTTTGTCTTCCAAAACTGGCGGCGTGTGCTCGGTATCCGCCGCGCGCATCGAGGGCACGCATGCCAAAAACATCCGTCGACAAAGACGGCGAGTTTATTCTTGGGAAAGTAGAAGTCCGGCCGCCCGGGGATGTCCTGTGGATGCTTCCGCCAGCCGGCAATTTTCGCTGCCCGCAAGAGAGTTTCGACTATAACCTCGGTCGAGCGATTGCCGGTTGACCGGACGCGTGACATTCGCGTCGATCTTTCACTGATCGTGAGCGGATCACGTCGAATCAACGCTCTAGCCATACGACGCGCTCAATCCCCAACTTGCTCGCAGCTGTTTCAATCAGTGTTCGAACTGAAGGCTGATGAAACTGACCAAAAGCATTTGTCAGAACGACCCCAAAAGCCTTTCCACCTGGCTCATTGTGCGCGCGTTCGTACGTTGCCATGAGTATTGTTTTCCAAGCGTTCGCTCTTCCCCAGGCAAATACGCGTCCATCTGCTAATACGCGGCCGTGTGGTTTTATATCTGCACGAAGGACTTCCGCGCCACTAACTCCAAGCACATGATTAACTAGCGTGTCATCGGCCTGCTTCTGACGAGCATAGTCTTTGAGGAGCGAATCCTTAAGGTAAAGTCGGACATCGCTGACTCGAATGAATCGCGAAAGAACCCCCCCGACAGCAGGATCGCGCGTCCATGCATCATACGTGGCCGACTTCTCCGCGACAGACAGTGACATCCAGTTCTTCTCGTCGGCGAGTTCGTAGAGCCTACAGCGTAACTGCTCTCGAATATTGTCTGGAACACTCATTGCACACCACCGGGAGGTGCTGGCTCCGGAAAATCGAAGTGCGGAATTCGCAATGTTGCGTCATCCTCACGATCGGACAGTGAGGCTTGGTCGAGAATCCACTCACGAAGGAAACTTCCGGCCGACCGATTGCTAAATTCAATCAGGCGCCCCCCAAGACCAAGTTGTTCCACGGACGCGCCACGCATTGCCGCGTCGAGCTGAATGACTTCGGCCATCCGTCGAAGATCGGTGACGAAGTCAAGGACGACGACTTTGTCTTTTCCTGCGCGAACGCGCAACCCGCGGCCGAGCTGCTGAACAAAAATGCGGCGGCTGTGTGTCGCTCGCATAAAAATGAGGAGATCTACATCTGGCACATCCACACCTTCGTTGAATAGGTCTACCGTCGTCAGCACATCTAATTGCCCGGCGCGGAATCGAGACATTAGTACATCTCGCTCGCGCGGCGGAGTTTCGTTGGACATCACTTCCGCTCTGAATCCGTACCGACGCAGCATAGCAGCAAAGCTTGTCGCGTGAACTGTCGTTGGGCTGTAAGCAATTGCAGTATGTCTGCGCTCGTTTTCGAAAACGTCTTTAACGATCCTGACCGCTTGCTCGTCGCGCGTCGGAATGATCAGCTTTCGGTTTAGCTGAGCAAGAGAGTAACCGAAACGCGAGGCTTCCTGCACAAACGACCAATCAAGATTGTCTCCAAGCAACCGATAGTCGATCTCGGCAAGGAATCCGCGCTGTAAACCTTCCGCAATGCCGATCTTCACTACGGCGGGACCAATTAATTCATCGATATCATACCCATCGCCGCGCCAAGGAGTCGCCGTCACTCCTCCGGTGAGTTGTGGGCTTAGGTCTGTGAGAACTTCGCGAAAACTCTCGGCGCCGATGTGGTGTGCTTCGTCGACAAGAATAAGCCCAAACTCGGGAAGCTGATTTAGACGCGACTTAGCACTCTGTATTGTAGCGAAGGTGATGCCGTCCCAGTACGTTGGAATCTCACCTTCCGCTAATCTATGCGTGGGTACCCACTTCGGTAATTGATACCAAAAGTTCTGTTGAAGCTGATGAACTAGTTCTTTGACATGAGCTAAGACTAGAATTCTGTCATGAGGAACGAGACCGTCACGGAGAAGGTCTGCACACACTTCCGCGATAATAACGGTTTTACCGAGACCTGTCGCGAGAACGGCTTGCGCGCGACCGGTGTCCAGAAGCGCGGCTCGGACCCGAGATGAAGCGTCCTCCTGATATGGACGCAAAGTTCTCCGATGCAACGAATATTCCGGTGTCGCGCGCATCATAACTAATAGGTCTTCCGGTTGTGCAAGCTCAATCGTGAGGCCGAGTCGTTCGTAGCGCGTCTTTTCGCGAAGCAATGACTCTCCGGCAGGACGCGACGAAGCGATCACTAGACGGTCTGCGCCGTAAAATTTCCCTGCTTCTACGACTTCTCGAACAGCAGCGGATGGCGGCGGCGTGCTCGTCGTGTGCTTGCATTGAAAAATCCATAGTTTGCCGGCCTTTACGCCAAGTACGTCCGCGCCTCGATCACCGGTTCCGGCAACGATGCGTACATCATCAAAGCCATTCGCCAGGAGCAGCCGGGCGACGTCACGTTCAAAAGCTTGCCATGGGCCTTGAAGCAACCGCCGATGATCTAGAAAGCCTGAGGAGGAGTTAATCAAGTTGTAGGTATAGCGGGAGAAGTCGGCGCCAGAAGGTCCAGCGCAAGGGCAGCCCGCAATAAGCGAACGCGGCTTGCATCGGCGAGATCCGCAGGCTCGTTTTCCGCAAGCCATGCGGCATCAGCGAGCAATGTAAAGTAGTACGCGACTAGCCTTGCCCGTGCTTCTTCCGTGGCCGACGCACTTCCAAAATCCAGGCCAGCATATTGTTCATCCCAGTAATTACCGTCGAAGAATAGTTCTGGATGCTTTTGGAAGAATGTTAGAAGCGCTCTTCGCGGCGCGAACTCAAGAAAGCGGCCTTGAGCGAGAACACGTTGCGGCTCACTGACGGCACGACTTGCCATTTTCTGTAAGATGGCTTCACGGTCTGCAAGTGGGAGTTCCTCAAAAAGCGAAGCGGAATCTGCTGACGAGAGCGCGTTTGCGACCGCGCGAGCAATATCAGATAGGGTCGAAACTGCGTCCGCAGACAATGCGATTTCATCAAGCTTAGTTGCGGTTGCGTAGCGGTCTCTTAACCCGGCCAAGATACCTGCGAAGCGAGCTTGAGTATTAGTACCACGGATGAAGTCCATTGCGGCCCAACTTAGTTCCGCAAGCAGTCCATCAAGAGGCGTCATCGTAGCCGAATCAAAGATCACATGTTGCGCGTCGACGTAAAACTCGTGTACTCCCGCAGCCGTTGCACGGAGTAGCCAAGGAACCGACTGCTCGGATATAATTGGATCCGAAGCTTCAACGGCAAACGCCTGCACCTCCCACCGTTGATTTGTTACCTCGTCACGATACTCACGCGACAGCGCCTGCAGCGGCGTTCGTGCCGGTGGCGGCGTGGAAGCAGGGACGGGCGGTTCAGGCGACTGAGCTTGGTCGTCCTCACTGGGACCCCCGACGAGTCCAGGAATTCCGCCAGTTCCACCTCCGGGCTGTTGCTGGCTTTGAAGAAGTTCTCGATCCGCTTCTTGAACTAGTTCCCACCACTTTACGTCTGTTCTGTACTCAGGGTCAGCTGCATAGAAACGTTTCGCCATCTCCTCTGCGCGTTCATTATCCGGTACGATCAGCAATCGCGCGTAGCAGCCTGCCGCTTTGGGTTTCGGCGTCGATCGCCGAAATGCTTGGAACAAGAGAGATAACGGTGAATTATTCTGGCCGAAGCCTAGTCCCGCAGCTTTATCGGGTCGCAGAGGTCCTTCACCACGAACAATCGAGACCATCTCTTCCCAAGCCGGGTCGTTTCGATCGAAGCGGTCTTTCGTATATGTAACGCGGCAATGGTCTATGTGGATTTCACCTACGATGCGGCCTCGATGTCGCGGATCATCAATTGGGTATTCTTCTTCCTCTACGCTTGTATCGCCCGTCCACTTGAACAGATCCCGGCTGGCATACTCGATTTTTCGACCGTGCCTAATTAGGTCGATACCGTATTCAGTGGCGCTCACGTAACGTTGAATACCTAGCCAGCCATGCACATGTCGTGTACGCGAGACAACGCCTTCAGTGGTGTTGCAAGCTGGGCAAGATTCCTCTTGGGCGGCGAGCCATTGCCAGCAACGCGTACAGAAAAGGCGATCATCGAGACGGACATCCACTCGTTGGAATGCATTGATTGGTCCGTAACGGTTTGTGTGTACAATGCGTTCGTCTGGTCCGTCTCCCCAAACACAATGATCGCGACCTCGGACAGCTTGACCATTAATCATCAAACCAAAAGCAATCGGCACTCCGTTCGGTCGAAGCATTGCGGAATACGCTTGCGCCAGGTCGCGTCGTATCTTCGATAGATTTGCTGCTCGAGTGAGCCATTGCCTTTGCTCGGGTTTCAGGCGTTCAACGGAAACCTCGGTGCCGTGCTCCGAAGGATCTGCTTTAGCGCGATGTAGGATTGGCGTCCGGAAATGTCGCTGGCGCATCAATGTGTCGAAGTCGATTTCGAGTCCTATCCATTCGCCATCTCCCGCGATCGTGGACCAGACACGCGTAAGCGTTCCGAGCCGTGCTGTGGCTATATTGAATCCCATTCCAAACATGCCCAAGTTGTTAATCGGATCGTTTCCGGTCCAACCTGCGCGCATCGCGTTTTCCAATCGTTCGATCGTCATGCCTGGCGCGTTATCGCGAAGAGTTAGCTTTGCGCTAGCGACGTCGGCCGTCGGAATAGAAATGCTGACTTCAGGATGAGTTAGTCCTGCACCAGTACGTCGCGCCGATAAGAAAGCATCTACAGAATTGTCAATCAGCTCTGCAAGGCACCGCCAAGGTGCAAGAGTGATTTCACCAAGCATCGGCAAAATGCGAGGATGAGGGCTGAGATCAAAATCGTTAGTGTGTGTTGGCATTGGTCACATAGTTATCCTTGGGATTGCGACTGATAAGTGGATGTAAAGCTCTACCTAGTATTGTGGCTAGAACACAGGGAACTGCGTTCCCAATTTGCCGCGTCACGTGGATTCGAGCGCCAGAGAAAAAATGATTATCTGGAAAAGTCTGTAGTCGTGCAGCCTCTCGCAGCGTGTAATAGCGGAATCTTCCAGTAGAGTCGACCAGTGTGTTTTCGCCGCCGGGAACGCCATGTACACCGGCCTTAATGGTCTTCGACGGCCAATCTAATGAACTGCCACTGTGGCCGCCGTACGTACGCGCGCCGTCGATAATCCAATGGTTCATCCACGCGTTGCTTTCTTGGTTGGTTGGCTTAGGCAGGTCGTTTAATGCTTGTCGCACCGTAATCCAAGGCACCGTCGAAGATGTACCGTTGAGTGGAAGAGCTGCTTCAACGTGCTCGCGTTGACGTTTTGGGACCCCGTGCAAATCCCAGTATTCTCCGGTTTGCTTGCTGGCAACCAGCGCGACTCGCGAGTGAGTTGGCTTTGGAAAGTCGAACGCGCCAAATTCTCTTCTCAGTGCAACGATAAATACACGAAATCGGCGCTGCGGAACACCGAAGTCAGCTGCATCGAGCGAGTGATACTCTACACGGTACTCTGGCTCGTAACCCAGCGACACCTGGCATTCTCGGATTCGCACGTCGTGACTGAACCATCGCTCGCCAGGACGTGGTGCGATGGAAGGGCATTCGAGTTGCCGTAACACATATTCGAAATATGAACGGAATAACGGTCTAATAAGACCGCGTACGTTTTCGACCAAGACAGCGCGCGGTCTCGTCAACCGCACGACCCGTAGCAAGTCTGGAAAAAGATTCCGCGGATCGTCATGTGCCTTGTGACTCCCTCCCAAGCTAAATGGCTGACACGGCGTTCCCGCTGCTAGCAACCGAACTTCTTCGTTCGAGGAGTCCCACAGAAATTTTTCAATGTGCTGTTCATTAACCGTCCCGATCAATGTCGGTTTTGCCGCACCAAGGTTATATCGCAGAGTCGCGCATGATTGCTGATCGCGCTCGTACAGAGTCGCTGGATAGAATCCCGCGGCCCGTAGCCCAACCGCCATTCCACCTCCGCCGGCGAATAATTCAACGTCTAACATAGTTCGCCGGGAGGGAGACGCGGTAACGCTTCTGTTCGACGAAATCGGGGCGAGAGCTTTCTCGGTCCTCTCCGCCGACGCAGGACATGTTCGCCTTCATCCCAAGAAAGGAACCAAAGGCAGACTGCAAGGCCAAACTCCCACCGGGCGGCCCCGTCTTTGTGGAACCAGTCGGAGTCGTTGAACGGCGGATTGAAAAAGGACGTCATAAGGGAACGCGTGGTTTTTAGCTGGGGAAGGAAGCTTTTTCCAGAGGAAAAAGGCCCGAGATCCGAGATGAAATCAGACAACCGATGCCTGCTCCATCCAGATCGCCTGGCGAGCGAACGCGAATTTGGCGTGGCCGAAATTTTTCCAGCCGGCGCGCCGGGCGAGCGAATTGAATTCCGCGAAGGAAAACGCGCGCTCGGCTGAAAGGCGCGCGTCGGTTCGCGTCATGGGTTCGCGGAAAAATAGAGCCGTGAGCAGGAAAACGCCGGTGGTCGCGAACCAGCCGCGCTGAAGATCGGCGACGAGGACGTACCGCTTCGAAAGTTCGCGGCAGCGCTGAAGCAACTTCACCGCGTCGGACTCGGCGAAATGATGGAGTGCGAGCGAACAGAGAACGACATCGTACGGTTCGCGGTCAAACGCCAGGACATCGCCTTCGACAAATTCAATCTCCGGATAATCGATGCTCAATCGGCGCGCGATTTCCAGCGTAGACGGTTGCTGATCGACGGCATCGACACTGACCTCAGCGCCGACGGTTCGCGCGTAATCAACCACCAGCCGCGGGATATCGCCAGAGCCGGTCGCCAAATCGAGAATTCGCATTCGGCTCCGCGGCCGAACCCAACGCCGGAGAAAACGCTCGATAAGCCGGTAACTGCCGAAGTAGCGATTCAGTTGCCGAAGATTGTGCAGGTCGGCTTCCAGCTCGGCGGTGACCGGTTGCGGCCGGTCCATCAATTCCGGTTCGGCCGGGTTGAAGCTTCGCTTCATCGGGCACGCCACGCGGGCGATTGGGTCAATCGCCCCTACCCAAGAACTTCGCCCAATCGTCCGGCAGCGTCGCCGTCTCGATGTCGCTCGCGATGCGTCCTTCAAACTCGGGCTGGAACGACGTGCTCGTTCCGTAAACCATGATCACGTCTTCGGATCCTTCAACCCGAATGGCGTGCGCGACGCCGGGCGGCACGACGATTCCCACATTGTTTCCGCCCGGGTGATTGTCGCCGTCCACGAAGAAACGCATCGTCCGCGCCGGCAATCCGGCCCGCACATCGTGCAAAATCATTTCCGCAACGCCTTGGACGAAAAACATCACGTCCCATTGTTCGTGGGCGTAACGCCGCAGCGCGTAATTTTTCGGCTCCTCAACAAAGAGCCGGCGCATCCATTTCTCGGGTTTCGTCCCCGTCGGAATGCTTGGCGGATGAACGTGGAACCCTTTTGCGGTTTGCGCGAACGTCCGTGCGGTGGCCCATTGCGCCGGCCAAAACCCGATCCGCTCGAGAACGCCCTCATCGCGCCGGGCGAACTCACCGAATACGCCTCGATGCCGCTGGTGATGGATCTTTCTCGGGAAAATCTCGACGCCCGGGATTGATTCGTCGCCACTCTTTGCCGGTGCGTAGTCGCGAATCACGAGCGCCTTCTGTGCTTCGGCGCTGAGGCCCCGCCAAAGCTCTTTTTTGTTTTTCGCCATGGGAAAAATCTAGCTCGTCATTTGCCTAACGAGAAATCGGCGCGGTCGCGAGAAAGATTTGGGTTGTAATAGGGGTCGTCGTCAAGAATTCCGGCCCAGCGTTCCCGCATCACGCCGGTTTCCATCGGCTCGACGGTCCGGCGACGACTGCTGGATTCGTGGTGATAAAGCCGGGCGAACGGAGTGTAAACGACGAGGTAACCAGCGCGGCGAATTTTCAGGCACAAATCGACGTCGCTGAAGGTCACCGGCAGCCGTTCTTCATCGAATCCGCGGACCTTGTTGAAGACGTCGCGGCGAGTGAGCAGACACGCGCCGGTGACCGCGCTGTAATTGCGCGTCACCTGCAATTGGCGGCAAACGCCGGGCGCTTCCGCGGGAAAACCACGAAACGCGTGCTCAGCGATCCCGCCCACGCCCACGACGATGCCCCCGTGCTGCACCGTGTCGTCCGGATAAAGGAGCCGCGGGCCGACCGCGCCCACCTCCGGCCGCTGAATGTGCTCCGCCATGATGGTGAGCCAATCGCCGTCAATCACCTCCGTGTCGTTATTCAAAAAGAGCAGCCACGGATTGCCGGTTTGCTCGGCGGCGAAATTGTTGATCGCGGAAAAGTTGAATGGACCGCTGCAGTTCAGGACGCGGTGTTTCGTCGAGGAGAGAAAAGCGCGCGCCTCGTCAGTCTGGCTGTCGTTGTCGACGATAACGATTTCGTAGGGCGCGTAGATCGTTTCTTTCTCGATGCTCTCGACGCAATGTCTGAGCAACTCGATGTGATCGCGCACCGGAATGATGATCGAGATCGGCTTCGCTTCGGCCAGGTCCCGCTTGATCCAATAAGCGTGCGTCCGCCAGTCGACGGTGACGTGTCCGCGCATCTTTTGGCGTTCGAGGTGTGCTTCCAGCGCCAGCCGGCCGGTTTCGAGGGAACCGGGCTTGCGTCGGATGTTGTCGGCGGTCGAAGCCTCGCTCCGTCGCCAGTGATACAGGACCCGCGGAACGTGATCGATCCGGCTGGTCCGTTCGATGATTCGCAGGAACAGGTCGTAATCCTGGGCGCCGTCGAATTCAGAACGAAACCCGCCCACCTGCTTCAGCACCTCTGCGCGGATGATCGTGAAGTGACAAATGTAGTTGCAGGAAAGAAAATAATCCGGCGACCAATCCGGCTTGAAGATCGGCGCGTCGAGGCCGTCCTCGGTCAATTTATCTTCGTCCGAATAAATGAGGTCGGCATCCGGATGGTCCTGGAGCCATTTCACGTGTTGAAAAAGCGCGTCGGGCTCGAGCAGATCGTCATGATCGAGCAAACCGATCCATTCGCCTTCCGCCATTTCCAGCCCGCGATTCGACGCAGCCGAAATACCGCCGCGCCTGTCGCTTCTCGTCAAAATAATTCGCTCATCGCGCGCCGCCAGCTCTGGCAGGAACTTCAACAAGTCCGCATCGGTGGAATTGTCGTCGATGAGGATCAACTGCCATTCTTCGTAAACCTGATTGCGGACAGACTCGACGCAATCCTCCAGCCAGGCCACAGGCGTGTCGAATACCGGCGTGACTATGGTAAGGCAGGGCCGGTATTTGAAAGCGCGGCTTTCGTTGCGCAAGCGATCCAATTCGGACGGTTTCGTCCGATGCGCCTCGAACCAACTCTGATATTCATTTGCCGGCGTCCGGGATTTTTTCGCACGCGGCAGGCGTTTGCGAATTCCGCGCACCAATCGCTGCGGCAACAAATATGGGGCGAGCAGAACTTGCCCGACCTTGCGCTCCGGCGATTTGCGGAGCGCCTGCTTCTCGGCCTTCAATTCTTTCAGCTGCTTCCGAGCTTCCTTCCATTTGAGCAGCTTCTCTTCGAGCTTCGAAATGTGATGGTCGGCCGCTTCGAGTTCGGCCATGCGCGTCCGCAGGCTGCGCTCTAAACCGGTGACCTGTCGCTGAAGACGCGCCACGGCCGATTCAACCGCGGGAACCAGCGCCTGGGCGGATTCCGGAACGGCGCGAATCAAACGCAGCCCGCCGGGCTCGAGCATTCCCAGATCGCAACTGTAATCGGGAAGAAAACCTTGTTCTGCAAAACGCCGCACCAATTCCGGCCGCCGCGACGCGCTGTCATCGCCGGGTTCAGGCACGACCAACACGCTTTCGGCGGCCGCCGACAGGGTCGCGACGGCGCGATCGTCGCTCGCGCTGTCTCGCGGATAAAACCAAATCGCGAGACTGGCCCGCGCGCTCACGCCATTTTGAGCGAAAATTGCCCCGAACTCATCGAGAGAAGCGAAGACCGAAGCGTTCACCTCCGCCGCCGCGAGTTGTCGCTGCAATTCCTCGCGCTCACTCCCGACAACCAGAAACGGCCCGCGGCCGAATCTCTGCGCGATTAACTGCGCAAAACCGGATGGCAAAGAATGGGAGCGCGGCCGCAACACAAACGACATTATATTGATTGAAGCGTTCCGCAGGCAAATTTACCCTTCGGCGCGAGTTCGCCGGCTCGTAGCTCCCGCATGCTCGATTTCTGCATTTACCTTTTCTATCGCGCCGGGACGGCAATCGCCAGCGCGCTTCCCCTGCGCGTTTTGTTTGTTCTCGGGAATTTCATGGGCTTCACCGGCTGGCTCCTCCTGCCGCAGTATCGCCGGCTCGCCCGGCGCAATCTCGAGGCCGCCTTCGCGAACGAAAAATCGCCGCGAGAATTGCGCCGAATTTGCCGGCGCCATTTCCAAAGGACCGGCGCCAATTTCCTCTGCGGCACGAAGCTCGGGTCGATGTCTCCGGAAAAACTGGGGCGATATGTCGAAGCGGAAAATGCGGACGCCGTTCATAAACATTTGCGCGCCCGCCGGCCCGTGATCGTGCTTTTGAGTCATATCGGCAATTGGGAAGTTACCGGGCCGCTGGTGCCGCATTACTTTCATTACGCCAGGGTCGGAACGGTCTATCAAAAACTGAGGAACCGTTACCTGGATCGGGACGTAAATCGGAAACGTGCGCGCACCGGCGCTGAGTTGTTCGATCGGAGCGAAGGGTTCCACAAGCCGATCGAATTGTTACGGTCCGGCGGCCTCATCGGGATCCTGGGCGATCAACACGCGGGCGATCATGGTCTCTGGACGCCATTCTTCGGCAGGCTGGCCTCCACTTCTCCGCTGTCGGCTCTCCTGGCAAAGAGAACGGGCGCGGCGGTAATCGCCTTAGCGGTTTACACAGTCGGACCGGCGCGCTGGCGGCTCGTCTTTACTCCCCTCACCGATTCGACCGGCCTCTCAGTGAACTCGGTCACGTTCGAAGCGAATGAAATGATCGAGCAGGAAATTCGGAGGGCGCCCGAGGATTGGTTTTGGGTCCACAACCGCTGGAAAACGCCGAAACCGAATTTCCTTCTCACCCATTACAAGCGCGGCGTTTATCTGCCGCCGGATGCAAAGCTCAAGCCCTTCCGGATTTTGATCCGCGCCGCGAACTGGCTCGGCGATAGCGTCATTAGCGTGCCCGCCGTTCGAGCCATCAAAGCAGGGCGGCCCGATGCACATGTCGTAGTCGTCGCGCCGGAAAAGATCGCCCCGGTCTGGAAGCTCGTTCCGGAAGTCGACGAAGTGCTGGCGTTGGAATCGCGATCTCTCTTTTCGGTTGTGAAAAAAATCCGTGCCCAGGCTGCGTTCGACGTCGCGATCCTTTTCCCGGGCTCGCTTCGCGCCGCGCTCGAAGTTTGGTTCGCCGGCATTCCACGCCGGGTCGGTTTTCCCGGTCATAATCGTCGCTGGCTCTTGAACCAGATCGTCGCCGAAGAACAACGATGGGGTCCGATCCAGCATCAGGTTTATCGTTATTTGCGAATGGCGCGCGAGCTCGGCGGACCTCAGGCGCTGCCGGAAGTACGAAAGTTTCTTCCCCGCATTAAAACGAATGGCGCGCCCGCAAAGCTCGGACTTTGTCCCGGCGCCGAATACGGGCCCGCCAAGCGTTGGCTGCCGGAGCGTTTCGCCGAAGTCGCGCTTGCGATCGCTCAGCAACGGCCAGTCCAATGGGTTCTCTTCGGCACAGCCGCGGACCAGGAGCGCGGCGCCGCGATTGGAGCCGCACTCGGCGCGCATTGCGTGAATCGCATCGGCCAGACCACGCTCGAGGAGCTCGCCACCGAACTGGGCGAATGCGCGCTGCTTCTCACGAACGACACCGGCACCATGCATCTCGCCACGCTTCTCGGCGTTCCGGTCGTCGCGGTTTTTGGCTCGACCGAGCCGCGGCTCACCGGTCCGCTCGGCAGCGGTCACCGAATCATTCGGCGCCAGGTGGAATGCAGCCCCTGTTTTCTGCGCGAATGCCCGATTGACTTTCGCTGCATGAACGCCGTCAGCGTCGAAGAAGTCGTCTCCGCCGTTTCAACCCAGCTCGATCGCTGGCAGACGCCTCGCGGTCCAATTGCTGCCTCATCGTTCGAAAACTGATGGCAGGGACGCCGCGCTGCGGCGTCCGCAATTCATCGCATCAATAGCTGGATCACGGACGCCGCAGCGCGGCGTCCCTACCATAAATCCATTGCTTTGCGCGCTCGTTCGGAAATGCTCTTTGCGATGTTGAAAGAAAACGCGCCGCGGATTCGCACCGAAGTGCAGGTCATGTTTTTCGACACAGACTGCGCCGCGGTCGTCCACAACATCGCTTACCTGCGTTTCATCGAAGTCGCGCGCACCCTTCTCGCCGAGGAACTCGGACTCGGACTCGCCGCGATGGCGGAAACGCAAAAATATCCCGTAGTGGTTCGAACCGAGATCGATTATCGGCGCGCGGCGAAGCTCGGCGATAAGCTCACGATCGAAGGGTGGCTCGATCGCCTCGAACGCGTCCGGTTCTGGTGCGCATTCAAAATTATCCGGCCATCGGATGAAACCCTCATCGCGGAATGCCGCCAGATGCTTGCCATTATCCAAATGCCGGACGCAAACCTCCTGCGCGTGCCGGAAGATTGGGACCGTTACCGGATCGAAGCGGCCTGACGAAAATGGTCGCCGGCGCTCGCACGTTTTCACTCGAGGAGACTTTTCTCTCACCGCAAATCCTGAATCCGCCGCCGACGCGGCACGCGCTCCTCGCGTTTCTGCTCGCCCTCGCCGCGCTCCTCCACATCGGGACCACCGCCTGGGGCGATCTGTTCGACGGCGTGGAAGGCCAGTTTGCCGGCGCCGCGCGCGAAATGGTGATCTCAGGAAACTGGCTCGTGCCAACGAACGACGGCGCGCCGGTCCTCGATACACCGCCGCTCGCGTATTGGGCGGTCACGCTTTCCTGCAAAGCATTTGGGATTAGCGCGGCGGCTGCGCGACTGCCGAACGCACTCGCCACCATCGGCACAGTCGCGCTTACGTTTCTGATCGCCGAACGCCTGGCGGGTTATTGGCGCGGATTCGCCGCGGGCCTGATCTACCTTTGTTCCACCGGCGTGTTCTTGGTCGGGCGAATGGTCGCGCGCGACGCGATCTGCGGGCTTTTTGTCTGCGCTTCGATTTACTGCGTGGTGCGCGGCTATCAACACCAAAAGTTTCGCCGTCTTTGGTTCGCCGGTTTTTGGTTCGGCGTCGCTCTGGCGTTTCTAACGAAAGGCGCCGCGCCGCTTCTCGTGCTCGCGGGCACCGTAATTTGTCTCACGATTCTATTCCGCGAAGCGCGGCTCCGCTTTCGACCGTTGCTTCATTGGACAAATCTTCTTCTCTTGGTTCTGATCGTCGCTCCGTGGTTCGCTTTCATGGAAAGCCAGTTCCCCGGTTTTCTTTCCCGCTTCGCAACCAGGGCAGACGCCGCGCTCGCTTTGCCGCGTTGGGAATTGTTCCTTCTCCACCTCGCGCGCTGGTTTCCAGCAATCTTTCTTGTTCTGCCCGGTTTGCTTTTCGCGCCGCGAAAAATTCTGCGTCCCGACGAGGTAACATTCGCCGATCGCCTCCCGATTTGCTGGCTGATGGTCACGCTGGGAATCGCGCTTATTTTTGGAGACGAAGCTTCGACCGCGCTTCTTTGTGCGTTCGCCCTTTTCGCCGCGTGCGCATGGGAACGGACTTCGCGCCCACTTCGAGCTGTGGGGATCGGGCTTTCTCTCGCGGCCGGCCTCGCGGCTGCCGGGGTTATCTATTTTCGTCCCGCGATTCTTGGAATGCCGACCGACGCCGAGATAGCGCTTTCGCTGCGTCCTTTGGCCCAGTTCGTCATCGTATCGTTTCTCATCTTCGCGGTTGGCGCCTTTTTCGCCATCCGCCAGCGCGGTGAAATCACTCTCGTTCTCGCGCTCGCGGCCATGGTGCCCGCCGGCTGTTGTCTGGTTGAAGGTCGCGCGCGAGTGGCGTCATTTTTTTCCCTGGCCGATGCCGCCAAATATCTGAACCCACGGCTCGGCCGCAGCGGCGAAGTCATTTTCGAAGGGTCGTTACGCGACGGGAGCAGTCTTAGTTTCTATCTGGAGAAAAAATTCTTCTTCGTCGGTCAGCCGCCCGGTTTCTTCGAGCGCGACGACACCGCCCGCCGCAAATATCTCGACGAACATTTTCTCCTCGACGCCTGGGACCGATCCGATCCGCTCTATTTGATCATCGATGAAAAACGCGTCGCGCATTGGCGCCAATTGATCACTGACCGCGTCCACATCTATCATCAGGTTACGACCTGCGGATCGCGGGTGATCCTGAGCAACCAGTTGTAAAAAGATTCGTGAACGTCCAAGGCCAACATTACCGGACCATCTGGCCGAAACGCGGCGAGGAGCGCGTGATCCAGCTTATCGATCAGCGCCGCCTGCCGCATCAGTTCGTGATTGAAGAAGTGCGGACGGTCGCGGAAATGGCCGCCGCGATTCGCGAGATGCATGTTCGCGGCGCTGGTTTAATCGGGGCGGCCGCGGGTTATGGAATGTATCTCGCCACCTTCGAGTCCGATCTGAACGCAGCCGCCGACCGACTGAAGGCAACGCGACCAACTGCGGTGAACCTGGCTTGGGCAATCGATCGGCAACTGCGAAATATCGGCGGCGCGAAAACCGCGGAAGAGCGCCAGCGCGTGGCGTTTCAAACCGCGCAACAGATCGCCGACGAAGACGCCGAATATTGCCGCCGCATTGGCGAGCACGGCGTCGAATTGATCCGGAAACTGAGCGAGAAAAAAAGCGGGCCCGTCAACATCCTCACCCATTGCAACGCGGGCTGGCTTGCGTTCGTCGATTACGGCTCGGCGACTTCGCCGATTTATGCGGCGCACGACGCCGGGATTCCGGTTCATGTTTGGGTCGACGAAACACGGCCGCGCAGCCAGGGCTCGAAACTCACCGCGTGGGAACTCGGTCAACACGGCGTGCCGCATACTGTCATCGCCGACAACACCGGCGGGCATTTGATGCAACGCGGCAAAGTGGACGCCGTCATGGTCGGGACCGATCGGACGACTTACACCGGCGATGTCGCGAACAAAATCGGCACTTATCTCAAGGCGCTCGCGGCGAAAGATAACGGCGTTCCGTTTTACGTCGCGTTGCCGTCGTCCTCCTTCGATTGGAACATTCGGGATGGCCTTAACGAGATCCCGATCGAGGAACGCGGTTCCGAAGAAGTGAGCCACGCCGATGGGTTTCACGGCGGCGCGCACGTCGAAGTTCGCGTCACTCCCGAGCACAGTCCGGCGGCAAATTTCGGATTCGACGTTACCCCGCGCAAATTCGTGACCGGGCTCATCACCGAGCGCGGAGTTTGCGAAGCGACGGAGGAAAGCATCCTGGCGCTTTTTCCGGAGCATCGCGGGAGGTAATTCGTCGAAAGCTCCAAGCACCAAGCTCCAAGCTCCAGAGAAACATCAAGCTCCAAACAACAAACTGAGCGACTTGGATCTTGGTGCTTGGAGCTTTGAGATGAGGGGTTGAAAAAAGAGCCGACCGTTGTAACCTGCCGGCTCTCAATTCCGAAGAAACCCGGATCAATTTTTATGTCGCAACATCGCAGTCTTAAAGGAGCCAGCACCATCACCGCGAAGCGGAACGTTCTGAAACGTTTCGAGCGCGTCGAGCTGTTGAAGAAGCGCGGCCAATTCAAGGAAGGTCAGAAAGTCCTCGGCCTGCCGAAAACCAAGCCCGACGTGTAAGAAAGTGATCAGTGGCCAGTGACCAGTGATCGGCCGGAGAGCAAAACTGATCATTGGTCACTGATCACTGGTCACTCCCGATGCGTCTCAACCGTTTTCTTGCCGCAGCCGGCCTCGGCTCGCGGCGGCATTGCGATGAATTGATCGCAGCCGGGCGCGTAACGATCAACGGCCGGGTCTGCACCGATTTCAGCGCGCAGCCGGGAGACCGCGACCACGTCAAAGTCGACGGCAAACTCATCCACAGCGAGCGCCGGCTCGATATCATGCTGCATAAGCCGGCTGGTTTTGTTTCGACGCGAAGCGATCCAAATGCGCGCGACACGATTTTCGACCTGCTTCCGCCCCATTTGCCGCGCCTCTTCAACGTCGGCCGGCTCGACGCCCAAACGGAAGGCCTTCTTCTTCTCACCAACGACGGTGATCTGGCCCAGCGTCTGACTCATCCGCGTTACAAGATCGAGAAGGAATACGAGATCACGATCGATCGTCCGTGGGACCCGGCTCTCGCACCGAAATTACATAAGGGCGTGATGCTCGATGGCCAACGCGCGCGGATTGATTCTCTGCATTCAATCAAACCGACGCGGTTACGCGTTATCTTGCGCCAGGGAATCAATCGCCAGATTCGCCGGATGTTTTACGAAGTCGGTTACGAAGTGAATCGGCTCATCCGAATTCGCATCGGCCGTCTGCGCCTTGGTGATCTTCCGCGCGGCCATTGGCGGCCGCTCAGCAAGAGCGAATTGCAATCGCTGGAGCCGACGACCCGGCGCTAGTCTGTTGTAGCGACGGCGCTCTGTCGCCGTGTCACGCGTGTCAGCAGCTGAGCGTTCTTACGCCGACCCGTAACGCAGCCCGAAAGGGCGAGGCCGGGCTTTCAAAGCGGCGTCGCTCCAACTACTCCGCCTCACTCCGCAGGATTTCCAGCGGCGGCGCGCTGCCTACGCCGCGGCTCGCGATTAACCCCACGGCGACCGTCAATGCGCTGACCGCCGCCGCCGCGACGAACAGCGGCCAGATCGACGGCGCGTAACCAAGTTTGAAAACGAACTTCGCCAGTCCCCAGCTCGCCGCGACCGCGAGCGCAATTCCAGTCACACTCGCGAAGAGACCGAGCAGAAAATATTCGGCACAAAGGATTTTCCAGATTTGGGCGCGCGACGCTCCGAGCGTGCGCAACAAAATACTTTCCTGGAGTCGCTGATATCGCCCGCTCCAGATCGTGCTCGCCAGCACAATCACGCCCGCGCCGACCGTGAAGAGCGACATCACCCGAATGACCAACGCAACTTTACTGAGGATCGAATCGACAGTCTGGATAACCGACGTCAGGTCGATCGCGGCTACGTTTGCAAATTTCGCCACGATCGCGCTCTGCAATTTCGCTGAGTCCGCCGGCGTCGGGACCCGGCTGACCAGGACATAAAACGTCGGCGCGTTTTCGAGAACGCCCGCCGGAAACACCACGAAGAAGTTCGTCTGGAACCGTTTCCAATCGATCGCGCGCGTGCTGGCGAGTTTTGTTTTGATCGAGACGCCCTGAACGTCGAAGACCAGCTCGTCGCCGATTTTGACTCCGAGATCTTTCGCGATCTCCTCGTCGAACGAGATCGGCACCGGGTCGCCCGGATGGTAATCGACCCGGCCGATCCATTGGCCGGCGGTAATTTTTTCGGTGTCCGTCAACTGTTCGCGATAAGTCGTTCGATATTCGCGCTCCAGTTCCCACTCCGGAGTTTTCCGATGCGGATCGAGAAGCAGTTCGCTCGTCCGCCTGTTCTTCACTTCGGCGAGACGCATCGTGACGATCGGCGCTTCCTGGATCACCGGCATTCCGGAAGCGCGAACGATTTCGGCAACGCCCGCTCTTTGATCCGGTTGAATGTCGAAGAAGAAAATGTTCGGCTGATTGTCCGTTCCGATCGAAGTGAACTGCGAAAGCAGAACCTGCCGCGTCAGGTAGAGATTCAGAAGAAGGAACGTTCCCAGGCCTAACGACAGGGTCAGCAGCAGCGTCCGATTATTCGGCCGGTAAAGATTCGCCAGTCCCTGCCGCAAAACGAAACTCCAGCCGTGCGGAAAGAATTTGCGGATGCTCGCCATCACGAGTTTCGCCACGCCGGCAAAAATGCCAACCGCGAGGAAAAGAACGGCGGCGAAAACGAGGCCGTGTCTGAGCGTGGCTGTCTGCCAAATCGAGAAGGCCGTAATGCCGGCGACGATGGTGGCGTAGATCGCCCACAGCAGCGGGTCGCGTTTTCGTGACGGCGGTTCGACTTCCATGGCAGCGCGAAAAACGCGCAGCGGCGAGAGCCGGCGGAAACGCAGGAGCGGCGGCAAGGCGAACAAAATGCAAATCGCAAACCCGATGAAAACGCCGGCGAAAATCGGACGCCACGCGATCGAAGTCGAAATGGCGAGCGGCAGGAACGACATGAGAATGCGCGGGAAAACTCGCTGCATCGCCATTCCGAGGATCGCGCCGACGCCGGCGCCGAAGAGTCCCATCGCCGCCGTTTGCACGAGATAAATGAAAACGGTTCCCGCCGCCGACATCCCGAGGCAGCGCAGGATCGCGCCAGTCTTCGTTTTCTGTTGCAGATGCGCCTGGATCGCGCTCGCGACTCCGACTGCTCCGAGCAACAGCGAAATGAATCCGACGAGGTTGAGAAAACGATACAGATTCTCGAGCGAAGCTCCGAGGTCGCGTTTCCGTTTCGCCACCGTGTCGTAATCCATCCCCAGCCGCTTGATCTGCGGGCCGACAATTTCGATCCGCGATTCGACGTCGGTGTTGTCCGGAAATTTCACGTAGGCGCGATACCGCGCGACGCTGCCCGGCTTGAGCAAGTGAGTTTCGGCCAGATTCTGAAGCGGAATGTAAACCCGCGGCGCGAGCGATCCGGCCGCCGATGCTTCACCCGGCATTTTCTTAATCGAACCGGCAATCGTGAATTCTAAGTCGCCGATCTTGATCGGGTCGCCGACCTGGGCGTGGAATTGAAGGAGCAAACTTTCTTCGAGAACCGCCTGTCCGCCGTTGCGAAATTCGCGGGCAGCCGTCGGTGGCGTCGTTTCCATCGGTCCGTAAAATGGAAAGTCGCCGCCGAGGGCGCGGACGCTCGCGAGGCGCGTCCCGCTGCTTTTCGGAAACGACGCCATCGTCGCGAAGCGGACTTCTCGCGCCTGCGGTTCGCCTAACGAGTGAAGCAGCTCTTCGTCTTGGGGCCGAAATGCGCGCGTCGATTCGACGACGAGATCGGCGCCGATCAAGCTGCGGGCCTGATCGTCGATCGCTCGCGCCAGGCTGTGGCGAAACGAGCCGATGCTCACCAGCGCCGCGATCCCAAGCGTGATTGAAATCGAAAACAATAGCAGCCGTCGCCGGCTCGACCGGCTATCGCGCCACGCCATTTTCCAGATGAATGAAGTGCTCATGATTCGCGTAAATGCGCCGCTTGCATCGATCTGGGGAGCGCACGCGCCCTCGCGTGCTGGTTGCGGCGCCTCGCTGCAACGAACTCCTCCCCGTAAGCTGAGACTGCGCCCGGACGCGGACGGACTGCAAAAAGTCCGTGAAGGCGAGGCGCCTTCGCCAGCACGCGAGGGCGCGTGCGCTCCCCAGCCAATCGAATTCCGCGCGTCATACCATTTCGCCATTCCGCAGCCTGATCGTTCGTTCGGTGAGGCGCGCGACATCGGGATCGTGGGTAACGAGAACGAGCGCGGTGCCGGCGCTGCGATTCAATTCCAACATCACCTCAATCACCGAACTGCTCGTTTCTGCGTCGAGATTTCCGGTTGGCTCATCCGCGAACAGAATCTTTGGGCGATTAATGAAAGCGCGAGCGAGCGCCACGCGCTGTTGTTCGCCGCCGGAAAGCTGCGCTGGATAATGATCGACCCGTTCCCCCAGCCCGACCCGGCCTAACAAGTCCAAGCCAAGCTGACGCGCGCTCCGGTCGCCGCGCAATTCCATTGGGACCGTGGCATTTTCCAGCGCCGTCAGCGTCGGGATGAGCTGGAAGTTTTGAAAAACGAAACCGACATGCTCGTTCCGGATGCGGGCCCGCTCGTCTTCGTCTGCTTCGCCGAGCGTGATGCCGTTCAACAAAACCGAGCCCGACGTTGGCCGGTCGAGTCCCGCGCAAAGCCCGAGTAAAGTCGTCTTGCCACTGCCGGACGGGCCCAGGATCGCGCACGTGCTTCCCGCGGGAAGGATGAACGAAATGTCCTTGAGGACGGTCAACTTGCCCGCGCCCGTGTCGTAGGTTTTCGTCAAATGCTGAACGTCGAGGATCGAAAGGGCGCTCATTGAAAATGGAATCGGTTTTTGCTCACGCGAACAGGAAGAAGACAATGCCAGCAATTCTCGCAATTGCTCTGGGCGTTTCGCTTTTTTTGTCCGGTGGCGGACTGCCTGATGCCCGCGCCGCGGAGACGCCGGGAAAGTCGCTCGTGTTTCTCGGTGACAGCCTCACGGCGGGATTTGGAGTGCAACCGACGGAAGCGTTCCCGGCACTGGTCGCGGAGAAAATTCGCGTCGCGGGGTTACCCTTCGAAGTTCAGAACGCAGGTTTGAGTGGCGACACGAGCGCCGGTGGCTTGCGCCGAATCGATTGGCTCCTTCAGCGGCCGATCGACGTTCTTGTCATCGAGCTCGGCGCGAACGATGGCTTGCGCGGCCTCGACTTGAAATCGATGAAAGCAAATCTCCAGGCGATCATCGACAAGGCGAAAGCGAAAAACTCGAGCGTGAAAATTGTTCTCGCCGGGATGCAGGTGCCGCCGAACCTCGGACCCGAATACGCGGCCGGATTCCAGCGTGTCTATGCCGAGCTCGCGCGAGACAACAACGCGGCCCTTGTCCCTTTCCTACTGGAAGGCGTCGGCGGCCAGCGCGAACTAAATCAAGCGGATCTGATTCATCCGAACGCGGCCGGACACCGGATCATCGCGGACCTCGTCTGGCGAACATTGGAACCGATTCTTCGAAAATCATGAATGGGTTCGACGTGACTGGCTGCTGTGCCCTGATTACTGGCGCCTCTGCTGGGATCGGGCGTGAGTTTGCCTGCCAACTCGCAGGGCGCGCCGGTGGCCTTGTGCTCGTCGCGCGGCGTTTGGATCGGCTGGAAGAACTGCGCGATGAACTCACAAAAAAGGATCCGAACCTCAACATTCACTGCCGCGCCGTCGACCTGTCGCAACCGCGCGAAGTCGAAGAGTTATGCGAGTGGCTCAACCGCGAAGGCATCGCAATCGATTTCCTGATCAACAATGCCGGCCTCGGCGATCGCGGCACGTTCGTTACGGCTGAGCCGGCGCGTCTCCACCAAATGCTCGCTGTAAACATCGCCGCGCCCACGATGCTGACCCGCGCGCTGCTCCCCGCGATGATCGAGAAGAAACGCGGCGCAATCCTGAACGTCAGCTCGAGCGCGGGATTTCTGCCGATTCGCAAAATGGCCGTTTACGCTGCGAGCAAAGCGTACGTCACGAGTTTTTCCGACGGCATCCGCGGCGAAGTGCGGAAACAAGGGATCGTCGTGAGCGCGCTTTGTCCCGGCCCCGTCGATACGGAGTTTAGCTCCGTCGCGCGCCGCAGCATCGTGAAGCAGCCGTATCCCAGCCCATCCTTCATGCACCTACCGGTGGAAGATGTCGTCCGCGCCGGGCTCACCGGGATCGAGCGCAATAAGCCGCTCGTCGTTCCCGGAATCGTTATGAAGATCGCGATGTTCCTCGTCCGGCTAACCCCGATGGGGATTCTGCGGCGCGTCTAATCTAACGAGACCCAAGATGAGCGACTCCGAACGCTTTCGGAGTTGGCTCCATCGCATGGTTAGGCCTGTTGTCATTATTGTATTGCTACCTTTCGGGTCGGTTTACTCTGTAATCTCGAATTCCTGCACCATCCCGAGATCAGCATGAGTGGTCTCCTGAGCGGTTGTTTCTGGGGTAGTCGTAATTGGCACTGCGCAATGAAGGACATAGCGGCCGGCGGTGAAGTTCCTGCGCAGCCACACAACGCGGCCGATATCGTGGCTGTCCAGCGGTCCTCCCAGGGCATCTACTGGCGCGACCTGAAGATCTTCTTTCCGCCACCGCCTTATATCAGCCACCGTCTTGCCAGCATGCAGACGAAATAGGTCTGCTTCGTGCATAGAGGGCCCCCGCGTTTCTACTCGAATAACCTGTTCGCCCTTGTGCAACTTACCCTCAAATTCAAAGCGATAATCCATGAGCCTTAGCACTACATTCGCGCTAGGTGGTGAATCCTCCACTATCGGAGATCGCACGGAAAAAGCATGGACCGGTTCCGACCTCAAATGGTTCCAGCAGATAAGAACATACTCGCCCGGATCAACTTTGAGCCACATTTCCACTGTCTCACCAGGTGACATCAGCCCGGGACCGGAATAATCCAGCACTCCCTTGGGAAAAAGTATTCCGCGCCTTACCTGCTCCTGAAAATTGGCCGCACTCATTCTGGTCGGAAGCTTTACGAGCATTGCCTCGTGAATCTTAGACCCGTGATTTTCGAATAGGATATGCCGCAATCCGATGGGAACCGCGTCGGGAGCTTCGAATCCAGTATCCGTAGCGACGATTCGAAACACCGTTTCCTTCGGCTCACGCCGAACAGCGCGATCGCAGCCGCCGCTCATCAAAGTAGCGACTATTAGACATGCAAACGTGACGAATTCCGATAGCTGCATGACTACCGGCCTAACGAGACCAAGATGAGCGACTCCGAACGCTTTCGGAGTTCGCTCCATCGCATGGTTAGATGTCATTGGTGGCTAGCAATGTAAGGGCGGAGGTAGAAAGCCGATCCGTATACGAACGCGCCACTTGCGGCAATGAGTAGCCAAGCCGCAGTGAGTAAATACGTCCGCCGGCGACGCGCGAACGTGCGGAAAGTCTGCTCGAATGCGATGCCATGTCTGCGGCGAATGAGCACATAACAGTGAACGAAGTAGAAGAGGAAAAAAATCGCATAAAAGGTGAGTCGAGCAATATCAGGAAGTCGGGTCCCCGTAAAATATGCCAGCCAAGCAACCGCACCAAGCAGGATAAAGCAATGGAACAAACATATCCCGACAACACCCTTATACATATTGGTCTCCAAGGACCAGTTGCCCTGACAAAACCGGAAAAATGCAACGTAGATCGTGAGGTAGCTGTCTTTTAGGAACCGCATCGTGCTCACGAGGGTGATGACATCTAACGAGAACAAGATGAGCCACGCCGCTGAGGACGCGGCTGGCTGCAAGCTGTGGGTGGAACTGTGAACAAGCTCATAAGCACATCGGGCGGCGTTGGCTCCATCGCTTGGTTAGATCATTCCTTCGCGACAATCATCTGTGCGTCCGTTTCGTGCAACACGCGCTGAAGGTCTCGCCAGAACCCTTGTTCGTCCTCGGGCAATTCAGGCAAGAACGTGTCAACGACATAGTCCACGAAAGCGGTAGCTGTCGGCTTGATCGCCGAGTAGGTCTCGTGGATAGGCCAAGGCTTGGATTCTGGGGTGTGCCTTAGTCGCTGCCAAGTAATGTGCATCATGTCCTTTCCGAAGCGTGTGTCCACGTCTGACGGGAGCGAAAGGGAGGCCGGCGTGAACCCAAAATCCGACGAGAACACATCGTCTGGCCATCTGCTCTGTTTCCTCTGAAAGAAATGAATCAGCGCACGAGCATGAACGAAGAAAGAAAGGAAAACGGCTTCCTTCAAAATGTGCGCGTCATCACGCCATTCTGGGATCAGCATACAATGGCGAATTTCATACTGCACATGGTGGAGCATGCGGATTAACTCGTCGCGGCTCGCCATGATCTAACGAGAACAAGATCAGCGACGCCTACCGAGGGCGAGCGTGGATCGGAAGTAGGATGGTTTAGTCATGGAAAACGTGGGGCAAACGACGGGGTAGGCGTTCGCTGCATCGCTTGGTTAGGCGTTTGCGTCAACGCGCACCTGCTTTCTTTTCGGACTCAGCATGAGCGCGGTCGAGAACGCCCTTTCCGTAGCGTCGCTCAATCTCGGGAATCGAGACATCGTTGTAGCCGGTGCGGTAGCCGTAATCTTCATCGGTCATTTCATCTGTCCAAACGATGATAATGTAAATCTTGTAGCGGTGGAGGAGTAGCGTCTCAAAAGCGGGCGAGGGATAACCGGGCCCGACTGACGACGCGATCGCAATATGATGATGGCGGATATCGCGCCGCGCATCTGCCTGGCCTTTGTAGTATGCGCGCACCCCAGCCCGGTTCAGGCCATTAGGAGGTGTTGGCGTAGGGAACGCGCTCGACACTTCGCTGCGAAACGTAAGCAGCAGTAAGAGCAGTGTGAGAGCGGGCGGTCTCATACGCCTAACGAGAACAAGATGAGCGACCGCCGCGGAGAGCGCGCATCGACCGCAGTGAAGAGGCTCTAGCCATGCGGGAAGTAAACGCGCGGCGGGCGGCGGTTCGCTCCATCGCATGGTTAGGCGCTTTGCGTGAGACGTGGAACAAGAGCACACAAATACAGGATGGAGCCGACAACGACAGTAGCAAGGAACGGTTGAAAGCCCGCAGCGGAAATCTGAATGTAGAAAGCGCCAGCGCCCACGACGGCAGCCAACGCAAGGAGAAGAACGACTGCCACGAACGAGAGCCGCAACAAACCGAATGCGAGAGCCAAAGTGACCAATGCGAGAGGGATCATGATGGGGCGATGATGGCTGCGGTAATCGGTGAGGACGAACACATAGAGCCATTGCAAAGCGAGCAACGAAAGACCGGCCGCAGCAATGTAAATGAGCGTGCGCTGAAACATGTTCCAAGAAACTGCGACTGGAGAAAATATCCTCATGCGCCTAACGAGAATAAGATCAGCGACGGCTGGCGAGATGGCGCGTGGCTGCGGTTTGAGGGTGGAATTTCATGGGAAGTGAGGAGCCAAAGCTGCCAGCCGTTCGCTGCATCGTTTGGTTAGGGGCCGTGGCGTCGCTTCTCAACAGTGACATGATCTGGCGGTGACTGTCCAGGAATGTATGAAGCAGAGCCTGCGAGATCATCCCCGCCCCAGACGACTAACCAAGATGAAGGGCCAAAGCTGGAGTGAACCCCGGTACTCAGAATGTTTCGGATAGCCCCCACGACGCGCATTACCGGTGGGGCAGAAATGCGGCGCTCAGGAAAAAAGACACGACCGTCGCTGGGTGTAACCGTCGTCTCTTCATGAGACTGCGACTCCAGGGTGTAGTCCTGCCACACCTCGCTCACATTGACGCCCGCTACGGGGCGCGAGTCGGTGCCGACAATCTGAACAGACCAGGCTGGGACAACCACGCGCTGCATGGGGATCAGCGAAAGAAACAAGAGGCCAGCCACTATCGCGATCACAACTCGCCATTTCGTATTCACTCAGGCGCCTAACGAGAATAAGATCAGCGACGGCTGGCGAGGTGGCGCGTTGCTGCGGGTTGAGGATGGAATTTCATGGAAAGTGAGGAACCGAGCCTGCCAGACGTTCGCTGCATCGTTTGGTTAGATCTTTGGGAGCTCCATTATGTGCCACGCCCCATTTGCCTTTTGCAGGCGATACATCTTGCCTCGCTCCTGCTCTGGTCCAACAAAAACAAAGACCTTATCCGCGTAGGTCTCGAATGGCGGTTTGGGCGACTGCTCCGCCCTGATGAGCGTAATCTCTGAAGAAGTGAAATGCTTAACGATCTGGGTGATCTGGCGAACGTCCTCCCGCGAGATCGGAGCGAGGACCTCCAGTCCAACGTCCGCAGCGCTCACCAGCTGGCAACTCGCAATGGCGACGACAATCGCAAGGAGCTTTCGCATAGATCTAACGAGAAAGAGCTCAGCTACCGCTGGCGGGAGCGAGCATGAATTGAAATGGTGGCGTTTTCATAATGTAAAGCGGGGCATCGGAGCGGCCAGCGGTTAGCTGCAGCGATTGGTTAGATGGTTGGCGTGAATTCATCGGAGTCGTTCCCCACACTGGTTGCAAATTTCCGGATGATAAGTGGGTATGTCCGCTTCAGGAAAGCGATTGCAGAAGGGACAACGATACTGCCAAGCACCGATCGCGGATAATACGATTCCAAGCGCGACAAAGAACCACGGCGATACCGGTGGGAAGAAACGAGCAGTCAAAGCCGCTACGATACATAGTCCGAAAACAAGCATTCCTGTCGCGGCCACACGGCGTCTGCGTCTGAAAATGGCGAGTGGCTCTGCCATCTAACGAGAACAAGATGAGCGACGGCGGACGAGGCCGCCCGTCGCTCGGAGTGTAAGTGTGGAAATCATCTCAAAAAGTAGAGCGTACAGCGGTCCGCCGTTCGCTCAATCGCTTGGTTAGGCCATTTGCGTGGCCGGCCAAAAGATCAATGAGCATAGGCCTCAAGCTGCCGTGCCAGTGCGACCACGGGACTGAAAGCGCTGCTCTTCGGGATGACGTAGTTGGTCTTCTTTCCGTTCGGCATATATCCCACGGAGAAGATAAAGTTGCTGACCGCATCGAAGCTTCGAGACGCGCCTTCGCCTCCAGCGTATTTCTGCGGCAGTGACTCTAGAGTCCGCCACATCTCCTCAAACTGCTGGCGCGAAACGCTGAACGTGCGTTGCCGCGCAGGGTCGCTGGATTTCACGACGCCTTGCGGTGCCGGGGTCTTGTCGACGATCGCGACGAAGATGATGGCGGAGCCATCTCGAAATGTGTGCATCAACGTACGAGTTGGCTTCGCGTCCGCTCTGCTGGCCGCCAGGATGGTGAGCACACTGAGGAAAAGGGTAAGGCGTTTCATAGGCCTAACGAGAATAAGATGAGCGACGGCGGACGAGGGCGCGTGTCGATCGGAGTGGAAGTGTGGAAGTCATCTCAAAAAGTGGAGCGTACAGCGGTCCGGCGTTCGCTCCATCGCATGGTTAGATGATCGCATGGCTAGTACATAAGCACGCGCGCTTTTCTTGTCTTGTCATCGACGTCGATGCCAAAATCCACGAATTTCTGCCCGGGCCTGCGGTAACCGACGTACCACGCGCCGCGCTCTGCGGCGTAAAGGACCGGGGAATGCATGTACTCCCGTATGGAAGCATGCGTGTAACGCCGTGCTTCAGCGTCCGCGATACGAACCGCGTCGGCTCGCGACAAGGGACGAACGACCGTCAGCGCGGAACATGCCGTGGAGAAGATGCAGAATGCCGCGACCGTAAGTTTCTGGAGAGAGGGCTTTATCATCTAACGAGAATAAGATGAGCGACGGCGGGCGAGGGCGCGCGTCGCTCGGAGTGCCAGTATTGAAGTCATCTCAAAATGTGGAGCGTGCGGCGGTCCGCCGTTCGCTCCATCGCATGGTTAGGTCTTTCATCGCGGCGGAGCAATCATTGTATACGTGACGGGAATACGAAACTGCCGAATCGTGCCTGGCCTGAAAGTCCACTGCCGAAAAGCGCGCAGAACTGCCTCGTCGAGGATAGTGTGCCCCGTGCTTCGCTCCATCTTCACCGATTTGAGTTGACCCGTCTTCGCATCGACGATGCCAAGGACGATGCCCCGACCTGAAAGGTGAAGGCGGCGTGCCTCGAGCGGATAGTCTGGATGTAGGTGATGTATGGCGACCGCTTCGGCTTTTGCGAGGGCATGCTCGTCCGGTGGCGGGGGACTGGCGAGTGCCGCCGACGCGGCAGCAACGAAGCCGAGTACTGGAGCTATAACGTGACGCATAAGACCTAACGAGAACAAGATCAGCGACGCCTACCGGGAGCGAGCGTTGATCGGACGTGGTATGGTTTAGTCATGGGAAATTTGGGGCGAACGGCGGGTAGGCGTTCGCTGCATCGTTTGGTTAGGCCTATTGCGGGGATTTAAGGATGTACTGCGCTGTTTCATTTTTTGGGTGTGCGACGGCCCACTCGTGTTCCACCTCCTTGCACTTTCGACAGATGAATTTCTTATAGAGCTTCTTCTCGGCAGCAGGATCAACCTCGTCGCCCCCGCGGACGTAATCTTCTGCATTCGGAAAGTAAGATATAGAGTAGTCGAAGTAAGGATCCTGGAAGTCTACGAGGCCGAAATGAATCGGAACGCGCTTCATCTGCATGCGGATGTGATGCACGTTGCACACTCCGCGGCGCTGGGCGCGCTTGCGCGCGGCGAGCAAGCGGTCTGTGCGCGCGTCCGAGAGGTTGAGCGGCGGACAACCGTAAATCCCCTCCAGCTGCGGATCGGCTGGCGACGCGCTGTCGCTGCGCGCGGTGAAAGCGACGCAGATGAACGCAATGACAAGGAGCGTGTGCCTCATGGGCCTAACGAGAACAAGATGAGCGACGGCGGGCGAGAGCGCGCGTCTCTCGGAGTGAATGGGTGGAAGTCATCTTAAATGTGGATGCACAGCGGTCCGCCGTTCGCTCCATCGTATGGTTAGATGACCGCGTCGCCTCGCCATTTGGTGAATACCCGGTCGACTTCTTCCTCTGGCACCGAAATGAACTGTGACCACACAGCCTCCTGATGACGCGGGTATCCAGTGAGATGAGCCATCGCGTTGTTGATGGCTAACGCGACTTCTTTCGACGAATCGTCAATGTGAGGAATAGCTGCGGCAATCCGACGAACCTGATCGCGCTCGAGCCCGAAGAGTGTGTGAAACTCCCAATCGGGAAAGAATGGTCCGTCGCTGGCAGCGCGAAGACACTCGAACACGGTTTGCTTCTCGGGCTCGCTTAGCGAGCTGAGGCCACCGTTTCGAGTGTACGTTCTAGTCATCTAACGAGAACAAGATGAGCGACGGCGGACGAAACCGCACGTCGCTCGGACTGGGATTGTTGAAGTCATCTCAAAAGTGGAGCGTACAGCGGTCCGCCGTTCGCTCCATCGCATGGTTAGGTCTTCGTGCATTCTAAAGGACAATGACACGATCATTCCGCTTCGGAGCCGGAACCTCCGCGGGAACGACGAGATGCCAAGTTCCGCCGCGCCGGTACGCATGCAACTCTCGGTATGTTGGAATCTTTTCGGTGGTGCGGCCGGACCAAATCTTCACGTGATCACGGGCGATTGTGGTGACGAGGATGGGGCGGTAATAATCCGGCAGGGGGAGGGCCTTTAGTTGCGCGACGTCGGCTTTTGACAGGTTTGCCGCGTAGGGGCCCTCTATGCGCAAATGCGCGCATGCAGTCAACAGAAGGGCAACGAGGATATACGAATGGCGCATAGACCTAACGAGAATAAGATCAGCGACGCCTACCGGAGGCGAGCGCTGATCGGAGGTGGAATGGTTTAGTCATGTGAAATTTCGGGCGAACGACGGGTAGGCGTTCGCTGCATCGCTTGGTTAGATCGTTTTAGCTCCGCCTCGGCTTGCCGCGCGTCTGCGCGCCGTGCTCTCTTCCGCAGTGAGTGCACGAGCAAGATGCCCCCCAGAACGAGACACAAAATGCCGCTGATGTACGCTTGCGACCCGGAGATGTACCACAGTGGAGACGCCAGTTGCCCGGTGAGCAGCGCCCTGATGCCAGCGAGCACCATGACGATACCAAGTAGGAGATAGCCGAGCTCGTCGGACTTAATCTTTGTGGAGTCTGATGGCGCTTGGGACATGTAGATCTAACAGATATTATACGAAAGGGACGTTCGCCTATTTCGGTTGCTTCCGGGGCGGGCCGGGGGGTAAAACGAAAGCATGGCCGGGAGTCGCCGTGACGAAATCAGGGCTCGGCGGCGGGGACGACGCGGGGTTTGAGGGCGTCCTGGATGAAGGCGGTGGCGTCGTTGCGGAATTGGAGGAGCGACGGGTGATTGATGTAAATCATGTGACCGGCTTCGTAGAAAGTCATCCGCACGTTGTCGCGTATCGTCGGGTCGAGCTGCATGGCGTGCAGGGTGCGCTCGGCTGCGTAATAGGGTGTGGCAAGGTCGTAGTAGCCGCAGCAAACCCAGAGTTTCAAATAGGGATTGCGACTCATCGCCTTCTTCAAATCTTCGGCGACATCGAGATACTGGTTCTGCGCGACATTCGCGTAGTTCCATGGGCGGACGTCGGCGATCATTTCGTAGGGTAAATCGCTCTCGAACTTTAACTCGCGCCGCAGGTAGTCGTTCATCATCGCGCTGTAAGGACCGAGGACGGCTTCATAACTCGGATCGAAATCGTATTCCTCGGTGCCAGGCTCGTAGCGAATGCCGGTGAAACGCGCGTCGTATCGCCCGATGGAACGGTTCTTATCCTTCAGCAAATCGAAGAAGAAGCGCCGCGCGGCAATCCGGAAGTTTGTTTGCGCGATCGCGTCTGGCGGCAAGCCGGTGAATCGCGCAAGATCGGCGGCGAGTTCTTTGCGCTGATTGTCGTCAAGCTGATCGCCGCGATTGAGCGCGAGCAGGTATTTGTTCGAGGCGAAATTCTCGCTCTCGGCCAGCGCGTCCTTCAGCGGTTTGCTCTGTAAATCCTGCGGCAACTTTTTGTGGTACCACGCCGCGGCTGTGTAGGTGGGCAAAAACAATGGATACGGCCGGTCGTTGCCCGGATTGAAACGCGCCGTCGAGAAATCAAGGATGCTCGAGACGAGGATGATGCCATTGACGTAGAACCCGTAGCGCTCCTGCAAGTAGTCGCTCAAGCCGGCCGCGCGGGTGGTGCCGTAACTCTCACCGATGATGAACTTCGGCGAGGCCCAGCGCGCGTTGCGCGAGGTATAAAGCCGGATGAAATCGCCGACGCTGGCGAGGTCTTCCTTGAAACCGTGAAACTGCTTCGGATCTTCGCCCGCCGCGCTGCGGCTGTAACCGGTTGAAACCGGATCAATGAAAACCAGATCGGTCGCATCGAGCCACGTCGCCTCGTTGTCGACCATATGATAGGGCGCGAGCGGCGCTTCACCGCGCTCGGTCAGTTCCGTCCGGCGTGGTCCAAGGGCGCCGAGATGGAGCCACACGCTCGCGGAACCCGGCCCGCCGTTAAAGGAATAGGTAATCGGCCGCTTTGCCGGATCGTTGCCGACGTCGGTACGGGTGTAGGCCACGTAGAAAACCTTGGCCTTTTGCTTCGGCTCGTCTTTGTCCTTGTCTTTGTCTTTCGATTTGTCGGCTTCTTTCGCCGGACTCGGCGACGGAGAGGAGCCTCGCGGTCCGCGCTCGCCGTCTTCCGAGCTTTTCTTCTCGCTCCAATCGCGCATCACCATGTAACCGGTGGTCGCGCGGTAACGGATCGTCTTGCCGCCGACAGTCAGCGTGTGCTCGGTCACGCTCGGGGGCGGTTCTTTCTCCTCGTCCTTCTTATCCTTATCCCGATCCTTCGTGTCGTTTTTGCCCGGCGTGGCGGTGTCAGAAGTGGTGTCCTTGTCGGGTCGGACTTTCAATTCGCCAGGAACAGGCTTGCTCGTTTGCGCGTGAGCAAAAGGCGCAGCGGCAAAACAAAGAAAGGCGAACAGAGCGGCAGCAGTCGCGCTGGCGCGAAGAGGTTTTAGTATGATCATAGAGCGCGGATTGCGAGTGGCCGCCAAGATGGCACGCGGAGCCGCGGATCGCCAGCCTCTGTAGCCGTCGCCCTGTGGGCGACGTGGTTTAGGCCACGCAACGCCATCCGCGGCGCTTCCCACAGGGAAGCGGCTACAGAAGAGACGGGGGAAAAAACGCCGGGCTTACTTGTACTTCACCGAGCAGCCATACGGCTTGGTATTCGCGTTCGAGACGGTTTTGCCGGCGAGCGATTCTTCGAGCGCGACTTTCACGTAGTTCGTGGCGCTGGTAATATCGGAAGGATTCGGCGTGGCTTTGCTGTCGATCGCGCCTTCGTAAACAATTTTGCCTTCAGGATTGATGACAAACATGTGCGGCGTGTTCTTTGCGGCATAGCTGCGGCCGGCTTTGCCGTCCGGATCGAGAACGAGCGCGGTCTGCTTCGTTTTCCATTCCGCTATCTTCGCGTTGGCCTGCTCCGCGGTGAGATTGCCTTCCAATCCGGGCGCGCTCGAATCGATGCTCAGCCAGACGACGCCTTTGCCGGTAAATTCCTGCTGCAACTTTTGCATGTTCCCGCTGCCGTAATGTTTTTTCACGAACGGGCACTCCGGGTTGAACCATTCGAGCACGACGTATTTGCCTTTGTATTGCGAGACGCTTTGCGTTTTGCCCTTCGAATCGGTGAGCGAAAAATCGGGCGCGTTCGTGCCGACGGCGGGTGAGTCGGCGGCGATAAGCGCGGTGGAAGCGGCGATGGCGAGGAGCGCGGTGAGCAGTTTTGTTTTCATAAATTATTTGGCGGCGACCTGGGCCGAAACGGTTTCGAGTTTTTCCAGAACCAAGCTTTGGGTGAGCAACTCCGGGAACAAAATCGGTTCCGCGTGGTTGCCCGGGTAAAGCACATACATTGGGACACCAGGCCGGCCAAATTGTTTTAAAATTTTTGTGATCGCAGGATCGGCGTTGGTCCAATCGCCTTTGATCTTGGTGACCCCGTGGCGCTGGAAGGCGTCGCGAACCGCCGCAGTTTCAAGAACCGCTGTCTCGTTATATTTGCAGGTGATGCACCAGGCCGCGGTAAAATCGAGGAAGACGGCGTGGCCTTGCTTGAGCTCGGACTCGAGAAGCTGCGGAGTGAACGGCTGCCAGTCGCCGTGTCCGATTTCATAGGCGACGGTTTTCGCAGCAGCGAATTTATTGCCGATGAAAAAATAGCCAGAGCCGAGCACGAGCACGAGCAGAAGCACCATTACGACGCCGCGGGAAATTGCGGATGCGGTCGGGACGATGAAGGCGCCTTTCATCCAGCAGGCAAGACTGAGCGCGAGGAGGAAACAGGAACTCCAGATGATTGCTTCGACGCCGCGTTCGGCGCCGAGGACGGCGAGCAGGAAAAGCAGCGTCGCGAGGAGGAGGAAGCCCATGAGCTGTTTCACGCGCAGCATCCACGGGCCGGGTTTGGGCAGGAGCCGCAGCCAGGCTGGTTGAGCCGCGAGCAAGAAATATGGAAACGCCATTCCAGCGGCGATGGCGACGAACATGACCAGGATCGTCCAGCCTGATTGCGTGAAAGCGAACCCGAGCGCGGTGCCGAGAAACGGCGCGGTGCATGGAGTGGCCAGCACCGTCGCGAACACGCCCTGGAAAAACGAGCCGGCGTCGCCCTCCTTTGCGGTCCAGCCGAGCACGCCGCGATTCGCGAATTGCGGCAGCGAAATTTCGAAGATGCCAAAGAGATTGAGCGCGAAGACCAAAACAACGGCGCTCATCGCGACGACGAAATAAGGATTCGTGAACTGGAACGCCCAGGTGATTTCACGGCCGGCGGATTTCAAACCAATGAGCAAAAGCGCCAGCCCGATGAACCAGGCGAAGATCCCGGCGACGAACGCGAGGCCGCTGCGCAGGATTCGCCGCCGATCCTGGCCGGCGTGCTGAATGAATCCGAAAATCTTGAGCGAGATCACCGGCAGCACGCACGGCATCAGGTTGAGAATGAACCCGCCGATGAAACCAAAGAGAAGGTATTTCCAAAAAGCGTCGGGTATGGAGGGCGCAGCGGCGGCGATGGAGGACGGCGCGGTCAACGACCAGGCGTTGCGATCTGGTCCGTTGTCGTTTTGGCCGAAGACAATGATTCCATTCAGCGCCGAGACATTTTTGTCGTCCGTCTCAATCGGCACCCGGAAAATAATTTTCCCATCGCTCGCGCGCTCCGTTTTCGGATGGCTGACTACGACGCGCGGTTCCGGCAACGGAAAGAAATCTGCCGCCGGATAATTCGCGAGCGCCGCGCTTTCCACGGTGAGCCGCAGCTCGTTTCCCTCCCGCTGCCAGCTTGCTCGAGCGACTTTCGTCTCGGGCCAGTTCTGCGGCAGACTGCGGCGGTATCGGGAAAAAATTTCTTCGTTCGCGGCGGCGGATTGCGCGGCAACCGGAAGATCCAGTTTCAAATTCGCGTTCCCCGGTATGCAGATCTTTTCGCAAACGAGCCACGACGCCTCCGCGGCAAGCTGGACCGTGTTCCCGGTGAGTGAAGCTGGCGGGGTGATTTCCTGCAACAACAGCACTTCATCGTGATATCCATAGATTTGAATATCGCCGGGCTCATTGAGTTTTAGCGGAATCGGCCATTGGATTTCGCCGACTTTCCAACCATCCGGCAATTTCCAGTTGATCTCAGTAGGGATGCCCGCGTCGCCCGGGAATTTCCAGTAGGTGTGCCAGTTCGGGACCATGTGGAGGAGGAGACCGGCGGTAAACGGCTTTCCTGGAACGATGGCCGAAACGTCCGCGAGAAGTTTCGCCTGGACGAGCTCGCGGCCTTGGTAAGTTTGAGCGGCGGCGGGTACCGCGGCCACCAAGAGGGCGCACAAAAGTCGGGACACCCGTAACCCAACCGACGAAGTCGGCGAGGCCGGGCTTTCCAAGGCCCTTCCCGGATGTCGCGGCGCGTGCATGGCGTTATTTACCATCGCGAATCCATCGGAGCAACGCGGCGCCCGATGGCTCGCGCTGTGCTTCTCTTTTGCGCATGCGCAAGTTCCTGGTTATCGCCGTCCTCGCCGGTTTGACCTGGCTTTTCATTGTGCAAAAACGCAGCGAATCCGCGAAACCGGAGCAGAAAAGCAAAACGGCGACACAAGTCGCCTCAGCGTCGCCGCGGCCGGTAAGCGAGCACAACTGGATGAAGCATTCGCTCGATCGGGCGAATGAAGTGAAACGCCAGGTAGTTCAGCAACGCAAGGCTGACGGAACGCGGTAGGCCGCGTTACTTCGCAGCTTTTTCCGCGAGCTTTTGCCGGATAGCTGCCTTGAAGTCCGCTTTCGACATTGCGGCTCCAGTCGCGGCGGCGACTTCGTCCTGACCGAGCTTCGCCACATTAGCCATGGCGGCACCGCTATCCTTGGTGATTTTTTCGTTCGTGCCGTTCGCGTCTGCCTGAACGTGGAACCGCCCATGCATGATTCCCACCAGCGGAATGAACTGCGATCCGTTGTGTTCGACGAAAAGAATGTCGCGGTCACCCATCTTGAATTTCGGTGCGTCGGTCACCTCGATCGTCTGATCGCCGACGGTACCGCCGAACATCCGGATGGTGTACTCGGCGCCGACCGCGCCTTTGATTGCATCGTCGATCTTGAACGTCACGTAGGTCACGATGTGGCGATTAGCGCCTTCGCCGGTCCATTCCGAGCGCGTGCCGGTGACGGTTCCCTCGAAAATCATTTCGGCCCGAGTGACGAGCTCGTCGAAAGTAGGCGGAATAACCGTTGTCGCACGGGCAGCCGGCAGGGCCAGCAAGATGAGCGAGAGAAACACGAGAGAGCGCAGCAATTTCATAACGGGGTGTATATTCATCGATTCAAACAGCGTTTTCTCCGCCCATGGTAACGTCGCACGGATTATCTCCGGCATCTAATCGTTTGCGCATCGAACCTACGGATCAAGATCGTATACTTCCACAAGCGCAACTCCGGCGGAGCCATCCACGCTGCGGACGATTGCGGTGTAGTTTCCGGCCCCGAGCGTAGCCACGATCGCTGATTCAAGCGGATTCACCGGCGGAATCGTGCTCGCCAAAATCTCGGAGACCTGGTCGCTCTGCCCCCAGTCGTCATTGTAGGCGAGCAGATTACCCGAAGCATCGCGCAATTCCAAAGTCGGATCGGCAAGCGCGCCGGTGATCGCCATCACGCCCGTACCCAGCGACGGACCGAGCGCGCGAATAATCACCTTCTTCGACCCGCCCTGCGTAATCAGGCCGCCAATCATCGGCTCGCCTGCGGTGCCGATACGGCCGCGCGTGGAAATGTTAACCAGGCGCGTCGTGTTGGCGTCCATTTCATATGCTTCCACGAGGCCATTGCCGCCGGCGTCGCCATATCCGCTAACGATGGCGGTGTAATTGCCGGGCGTAAGCGTGACCAGGAGCGCCGCCTCCAGCGGGTCGCTCGGGGCGATGCCGCTCTGCTGAATTTGCGAGGCCTGAGCGCCATCGCGCCAATCGTCGTTGATCGCGATGACGTTGCCGGCGGAATCATGAACCTCAAGAACCGGATCAGCCAGCACGTTGGTTACGCCCGCTGCCGCGAGTGATGGACCGATGGCGCGAAGAACCAGCGTCTTTTTTTGCGTGCCTTTGATGATGAATCCGCCGATGAGAACGTTTTGACCCGAGCCGACTTTCATCCGGGTGGAAATATTCGCGAGATGGCCCGCGCCGGTTCCGGGTGTCGAGATCGGGTTAGGTGTTGGCGTTGCCGTGGGAGCCGGCGTTGGCGAAGGTTTCGGCGTGGCAGTGGCAGTAGCGGTTGGAGTCGGCGTCGGAGTTGGCAGAACTCCAGTGCCGACTCCGTAAAGAGATTGTCCGCCCGCGATGTCATCCGCCGCGAGAACTTCCTGATCGCTCACGATGGAATTCATCACGGCGGTAACGTGCTGACCGCCCGTGTCCGGATGGCCAAGGCCGAGCGTGTGTCCCATTTCGTGAAGAAAAACGCGCCGAATGTCGGCGATGGCCGGGCCGTGGGCGACGAACTGCAACGGCCCCCGATAGGAATCGAAAGTAGCGTTCCGATTAAAGATCGTGTCGGATTCAACCATGCTGCCGCCGGAGCTGGTGTAATAAGTCACCGCCAGCGTGCCGGACCCGAACGATTGTCCGAAGATCGAGTTTGAGAAAAACACCGCATTGAGCCGGTCGCCGGAGCTCGTGGGCACCACCGGATTAACGATCGTGGTGACCTGCACGCGCTGGATCGTCTGGTTCCACATGCCGGCCACTGGAAGGACCGCGTCGTCCCACGACGTATTGCCATCCTGTAACGTGCGTCCGGCGCTGCCGAGATTGAGCTGCATGAGGACAGTGGAACCCGCCGGCCAGCTCTTGCCTTCGAGAACGTAAGCGTCGGCAACAGGCGCAGCCATCCCCAGCGCAAGAGCGAGTATGGCGCTGGCGTACTTCAATACTGCGGATCGTGACATGGGTTTGAAGAAAGTAGGAGAAGAAAGCGCCGGTGGCCGGCAATGAAGATGAGGGAGCAGATACCGTACGCGTGGGGGGAAGTTGCGGGATTTTTTTCGCCATCTTCCGTAAAAATCTGCGCGTCCGCTGCTTGAGACTACGGAAGGCCCACTCAATGAGGCTTTAGGGGACGAGAAAGATTTTTCCCGAATATGGATCCTTCACTTTCTGGCCGGACGCATACCCGGTGACGTCAACGTAGCCGCCGCTAGGATCGAACGGGCTAAAAACGTAACCGGGTTTGCCGGGGACCGGCTTGGCGGTGGGAATCGGCGATTGGGTCGAAGCATTACGCGACGGGCTGGGCGACGGCTTGGATTTTTCCGTAACCGCCGCGGGCGAAGACTTTGGGCTGGGGCTGGGTTTGGTAGTGGTGGTCGTGGTTCGTCGTTCTGTTGTCGTTGCGGGCGGCGTGACGTTGCGGCCTGGCGTGGTGACGGCGTCGGAACTGGCGGTGGTGGTCGTGGTCTGCGTATCGCCATCGATGTGACGGCGAACATAATTGGCGGGGGCGTCAAGGACGTGAAAGGAACTCACCGCCACATCGTGCGCCGCCCGGCAACCGCCGAGCACGACGAGCCCCAGCACAAAAAGTCCGACCCGTTTCACGGCGTACCTTTATGCGCCATTCCGGTTGCCGCCAGAGAATTCCTCACGTCCGCGACGAACTCATCGATCTGGGTTTCGGTTGTCGACCACGCGCACATGAACCGATGCACATCCGGTTCGATGAATTTGTAGAAGTGCCAGCCGCGGCAATGCAGAGCGGTCACCAATGATTCCGGCAAACGGAAGAAAACCGCGCTCGCTTCAACGGGAAACACCGGTTCGACGCCCAGCACTGAAGTCAATTTTTTCGCGAGCAATTTTGCGCAGTGGTTTGCGTGCCGCGCGTTCTCGATCCACGCCTCGTCGCGGAGCAAGCCGGTCCATGGCGCCGCGAGAAAGCGCATCTTGGATGCGAGCTGTCCCCCTTGCTTTGCGCGGTAATCGAATTCGTAGGCGAGTTCCGGGTTAAAAAAAATCACCAGCTCGCCCGCGGCTGTCCCATTCTTCGTCCCGCCGAAACACAGGACATCGACGCCCAGCTCCCACGTGAGTGATTTCGGGGTGCAGTTCAAAGCCGCGACGGCGTTCGCGAACCGCGCGCCGTCCATGTGAACGAGCAGGGAATGTTTGCGCGCGAATTCGCAGATCGTTTCGATTTCGCCGCGCTGATAAACGGTGCCGAACTCCGTGGCTTGCGTCAGGCTGAGCACACGCGGTTTCGACGAGTGAACGTCGGGATGCCGCGCGAGAGCGGCAGCGACGTTGCTCAAGTCCAGCTTGCCGTTCTCGCCTGCCGTCGGGATGAGTTTTGCGCCGCCGGAAAAAAATTCCGGCGCGCCACATTCGTCGGTCTGGCTGTGCGCGCGTTCGTGGCAAATCACGCCGTGGTAAGGGCGGCACAAATGCGCCAGCGCCAGCGCATTCGCCGCAGTGCCGTTGAAAATGAGAAACACTTCGCAGTCCTTCTCAAAAATCTCGCGCACACGCTCGATGACGCGCCGAGTCCAAAGGTCATCGCCGTAGGATATCTCGGTGTCGACATTCGCTTCCGCGAGAGCGTTCCACGCCGGCGGACAAATACCGGCGGTGTTATCGCTGGCAAAGTCGTAACGGTCCACCGGCTGAGTCATCGCCGGTTTCAGTAACCGACTTCGCAGGGCGGAGCAATCCGCAACCGGCAGGACGTCGCGCCTCTAATTGCAGCCACGCAGCAGAAAAAACAAAAGCAGAACCGGAATCGGCACCCCCAGAAGCCATAACAAAATGTAACCGGACGCTGCCCATTCCTCGATCTTGTCTCTTAGTTTCATACCCCTTTTTTCCCTTTCTGTGTCCAGATACACTTCGTAAATCGCGCCTTGAACGGGTGTCTGTCGGTGAAAATTTTTCTTGGCCTAACGAGTAGTTGAAACGCGCGTTTCCTAATTCTCGAACTGCGTTTCGAGCACATCGAGATAGACTGAAATCGGATCGCGCTTGGTTCGCTCGGGTTGCGCCGCTCGCTCCGCCGCACGCATGTAATCGGCGAATTCTCCACTGGGACCGGCCAGATTCGTCGCCTCGAACCAATTCATGTAATCGTCGATCTGGCGCATTTGCGCTGTGACGCTCGCGCGCGCCGATCGCAGGCGCTCGAGTCGCCGGCGGATCCCGCCCGTTTTTCCTCGCAACAATCGCGCCGCGATCTCGGCGTATTCGGCGACAATCGGCGCGTAAACAGGATTTGCCCGCGTCGCCAGCGCGCTTAAATCGTGGGCCAGCGAACCAAGAACACTTTTCGCCGATCGGGATTTCAGGAAATCCGGGAACTGTTCCAACTCGAAACTCTTTTGGACACCCCGCTCCGAAATCTCGAGCCGCAGTTTTTCAGTCAGGAGCCGTTCGGTTTCGGCGGTCCCCAGCAGCTGATACGGCTGTCCCGTTGAAAGGTGAGCAATCTGTTTCGCCCAGTTTTTTTCGGCCATCTCCGACGCGAGCAGGTCGGGAAAATGTTTTCCCAGGTCCGACATCGCATCATTTGAGGCGACCGGCAGATCAGCAACAAATCGCGCGAGACGACGCGGACCATCAGGCGCACCATTGAGCAAATCGACCAGGGCAAAAGCATACGCGCGATAGAGCGTCCGGCCCGCAGCATCCAGCAATTCGGGACGCTGCGTCAGAAATTTTTCCAACGGCAGGACGGTCTTCGCCGATGCAGGCAGCGCCAGCACGCCAGCCACACGGTCTCTGGAAAACTCCGATTCGGCTGACGGAATCCCCTGAAGCAGCCAGTCGGGCGGCGAGACGTAGGCGGCGCCGACCGGAAGGTTCGGTTGGCCGCGGTACATCATCTCGAGGAGCAACGCTCTTAACATTTCGCGCCGAATCTCCGGACGGCTCATCTGCGAACTCACCACAAGATTGAGCTGGAGCTTTAAACCGAAGCCGGTCTGTCCCACATCAACACTGAGTTGCGACATTTCCGGCAAATTCGCCTGGGGATACTGCGCGTTGATGACGATTGCCGTTTTCCATTCGTCACGCTCGTCCAGCAACGTGAGCAGTTCGCGCTTGGTTCGCTCCGCGAAATCGCAAATCGCGCCGCGGACTGCGACATCGGTTCCGTAAACAATGAATTGTCGGGAAGTGCTGATGCTTTGCTCAATCGGCGCCGCGAGACTCGTGGCCGCGATCAGTGCACCGGCGAGAAACGGGCAGGGGCAACGCAAACGTAACACGGGTTGAGCCTTCCAAATTTGACGCGGAGAAAGCGAGCCAAAAACCGGCCCGAAAATTTTCGGCTCCGACGTAATTAAAGTGAAACTTTTTCCCTTCGCTGGCGTCTAATTAAGAGGAGGAAAATGACAATGAAAACAACTAAACTTCTTTTTATCGCGCTGGTTTTCGCAGCGATGGCGACTTCATCCGCCTTCGCGCAGACGCGGACGCGAACAGCGGTTCGACCTTCCATTAGCCGCTCGACGACAGTCGCCGCGAGCCAGTGGAACCATCACCGCTATTATCGGCCGCGGTCGAGTGTCTACTTTAACTTCGGCCTCGGTTATCCCGGCTACGGCTACGGTTATCCGTATTACGGCACGTATCCGTACGGCTACGGGTACTACACGCCGTATACCTCGCGCTACACCGTCTACGACAGAGGCATCACGGATGACGCGACGGTGGCTGCGGTCCAACGACGGCTCGCCCGCGGTGGGTATTACCACGGCGCCGTTGATGGTGTGATCGGGGAAGGAACTCGCACAGCGATCCGCGGGTTCGAGCGCAACAACGGTCTGCCCGTTGATGGCGTAATCGACACCCAGTTGCTGCGGACGATGGGCCTCGCCTAAAAGCGAAGCTTTGTCGGGTTGGCGTTTGGCCGGGTCGCGCGAGTGGCCCGGCCGACGTTTTTTAAGACTTCGGCGTTAACACGACCGCCTGCGGGCGGAATTCGATCGCACCCATCTTCGAAATCGCCTTCCGTTCGCGATCCAAGGCCGTCCAGAGATCCGAGAACAACGGATCCGCATATTTCATCAACATCGGATGGACCGGCAGCCGTCCGATGCTTCCGCCATTGTTCGTGGTGTTCAACGTTCCGTTTTGCAAACTCACTTTCGACGACGTGGTGGTGAAGAGCGAGAATCCAAAGAGCGATCGTTCCGCTGTGATCGCACAAACGTTCTCATCAAATTTCACGATCGCGCGCTCGAACTGTAACAGCTTGCTCAACGCCGTCTGTTTGCTTTTCAACGCGCTGCCGAGGTAGGCGTTTACCTGCGCCTCGGTGTATTGCAGCGGCGCCGAGCTGTGATTCAGCAGCGCGTTTTCCATGTCGAGAGTGATTTGGGGCGGAAAGTCGCCGGTCTTCAGACGCGGCGGCATGTCCGGCGGCAAGATCATCTGGATGACGGCGGCCGTCGCCAGCGCGCCCAGAATCATTTTGCTGGTTTTAAAAAACAGGTGCCTGATCTTCGCGCGCTGCGGATCGAGCATGGTTCGCAGTCGCTTCTGCGTTTCTTTTGCGTCTTCACCCTTCGGCGCAATTTTTGCGAGCGCGGTCCGATCGAGTCGCGCCCCGCAATCGTGGCAATAAATTCGTTCGGGCTCGTTCTCGCGCCGGCACTCGGGACAAACCAGTTTGATCATTTGTCGGATGACTTCTTCGGTTTCGGTTCAGACTTCGCCGGCGCTGTTGCCGGAGCCGCTTTGCCTTCTTTCGCCGCCGGCTTTTCCGCTGTTGCAGGCGCGTCCTTCTTCGCTGCTTCGCGATACGAATCGCTCCGGTAGTCGGTGATGTAGAATCCGGAGCCCTTGAAAATCAGTCCGGCGCCGGTGCCAATGAGCCGTTTCACCTTCCCATGTCCCCATTTTTTTTGCTGGCAAAGTTCTTTTGGACATTCCTTTAACGGCGCGTCACGCATCGATTGCACAGTCTCGAAAGTGCCACCGCACTTCTCGCAGGAATATTCGTAGGTCGGCATTAACGGAATGACTGGCGGCGAACGGTCGCAATTCTCGCCAAGAAAAAGCAGAATACAAGCCAGCGACTTCCGTCAGAACTGGTGCATCTCAGTTGTCGTTCCGCGCTGTGGTCATCTTGACTTTGAAGTTGTCGCACCGTAATGGCCTCGCTGATTTTTGTTATGTCGCACTCGCTTTTTCGCCGCTTGTCACTGATTTCCGCAACCTCCATCGCGCTTTTCTTGGTCGGTTGTGATGGAGATGATCCGACCGCAGCCCGCTCGCAATACCTCGGCGGCGTTTACGGCAATCAGCCCGTATCGAGTTCTGCGCCGCAGGACAGCGTCTCTTATTGGGACGGGGACGGCAGCTCCGGAAAACCGTCGATCAAGATCAGCTTGGGCGAGCAAAGGGCCTATTTTTACAAGAGCGGTCAGTTGGTCGGCATTTCACAGCTTTCGACTGGCCGTGAAGGAATGGGAACAACGACCGGATCGTTCAAGATCATCCAGAAAGATCAGAACCACGTTTCCAGCCAGTTCGGCGATTACGTCGACTCAGCGGATACCGTCGTCGTCGCCAACGTGGACGTGGGCAAGGATCCAAAACCTCCCGGCACTCATTTCAAGGGCGCGCCGATGCCTTATTTCATGCGCATCGTCGGCGGCACTGGCCTGCACGCGGGTTATCTTCCAGGTTATCCGGCCTCGCACGGTTGCATCCGCATGCCGGAGTTCATGGCGGAGAATTTTTTCCGGAATGTTTCTGTGGGAACGCCGGTCACGGTGACGCACTGACGCGGCTCCTGCCGGCTTGCACTTGGCGCCTGGCGGCGACATGATCGGGTTCCGGCTCAACCCGCCATGATTATCATCACTCAACCGAACGCGACCGAGGACCAGATCGAGCGCGTGGTAGCGCGCGTCCGTGAGTTCGGGCTCGACGCCCAGGTCAGCCGCGGCGCTTCGCGCGTGATTATCGGCGTCATCGGCGCCGAGGATCGGATTCGGGAAAAACCGCTCGCCGCCATGCCCGGCGTCGAAGCGATCGTGCCGGTCGAGAAAGCGTACAAGCTGGCGTCTTACGAGTTTCGCGGCGCGGCCTCAGCGGTCGCGATTGGGAACGTGAAGATCGGCGGCGATCAAAACGTCGCCCTGATTTGCGGCCCGTGTTCGGTTGAAAGCCAGGACCAGATTCTTTCCATTGCGCGAGTCGTCCAGGATTTAGGCGCGGATGTTTTGCGCGGCGGCGCGTTCAAGCCACGGACTTCGCCCTACAGCTTCCAGGGACTGCGCGAAGACGGCCTTCGTTTCCTCGCTGAAGCCCGGCGCCAAACCGGTCTGCCCGTCATCACCGAAATCATGGACGCGCGCGATCTCGCGCTGGTCGAAAAATACGCGGACTGCCTCCAGATCGGCACGCGCAACATGCAGAATTTTTCTCTTTTGAAAGAAGTCGGCCGCAGCCATCTGCCGGTTCTGCTCAAGCGCGGATACAGCGCGCGAATCAGCGATCTGATCATGAGCGCGGAATACATTTTGAGCGAGGGCAACATGAACGTGCTGCTTTGCGAGCGCGGGATTCGGACCTTTGAAAACGCGACTCGTTACACTCTCGATCTCAACGCCGTTCCGATCCTGAAATCGAAAACGCACCTGCCTGTCGTCGTCGATCCGACGCACGGCATCGGCTTGCGCGATTTCGTTCCGCAGATGGCGCTCGCCGCGGTCGCCGCCGGCGCCGATGCCGTCATGATCGAGGTCCACGATTCGCCGCAGTTCGCGAAAAGCGACGGGGAACAGGCGATCGTCCCCGAAGTTTTCGCCGACCTCGTCCCCCGTTTGCGCGCCGTTGCGGAAGCCGTCGGCCGAAGAATCTAATTGCCAGGCCGTTTGAAGTTCGTCGGGTTCCGGCGAACATGCGCGGTGGAAGAATCGTCCACCGATCACCTTCCTTCCATCGCCGCGCATGCTGAATCGATCTCGCAGAAAATCCGTGAGATCGCGGAAGGCTTGCGCCCTGTCGCTTTTTCTCACGTCACCGAAGCGGCCCAACCCTTCCTCGTCGCGGCCATTGCCGGCGAAATTCCTAGAACGCTGTGGGTCCTCTGCCCGAGTGTTCGCTCCCAGGAACTGCTTTACGAAACTCTCCTGAACTGGCAGCCAAATGCTCTCTTTCTTCCGGAAGCCGAGTTCGCCGCCGTGGAAAATATTCTGCCCGATCCCGAGATCGCAGCGGAACGGCTTGCGTTATTGAGCCGCGTTCAGCGCGAGAAAGGCCCGCATCTAATTGTCGCCACCTGCGCGGCACTTGATCAGCCGGCGCCGAAGCCAGCCGCGCTTGATGCTGCCGTTCTCGTTCTGCGGCGGGGTAAACAGCATCCGCTCGAGCGGACGATCGAAGCGCTGGTCGCCGCCGGTTACGACCGCGCCTCGCAGGTCACGACGCGCGGCCAGTTCGCCGTCCGCGGCGGCATCGTCGATTTGTTTTCCTGGCAGGCGCCGCGCCCGATCCGTATCGAATATTTCGGAGACGATATCGAGTCGCTCCGCGAATTCGACGTCGATGCGCAGACATCCGTCCGCAACCTGCAAAGCGTCGAAATTCTGCTCGAGGCTGCGGAACAACAGGCTGCGGTCGTCCGCGATTACGTAGCGGCGGATCATCTCCGCCTCGAAATCGAACCTGAGGAAAAGAGCGAAGCCGACATTAAAATTAGCGAAGGCTGGCTCGGCGAAAATAAGCCGGAAGATTTTCACGGAGCGTTCGACAGCTGCGACATCGGCGATTTCGCGGTCGGCGATTTCATGCTGGTGGAAGCGAAGCGCGCGCAATTCGCCGCGCGCCTGCGCGATTGGCGCGCCGCCGAGTTTCGCATCGTCATTTATTTTCAGACCGAGGGCGAAATCGAGCGGTTCCGCGAAATCATGGGCGAGGCGATCGCCGGCATCGAGCTCGTCGAAGGAACGCTCCCGCGCGGTTTTGTTTTTCCCGACGGCAAACTGGTCGTGTTGTCCGGCGCGGAATTGTTCGGCCGTTACACGACCCACGGCCGTCGCCGACTTCAGCGCGCAGAACAACTGAGCCGCAACCGCGCCCAGATCGATTTCAGCGAACTGAACGAAGGCGATCTCGTCGTCCATCTCGAACACGGTGTCGGCCGATTTCTGCAGCTGACACGTGTCCCCTCGCCTGCCGGCGAAATGCAGGAAGCGCTGGCCCTCGAATTCGCGAACGACGCGCGGCTCTATGTTCCGCTCGAACAAGCCTATCTCGTTTCGCGTTACGTTGGCGTCGGCAAAAAATCACCGCCGCTCAGTTCGCTCGCGGACGCAAAGTGGGCGCGAGCGAAAAAAAGCGCGACCGCTTCGATTTTCGATTACGCGGGCAAGATGCTCGCGGTGCAGGCCGAGCGCGAGACGCAGCTCGGCTATACGTTTGGCCCCGACACGAAATGGCAACGCGAATTCGAACATTCATTTCCGTTTCGCGAAACGCCGGACCAGCTGACCGCCATCACCGCGACGAAAACCGACATGGAACGCGCGCGCTCGATGGATCGCTTGATCTGCGGCGATGTTGGCTTTGGCAAGACCGAGGTCGCGATCCGCGCCGCGTTCAAGGCCGTGATGGAAGGGAAACAAGTTGCGATTCTTGCGCCGACCACAGTCCTGGCGCAGCAACATTTCGAAACGTTCCGGCAACGGATGCTCGATTACCCGGTGCGGATCGAAATGCTGAGCCGTTTTCGTTCGCAAGCCGAGCAGCGGAAAGTTCTCGAGCTTCTGCGCGAAGGCGGCGTCGACGTCGTCATCGGCACGCACCGCCTCATTTCGGGTGACGTCGCCTTCAAGGATCTCGGCCTGGTCGTAATCGATGAAGAGCAGCGTTTCGGCGTGCTCCACAAGGAGAGATTCAAGGAACTCTTCAAGCTCGTCGACGTCCTCACGCTTTCTGCCACGCCGATTCCGCGCACGCTTTATCTCTCGCTCGTCGGCGTGAAAGACATGTCGACGATCGAGACGCCTCCGCTAAACCGCCTCCCGGTGGAGACCGTCGTTTGCGGTTACGACGAGCGGATCATTCGCGACGCGATCAATCGCGAGCTCGACCGCCAGGGACAGATCTATTTTTTGCACAACCGCGTCCAATCCATCGAAAAAATGCGCGACAAAATCGCGGACCTTTGTCCGCGCGCGCGGGTCGAGTTCGGCCACGGACAAATGGATGCGGACGAACTGGAATCGGTGATGCACCGTTTCGTCGCCGGAAAAATCGACGTGCTCGTTTGCACCACAATCATCGAGAGCGGCCTCGATATTCCGAATGCGAACACGATCGTCATCGATCGCGCGGATCGCTTTGGGCTCGCCGATCTTTATCAGCTCCGCGGCCGCGTCGGCCGCGCCGAGCACAAGGCCTACGCCTATCTCATGCTGCCGCGCGAGATGATGACGGTGGGCGCGGCGCGGAAACGGATCAACGCGATCAAGCAATACAGTTCGTTAGGCGCGGGGTTTCGCATCGCGATGCGCGATCTCGAGATTCGCGGCGCGGGCAGCATTCTCGGCACGGCCCAAAGCGGCCACATCGTGGCGGTCGGGTTCGATCTGTATTGTCAGCTGTTGAAACAGGCCGTCGCGCAGTTGAAGGGCGAGAAAGCCCGGGCGCGCATCGAGGTGGAGCTGCGGCTCGATTTTGTCGCGACGAACGAAGCCGAATTCATCCAGGCGGGACCGGAGACGCGGGTGCCCGCGTTCATTCCGACAAGTTACGTCACCGATTCCACGCTGCGCATCCAGGCTTACCGAAATCTCGCGGGAGTGACGACGCGCGAACAACTCGACCGCCTCCGCAAAGAATGGCGGGATCGCTTCGGGAAATTCCCGACCACAGTTGACAACCTGCTCCTTCTCAACGAAATCAGGCTCTCCGCCGCCCGGGCGGGCCTCACGCGAGTCGAGGTCCGCGAAGCCAAATTGATGCTTACCCGGCGGGGGGATTTTATACTTGTGGGAGGCAAATTCCCTCGCATAAGTACCGATAGAATCGAGCGCCAACTCGAAGAAGTTTTGGACCTCATCAGGAAACTTTAGATCGCATGATTCGACCTTTATTTGCGGCCGTCCTGGCCGGAACAACTTTACTTGGTTCGCCTCTACTTCGCGGCGCTTTGGCGGCGGAAGAAGAACAACCGAGGATCATCGACGGCATCGCCGCGATCGTGAACGGCGACATTATTACCTACTCGCAAGTGCGCGGTCTTTCCCTGCCGCGCGAACGATTGCTGCGGCAGCAAGCGCAGGGGCCGGAGCTGGAAAAGAAGATTCAGGAAGCGCGCTCCCTCGCCCTCAAGGATTTGATCGATCGCCAGCTCATCGTCCAATCGTTTCATAAGGAGAAATTCGAGCTGCCCGAGCATTTCGTGGACGAACGAGTCAACGACATTATCCAGAGCGATTTCGGCGGTGATCGCGCCGCGTTCATTAAAACGCTGGCCGCCCAAAATTGGACGCTGACCGAGTTCAAGAAGAACGAGATGGACAAAATCATCGTCGCCGCGATGCGGAGCAAGAACGTAAAACGCATCACCTCGGTTTCGCCGGCGAAGGTGATGGATTATTACAAGCAGCATAGGGCGGAACTCACCTCGAAGGAGCAGGTCAAGCTGCGCATGATAATGATCCCCACGCGCGCCGCGGAAGGAAACCAGGTCGCGCAAAAGGCGATCGCGGAAGAGATCCTTGGCAAGCTCGCGGATGGCGCGCCGTTCGATCGCATGGCGCAGATGTATTCCGAGGATGCGACCCGGGATGCCGGAGGCGATTGGGGTTGGATTGACCGCAAGACGCTGGCGCCGGAATTGGAAAAGGCGGCGTTCAATCTGCCGCCGGGGCGCGTCAGCCACGTGATCGAGCTCGGAGCGAACTATTACATTTTGAAGGTGGAAGAAAAACATGGCGGCGAAACGCCCTCCTTCGCAAAGATTCGGCCGGAGATCGAAAAGAAGTTGATGCAGGAAGAAGAACAGAAGCAGCAGGAACTCTGGATCGCCGGTTTGCGGCAGAAGGCGTATATCCGCACCTTCTAATCTTCCTCTGAATTTCTTCGCGGCGATCCGTCTTGCGGCGCGCATCGCCGTTGGTGACAATGCGCGATGAGCTGTCGGGTCGGCATTACTCTCGGCGACCAGGCGGGAGTCGGACCGGAGGTCGTTCGCGCCGCACTCGCTTCCGGTCGACTGCCAACCGATGTCGAATACTCCGTCATCGGCCCGACCGTTAACTGCTCGTTAGGCCAACCGACAACGAAAACTGCCGAGGCTGCGTTTAGTGGACTCGAGGAAGCAGCACAGCTCGCCTTGAACGACAAGCTCGACGCGGTCGTGACGGCGCCCATCAACAAAGCGCGGATGTACGAGATCGGATTCCGGTTTCCGGGCCAGACCGAATTTTTTGCCGACCGCTGCGGGACCAGGAACTTCGCGATGTTGCTGACGGGCCGAAACCTTACCGTCGCACTTGTCACCGTTCACCTTCCGCTCCGCGAAGCGATCGCGGCCTTAAAAACGGAAGAGATTGTCCGGGTGGGTCTGTTGCTGGAAGATTTTCTTCGACGTCGCGGAATCGCAAAGCCGCGCATCGCCGTCGCTGGTCTGAACCCGCACGCCGGTGAATCCGGCGCGCTCGGCCGCGAAGAGATCGAATTGATCGCACCCGCTGTCGCCGAACTCCAATCTGCAATCTCCAATCAACAATCTGCAATCATTCGCGGTCCGTTTTCCCCCGACACCATTTTTTATCACGCTGCAAATGGCGCCTGGGACGCCGTGCTTTGCATGTATCACGACCAGGGATTGATTCCGTTGAAGCTGCACGCCTTTCACGAAGGCGTAAACGTAACGCTCGGTCTTCCCTTCCCGCGGACAAGCCCCGATCACGGAACGGCCTTCGACATCGCCGGCAAAAACATGGCGCGGCCTGACAGCATGATCGCCGCGATCAATCTCGCGGTGGAACTCGCCCGAAAGTGAAAAGCTCCACCCGGACTCATCTCTCTCTCTTAGCGACGGTCGTCGTCGTCCTTTTTTGGTCGGCATGGCAACCGCACGATCGCTTTACCTGGTGGCTCGAAGTCTCGCCCGCCCTCGCGGGGATCGCGGTTTTGCTGGCAACTTATCGCCGATTTCGTTTCACAACGTTGTCCTATACGCTCATCGCGCTGCACGTCTGCGTGCTCTGCGTGGGCGGGCATTACACCTACGCACGCGTGCCGCTGTTCGATTGGCTCCGCCCACTCTTCGCCTGGCAACGCAACAACTACGACCGGCTCGGCCATTTCATGCAGGGTTTCGTGCCGGCGATTATCGCGCGCGAAGTTCTCCTGCGGTTCAATGTTCTCGCGCGAACAAACTGGCTGCCCTTTCTTGTTTTCTCGATTTGTCTGGCCATCAGCGCGCTCTACGAATTGATCGAATGGTGGACCGCGCTGCTCAGCGGCGCGGCCGCGAACGATTTTCTTGGAAGTCAGGGCGACGTTTGGGACACGCAAGGGGATATGTGCGTGGCGCTGGTCGGAGCGACGGCCGCGCTCATCTTTCTTTCGGCCATCCACAATCGCGCGATCAAGAAACTGGAGGGAACCTCGCCATGAGAAAGTACCTCGTCGTTTTCAATCTCGGTCTCCAAAACACTTTCGTTTATCGGTGGAATTATTTTTTGCGCGCCATCTTCGGCCTGATCCCGCTGGCCGGCACTGTCTTTCTCTGGCGCGCCGTTTTCAAGGAACCCGGCGGCGGCATGCACGGCTACAACTACGGTTCGATGATTTACTATTACCTTCTTACGATCGTCGTCTCGAATCTCGTCACGCCCACCGAAGACGAATGGCAGATCGCCAGCGACATTCGCGAGGGCCAGATCAATTCGTTCCTGATCAAGCCGCTGAATTATCTCGCTTATCGTTTCAGCATTTTCCTGAGCGGCCGGCTCGTCTTTACCGCCGTGACCATTCCGCCGGTCGCGCTCATTCTCTTTTATTTTCGCGAATACCTGACGTTGCCGCCGCACGCCATCACCTATTTCTGCGCCTTCACCTCCCTGCTGATGGCCGCGATGATCCAGTTTTTTATCACCTACACGATCGCGTTGGCCGCATTCTGGATCCTGGAAATCTCGACGATCGTGTTCATCATCTACTCCTTCGAATATTTTCTCGGCGGCCAAATGTTCCCCGTGGACATCATGCCGGCCGGCATCCAGGCGACGATGAAATGGCTGCCGTTCTACTACGAATTGTTTTGTCCGATCGCGATTTTTATGGAACGGCTGCGCGGTCCCGAGATGGTGCAGGCCCTCGCGATCCAACTTGGCTGGGTCTTATTCATGTGGGCCGCGGCGCGGTTCATGTGGAAACGCGGGCTGGGGCATTACCAGGCGGTGGGGGGTTAGATTTACTCTTTCGCGCCCGGCAGTCCCGCTTCCTTCCACGCCCGGAAACCGCCGGCCAGCGACCGCACATTTTCGTATCCCATTTTCTGCAGGCTCTCCGCCACCAGCGCAGAACGGCTGCCACCGCCGCAATAACAAATGACTGGCGTTTTCAAATCCGGAACCTGTTCTTCGATTTCCAGCTCGATACTGCCGCGATCCAGATGCTTCGCGCCTTTCGCGTGATCGTCGCGCCAATCTTCTTCCTCGCGCACGTCGATCAGGACCGCGTCGCCGCGCTCGGTCTGCTCTTGCGCTTCCGCGGGAGAAATCTCGGTGATGTTCTTCTTCGCCTCCGCGACCAGTTTCTGAAAGCGATTCATAGATTCAACGTGCGGCGCGGCCGGGAAACGTCAATGTTGCATCCGGAAGATGAGGAATTCGATCGCGCGAGTTTTATCCGCCTGGTTCATCCTGCAATTGGTTCCGCAGTTGAGCCTCGCCAAAGACCTTGGGTGGCAACCGCAAAAAACGTGGGTCTTCGTCGTTGGCGTGCTGAGTTGGAAGCACTCCGAAACCTACGGCTCGTTCCCGGTGAAAAACCGGCGCGACAATGCCTTTGTCGAGTTCTTCAAACAGAATGGCGTGCCGGATTCGCAGATCGTTTATCTCCAGGACAAACAAGCCACCCAGCAGCGGATCGACGCCGCGTTCAGCGAGCAGTTGAAGAAGCCAGGCGCGACCGATCTCCTCATTGTTTACTATGCCGGCCACGGTTCGAAATCGGATGACGGCAACGACGTTTTCCTCGCTTCCTACGATGCCGGTGATGACGACGTCGATGGCTGGTCGGTGAATTCGATCCCGGCAAAAATCAACGCGAGCAAATGCAGCCGCGTCCTTTGGTTCATCGATTGTTGTTATTCAGGACAGGCCGGGCTCGCGATCACGAAACAATCGAAAGGGCCGGCCTACGCCGCGGTCACTTCCTCGGCCGCGAGCGAATCGTCGACCGAACACTGGACGTTCACCGAAGCGCTGCTCGATGCTTTTCGCGGCGTGTCCTACGTGGACTTGAATCATGATGGCGCGGTGACGCTGTCGGAGTTTGCCGCCCATGTCGAAGCGGACATGAACGCAGCGGAAGAACAGCGCTCGACCTTCACGCACACGAAGGGTTTCGATGCCGACCTGGTGTTGGCCCAGGCGAAGCCGTTGACGAACCCGCGCGTCGGCGAACGCGCGAAAGCGCGAGACAGCGACGGCGATTGGTACGCCTGCCGGATCATCGAAGCGCGCGGCGAAAAGTTGAAAATCCATTTCATCGGTTACGAGGACGATGAAGATCTCTGGGTCGCGCGGGAAGATCTCCAGCCGATCACGCCGGTCCTTTACGCAAAAGGAACGAAGGTAGAAGTGCTTTGGAAAAAGCACTGGTATGCGGCGACCGTCCTTCAGGCGAAAGACGGGGTGCATCTGATTCACTACACCGATTACGATTCGAAGTGGGACGAGTGGGTCCCCTCGCGCCGGATCCGCGAGCCGAAGTCGTAGCGTTACTCGTAACGCAACGCGTCGATCGGATCGAGCTGCGCCGCTTTCCGCGCCGGATAAAATCCGAAAAAGATGCCGACGCCGGCGCTGACCACGAACGCGAGAATGATCGAGCCCGGCGAGATAAGCGACGACCAGTTCTTGAGCATCGCGATGACCTTCGACGCCACGATGCCGCTGATGATTCCGATAATGCCGCCCACGACGCTCAGCGTCATCGCTTCGATTAAAAACTGAGTGAGGATATCGCGACCGTGCGCGCCGACGGCCATGCGCGTGCCGATCTCGCGCGTCCGCTCCGTCACACTCACCAGCATGATGTTCATAATTCCGATCCCGCCGACCACGAGCGAAATAACAGCCACGCCCGCGAGCAGCGCGGTCATTGTTTCCGTGGTCGCGGTCGCAGCCGCGGCGATTTCCTCCTGCGTCCGCACCGTGAAATCGTCGTCGCGACCTTCCCGAATATTGTGGCGCTGCCGCAAGAGCGCGATGATCTGCTGCTGCGCCGGCGCGAGATCGCGGGGACTAGCGACCTGCGCATTGATGTTGCGCAACGTTGTCCCGCCGCCGAGCACGCGTTTCATCGCGCTCGTATAAGGCATGATCACGATGTCGTCCTGGTCGGTTCCTTGCGAGCTGAGCCCTTTTGGAGTGAGCACGCCCAGGATCTGAAACGGCACATTCTTTATGCGTAACACCTGCCCGATCACATCTTCGCTCCCGTAAATCTGAGTGGCGGTGGTGCGGCCGACGACGCAAACCTTGTTCGCGCTCCGCACGTCTTGCTGCGTGAAGGGCGCGCCATCGGCGAGCGACCACTGGCGTAGATCGAAATAATCGGCGGACTCGCCGTAAATGCGGGTGAACCAGTTTTGATTTCCGGCGGCGACCTGCGCCGTCGAAACTACTTCCTCGCTGACCAGCGTTACCTGCGGAACCTCGCGCCGGATCGCTTCGGCGTCTTCGATCTTGAGCGTACCCGCGCCTCCCCAACCGGTTCGAATTCCACTTGCCGTCGTGCTTCCCGAAAAAATCAGAATGATGTTTTCGCCGAGGCCGGCGATCTGCGCTTCAACCTGCGCTTTCGCGCCGTTGCCGATGCTCACCATTGCGATCACCGCGCCGACGCCGATGATGATGCCGAGCGCAGTCAATGCCGAGCGCAGTTTGTTCCGGCGCAAAGCGCGCGCCGCGATCTTGAAAGTCGAGGCGAGCCGGAGCCGTCGCGCGAAAACCTTCGAAGTCATACTGCCACCTCCAATCGATCGCCCGCCGAAATTCGCTCCAGCTCGGCGACCGCGTTCAATCGGTTTTGCACCAGAATGTCGTTCCGCACCAGGCCATCCTTCATCACGACATTGCGGCGCGCGTAGGAGGCGATGTCGGCTTCGTGCGTGACCATGATGATCGTGATGCCCTTGTCATTCAGGGACTGAAAAATTCCCATCACTTCCACGCTCGTCCGGCTGTCGAGATTTCCCGTCGGTTCGTCCGCGAGCAACACTTCGGGATCGTTGATCAGCGCCCGGGCAATCGCAACCCGTTGCTGTTGCCCGCCGGAAAGCTGGCTTGGGGTGTGATCGCCGCGCCCCTCCAGGCCTACCGCGGCCAGGACCTGTTCCGCTTTTTCGCGCAATTGCACATTCGTCAACACCTCGGCGGAATAAAGCAGCGGCAGCTCGACATTTTCCAAGGCTGAAGTACGCGCGAGCAAATTGAAATTTTGGAACACGAACCCGAGTTTGCGATTGCGCACATCCGCCAGATCGTCGCGGCTCAGCGACGACACGTCTTCGCCATCGAGGAAGTAACGGCCGGCAGTGGGCCGATCCAGGCAACCGATGATATTCATCAACGTCGATTTCCCCGAGCCGCTCGAGCCCATCAGGGCGACGAACTCCCCTTGTCCGATCTCGATCGACACGCCACGCACCGCCTGTACTTCCACCTCGCCCGTCTTGTACGTTTTCCGAACGTCATCGAGTCGAACGGCAGCGCTCGAAAAATCGTTCATCGCTCGCTAGAAACGTCGCGGGCCGCCGCCGAAAGGATTGCTCGCCGGGGTGGGCGCTGCGCCGTTCTCCGTCACGCCGGTCACGACGCGGTCACCTTCCTTCAAGCCTTCCAAAATCTCCGTGGTCACCCCGTCGCTGATTCCCGTTTTGATTGTGACTGGTGTCGGCTTCGATGCCCCGGACGCCAAAATATACACGGTCCGTTCCACTCGCCGTTCGGGGCGATTGCCTCCCGGTTTGTTTCCACCACCCGGTTGTCGCGGCCCGGCTGATTGATCGCGCTTCGGCGCCGCGGTCGGAGTCTGGTCCGGCATTCGAAATCGCAAGGCGCTGTTTGGAATTTTCAATGCTTCATCACGATGCGCCGCCACGATGGAAACGTTCGCCGTCATTCCGGGCTTCAATTTCTGGTCCGGGTTGTTGACGCCAATAACCGTGTCGTAGGTCACGACGTTCTGGACCGTAATCGGCGCGTTCCGAACCTGAGTCACTTTTCCCTGAAACGTGCGCGCCGGAAAAGCGTCGACGGTAAAATCGACGTCCTGATCGACCGCAACTCCACCGACGTCCGCTTCGGCGACGTTGGCGTCGATCTGCATCTTCGCGAGATCATTTGCGATCGTGAAAATAACCGGCGCCTGCAAACTCGCCGCCACGGTTTGACCCACATCCACGTTGCGCGAGATCACGATCCCATCGATCGGCGACGTGATCGTGCAGTGATCGAGGTCCGCTTTCGCTTTCTGGAGTGCGCCTTCCTTGATCTTCACGTTCGCCTCGGCCTGATGCAGATTCGCCGTCGCCTGATCGAGATCGGACTGCGCCGAGTTTTGTTTCGCGACAAGCGCTCTGGTGCGGGCTTCATTGAGTTGCGCGAGCTCCAGCGCGGCCCGCGCGTTCGCCACATCGCCCTCGGCTTGATTTACGCTCGCCTGGAAAACGACCGGATCGATCTGCGCGATCACGTCGCCGGCTTTCACGATCGAATTAAAATCCGCGGACAGCTTTTGAATGTTACCCGACACCTGGCTGCCCACTTGAACGTTCTGGACCGGATTCAACGTGCCGGTCGCCGTCACCGCCTGCGTAATGGGCCCACGCGTCACCGGCGCGGTTTGATAGGTCACGCCCGCGTCGCTCGCGCAACGGCGCACCAGCAACGCCAGCGCAATTAAACCTACGGCGGCGATGACAAGCGGAATGGGTTTCTTAAACATTTTCGGAGCGACAGAACCATGATCGGAGTTGGGGTAATTACAACCGCTGCGATGGTTCGAAGTTGCGCTTCGCCGTTGACGAAACCTCGGGCGCGCCGGAAAAGACCTAACGATGCGCCGCTATCTCGAGGTCTGGGGGATCATGTTGCGCAACTCGCTCATTCGCGAGCTGAGTTTCAAGGCCAACTTCATTCTCTGGATGATCGTGGAAGTCCTTTGGTTCTGCGGACAGGTCGCCTTTTTCAGCATCATTTTCGGACAGGTCGACCGGATCGTCGATTGGTCGAAATGGGAGGTAATTTTGCTCGTCGGGACGCATCAGATGATTGCCCAGTTGTTCCAGGCTTTTTTCTTCGTCAACGTTTCGAATATTCCGGAGCTGGTCCGGACCGGCCGGCTCGATTCGTTGCTCGTCCTGCCGATCGACAGCCAGTTCGCGGTTTCCACGAAACAATTCGGACTCGATAGCGTCCTGAACGCGATCCTCGGCGCCATCGTGGTGATCGTCGCGCTGATGAAGTTACAAGTTACCCCGAGCCTCTCAATCATCGTGCTTTATCTGATCGCGATCGGTTTCGGCGTGGCCGTGCATTACTCCATCATGCTCACGCTGGCCGCGATCAGTTTCTGGATCGTCCGCGCCCAGGGCCTCGTCTATGGCTACTTCAATTTCCTCCAGATCGCCCGCTATCCCGACGTGATTTTCCCGCGCATTTTCCAGTTCGTTTTCGGCTGGATCGTTCCAGTGATCATTGTCGCGAACATTCCGGCGCGGCTCCTGATCAAGCCACTCGGCCACCCGGGGTGGCTTATGTTTCACCTCGTGATCGCGGGGACGATCGCGTTTCTTCTGTCGCGAATTTTCTGGCGATATGCCCTCCGGCACTATTCCAGCGCCAGCTCGTAAAGCACTCAAAACCCGCGCTTTTTTTGCTCGTTTTTAAGGGGAAATCTCCCCTTGCGCCGCGCTGGAAATGTTCTTTAGTAAGCCTCCGCTCGCGCCCAGCCAACCAAGGGCGTCTCCCAATTTATGGCCAGTTCCGCGAAGAAAAAGAATTCCAAATCGCCTGCGAAATCCAAGCGCCCGGCGAAGAAAGCGTCGCGCCCAAAGGTGACGAAGTCGCGCGCCAAGCCGGCGAAGCGCGCCAAGAAACCTGCGACGAAAAAGCCAGCCGCCAAAGCGACCAAGAAAAGCGCGGCGCCGGCGAGCAAGCCTTTGAAAGCCAACGGCGCTCGAAAAAATTTCGGTTCCAACCACGCATCCAACGAATTGCTCGCGGCCCGGAACCACAAGCCGCGGAAGCTCGATCCTTTCGTGCGCGGACAAAAAGAAAAGCTCCTCAATTTGCGCGACGCGATGGTCGATTCGATGGCCGGAGTGGCGAAAGACAATCTGCGTTCGCGCGCCGAAGGCAGTGAAGCTTCCGCGTTTGGCATGCACCAGGCAGACGCAGGCAGCGACGCCTATGATCGCGATTTTGCACTCAGCCTTCTTTCCCAGGAACAGGACGCGCTTTATGAAATCGATCAGGCACTGAAACGCATCGAGCTCGGCAGCTACGGCATCTGCGAAATGTCGGGCAAACCAATTTCCCACGCGCGTCTCGAAGCGATCCCGTTCGCGCGGTTCACCGTCGAATGCCAATCGCAGCTCGAGAAGCAGAACAAAGCTTCGCGCGTCCGGCAATCGGTCACCTCTCTCTTCGGTCTGACCGAGGAAGAAGGGGGCGAAGCCGAGGAAGAAGAAGCGAAGCCGGAAGACACGAAGGAATAAGTCATGGCGCAGGAAATCATCACACTCGAATGCACTGAGGCGAAGGCGGAAGGCAAGCCGACGTCGCGTTACATGAGCACGCGTAACAAAAAGAGTCCGCGGACACCGAACCGGCTCGAGAAGAAAAAATATAATCCGTTTTTGAAGCGGCATACGCTCCATCGCGAGACGAGGTAACCAACGATGCAACCGAAAACCGCCAAACGCCGTTCTGCTTTCCGCCGTGCTAATCGCACGATGCCGCGCCGCCGCATCGACATCGCCACCGAGGCGATCGATTACAAGAACCCCGATCTGTTGAAGAAATTCGTGACCGAGAGCGGAAAGATTTTGCCGCGCCGCGTCACCGGCATGCCCGCGCACATGCATCGCAAGATCACGCGCGAGATCAAACGCAGCCGTTCTGTGCTGCTGATGAAGTAGACACGCGTCAAGGAACGGCGGTTTACAAACCGCCGACGAACTAAGACGGCGGTGTGGACAGCGCCGCTCCTTGAATCAAAACCTCGCCGATCTTTTTAATCTCGGCGTTTGTATTGTAGAAGTGCGGGCTCACTCGGAGCCAGCTCCGATTCGCGCGATCGAAACGCAGCGAGATCACGATGTCGTTTTTCATCGCGGCTTCCCAAAGCGCGTCCGACGGCACACGCGAATGACGAAACGTTAGAATGCCGCATTGATTTTTTCCCTCACTCGGACTGAGGAATTCGAAACCAGCGGGCGCGAGTTTATCGCGCAGAGATTGATTCAGCTGTTTGATCGTGTCGGAAATTTCGTTCGCTCCCGCTTTGAGCAGAAGTTCCACAGCGGCGCGCAGTCCCGCCAGAACGCTGTGGGTGTACGCGCCCGGTTCGAATTTTCTGCCTCCGCTTTCGAATTTCACTTCGCGTTGCGCGATGAAATTCGGCGAGACCACGTTCCAGCCGCCGATGATCGGCGGCCGGAGCAAATCGTGCCGGCTTTTTTTTATGTAAAGAATTCCAGCTCCCGATGGACCGAGCATCCATTTTTGCGCGCCGGCGCTGAGGAAATCGATGTGCTTCAACGGGGCCGGAAAAACGCCCAGGGTTTGGATCGCATCGACTGAAAACAAAACGCCGCGCTCGGCACAGAGCGCGCCGATGGCATCGAGATCGATCCGAAAACCGCTGCAATAATTGGCGCTCGCTAGCGCCACGAGTTTTGTCCGCTTCGTCAGCGCGCGCTCGACGATTTCCGGCGTGATTTCCCCGATGCGCGCCGTCTCCAGCAGCACTGGCTTCACTCCCTGTCGCTCCAGCGCGAGCCACGGATAAACGTTCGCCGGATAATCATCGAGATAGCACAAGACTTCGTCGCCCGGCTTCCAATCAAGCCCGTTCGCTACCGTGTTCAGACCACTTGCCGTCGGACCAGTGAACGCGATTTCTTCCGTTTCTGCGTCCAGCAAGCGTGTGACGAGGATCCGCGTTTGCTCGATTCGCTCCAGCTCGTGCTCATACTGGCGCGCATCGATCGAAGCGCGTTCGATCGATTCCTTCATCGCATCCGCGACCCGTCGCGGCAGCGGCGCATCAGCGGCGTGCGCGCAATAAATCTTCCGGGCGCAGATCGGGAATTCGTGCTGACGCAGCTTTTCGTCCGCGGCCAGCTGAGCAATCACGATATCTTCTGCGTTCGCTCGCCCTGTTCGATCAACTTCCAGAACTCGCGGTGCTTCCCGAGCTGATCGTCTTCCGCCATCGGGAGTTTACTGCGGAAAAGAAAATCCCGGAACGTGTTCTTGTGCAGGACGCGATGGACGGTGATTCCTTCCGGCCGGCGCTCGAAATAGATCCGGTAATCTTTCGCGCGATACCGGTGCAGCTTTTTTCCTTCGCGCTCGATCACACCGAAGCGGCTGCTGTCGAGATTGTCGAGGTCCTCGGGAAGAATTTGGAATTCAGCCAGCAGATCGAGCTGCAACCCCTTCGGCAGCGCCGCCATTTCCGCGGCGCTCAATTCGTTGAAGATGATCTGAAACATCGCGCCTCACACATACACACGCCGCACCCGGCTGCCAACGCGCGTGACAATGTCCCAATGAATGGTGCTGGCGCGCTCAGCGAGTTCAGCGGCGGAAATTTCTTCTTCGCCCTGCTGGCCCAGCAAAACGACTTCATCACCGACGGCTGCGTTCGGAACATCGGATACATCGACGACCATCAAGTCCATCGTCACTCGGCCGAGCAGCGGGCAGCGTTTTCCCCGCACCAGCATCGCGGCGTCGCGGTTCGACGCCTGCCGCGGATAACCATCGGCATAACCAGCTGACAATGTGGCGACGCGCATCGGGCGCGGCGTGATGAACGTCCGTCCGTAACTGATGCCGTGTCCTTCCGGCATGTCGCGGATCAACGCGATCCGCGTCTTCCAGGTCATCACCGGTTTGAGCAAGCGCTGAAATTCCGGCAACGGTGAAATGCCGTAGAGCATGATACCGGCTCGAACGATCTCGTGCGGCGTGTCGTTGAATGCGAGCGTCCCCGCGCTTTGCAGGACGTGCGCTTTGTAATCGCCCGGCACTTTCGCGCGAAATTGTTCAACCAGTTTTCGAAATCGCATGAGCTGGTCGCGCGTGAAATTTTCGTCCTCGTTCGAGACCGGCATGTGCGTCGAAATGCTGTGGACGCGCACGTTGCGCAACGCCGTCACTTTCTTGAACACCGCCACGCTTTCGTTTTCCGGCACACCCATCCGACCCATGCCGGTGTCCAATTTGAAATTGATCGCGACTGTTCCGATTCGATCGAATGCTTCCGCTTCCTCGACGGCTGAAATCGTCGGAATGAATTTGCCCTCGACGATCGCGGATCGTTCGCTCGGCAAAGCCGGGCCAAGAATCATGATCGGATGGTTTAGTCCGGCCGTGCGAAGCGCGAGGGCTTCCTCAAGATTGGCGATGCCGAAATATTTGACGTCATTCGCGAGGGTTTCGGCGACGCCGACAAGACCGTGTCCGTACGCGTTTGCCTTCACCACCGCCAGCATTTCTGCTGAACCGATGCGTTCGCGGACAACGCCGGCATTGTGACGCAAAGCGTTGCGATCGATCTCTGCCCAACAACGGTAGATATCAGACATCTTGTTTCGGCGTGGTGATATGCGGCTCGCGCAAATACATCGGCTCGAGCGGCGGCAGAACAAACGCGCGATTCGCCTCGCCAGCAAGCTGCGCCAAAATTCGAGCGGAAGGATGGCGAACGCTGACGCCCTCAAATTGCGGCAGCGCTTCGACGGCAAAGATCGGTATCCGCGTTCTCAAACTGTCGAGAGCGATTCGCAACTCGGCTTCGGTGTGAAGACCGGGCGGAACGGCCAGGGTATTGCCGCGAACCTGCGCCAGAAAAAACGATTTCCGGCGGGCGTCACCCACGACGGCGTATTCAACCGCGTCGCATTCGATTGCGCAGAGCGACGACAAGCCGACGAGCTCCGCCTTCGTCGCGATCTGCAAACCGATTGCTGTCGAGACGGCGATCCGCGTCCCCGCATAGGAACCTGGTCCGAGTCCGACAACGATTCGCTCCGGCATTCCAAAACGTTTCTGCGTTTCCGCCACGTTTTTGAAAAATTCGCCGGAATTTTTCCGGTCGTTTGCCCATTGCGCGGTCCACTCGAAGTCGCCATCGCGCCAGGCCAGACTGCCGCGCGCACTGGAAAGTTCGAACGCGAGAATCTTCACGGAAGAATGAGCAAGCGCTCGTTTTCGGATTTCGTCTCGAAAGAAATCCAGAGCGCGTCGGCCGGAATTATTTCCCGAAATTTATCGGCCCATTCGACGACCGAAACGCCGTCGCCGAATAAATATTCGTCGAGTCCGAGTCGCTCGGCAGCTTCTCGATCTTCGATCCGGAAAAAATCGAAATGATAGACCGGGAGCCGTCCGCCGGTGTACTCGTGGATAAGCGTGAAGGTGGGACTGGTCACTTCCGCATCCGCTCCGATTCCGGCAACCAGCCCCTTCACGAATTGCGTTTTACCGGCGCCAAGTTGACCGACCAAAGCGACAACGCTTCCTCGCCGCAAGGCGCTGCCGAACTCACGCGCGATTCGCTGCGTCTCGACTGGACTAACGGAAGTGAACGTAGCCACGGGGAAATTTTCGATTTTCGATTTTCGATTTTCGATTGAGTCGGCCGACCCGAGTAAGAGGAACGCTCGGGAATTTCTTCCGCCAGCGTGACAGAAGCGATTTCGAATCGTTTGGCGAGATCGCGAAAAGCAGTTCGTAGTCTTCTCCGTCGGAAATCGCCTGCGTGATGGTGCAGCCGCGATTGAGCGGCAACGCCGATTCATCGATTTCAAAGCTGACGCCGCTGGCGCGAGCGAGACGCGGCAAATCGGTTCCGAGCCCGTCGCTCAAATCCATCATCGCGTGAACGCGAAAATTTTTGGTGAGCCAGCGCGATTCAGCGATGCGAGGAACGAAGGCAAGATGACGGCTGCGCAACGATCCGCCGAGCCGGCCCGTGACAAAAAGTTCGTCGCCCGGCTTACCGCCGCTTCGTCCGATCCATCGGGTTTTCTCGACGCTTCCGATGACACTAACGGAGATCACTGCCGGGCCTTTAATGTTACTCGTCTCGCCGCCGACAATTGATACTGCAAACGCGCGCGCGGCTTTCTCTATTCCACGGTAGAGCCGTTGCACCCAGCCGACTTCGCGCTGCGACGGCGCGATCAACGTCACCAACGCAAAGCGCGGAACCGCCGACATCGCCGCAAAATCGCTCAGGGGCCGCGCCATTGCCTTCCATCCCACCAGTTCGGGCCGGGCATTTTTCGCGAAATGAATTCCCTCGACGAGGCAATCGGTTTTCAGCACCTCAAGCACGCCGCGCTTCCCCGATTCAACGAGCGCACAATCATCGCCAGCGCCGAGGACGACCGCGCGGTGCGAACCTAGTTTCGACAAAAGTTGCTCGAGCAGCCGGTCCTCACCGACGTCTCGCAGTTTCATTGTTGTTGCACAAACTCGGGAAACGCGAGAGCCGTCAAAGTGATCCCGTTAAAGAGCGCGTGCATCGTCATGGGCACGAGGATGGAGCCGCTCCATTCATACGCGATGGCGAAGCAGGTTCCGAGGACAAAGAGCGGCGCGAACGATGGCAAATGCGCGTGGACCGCGGCGAAGAGCAACGAGCTCACGAGAATGCCGATGAATCGGCCGAAATAGCGGCGGGCCACTCCATAAATGAAAAAGCGGAAGATGAATTCCTCGGCGAGAGGCGCGAGAGAAACGGCGAGAACAATAATGAGGATCCGTTGCTCCAGGGTCGTCGATTCACTGAACGTTTCCACGATGGCCTGTCGCTGCGGCGGGCTGCGCAAAAGGCGTTGGGTGACGATGTCAGCCAGAAAAATCAGCGGATAGGCGGCAAGGATCAGGATCGCTCCGGTGACGACGGTCCGAAAAAAACCGATTCGGGAAAAGCCGCCGATCAAATTCAAATCGAACCGGCGCAGGCGAAGAAATCCCGCGACCGCCAGGAGCAATCCAATCGTGAGGGCGCCGCTCGTGACGAGATCGAGGCTGCGCATTCGCGAGGCGTTATGGGTGGAAGCGCCGGCGAGAGTGAGCAGGAAAAAAGAAGTGAGCAGAACTGCGATGACGGCTTCCGGCCAGTCGAAGGTACGGGCCGGTGGGATTTCGGCGTTCGGCGGACGCGCTGCGATTTGCCGCAGAAGCGAAACATAAATATAAACGCCCGCGACGAGGAGAAACGCCTGAATCACAGCGCTGAGCGCCGGAATTAAGCCGTCGACGGTCATGCTGCGCGACTGCGCTCTACGGAGCGTAGAAGCTCGGGAGAAAGTAGGCGCGCCCGGTTTCCAATTGCGGCATGAGTTGGCTCGGCAGGGTCAACTCGATCTTGTTGTTCGCGCTCCCGAAGGCGCGGAAGAAGCGGCTCCAGGTGAAGGGCGGTCCATATTTTACGACGGTCGCACCCGGCGCGCGGCTCAATTCCTTCGCCTTGGCGAACGCATCTTCGATCTGTCCGGTGCCGTCGATCAACTTGTTATCGAGCGCGTCTTTCCCAGACAAAATCCGGCCGTCCGCGATCGAATTTCGCAACCCGTCCGCCGGCAGATTTCGTTCGCGAGCGACGATGCCGAGAAATTTCTCGTAGGTTTTCATGACGAAACCCTGGATCATCTCGCGCTCTTCCGGCGTGACCTGCCGCGCGCCATTGAGCATGTCCTTGAACTTCCCGCTTTTAAAAACAACCGACGAGAGGCCGACCTTGTTGAAGAGCTGTTCGTAATTCAGCGTTTGAATGATGACGCCGATGCTGCCGGTGATCGTCGTCTCGTTGGCCATTAAATATTTCCCGCCGCACGCGACGTAATATCCGCCCGAAGCCGCGAGCGAATCCATGTAGACGACGACCGGTTTTTTCGCGCGCGTTTTCACCACCCAGTTGTAGATAACGTCGGACGCCGTCACTTCGCCGCCGGGCGAATCGATTTCCAAAACCACCGCCCGGACGTGATCGTCATCGCGCGCCTGCTGGAGCGCGAGGCGCATGTCGTCGACCATGGTTTCGCCGACGTTGCCGGGAAGCGTCGAGCTGATCAGTCCCCGCAACGGAATCACGGCGATTTTGTCGTTGTTGCCGCGCTGCACGATCACCTCGCGAAACGACGGCGTCGGTTCTTCATTACGAGGACTGGTGCCGAAACGGCGAAACGCGCTCGCGGCGAGAACGAGATTGATGAACACGCTGCCGCACAACGCCACCGCGAGAAAAACGCTCAGGCAACCGAGTTTTCGATCCGCAGGCATGACCGGGCAAACTGGAGGAGAACAGAGTCGCGCACAAGGGAGAAACGGTGGCTCACAAGCTGCTTTTTTGACCCGCATGAACAACGCTGGCCATCTCCCCATCAGCGAAACCGCGCGCCGCGGTGGCAAGGCCAGGGCGAAGCGCGGCCGGCCCCGGAAAAATAACGGTGCTCAGCCCGTTGAGAGAGAATTGCCAGCGGTCGGCACCCTTACCCGCACGAAGAGCCTCTTACTCGCCGCGCTTCGCGTCTGGGAACTGAAGCATCGGATCACCGACTAGCTGTCTTGAGGCCGAATGTCTTAAAAGGCGCCTTGCTCGGCGCGGCCCTGCTCGGCGTCTCCGTTCAAGCTGCCACGATCGAAACGCTCTCGTCCCTCAGTCAGCCGCTTTCGGCACTTCCGCAGGTCCGATCTGCCGATGGCACGTTTTACGGCGCGGATTTTGGCACCTTCAACGGCGGTTTGAGCCACGGCGCGATCTTAAAACTCAGCCAGAATGGTTCGCTCACGTCGCTCTACGTTTTCCAGGCCGCGACCCCGGATGAGGCGAACCCGACAGTGCTGATCGCGGGCGCCGATGGGAATTTTTACGGAGCCACGGCGCCGCGGGCGGTTGGCGATCTCAACGGGATGATCTTCAAGTTGACGCCGACGGGAACGTTCACGCCAATCTATCATTTTCAGGACGGAAAAGGCACCCACGCAACCACGCTCGTTCAGGGCGCGGACGGTAATTTTTACGGAACAGCCGCCGGTGATTCGAGTGGCGGATTTTTCAATCACCCCGCCAGCATGCATAACCCCGGAATATTTTTCCGGCTTACTCCGGCCGGCGTCTTCACGGTTCTCTACGCGTTTACGGGCGGTGCGGATGGAAGTCTTCCGAACGCATTGGTCCAGGGAAAGGACGGTAATTTTTACGGCAGCACTTTCTGCGGACCTGAATCGCCGGCGAACCTGTTCAACGGGAATGGAACGATCTTCAAAATCACGGCGGGCGGTGTCTTGACGACGCTCTACTCGTTCACGGGTACGAGCGACGGCGCGAATCCTGGAAACGTTATTGAAGGCGCAGACGGCAATCTTTACGGAATTGCCGACGCCGGGACGACGCGCACCGTTTTCAAATTCACCAAGGCCGGGCAGCGCTCGACAGTTTACAATCTACAAACAACCAACGGCACGGTGTCCGCGGGTTTGCTGGCGAGCACCGACGGCAATGTCTATGGCACCACCAAAGACGGGGGCATTCCGAAAGCCGGGAACATTTTCAGGATCGATCCCGCCGGACAAGTAACGACGTGGGCTTTCGATGGCGCCGGCACCGGTGGTCAGCCGAGCCGGCCATTCGAAGGCGCCGAACACAGTCTTTACGGCGCGACTGCGCTCGGCGGCGGGTCGAACGACGGCACCGTCTATCGCCTGAACATGGCGCCCCCGCGGGACCTGTTGAATATCTCAACGCGGTTGCAGGTGCTGACCGGCGACAAAGTGCTCATCGGCGGATTCATCATTACCGGCACCGACCCGAAGAAAGTAATCGTGCGCGGGATCGGGCCGTCGCTGAGCGGCGTTGGAGTCACCCTTCAGGATCCGGTTCTGGAATTGCATCAGGGAAATTCCACGATCGCGACGAACGACGATTGGAAAGAGCATCAGGCCGAAGTGGAAGCGACAATGATTGCGCCGACGAACGATCTCGAGTCAGCCATCGTTGCCACGCTCACGCCCGGGCCTTACACCGCGGTACTTTCCGGTAAGAACAACGGGAGCGGCGTCGGCGTTGTCGAAGTTTACGATCTTGATCAGGCCGCGAACTCGAAGTTGGCGAACATCAGCACACGCGGTTTCGTCGATGTGGGCAGCAACGTTATGATCGGCGGATTGATCGTGAGCGGCGGCGCTGGCGGCGGAAACGCGAGAGTCATCGTCCGCGCGCTTGGTCCTTCGCTCGATGCGCTCGGCGTCCCGGGCGCGTTGCCCGATCCGAATCTGGAGCTGCACGACGCCAGCGGCGCGACGATCGCGTCCAATGACAATTGGAAAATGCGACCTGACGGCAGCAGCCAGCAGGGCGAGATCGAAGCGACGGCCGTCATGCCGGGGAACGATTTGGAATCGGCGCTCGTGCAAACCCTGCCGCCGGGCAGCTACACGGTTATTGTGCGCGGCACAGGCAACACGACCGGCGTCGCCGTCGTCGAAGCCTACACGCTTGAGTAAGTGCCAGCAGTCGGCACCTAACCCGGACCAAGAGCCTGCTTCTGGCAGGGCTCCGAGTCTGGAAACGGAAGCATCGGATCACCGATTAACGTCGACCGGCAAGCGCCGGCGGAGCTTTTAATAACCGCGACCGGTCTGACCGGTCATCAGGAACTCACGCCCCGCATGATGGTTGCGCAGGCTGCCTTCACCGGAGCGACCTTGCCAGGCCTGCATCGTTTCAAATGGTATGTCGGAAACCATCGCTGGTTCGCGCGCCACTTGTCCGGTGATTTTGCCCCCCGGCCCCACTTTCACCCTCAACGCCACCCCACCTTGGCCGAACTTTTCCGCTGCGACGGAAGAGGCGAACACTTTCGTTCTCCCTGCGGAAACAACGAGCAAATACTGATAACCGTGCAGCGTGGTGCTCTTGGCGTTGAATTGGACCACGTAATTGCCTGGGGTAAGATTATCCGTCACAAACGACGCGTTCACTGGAGCGACTCCCCTAAAGGCGACTTTCCCGGCGTTATCCGAAACACACACATTGATCGCCGGGGCGGCGGCATAAGCCATCGAACTGGCGAGGTAGAAAATGAACAGCAGGCTGCCAACAATTATCTTGCTCATAGAGCGATCGTATCCAGTTCCGACAATTAGAACAAGCTCGAAGGCGGTGAATCAGACATGCCGATTGCGGTTCAGCGCGGCCTGAATACTTTCGCTCCTGCATTTGCGCTCATAGCTCAGCCGGATAGAGCATCGGATTTCTAATTGAGAAAAGGAGTTTTGCAGAGCTTTGCAGACCATGAGAGAACCATTTTTGCACTCGAAAACGGCTCGACCGTAGAACGCGACCGTAGAAAATCGCCCTAGCCTGTTTCTCCGATGCTCAACGCCGAGGCAACAGCAAGCGCATTTTCTCCTCGTTGGGGAGCTCGCTCCTGTTAATCCACTCGGATGCAGTCGTCGGGTCGCGCTGGAGCCACTGAGCGACAAGCTGATCCACCGTGGAAGTTCGAATGCTGTCGCTTGAAATCGATTGAGCCCATCCGAGCGCGGTGCCTGGGTCGCGCGGGGCGAGGCTCGCGCTATACGCACTGATGGCAGAATCGCGGGCAGCACCTTGGAGAGTGTTAATCCAATTGGCCGAAGCTTGCGGGTCTTGCGGTGCCCACATGGCTACCACACCTGCTACCGCTGCAGCTTGCGCGTCCGGGGGTAGCGATGACACCCAGGCTGCTGCTGTGGCGGGCTCGTTATAGGCCCACTTTGTCGCGGCCATTGTTTGCGCGAACTGTTTTGCTGAGCCTTCGGGAAGCGAGTCAATGTAGGCGATAGCGGATTTCGAGTCTTTAGCCGCAAGCTGGTTCGCGGCCAGCGCTACATGACTCTCGCTGTTCATTGAACCATCAAGATGTTCACGCGCGTATTGAGCCGCAGCGGGTAGGTCCGTTTTCACCCACCCTGTGATCACGCCATCCATCTGCTTTTCTTTAAGAGCCCGGTCGGATTGCTTGTTAATCCAGGCCAGGGCCCCTGCGGGGTCGAGCGTTCCCCAAGTCTCGGCCACTGCTTGCCAGATGGCCGGTGCCAGACTCCCGCCGAATTTGTCGAGCCACGCCGCTGCCCCGGCTCCGTCGGCATAGGCCCACTTTGTTAAGCCAGTTAGAAGCAGTGATGTCCCCACGTCCGCGCTGATAGTGCCTGGCGCGGTTTGCTGCAGACCATTAACCAGACTCATCGCGTCTTTCGGATCAACGCCTTCAAAAACCGACATCAGCGCGGTCCAGGACTGAGACTTGTTTTGGAAATTCAGCGCCATCTGAAACGCAACTTTTGCGTCGAGCTTTGACCAGGCATGAAAGAACAACCCGATCTTTTGATTATTCAGGGAATTTGGGGCGAGAAAGATGAATCTCCGTCCCAACTCGGCGCGTTCACTCGGGGTCATTCGGCTGAGCAGTCCCAGTGTTTGGTCGCCGGACAGGCCCGAAATTCTGTCGAGCGACGAGTTCCGCTGCTCGATCTCCGCATTCGAAATTGCGGGTTCGGCGGACGCAGGCGGGGATGGCACCATCACATGAGTGCGCTGGGCGGGCGGCTTCTTCGCTCCCCGCATTGGCCAGAAAATCGCCAACGCTAGAAGCACTGCCGCTGCGCCGAATAGAAGATACTTTGCTTTGGTTGTGTTCATCCCCGCCGTCCGGGCGAGGTTAGTTCAGTGACTGGCAGGGTGGCGAGGGATCGCCGCAGGCGCCCGACGCAGGCGGGTTGAAGGTGATTTGCGTTGGAGCAGTCGGCCAATAAGAGCGGTTATCCAACATCATCGTTCCTGTGGTGGTAAAGGCGATGTTCCCGCCCATAAAGGAACTGGCCGTTCCGCTGTATTGAAACCACGGTCCCATCGATGGTCCGCCGCTCTCCCTATACGTGTAGATATAGTAATCCGCCTGCACGGCGGCAACGATGAACAACACGGCCAGGGAGATGCCGGTTGGGAGTGTTCTGAATTTCTTCATGTGTGCTTTCTGGTTTTGGGTTTTTGGAGGGTTGTGGGGTTAAAGAGTTTGAGAGTTTGAGAGTTTGAGAGTTTGAGGGGTTGAGGGGTTGAGGGTTTTAGGGGGATGGCAACGCCTTGTAGTTTCTGGCATATCCGAAACACGTACGGCGAGTCAAGCTAATTCGGCGGTCGGTAGCGGCGCTCCAGACAAAAACCTTGCGCCTGAAGGAGCCGTGGACATTATTCCTTCCCTTTCCAGACGCGGGTGTAGCTCAGTGGTAGAGCACCTCCTTGCCAACAAGTCCCAGAGTGATAGTCCCATTTATCATTCACGCGCTCTCACCTGTTTTTCATAGGTAAAATCCGCGCGGTCGGTTGCGCCCCATGTGCTCCCGAAATTAGCCGAAAAATTTTGGCCGGTGGATAAAATCGGGGGACATGTTCAACCACTCGAAATGTCACACGGGCGAATCGAAAGCATTCAGGTGTCCCGCGGACAAGCCTTGACTCTGTGGCGAACAAATCAGATCATCCTTCCAATCTGTCGGCCTTACATTTTTAAAAGCGGCGCTGTTTTTCAAAATGCCCTCAAGATCAGTACACGGTGAAAGGCGGGATGTTCTAACGGTCAAGGAAGCTGCAACGTTGCTGAAGATTTCCCCTAGTACTCTTTACAACTACGTGCGTCAGGGAAAATTACCCGGTATCCGGATTCGCGGCCGCTGGCAGATTAAGAAGGAGTCAGTCCAAGCAATGCGGCAATCCTGGAAGGCTTCGGACCAAGCAACTCCCTCAGTGCAATTACAAGAAACTTCTGAAGACACGATGTTTGATTCCGACAGGTCACATCTAAGACAGCTAATGGAGATGACCTCAGAGCAGGACTTGGGAATGTTCTTTGATAAGCTCTTCTTTCCCCGACTAGACAACTATTGGACGGAAATCTCGGACTCTCTCAATCGAATGGAATACAAGCTGGATGGGCTACCGCGATGAGCGTAACAGCCGAAATTTTTGATATGCTGCGTAAGCTGAGCGCACTGGAAGCAAGGACCGAAGATGTAAGGGATGCTCAAATGCGCATAGAGGGAAAACTAAATGATCTTATTGATCGACTTTCGCGCATTGAGGAGCGTTACAACCATCTTCGAGAACATATCAAAGGGGAGGTTACATCTGATGTGAAGGCCGACCTAGCGAAAGTCCAAGTATATCTGGATTTAGAGACGCGAGGCTTACTTAACATCCCTCGACCTACCAATAAACAGTAAACGCGCGATTAAGGGGCTAGACTTGAGCCGCCCTTCGCTGTCGGTGTAAACGTGACCTTGCGCGCCGCCGCTGTGCTGTGCTCATCTCGCAAGTGGCCATAAGTTTTCATCGCCAGCGCCCCGTCGTCTTTGTGGCCGAGCCAGCGTGAGACAGTCGGAACATCAACGCCGCTTTCAATGCAAACGGTCGCAAAAAAATGCCGCAAATCGTGATGCGTGATTCTCGGCATCCCCACCCGCTTTGCCGCCCGGTTCATGGATTTTTGGCATTCGCGAACGAGAAAAACTTTTGCTGTTGCCGATTCGTCGTGCCGCGCTGCAAGCATCCGCTCGAACGGTTGTCGCGCTTCGGCGATCATTGGGATGCGGCGAATCTCGCTGTTTTTCGTCCCCTCATCGGCGGAGCCGCGAACGACGATCATGCCCGACTCAGAATCCAGGTCGCGCCGCTCCACTTCGGCGGCCTCGCCTTTCCGGCAGCCGGTGAACGCCAGACCTGCCGCAAGGTCCGCGCAGTTCTGCGAGTCGCGGCTGTGGCCTGTCGCCATTTGCAAAATGAAAAGCTCAAACTGTGAGCGCGTCGGAAGCTCCAGTGTTTTTTGACGAACCGGCTTGCGTGTCAGACTGGTGGCGGGGTTGGAATAAATGACGCCGCTTTCAACGGCTACGTCGAGCACATGGCGCAAGATCGCGATTGTGTTGTTGAAGCGCGTTGCGCTTGAACCCTTCGCATATTTCGCCGCCCATTCCCGACAAGCCGCCGGGGTGATTTTTCGGACTTCGGTTTGGTGAAGCGCGGGCCAGCTTTTCAGGAGCGCCGCAAGAACTTCGTTCCAATACTCGCGGGTCCGCTTCTTGAGTGACACATCCTGCGCGAGACGCTGCTTGTGAAGCTCGGCAGCTTCCGAAAAGATCATCTTGGCGTTCGCCGGGTCGATCTTCTGCGCGCTCTGTTCGCGATGCTCTTTTAGAAAAGTCGCGAGCTTGGCCTTGGCGACGCTGAAATGAGAGACTTCCAAACTTCTTTGTTATTTGAATACGCGCGCGCATAATACCGACCGGATTTATGGCGAACGAGATTTTGAACGGGTGTTTTTTCCCAAGTTTTGTTGGCGGTGGGCTTGCTCATATCCAGACCGTAGAACGAGACCGTGAAAAGTACAACCAAAAAGCTTCGGCTCGCCCGTTTTCCCTCGTGAAGCGCTCATAGCTCAGCCGGATAGAGCATCGGATTTCTAATCCGACGGTCGGAGGTTCGAGTCCTCCTGGGCGCGTGTCTTTTACTTTTTCGCGAAACGCCGCTCGTGATCGAGCAGCCATTTTTTTCGCCATAGGCCGCCGCCGTAACCGCAGAGCGAACCGTCGGCGCGAATGACGCGGTGACAGGGAATGATGATGCACATCATGTTGTCACCGTTCGCTCGTCCGACCGCGCGGCGCATTTCGGCGTCGCCAAGTTTTTGCGCCATCCAGGAATAGGAACGCGTTTCGCCGGCTGGAATCGTCCGCAACAAATCCCACGTCCGCAGTTGGAATGGAGAACCGACCGGCGCGAGCGGGACGGTGAACTCGAGATTTTTGCCGGCGAAATAATCCGTGAGCTGTCCTCGGATCGCTGTGAGGTGCGGATGTTCCCCCGGAACGACATTCGTTTCGAGACGGCTGCGCAGGATCGTCATCTCGCGCTCCATCGCGCGGCGATCGACGAACTCGAGCAAGCGCAGGCCTTCGTCGTCGGCGATGGCGAGCATCGCGCCGAGCGGCGTTTCGATCCGTTCCGCGAACAAGCCGCCCTGTTTTTTCGCCGCGGTCGGCGAATCGCCGAAGATGCGCGCGAACGCATCGCGAAAACCGCTCGCCGATCCGAACCCGCTCTCGCTCTGAACTTCATCGACGCGTCCGCCTTTGCGGACTTCGCGCAACGCCAGACCCATCCGGCGCGCGCGATGATAGGCCTGAAAGGTCATCCCGTAATGGCGCTTGAATTGGCGACGCGCGGTCGACGGATCGATGGAGAGAGCGGCGAGTTCCTTATCGGTGAGCCGTCCGCCGGGCGCGCGCTCGACTTCGGCGCGCAATCGTTCGATCAATTCCGGCGGCCGCTTGTCCGGATCCATCGGATGACAACGCAGGCAGGGTCGATAACCGCCATGAAGCGCTTCGCTCGGCGTAGCGAAAAAATCGACGTTCGCGCGCGCCGGCTTTTTCGCCGAACAGGTCGGCCGGCAAAAAATTCCGGTCGTCCGAACGCCGACATAGAAAATGCCTTCGAAGGTCGAATCGCGATCGACCAGGGCGCGATACATCGTGTCGGGCGGCGGGAGCAATTCGGGAACTTTCATCGTGGCCGGTTGATCAATTATCAGCGACGGAAGTTCGCTGGCAAAGCTCGATGTTTTCATGACTGACGTTAAACGGTCGGATGGTCGACGCGCATCGACGGAATTCAGGCATCGAATTCTGGAAACAAGGAGCGGCGGTTTACAAACCGCCGATGCTTTTGGGTGGGCGGTTTGGAAAGCGCCCTTCCTTGAAGTCGCCCGGCGAATTCACGCTGCGATACAAGGGCGCGCTCTCATTCGAAATCGGCACGAGCTTCACTCTTTTCCTGGCGTTCAACGTGCGCAAAACCGATTGAAGCGAGAAATCGGCGCCGCCAACCGCGGCTTGGAAATCGTCTGCGGCCTCAGCCGGATAAATCGCCGCCAATGGTTCGGCGGTTTGCCCGACCAAAGGAACAATTCCACAACCGTCAGGAGCAAGAGCGAGTAAATGTCCCAACTCGCCCACTGTCATGAACGGCATATCGACGGCCAGCGCGATCAGATGCGTGGTTCGCATCGCTACTAAAGCTTTCGTTAGGCCACTGAGCGGGCCGCGCGACGGCGGATCGTCGAGGAGCAGTTCGACATTGGGAGGCAGCCACTCCGGCTTTGCTCGAGCGGAAACGAAGAGCTGTTGCGGACTCAGAGCCTGCAACAGTTCCAGCTGCCGCTTCCAGAGTAGCCCGCCCTCGAATTCAATCGTCGCTTTATCGCGCCCCATTCGGCGCGATTCGCCTCCGGCGAGGAGCACGGCGCTAAATGTCAGTCCTTTGTTCACTGAATTTTGTGCGATCATCCTGCATGCAAGGAATCGGCGCGGGAAGCATCATTCGCCGAAAGGAAAACGGCGGCCACGAATGCGTGACCGATCAGGTCGCGATCGAAGAGCCGCTCGAGATTCGGATTGGCGATCGTGCGATCGCGACCACCATGCGCACGCCGGGTCATGACGATGAATTGGCCGCGGGCTTTCTTCTTTCTGAAGCGATCGTCCGGCAACGAGAGGAAATACAAGCGATCGCCGCCTCCGCTCGAAACGTCGTTAACATTCAGCTCGCGTCGACGGTGACATTTGCGCCGGCGACCGCGCAGCGTTTTGGCACCATCTCCAGCAGCTGCGGGCTCTGTGGCAAAACGAGTATCGAATTCATTCGGCAACAATTTCCGCCCATCGAATTGCCAGCCGCGGTGAAATTGCCTGAAGCTGTCTTGTTGGATTTGCCCGGCAAACTGCGCGCCGCTCAAAGCAACTTTGCGCGGACCGGCGGCATTCACGCCGCGGGCATCTTCGACTTCGAGGGGAACTCCTTGATCGTCCGCGAGGATATCGGGCGCCACAACGCGGTCGATAAAGCGATCGGCCGGGCGTTTCTCGACGGGCTTCTACCGCTCAGCGAAATGATGCTTGTCGTTAGCGGCCGATCGTCGCTCGAGATCGTGCAAAAGGCGCTCGCTGCCAGCATCCCTGTTGTCGCCGCGGTCTCCGCGCCTTCCTCACTCGCGATCAATTTTTCTCGCGAATGCGGCCAGACGCTGATCGGGTTTTTGAGGCCGCCAACTTTCAACGTTTATTCGCACATCGACCGAATCGCGTTCGGGTAGGGACATCGCGCTGCGATGTCCGCGGACGCCGCAGCGCGACGTCCCTACCAGCGATGAAAGGCAGGGTGGCCTTCTTTCACCGCGACGAATGTGCCGCGACAAGTCGCGCACACTTTTCCGCCGCCGCTTAGCGTTCCTTCGACGGTGGCTTTGTTTCCTTCAGATTCGACAACCCTGGCGGAAAGAGAGATGAGACCGTCAGTAGGCGTCGGTCGCAGAAGTTTGATTGCGTAGTCCGCCGTGACGGTGCAGGGCGCGCGATCTTCGCCGCTCATCTTCATCAGATGCCAGGCCGCGGTCCAATTGCAGTGGCAATCAAGCAACGCGCCGATGATCCCGCCGTTCAGGACGCCGGGGAACGCTTCGTATTTTTTTTCCGGTTTCCATTGTGCCACGACTTCATCGCCGCGAACGAAACTGCGAATATGGAGCCCGTCCGGATTCGCCGGACCGCACCCAAAGCAGGCGTTGGCCGGCGCGTAAAATTCCTGGAGCGATTGGGCTTCGCCGTTGGCCACGGTTACTTCGCTCCGTTGCCGGCGATCGATCCGGGATACGGCCGCAATTCCGGCCCGGTGTAAAGGGAACGCGGACGAATGAGACGGTTGTGATCGTGCTGCTCGATCACGTGCGCGCACCAGCCGGCGATGCGCGAGGCGGCGAAGATCGGCGTGTTCAGCGCCGGATCGAACCCGAACATGGTGAAGACCGGCGCCGCGTAGAGATCGACGTTCGCGCACAAGCCTTTCTCGCGCTCCATCGTTTGCTCGAGCTTCTCGCAAATCGGCACCCAATTTTCCTTGCCGACGCGTTTCCCGAGATCGCGCGCGATCTCGCGCATGATCGGCACGCGGGAATCGCCGCTTTTATAAACGCGATGACCGAAGCCCATGACTTTTGCCTTTTTCGCCAACGCTTCCTTCAGCCACGCCTCCGCGCGGTCCGGCGTGGCGATTTCGTTCAGCATGTAAATCGATTCCTCATTTGCACCGCCATGTAGCGGGCCTTTCAACGTCCCGCACGCGCTCGTCACCGCCGCGTACATGTCGGCCAGGGTGGACGCGGTCACGCGCGCCGCAAAGGTCGACGCGTTGTATTCGTGGTCGGCATAGAGGATGAAAATCGTGTCCATCATCCGGATCTGCCAGGCCTGCGGAACTGATCCCGTCAGCTTGTAGAAAAAATTTCCGGCAAGCGAGAGGTCGGGTTTGTCCTCGATGGTTTGTTCGCCGTGCTGGATCCGGTAACCGTCGGTGATCAGCGTTCCGACTTTTGCGATGAGCCGGATCGCTTTGCGGACATTCGCGTCGTGCGAATTGTCATTTAGCTCGGGATCGAACGGCGCCAGCATCGAGACGCTGGTGCGGAGCATGTCCATCGGGTGGGTGTTCTTCGGCATGAGCCGGAGCGCGTCGAGGACTTCTTTCGGCACCGCACGGTCGCGTGCGATTTGCTGGGAAAACTCCGTGAGCTGCTTTTGATTTGGCAACTCGCCGTTGAGCAACAGATAGGCGACCTCCTCGAAGTTCGCCTTCTCCGCCATCTCGTGGATGTCGTAGCCGCGGTACATCAGGCCGGCATTCGGATCGACCCAGCAGATTTCCGTTTCACCCGCGACGACTCCGGCAAGGCCCGGGCTGTAGGAAGGTTTCGTCTCAGTGGTCATACACGTTTTTTCAGAATTTGAACGTCAACATGGACGAGGAATCGCGAACGTCCAACAAAGCTGTCTCCTCGATCGCGCGTCACTGATTGGTGCGTTGTCGGTATTCGATGGAATCCATAAACGCCCGCGGCAGCCTCTCCATTTCTCCGGTGGATTCCACTTCCTTCAGCCAAAAGTTAAACCCGTCCAGGTTACGGTCCGGCGGATCGTCCGGATCTCGGCGGAGATAGCCAAAATAATGGAGGAGCACGAGAGAGCGGTTCTCTTCTCTTTCGCGGAACCGGTCGTTTTTCGCCATCTCCAGCAATGTCTGTCCGCGAGTAAGCGCGCCCCTGCGCAGCTTTTGAATCACTTCGGCGCGTTCGGCGGGCGACAACGTCACGCCGGCGTTTGCCGAGATTTTGTCAACGAACCCGGCGTCCGTGGCCGAACCATAAAGCGCTTTGAACTTCGGACGCTGGAGCCAGTCGTCCACCAACTGTCTCAGATTGTCTTCGAGCTTCGCATGCTGATCTTCGAGCGAACTCGCCAAAACTCCGTGCCCGACGACCATAACCTCAGCAAGAAAATCCGCGTATCGCGGCATCGTGCCGTAGGACGCGACGTGGAGGCGATACACCGTCTGGCTCCAGGATCGATACTCGCCCAGGAGATTGACCGGATCTTTCTGAATGAGCGCCGCCCATTCCCTGATCTCGCGCGCGAATGGCATCGGCGCTTCCGACTTCGCCTCCGGCTCGGTTTTTGTCACCGCATAAAGATCGTCATGACCATCGAAGCGATTGATGTAGCGGAGCCGTCCTCCCGCGACCGCGCGAGCGAGGAACGTCTCGTAATCGACTCGGCGCTCCGGTGCCACGGCGCGGTTCTCGACGACCAGATACGAGGTCGGAATTTCCTCGAGCAATTTAATGAAATCGTCGTGGAGCGGGCCGGAGCGGGTGTCGAATTCGATCCGGCCTTCGTACGGAGAGTCGAACCCAGAGGTGCCGGTAATGAGCGGCTTCATGTGATCGGCCGCGCGCAGGATGCGGCGATGGTTCACACTTGCATTCGCGGGAAGAACGACAACTCCACCGCGCATCGGTGTCTTCCTTAACCGCAAGGTCACGGCATCGGGATCCGCCTCGCCGCGGACAAACCTTAGGCGAGCTGCGTTAAGCTCAAAAAGAAGCAGCCCCGCCATCAGTCCGAAGACGACGACGGGGCGAAGACGCGGTTGTCGTTTCCGGATCAGTTCCGCGAAGTGTTTTGCTCCAAGGCCGGCGAGAATCGCCAGGCCAAGATTTGCAAACATCGCTCCGCGCGCCGCAATGCGAATGCTGCGGAAGATAGGTAGAAATTCGTAGAGGATTCGGTAGAAGAACGTGTTCCAGCCCAGCGAGTAAATGAACCCGATGATCGAAAGGCTGAGACCGATCCAAAAGGCGTCCTCGCGCCGGCCCGATTGCACGGTGTCGATGAGGTTCGCGTTCTGGAAGCGTAGGACAACGGGGTAAGCCAGGCAAAATCGCGCGAACATCGCGGCCGAGAGCAGACCGAGAGCGCGCTCGGCGGTGATGGAGCTGGTAAGCGCGTGAAGCGTTCCCTTTCCGCCTGTGCCGATGGCCGGGATAGCGAGAACCAAGGCCAGCAACGCGAGGACATCCAGGCATCGGATCCAACGGGATCGCGTGGGTGGGACTTCGTGGACGGCGTTAGTCGGACGAGGCGAAATTCGGACCGCGGCCAGGAGCCACGCCGCGAGCGCAAGGAGAAGAGGGAGCAAACCCGGAAACAGTTTGAAGCGTCCCGGCGCATTCGTGCCCAGCCCGCGCCAGAATCGGTTCCGTCCTTCAACTGCGAGCCAATGAACCGCGCGCGCAGATCCGTCTTTTACTTCGTCGACGCTGCGGCGGAAGTTATAAAGTTTCGCGACAAACTGGTATGGCAGCAGGAACGGCAGCAGGGCGATACCGGCAAGGCCCACCGCCGTGGTCCCTCGCCACCAAAACGCGCGGTCCCGCCAGATACCGTAACGCGTCAGGAGAATCGCCGCGCACACCGCTAGCGGCACGAGGGAAAAGGCGAACCACGTTACACAGGTGAGTCCCGACATGAAAAAGGCGATCCCAAGCCAGATCGCGCGTTTTCTGCTTCGGTCTCGCGCGAACAAAACCAGCGCCTCGAAGATCAAAGGAATCCACATCGAAAACAGGTATTGAAGGTGCGACAGCATGTTGAAGCGCAGGGGCACGAAGGCGAATGCGATGCCGGCAATCCAGCCGGCGCCGCTTGATCCGGTCAGCGTGCGGCCCAGCCGAAAGGCGGCGTAACCGCTGGTCGCGAATCCGAGGAAGAGCGCGATGGCGTGAACCGTCAATGGGCGGAAGCCGAAGGCGTAGAGCGGGAAAAACGGCAGCGCGATTCCATAACTGTTTTCGCTGAAGGCCAGCGTGTAACGCAGCGGATAAAACAGGTTCGCGTGAAAAAGATTCAGCGGATCGGTAAAGGTCTGATGATAATCCCACCACAGGATCCAGGAGACGAGATACGGATCGCCCGTGTCGGCCACCGCATCACGCAGGTGCAGAACGTAAGGCCACGTCAGGACCGCGGTGAACCCGCAAAACGCGAGGAAGATCAACGCCTCGCGGACGACGCGATTGCGTTGCAGCGCCGCTAGCACTGGATCGCGCTAATTCTTCGCGTTCGGATCGTAATCGAGGAGCTCATAAAGCTCTTTTCGTGTCTGCATTCGATTGAGCCACGCCTCCTGCGTGCCGCTCCCTTTGAGATCATGCAGCATCTGTTGCGCGGCGAACATCGAAACGCGAAACGCCGTTTGCGGGAAGATCACCATCCGATAACCCAGCTCGGCGAGTTGACCTAACGACAGGAGCGGGCTCTTGCCAAATTCCGTCATGTTTGCAAGGAGCGGCGCTTTTACTTCCCTGGCGAAATCGCGAAACTCCTGTTCGGTTTGGAGCGCTTCGGGAAAGATGGCGTCGGCGCCCGCCGCCAGATAACTCTGGGCGCGCTCGATCGCTTTCGCGAAACTTTCGACGGCGCGCGCGTCGGTTCGCGCGATCAGGAGAAAATCCTTGTCACGTTTCGCTGCTGCCGCGGCCGCGATCTTTTCATTCATGTCCTCAATAGCGACCAGCGTTTTCCCCGCGAGATGCCCGCAGCGCTTCGGAAATTCCTGGTCCTCGATATGGCAACCGGCCAATCCCGCGCGCTCGAATTCCTGGATTGTCCTCGCCGCGTTTTCCGCGCCGCCAAATCCTGTGTCCGCATCGACGACGCAGGGAATTTTCACTGCCCGCGCGATGTAGCCGGCGAGCTGCGCCACTTCCGTGAGCGTCAACAATCCGATGTCCGGAACGCCAGCCGTTGCGTTGCATAAACCGGCGCCGCTGATGTAAACCGCGTCGAATCCAGACCGCTCGACGAGTCGCCCCGTAGCCGCATTGAATACGCCCGGCATCGCGACACAGCCGTCGCGGATGAGTTCGCGGAGGCGTGAGCCCGGGGAAGTCATGATGGCATCTGGAGCGACTTCATTAGCGCGCCGACATCGTTCGCTTGATCGAACTTCCAACAAAGTTGCAAGACGCGATCCGCGGCTTCTTTACCGATCTTAGGCGTGGCGAGGTTTAAAAACTTTCCTTCGAGCTCCGGATCCTTGAGCCGGTTTTTTGCGTTTCCGAGCGGATAATCGACGCGCTTCGTCAGCGTCCGTCCATCGGCCAGGTTTACGTGAACAATATTCGCGACGGCCTCCGCATACAGCGCGCTCAGCTCGTCATTGCGCTCGACTTTCACGCCTTGGAGAAACGAAACAATGCCGGTCTCGGTGAAACGCTGGGGCGCAAATTGTTTGTCGGTCACCTCGCCGTCGATCAACGCGACCGCTGTGATATAGGGCAAACTGTGATCTGCCGTCTCGCGGCTTTGCGGGCGCCACTTCTCCGGCTCGCTCCCGATGATATCAACCGACGCATCGTGGCTTTCGATCATCATCGTCTTCACCTGCGACAAGTCCGCGATCTGGTTTCGAAGAAAGAGCGCCGCTTCGATCGCGCTCTGACTGTGATATTCCGCCGGCCAATACTTGATGCTGGTCTTCAGAATCATCGACGCAGGTCCCTCGCCCGGCATCGCTTCCTTCGTTTTGTCGAACACTTCCTTAACGTTGCCTAACGACACGCCGAGTTCCTTTTCGAATCCCATCGCGCCTTCGAAAATCGGCGCCGGTCCCGTCATTCCTGCGCGGGCCAACAGCGCTGCATAAACACCGAGGCGGGCCGCGTTCGCAAACGCCACGCCTTTCCAGTGCGATAGCTCCCCTACTCGCGCCTGCCGAAACGCCGCGCAATGAACGCCCGCAATATTGATCGCGTGTCGTGTCCGTTCCGGATCGAGCTTCATCAACTTCGCGCACGCGAGCGCAGTCGAGAACGCGCCATAGGTCGGGTGATCCCAGCCGCGCGCTCGAATGCTGGCGGCATCACAGAGCCGGCATTGCACTTCGTAGGCGATCGCCGTCGCGGTGATCATCTCCTTGCCGGTCGCGCCAACGCTCTCGCCGACAGCGAGCACGGCCGAAAAATTATCACTCGGATGCGCTGGTTCCTTGGAGAGATAGGTGTCGTTGTAATCGAAGTAGCGAATGCAACAGCCATTCGCGAACGCCGCCCAGTCCGGCGGCGCCTTCTGCGCTGTGCCGAAAACGGTCGCCCCATTTTTCGCCGAGAAATCGGCGACGACGTTGCGGGCAATCGTGCACGGCTCTTCGTTCCACGCTCCAAGCGCGCAGCCTAACGAGTCGATCAGGCGCCGTTTCACTTCGTGGACAACGTTTTGGGAGAGGTCCTCGAAATTGAGCGAGCAGGCGAAAGCAGCGAGCTGGTGCGCGAGAGTCGGTTGGGTCATAAAAAAGCGAAGCTCCAATGTGGCGACGAATCGCGGCGCGGCAACCGAAGCTGTTGCTTCCCGCATTTCATGGTTAAAGCTGTGACGAGATGAACAAAGTTTACGCCAACGCCAAAGCGGCTCTCGACGGCCTGCTGCACGACGACATGACGATCGCCGCGGGTGGCTTCGGTTTGTGTGGGATTCCGGAGAACCTGATCGCCGCGTTGCACGACAGCGGGGTGAAGGGTTTGACGATTGTGGGCAACAACGCGGGCGTGGACGGATTCGGAATGGGGGTTCTGCTCCCCGCTCGACAGGTGAAGAAGGTGATGGCGTCGTACGTCGGCGAGAACAAGGAATTCGAGCGCCAGGTTCTCGCGGGCGAACTCGAACTCGAGCTGATTCCGCAGGGCACACTCGCGGAACGGTTGCGGGCGGGCGGCGCGGGTATTCCGGGGTTCTACACGCGGACGGGTTTCGGCACGAAGCTGACCGAGGACAAGGAGACCAAAACTTTCGATGGCAAACAATACGTGCTCGAGCCGGGAATCACCGCGGAGGTTTCGTTCGTGAAGGCCTGGAAAGGCGACAAGTCCGGGAATCTCGTCTACCGAATGACCTCCCGGAATTTCAACCCGATGATCGCGAGCTGCGGAAAAATTTGCGTCGCGGAGGTCGAAGAACTGGTCGAACCCGGCGAGCTCGATCCGGATCAGATCCATACGCCGGGAATTTTCGTCGACAGGATTATCCAGGGAGAAAAGTACGAGAAACGAATCGAGTTCCGGACGGTCCAAGGCGCGGCCGTTGCGAAGGCGGGCTCGACTGTTCGCGATCTGCTCGCCAAACGCGCGGCTCAGGAGCTGCGCGAAGGTTACTACGTTAATCTCGGCATCGGCATTCCGACGCTCGTGGCGAACTACATCCCGCAAGGCATGCACGTCACGTTGCAATCGGAGAATGGGTTGTTAGGCATCGGACCATTCCCGCAGCCCGGGGAAGAAGATCCGGACTTGATCAACGCCGGCAAACAAACCATCACGACCATGCCGGGCTCGGCGTTCTTCTCGAGCGCCGACTCGTTCGGGATGATCCGCGGCGGTCACATCGATCTGGCGATTCTCGGCGCTTTCGAAGTCACCGATAGCGGTGACATCGCGAACTGGATGATTCCCGGCAAAATGGTGAAGGGCCCGGGCGGCGCGATGGACCTGGTCGCCGGAGTGAAACGTGTCGTCGCCGTGATGGAACACACGTCCAAGGACGGCAGCCCGAAAATTCTCAAGCAATGCACGCTGCCGATCACCGGGAAAGGCGTCGTGAATCTCATCATCACCGACCTGTGCGTGTTCGAGGTCAAGCAAGGCGGCGGCCTCGTCCTGACCGAGCTGCATCCCGGCGTTGCCGTGGATGACATCCGCGTTAAGACCAGCGCACCGTTCGACGTCGCGCTGAAAAACTGATTCACGCTGCAACGGATCGCGTAGCTGCCCGGCGAGGCTCGATATCGGGAAAAAGATTGCAAGCAGAGTCGTGCTACAGTCTGGGGTCCACGCGTAGGCTGGAAGGAAACATCAATGCGGAAATTCCCGTCGCTTAGATCAGCTGTGAAACGGATTATGGGTTCGACGAGCCCTGCCCCAGTAAACGTCCGAAGGAATGGTGTTCCAAAGACCATTCCCGGGATGGTTTCATCCGACGAAATGGCGTTTTTTGGCGAGAGCGCGGCTCGATACTTTGGAGGAGGAGGTGCGATTGTTGATCTCGGCTGCTGGCTGGGTTCGACATCAATCGCGCTCGCGCAAGGCATCCTAAGTCACGGCTCCAAGGCCGATAATGGGAACGAAAAAGTCTTCGGTATTGATATGTTCCAATGGGAAGCGTGGATGCCAGCGCACATTCCGTATTGTCTATACGAGCCTGGGGACAGTTTCCTTCCCGAGGCCCGCCGGGTCGTCCACGAGCATGGAGGCGGCCGAGTCGAATTAATTCAAGCAGACTTGGGATTTTACGAGTGGAGCGGCGGCCCGATCAAAATCTTGCTGGTAGATGCAATGAAAAATGAGAACCTTGCGATTCAGATCCCGCGGAATTTTTTTTCAAGTCTGATTCCGGGAAGTCTACTGATCCACCAAGACTTCAAGCATTATTACACTAGTTGGATCCACGTACTCCAGTACCGGCTCCGCCAATATTTCCGATTCTATCGGAGCGTCCGGTGGGCAACGGTGGCGTTTGAAGTACTTGCACCAATCCCGAGGGAAGCGGTCGATCAAGCAACGGACTTCACGACGATCCCAGACGATGAGGCTGATGCATCGTTTCGTCATTCCCTGGATCTCATAGGACCCGATGAGCGTGTAAATATCGCGGCTGCCCATGTCATGCATTACGTTCATCTGAAGCGCAAGGACAGGGCATCTCACATAGTGGAGATTTACCGACCCCTCGAGATGTTGGATAAAGGAGAATTTCCCCAAGCGCTGAATCTTCTTAGTCAAACAGGGTAAACACCTTTTCCTTAGGCACACACCTTTCACGTGCAGCCGATGGATCTAAGCTGCCCGTTTTGCGACGATAGGGACGTGTTCTACACTAATTACAGTACAGCCGACGACGCTGCGGTTAATCCGGAATCTCAGACTCGCTACTTCGCCATGAGCTAAGAATTTCGCGATCGCCCCTGGATCATCATCGCATTGCCTCAGATCAGGTCGACTACCGCAGCGAAGAACGCCTCGAGCGTTCGCCGGGTGGGTAATGGCTCTAGTTCCGACGGGACCCGCAGCATCGCTAAGGCGAACGGAACAAGATCCCGTACCTTTGATGGAAGGCGGAGCGCGCCAATATTGCCGCCGCTGACCTTTTCGAATGGCCACGCCTCGAATAGCCACTGCGCTCCACGTGGCGCGCCATGTTCCACGGCAACTCCCGCAGCGCGCATTCTTTCAGCCAACCGGCCAAGCTCGATGTCGTGAATTATCACCCACCCGCCCGGCATAAGGAATCGCGAAACGCGAATCAAGTCCAACGTCGGTCGCGGATGCTGGTGGTCCGCATCGATGAAGACTAGCTCGAGTTCTTCCGCCCGCGCAACCTGTTCGACATAGCGAGCGTCTTTGCCGGCATGCACGCGAATCCGGCTCGACAGGCGGGGGACAAGCTGCGGAATCTGGAACCCAACGGGTTTCGTTAGATCGGTGAGACAGCGTTCGTGCAAATCGATTGTGTCCACCACCACCGACTCAGATTCTGGACGCTGGTGCTGGGCAACGGCGTCAGCAATTACGGCCGCAGAGAAGCCGCTCAACGTGCCGATCTCAACCACTCGGTCGGGCGCGAGAACACTGACGAAAGCATGGAGAAACAATAAGTCGCCCATTCCTATTGCCCCAGAGCAATTGCGGTGATACTCGAGTAAATGTTCCAAGCTTCCGCGCGTAGCTGGAAACGCTGGGCTCGGCCGACCCAAGTGTCGGGCGAGTTCTGCCAGTCCATCAGCATATTGGGCAGGAGTAGGAATTTCGCACACCACCGGGGCAGCAGGGGAAGGCACGGACGCGAATGACGCACCGAACAACCAAGGGAGGGCCGAGCGCGGAGCGCGCCGCAAGACCCCGAGCCGTTCACGCCACGAGCTATGCCGCGTTATGAGTTCAGCCGCGGGCCCCGACCCGCGATTTACCTGGTTGTCCACGGCGGCGTCCTCCGGCTGGAATAAGCCAGGAGGAAAAAAAAACGCAGCGGTTCGCCCCCCGGACGCGCCTTGGAATCCAAATCGCAACTCGGCGTGCTTGGAGCGTTCACACCTGATGTGGATGCCAAGTGCCTTGCGGTAAGGGCTCGACTAACAATGAATGGCGAAATAGCGAAGAGATCAGCGGTTGATTCTCGCTTATAGACGGAAGTTAGTAAAATAATCGCCGGCGACGGCGAAATAATAATGGGCGTGCCTGGCGCAACCGGGATTGAACGAGCGGCCGCAACTCGGACAGCTCGACGGGCAATGCAAATAATCGCGCCCGCTCATGCGATGACCGCATCCGCCGCATAGCGCGACCACTTCGTCGAATTCATTTTCGCTCCAAACCGCAGGGGGATGTTCTGCAATCTCATCATGACAGAGATGGCAAGGAAACCAGCGCCGACAGCATTTGAATTTCAGCGCGACGATGTCGGTTGCGCCGTGATAATGCGCGCAGCGCGTTTCCGGATCGACATCGACGCCGCTAATCTCGAGACCGTGGATCGTTCGAGTCACGCCGGCACTCGTTCGCGGGGACAAGCCAGGACGAGCACGGACGCGATGATCCAGCAGACGATCATCATCACAAATCCGCTGGCGAATGAGCCGCTCTGCTGGCTGAGATTGCCAACGAACTTCGGCCCGAAAAATCCTGCGATGCTGGCGGTGCAATTAATAAATCCCACGGCCGCCGCCGCGCCTCCGCTGGTCAGAAATTCGGAGGGCAAAGTGAAAAACGCCGGGAAGTAAGCGATCGTGCCAGCCGCAATGACGCTGCACAACGCCACCAGGAGCGCGTTTGAATGAGGAAGAACAAACCACGCGGCAAGCGCTCCTGCAGCCATGAGCTGTGGAACGGCAAAATGCCAGCGGCGTTCGCGCATCCGATCCGAACTCCAACCAGCGAAGAGCAGTGCAGCCGTCGCCACCGCGAATGGAATTGCGCCGACCCAGCCGATCAGGCGCAGGTCAGTCCAACCGGTCATCCGTTGCAAGATTGTTGGGAACCAGAACCAAAAGGCGTAGCCGCCAATGTAGGTGCAGAATAAGGCGGCTGTGAGCACGAGCACCGCCGGATGACGAAGCGCCTGCCAGACCGTCATGCGTTCGATGTGTGCTTTTGCTGCGCGTTCGTCCGCCAGGCGTGTCTTGATCCAATCGCGTTCATCTGGAGCGAGCCAGCGTGCCTGATCCGGCCGGTCCGGCAGATAAAAAATGGTCGCAATTCCAAGAATGATCGCCGGCGCCCCTTCCATTAGAAAAAGCCAGCGCCAGCCGGCGAGACTCAGCCAATGGACACCGAGAATGCTGCCGGCGACCGGACCGCCAATCATGAATCCAATCGGAATCGCGGACATGAACCGCGCGATCGCTTTGCCGCGATCTTCAGTTGTAAACCAGTGTGAAAGGTAAACGATCACGCCTGGAAAAAATCCGGCTTCGGCCGCGCCGAGTAAAAAGCGTGCGCCGTAGAGCTGATGGGGAGTGTGGACAAACGCGGTCAACGTTGTCAGCGCGCCCCAGGTGATCAGGGTCAGCGCGAGCAACCAACGCGCACTCCAGCGCTCGACCAATAATGCGCCGGGAATTTGGAGCGCGAAATAGCCGATGAAAAAAATCCCGCTCGCGGTTCCAAAAACTGAATCGCTCAGGCCCAGATCGTCTTTCATCCCGAGGGTGGCGTAGGCGATGTTCGTGCGGTCGATGTAATTGGCGATGTAAAGCAAGAAGAGAAACGGCAAGAGCCGCCACGCAATTTTCTTGCGCGCGTTCGCGCCAATATCCGCGGGTGCCATGATCGCGCGCAGCATAATGCCCGCGGGAATGCCTACAAATCCGAATCGATGGCGCGAATATCAAAACCGCTCGATGTTCCGTCCATGAAAATCAAGTTCCTGCGCGGTTCGATTGCGATCGCCGTTCTCTTTCTTTTCGGCCTCGTTGCCCAGGCGGCAGACTCTTCGGGCTGGACCGGCGAATATAGGGACAACGAATTTCTCGGCGGCCGCGCCGTCTTTCAGCTAACGATCGATCAATCGGCCGGTGCCACGCATGTTACTTTCGACGCGGCATGGAATGATGCTCACGGCGCTGCGCCCGAAGCGGATGGACCAGCCACGGTTTCGGGCAACACGCTTACCTTCAAGTTCAAGGACAGTTTCAGCAATTCCGGCACGGGCACGATCACGCGCGCCGGAAATGACATCCTGCTGTCGATCAATCCGACCCACGTGGTCGAGCCGCGCTGTCTCGGCTTTTACGGCAAGAACATGCGGCTTAAACGAGTAACGAAGAAGTAACGGCTGTTCCGTCTTCGATTTCCATGGGCCAGGTGGCAGCGGCGACGATTGCGGCCAAGAGGCATCTGTCTCTCGCGCGCGTGTTGGCGACTTCTTTTCGAGAATATCATCCCGACATTCCATTCTTCGTTATCCTCGCCGATGAAGTCGACGGCTACTTCGACCCCGCGCAAGAACCGTTCGAACTCGTTAGGCTGAGCGAAGTCGGCCTTCCGAATTTGCCTCGAGTTCTCTTCCAATATCGGCAGCAGGAATTGACCTACGCTGCGACGCCCTACGTTCTCGCGCATTTACTCGACCGCGGATTCGGCAGTGTCTGTTTTTTCAAGCAAGAGAGCCTGGTGCTGGGGGCTTTAACATCCGTTCTGGAAAGTGTGTCCGAGCATTCCATAACACTGACGCCTCATCTCCTGGCTCCGTTGGTGGGCGCGGACCGACACGAGCGCGAGACCAATATCCTTCAATCAGGCGTGTATAACGTCGGGTTTCTCGGAGTCAGTGGAAGCGCGACCGCGCGGACATTTCTGAGCTGGTGGCAGGACCGCGTCTATCGTCATTGCCGGCACAGCGTTCCCCAGGGCATGCATTATGAACAACGCTGGCTCGATCTCGTCCCGGCCTTCTTCGAAGATTTCCATGTGGTGCGCGATCCAGGTTTCAACGTCGGCCATTGGAACCTGCCGGAGCGCGCCACGACGGTAATTGATCACCGATGCCGGTTCTTTCGGTTCAGTGGCTTCGATCCGGAGCATCCGCTTGAGGTCACGCGTTATTCATCGCGATTAGGGATGGCCGAACTGGGAAGCGCCGCTGAACTTTTCAACCGCTACCACGAGTTGCTCGAACAGGCGGGCTATCACGAGACAAAAAAATGGCCTTATGCCTATGATTATTTCGACAACGGTAAGCCGATACCTGAGCTAGCACGCGACCTGTATTGGAACCTGGCAGAGGATGTCGAGCGCTTCGGAGATCCCTTTCGAACCGGAGGTCCAAATAGCTTTTTTGATTGGCTCAACACGGAATCCGGCGTTGCGCCGGAATCTCAGCCGACCGAATAAGAATGGCGAAGCTCGCAATAGGAACCGTAGTCGCGAAGAACTATCTGCCGTTCGCGCGCGTTCTCGCGGAGTCGCTCCGACGCTATCATCCCGAGATCCCTTTCTTCGTCGCGCTCGCGGATGAGGTGAATGGATATTTCGATCCGACTGCCGAGCCATTTCATACTGTTACTCTCGCGGACCTGGGGATTCCGGAGCTGAAGCGATTCACCTTCCATTACTCGAGGCAGCCGCTTGTCGTCGCCACGAAATCGTATTTGCTCAGCTATCTTCTCGACCGCGGATTTGAGACCGCCATTTTCCTCGATGCCGATATCCTCGTGCTCGGCAATCTCGATGCGCTTTTCGCTATTGCGCGAGCTCATGCCATTCTCCTCACGCCCCACTTGCTTGCGCCGTTGACAGGCGACGACCGCTCGCCGCGCGAGCTCAATATCCTGCTGGCAGGCACCTACAATGGCGGTTTCCTCACGGTGTCCGACACCGCGCCCGCCCGCGCGTTTCTCGACTGGTGGCAGGATCGACTTTACGACCATTGCCTTCATGCCCTGGACCGCGGCATGCATTACGACCAGCATTGGCTCGACTTCGTTCCTGTCTATTTCAATGGCGTTCATATCCTGCGCGATCCGACTTACAATGTCGCGTACTGGAGCTTGCCCGAGCGCAATCCGTATCTGCCGGAAGACCAGAGCGCGCTGCCGCAACCCTGCCGCTTTTTCCATTTCAGCGGATTTGATCCGGAGCAACCGCCGGCGGTGACTCGCTATTCTCCGCGGCTTACGATGGCCAATGTTGGGCCGGCCGTCTCGCTTTTCGATCGCTATGCCAATCTCTTGAAGGCAGCGGGCTTTTATGTCTGCAAACATTGGCCTTCCGCATACGGCTTTTTCGATAACGGCGTCGCGATTCCCCAGATTGCCAGAAGGATTTATCGGAATCTCGGCGATTCAGTCGCACGATTCGGTGATCCTTTCGACGCCGGAGGTTCTGATAGTTTTTTTCGCTGGCTGAATTATCCCATCGATACCGGGGCCCATCCGTCATTGACCGTGACAAATCTGTGGAAGGTCATTTATGACCAGCGTCGAGACGTCCAAATCGCATTTCCCAACGTCCTAACCGACCATCGCGCCGCGTTCGTAAACTGGGCCGGATCATCCGGAGTAAAGGAGATGAGCGTTCCCAGGGATTTTGTTCCGCCGGAATGGAAGCTCTGACAAAACTCAGAAACGCTCTCGACTCAATTAGACCATCGGCCGGAACCGGCCGACGACTTCCTGTAATCGCTCGCTGATCTGGCCTAACGAGCAGATCTCGACGGCTTCGAGCAAAGCGGGGAAGCAGTTCGCATCCGTCTCGACGATGTCGGCGAGCTTGTCGAGCGCTGCCTCGGCTTTCCTGGCGTTCTTCGCTTTGAACTTTTTCAATCGGTCGACTTGCAGTTGCTGCTTCGAACGGGGCGTGCGCGCGAGCTCGAACTCGTGCATCTCCTCGTTTTCGTTGCGGTACTTGTTCAGCGCGACGATCGGTCGAGTGCCGTCGTAGATCTGCTGCTCGTAACGATGCGCGGCATTTTGGATCTGGCTCCGCTGATAGCGATTCTCGACCGCCGCGAGCACGCCACCGAGGCGCTCAATTTCGCGGAACTCTTCCACGATCGCAGCTTCGACCGCACGTTCGACCGCCTTCATGCCGGGCGAACCGCTCAGCATGTTCATGGTGTGCTTAAAGATACCTGACTCTTCGAGCAGGATCCCCTGGCTGTGGGCGGAGAGGCGGATCCACTCTTCGCTCGGCGTGGTGAACGGTTCGTCCGCGCTGTTCGAATGACACGAGTTCGTGCCGTTCATGTAGGCGAGCATTAGCTCAGCTGCGGTCCGGGTGAGATTGTTGCGGAACTCCGCGGCAACGAGTGAGCGGCCGCTGGTTTGCGTGTGCACCTTATACAATTGCGCCTTGGGTCCGGCGCCGAAAACTTCGCGCATGCCGATCGCCCAGATCCGTCGCGAGACGCGGGTGAGCGCAATGTATTCCACGTCGAGTCCGCAATCGAGGAAGAATGAGAGACGCGGCCCGAACTCGTCCGCGGACATGCCGCGGTCCGCCATCATCTCGGCGTAGGCGAAACCGTTCGAGAGGGTGTAGGCTGCTTGTTGCACCGGAGTCGAGCCGGCTTCGCCGATGTGGTAACCGCTGATCGAAACCGGATACCAGCGCGGCATGTTGCGCATCGTCCATTCCATCATGTCGCCGAGGAATCGAAGCGATGCTTCGATTGGGAAGATCGTTTCGTTCTGGGCCTGCACTTCCTTGAAAATGTCGGCCTGGATCGTGCCGCGAAGTTTTGGAACGACATCCGAGCCGAAGCGCCGTTTCGCGGCGGCGATATACATCGCCATGATGATCGGCGCTGGGCCGCTGATCGTCATCGACGCAGAGAAATCCGGCGAGCCGAGATCGAAACCGTCGTAAAGGCGAACCATGTCTTCGACCGTGTCGACAGCCACACCGCCCTCGCCGATTTTTCCGAAAACGCCGTCGGCGTCGCTATCGATGCCGTACAGCGTCGGGCCGTCGAAAGCGGTGCTGAGACGTTTCGAGCGTTGGTGCGCGCTAAGAAAATGGAACCGCTTGTTCGTATCTTCGGCGAGCATCAGTCCCGAAAACAAACGCGTCGGCTCTTCCGCCTGCTGCGGTTTCGCAACGGTTTTCTGCCCGTTGCGGTTGCCGTTCAGTTTCGCTTTCGCGCCGTGCCCGTTCTTTCCGTAGCTCCCAATCTCAACCGGCGGTTCCTGCCACGGCTCGAGATACATCTCGCGATACGCGCCATTCAAATACGGGAACTCGCCCGGCAATCCATCGCCCAACAAGAAACGCGCGATCTCGCCCGGCTCATCGATTTCCGGCAACGCCAGTCGCGGCAGCTTCAAACCCGTCGGCGCCGTGCTGGTCTTGATATTGCGTTTGATCTCGTTCCACCGATCCAGCATCTCGCGGCCGAACTTCTCGTCGCTCCGCGCCCGCTTCACCTCAGCGAGCACATGCTCGTTATAATTCTCCACCGCTTCGACCACGCGTCCTAGTTTGCTCATCGTTTGCCTTTCTTCCTGGCCGTCACGTCGCGCCCCAGCAGATCGCACAACTCATCCACGCCGCGATCGCGATGCCGCTTCGCCACGGTCGAGATTAACTTCTGCTCCCGCCGGTTTTGTTCAAGCCGCCGCTCGATTTCGTTCAGCGCTGTTTTCGCGCGGTCGAGATCGCTCTTGTTCACGACCACGATGTCCGCCAGATCGAGCATCACGATTTTTTGCAATTGGAGCCGGGCGCCGTAATCGGGGTTCATCACCAGGACCGTTTGATCGACCAGCTCGCTTTGAAATGGCATCGCTTCCTGGCCCGTGCCGACGGTCTCGATAATGACGTAATCGAATCCTTCCTGGGCGAGCAGTCGGAGACAATCTTCCGTCGCCGGCGAGAGCCCGCCCGCCTGTCCTCGCGTCGCCATGCTGCGCATGAACACGCGGTCGTGCTGCGAGTTAATCATCGTCGCCCGATCCCCAAGCAACGCGCCGTCGCCCACCACGCTCGGATCGTGCGAGAGGATTGCGATCCGCGATTTCGGATCGCGCTTGAGCATCCGCAGGACGAGCTCATCGATCAACGTCGTCTTCCCCGCGCCGCCAGGGCCGGTAAATCCAATCACTTTGGTATTTTCGATTTTCGACCCGCCTGCATCGCTACGCGAAGCGTTGCGGGCAGGTTTTCGATTTTCGATTTTTTTCTTCGCGCGTTTGCCGTTCGCATAACTGTCTTCGATCTCCGTCAGCTTGCGCGCGAGCTTCATTTCCGGATCGGAAGTCGCCCGCCGCTTCGGCCGCCTGGCATAACGCTCACGAACAAACTCGACCATGTCGGTGAGCGCGGTCCCGGCAAAAAAGATCTTATCGACCCCGCGCTTCTGCATGATGCGCTGATCGTCGTGCGTGATCGTGCCGCCACCGCCGCCGAATACGCGGATGTCATCGGCGCCCCGCTTCTTCAATTGCTTCACGGCTTCGGCGAAGAACTCGATGTGGCCGCCGTTGTAACTAGAGATGCCGACCGCCGCGACGTCTTCCTGGATCGCCGCGCGGACGATGTCACTCACGTAGCGATGGAATCCGAGATAAACGACTTCGATCCCATGCCGGATGAATTCGAGATTGATCGTGTTGATCGCGCTGTCATGCCCGTCGCAAATCGGAACAGCGGTAAGGACGCGAATGGGCGCAGACATGAGGCGCAAAACTTAACGGCAATCCCTTGTCAGGCCAAGCGATTCCAGCCTAACGTCGCGCCATGACAGATCCTTTGGATTTCACCGGCAAGACCGTGCTCGTTACCGGCAGCTCGCGCGGAATCGGAGCGGAAATGATAAAGGCGTTTGGTGCGCGTGGCGCGAACTGCGTGGTGAACTACATCGCGGATCCGGATGGGACGAATAAGTCGGATGCGACCAATGTGGCAGCGGCGTTGCGAGAGCCGCTCGTGATCGAGTGCGACGTCACGAATCCGGCGCAAGTCGAAGCGATGATGAAGCAAATCCAGGAGCGCCACGGCGGACTCGATGTCCTGGTCAACAATTCGGGAATTATCCGGGACCGGACGATGAAAAAGATGACGGTCGAGGAATTCGAAAGCGTGTTGCGCGTGAACGTGACCGGCACTTTCAACGTCACGAAAGCGGCGGCTGGAATTTTCCAGAACAACGGACGGGTCATCAACCTGTCGTCGGTGAGCGGCCAGATGGGACTCTTCGGCCAGGCGAATTATTCCTCGAGCAAAGCCGCGATCATCGCGCTGACGAAAGTTTCGGCTCGCGAGTTGGCGCGGCAGAACATTACCGTCAATGCGATTGCGCCCGGATTCATCGATGTAGGCATGAGCAAAGGCATGCCGGACGAAGTGACGGAAAATTTCAAGAAGCAGATTCCGTTGGGCCGGCTCGGCGACGTGCAGGAAATCGTAAACGCCGCGCTCTTCCTCGCTTCGCCGATGGCGAGCTACGTTACCGGTCACGTCTTGAACGTGAACGGCGGCTATTACATGGGCTGAACGGCGATTCCCCCGTGAACTCTTTCCTCCGTCGAAGCCTGGTTGGTGTTGTTCTGATCGCACTCGCTCGCGCAGATGGCGCTGAGCAAATTTCGGAAGATCGCGAACTGAAGGAAATCGATCTGACACCATGGAGTTGTGTGAATCGCGCGGAAGGAAGCGGGCGAAGTCCGGACACGGCCGAACGCAATCGCTTGAAGAACCGGTTCGCGGCCGATCTTTCCAAACTCGCGGTGACGCCGTTCGACACGAACAGCCTGATGAAGCACGTCGCCAATTTTGACGCCGAAACGAAAAGCAAACGCCGAAAAGATTTGAGTGCGGATCAAAAGCGGCGGTTGGAGATTCTCGAAGCGCCGCTGGTTTCGTTGACCGGTTATCTCGTCCTCGCTTACCCGGGCCCAGCCGAGTCGACCAACTGCGGCAGCGTCGATTTCCATGACTGGCATCTCGAGATGTTTGACCAGCCGTCCGACCATCCGCCCCAGCCCGGCGATCCGACGCCCATCATCGTGGAGATCACGCCGCGGACGCAGAACGCCATCTTTCGCGACGGCATTCGCGTCCAGGAGCTGGCAGCTTTCTTTCGGCGACCTGACGTTACCTACGAATCGACCGGGCACCCGGCGCAGAAAGTTCGCGTGACCGGTTACGTGTTGTGGGACGACGAGCATAACGACAACACGAAAGACGTAGGCGCGACGATCCGTTCTATCGCGCGCAATCGCTATCACAATCCATGGCGCGCGACCGCATGGGAGATTCATCCCGTGATCAAGATCGAGCGGGCCGATGCGGCGCCCAGCGTTTCGGCTCCTTCGCCGCAGGTAGCGCCGACTGTTCCGGCAGTTCCGAGCGCGACGGCGCCGCAGCAATTCGTGACCATTTTGCGTGCGGTGAAAATCAAAATCCCGTACGGCGAAACCATTCTCCAACGCGGAACGCGGCTGCCAATTGTTTCCCGCGACGCGACGACGGTGACGGTGCGTTACCTCGACAGCACCTACCCGATTCCGATCGCTTCCACTGATCTGCGATAGCTGAAAAACGCGGCTTGTGTCACGCGCGCGACCCGCTAGCCTGCAACTTCTGTCATGAAATGGACGTGGCGTTTGTGGTTGGCGGCTGCGCTTGCTTTTGCGATTTCCAGTTCCGCTCAAGTCACCACGGTGCCGAAGCAAGGCATTCGCGAGAACGATCCGCGAGTTCACGCGCTGACAAACGCGCTCATCGTCACCGCGCCGGGTAAGGTAATCGAGAAAGGAACGGTGCTGATCCGTGACGGGCTCATCGTCGAAGTCGGCGCGAATGTGAAAGTGCCGGCGGAAGCGCGAGTCTGGGATCTCACGGGCAAAACAATTTATCCGGGATTCATCGATGCTTACAGCCGGTTGGATTTGCCCGAAACGCTGAAACCGGAGCCGCCGCGCACCGACACCGATCCGGACGAACCGAACGCGAAACCAAAGGAAGTTCCGAAAGAGAGCGCGAAGGGAACGCGGTCGTGGAATCCGCGCGTGACTCCGGAACGCCGGGCCGCGGATTATCTCAACGTCGACAAGAAAGCGACCAAGGCGCTACGCGATCTGGGATTCAGCAGCGCGCTGGTGGTGCCGGCCCGCGGTGTCTTCCACGGATCGAGCGCGCTCATCAATCTCCAGGAAGCGGACGTGGATACGATGGTGATCGCGCCGCTCGTCGCGCAGCATATCGGTTTTGATTTCGATCGCGACGGACGTGACGGCGATCGCGGTTATCCGAATTCGTTGATGGGCAGCATCGCGCTGATCCGGCAGAGTTTTCTGGACGCGCAATGGTACCAGGCCGCGCAGGACGCGTATCGAAAAAATCCCGGGACAACGGAACGGCCGGAAACCAATGCCAGCCTCGCGGCGCTCGCGGAACAAATGCAGCGCAATCCGGCGGTGTTCGAAGCAGAGGACGAACTCGATCTGCTCCGCGCTCTGCGTATCGCCGACGAATTCAAACTGAAGCCGATCCTGTTTGGCAACGGGTACGAATATCGGGTCCGCAAATCTTTAGCCGAAAAAAAACCGGCAATTATTTTGCCGCTCGATTTTCCGAAGCCGCCCGAGATCGAGCGGCCGGAAAATGCGCTGGAGGTGGAGTTGGACGAGTTGCAACACTGGGACCGAGCGCCAGGCAATCCGGCGCGGCTCGCGGAAGCAGGGATCCAGTTCGCGCTCACGGCGGAGAAGCTTGAGAAACCGGAGAAAGATTTTTGGGCGCGGCTGCGGCTCGCGGTTCGGCGGGGATTGAGCAAGGAAGCAGCCCTAGCGGCGTTGACGACAACGCCGGCGGAAATGTTCGGTGTCGCGGACCGGCTCGGCTCGATCGCGCCGGGGCGGATGGCGAACCTGGTAGTAGCGAGCGGCGATCTTTTCGGCGAGGACGCGCGGATTCTGACGACGTGGGTCGACGGCCATTATTACGACTCCGAGCAGGCCCGCGACCACGATGTCCGTGGCACGTGGGAAATCGCCGCGGAAGGCAAGACGCTTCCGCTGATCATCGAAGGCAAATTGGAGAAACTCGAAGCGAAACTCGGTGGCGAAAAGGCGACAATCTCGGTGAAGGAAGACGCGGTCCTGGTCATCGCGCCGGCGAAGTTGTTCGACAAAGGTGAAGGCTCGATTCGCCTGACGGGCCAGATTCTCGGCGAGACGATCTCCGGAAATGGCGATGCGCCCGGCCTAACGAATCTTCATTGGAACGCAAAGCGCACCGCCGCTTACACGCCAACGAAGAAGCCGGATGAAAAACCGTCGCCGCTCGATAAGCCGCTCGATTTTCCGGAGACTTATCCGGCGGGCGCGTTCGGGCGCGCTGCTCCGCCTGACCAGCCGAAAGCGGTTTTGATTCAAGGCGCGACGATCTGGACTTCGGGGCCGCAAGGCACACTGCAAAACGCCGACCTTCTTGTGACCGCCGGAAAAATCTCCACCGTCGGACCCGGATTGAAAGCGCCGGGCGGCGCCGTGGTTGTCGACGGCAAGGGAATGCATGTCACGCCGGGGATTGTCGATTGCCACTCGCATACGGCGATCAGTCGCGGCGTGAACGAATCGAGTCATGCGGTCACATGCGAGGTGCGGATCGGTGACGTGATCGATGCCACGGATATCGGACTCTATCGCGAGCTGGCCGGCGGCGTGACGAGCGCGAATCTGCTCCACGGTTCCGCCAATCCAATGGGCGGACAGAATCAGGTCATCAAGTTCCGCTGGGGCGCGCTGCCGGAAGAATTGAAGTTCGCCGACGCAATGCCCGGAGTGAAGTTCGCGCTCGGCGAGAACGTCAAGCAATCGAACTGGGGCGACAAGTTCAAGACGCGCTATCCGCAGACGCGGATGGGGGTCGAACAAATCATGCGCGACCGGTTTAAAGCGGCGCAGGAATACGATGCAGCACTAAAAAAGAAATCGACGTTGCCGGTGCGTCGCGACCTCCAGCTCGAAGCGATCTCGGAAATCCTGAGCGGAAAAAGGATCATTCATTGCCATTCCTATCGGCAGGACGAAATCCTCGCATTCCTCAGCGTGGCGCGCGAGTTCAAGATCAAGGTCGGAACGCTTCAGCACATTCTCGAAGGCTACAAAGTCGCGGACGTGATGGCGAAAGACGGCGTTGGCGGTTCGACCTTCGCCGACTGGTGGGGCTACAAATTCGAAGTTTACGACGCGATTCCGGATAACGCCGCGATGATGAACGGGCAGAACGTCCTGACGTCAGTAAATTCCGACAGCGGCGATCTCGCGCGCCGGCTTAACACGGAAGCGGCGAAGTCGACGAAGTACGGTGGACTTTCGCCGGAAGACGCGTTGAAGCTGGTCACGATCGATCCGGCGAAGCAATTACGGATCGATGCGAAGGTCGGCTCGTTGGAAAACGGCAAGGACGCCGACTTCGTGATTTGGACGGCCAATCCGCTTTCGAATTATGCGCGCGTGCAGCAGACGTGGATCGATGGCCGGAAATACTTCGATCGCGCCGAGGACGCGGAAGCGCGAAAGACTTTTGCGACGCAACGCGAAGCACTCGTCCAAAAGGCACTCGTCGAGCGACTGAAAGAAATCGGCCCGGGCAAGGAAGGCGACGGTGAAAAGAAAGACGACAAGGAGCCGCCGAAGATTTCCGCATTTGAAAAACAACGCGCCAATGAATTGGCGCCGATCTACGGCAATGGCGGCGACAAACATACGTGCATGGAGGACGCGTCCGAATGAGACGTCTCCTTCTTTCGCTGGGATTTTTCTGCGTCGTGATTGCAGCGCGCGCGTCCGACACGATTCCGGCGCCGGCGCAAACCAAACCGATTGCGATCAAAGGAGCGACGGTTCATCCGGTGAGTGGTCCGGAGATTCCGAACGGCACGATTGTTTTCGAGAACGGAAAGATCACCGCGCTCGGGGCGGACGCGGCGATTCCGTCCGGTGCGGATGTGATCGAGGCGAACGGAAAACATGTTTATCCGGGACTGATTAACGCGAACACCGTGCTCGGGCTCGTCGAAATCGGCGCCGTCCGCTCGACGGTCGACGTGGAAGAAGCCGGCGCGCTCAATCCGAATGTGCGCAGCATTACGAGCGTGAATCCGGACAGCGAATTGATTCCGGTCGCGCGCGCGGCCGGAGTGCTGACGGCGCTTTCGGTTCCCGAAGGCGGAATCATTTCCGGACAATCGGCGGTGTTGCGTCTCGAAAGTTGGACACCTGAAGAAATGACAGTGCTTTCGCCGGCCGCGATGCATTTACGCTGGCCGAACTTGACGATCGATCGCCGGCCGCGGGCGCGGAAATCGGTGAAGGATCAGCAGAAGGAAATCGAGAAAGCGCAAAAGCAGATCCGGGACGCGTTCGCTAATGCGCGTGCTTATTGGCAGGCGCGTAAGAGTCCGGCGCCCGATTTCAAAACCGATTTGCGATGGGAAGCATTGATGCCGGTGTTTGACGGCAAACTGCCGCTCTTCATCCACGCCAGCACGCTCGCGCAAATCCAGGCAGCACTCGCCTGGGCGAAAGAAATGCAGCTCAAATTCGTCCTGGTGGATGGCGACGATGCCTGGCGCATCGCACCGCAACTAAAGGAGAGCGGCGTGGCCGTGATCCTCGGCCCGGCGACCAGTCTGCCGCCGAGGCGCGACGATGACTACGATAGCGCCTGGAGCAGCGCGGCGAAGTTGCAGCAGGCCGGCATGAAATTCTGCATCGCATCCAATGGTCGCGGCGCGGAGACGAACGAACGCAACGTCGGTTACGAGGCGGGACTCGCCGCGGGTTACGGTTTGCCGAAGGAAGAAGCCTTGAAAGCCGTCACGCTTTATCCGGCGCAAATTCTTGGTGTCGCCGACAAACTTGGGTCGCTCGAAACCGGCAAAGCCGCGACGTTGATCGTGACCAACGGCGATCCGCTGGATTTTCCGACGCAGGTCGAGATCGCGTTCATCGACGGCCGTAGGATCGATTTATCCAATCGCCAAACGCGTTTGCGCGATAAGTACCGCGAAAAATATCGGCGAAAATAAACTTCTCTACTCGACCGGGTGGACAATGTAGGTCCCGGCCTGTTTGTCGTCCTCGAGCTTGAGCAGGCCGCGCTTTTGCGCTTCGAAGAGCAGCTCGTTGAATGCGCGGAAACCGTGCGCACGCTCATTGAATCCCGGGTTCTGTCGTTTGATCGCCTGCTTCACGAGTGAACCCCGGATTGGGTAGTCTTCGCCGCGCTCGACCCGCAATGCGTCGACCGTCTTGGTGACAAGATCGAGCGCGCGATCAACAGAAAGACTGTTCTCTTTACCGACCGCGACTTTCGACGTCGGCGCCGGCGCTTGAGCGGTCCGTCGGCTCTTGGCCGGTGCAGCCCGGACCAGATCGTCGTAATAAATGAACTCGTCGCAGTTGTTGATGAACAGATCGGAGGTCGATTTCTTCACGCCGACACCGATGACGGTCTTGGCGTTCTCGCGCAGCTTGCTCACGAGCGGCGAGAAATCTGAGTCGCCGCTGATGATGACGAACGTGTCGACGTGGCTCTTCGTGTAACAAAGATCGAGCGCGTCCACGACCATGCGGATGTCGGCCGAATTTTTCCCGGACTGGCGGACGTGCGGGATCTCGATCAACTCGAAGGCGGCTTCGTGCAGTCCGCGCTTGAATGTCTTGTAGCGGTCGAAATCGCAGTAGGCCTTCTTCACCACGATGTGACCCTTGAGAAGCAAACGCTCGATCACTTTGCGAACGTCGAACGCCGGAAATTGCGCTTCATGCGCCCCGATCGCGATATTTTCCAAATCGAGAAAGACCGCCATTGTCGTGTCGGATTCGGGCGCGCTCATCGAAGGATTCTAGCGAGGCCGGGCGGCACGGCAATCGTCTAAGGCGCTCAATCCGTGGTCTCGCGGCGCGATTACCGGTACAGGAGCTGCTTTTTCTTGAGCCCATGCAACCAACCCACAAGTCCCGAAGCTCGATCGTCCGGCCGAGATTCAAGCGAACCAAGCAAGCAACGACCTTGTCCTCCGTCCCCCTTGCGATGTCGACCTACATCGCTGATGAAATCCGGGCGTATGCCACCATCCGCGACCTCGCCCTCTTCGAGGCCGAGAAAGTCACGAACTCGCTCAACCTCGAGCGCGCCCGGATCGCGAACGATTTCGTAGAGAACGCGCTCAAGCCGGCGCGGCATCCGTACGAAAAACAGCATTTGCCGGAAGGTGATGCGACCCGCGAACGGCAGCGTTGCGAAGCGGTAAAGGTGCGCCTGTCGCTTTTGCACGGGCATCTCGATGCGCTCGCCCGCGATCACGCGCACGCGGCGTAATCGATCGACGCGCAGTTTCGTTGTAGCGACGGCGCTCTGTCGCCGTAAACACGGCTGGCAAATGACTTCGCCCCTTACGCCGACAGAGCGGCGTCGCTACAACAGCTCTTTCTAGGCGCGACCCCAGATCATGGCGACGCTCGTCGTGAGGCTGCCGCCCATGTTGAAGGTCAGATATTTTTTCGCGCCTGAAACCTGACGAGCGCCGCCCTGTTCGGTTAGCTGCTGGAACGCTTCGTAGACCTGCCGAACGCCCGTTGCGCCGACCGGATGACCGTCGCCAATCAGACCGCCGCCGACATTCACAGGAATCTCCCAGCCGATCTTCCCGGTGACGTGTTCCCCGCGTACCTGCGGCAAGGCCGTCGCCCCGCTCTTGGCCAGCTCCGCGCCCTTGCCGGGTTCGGCTAATCCGAGGATCTCGTAAGCGACGATCTCAGTAATGGAAAAACAATCGTGCACTTCCACGCCCTGCATGTCGCGCGGCTTCAAATTCGCCATCGCGAAAGCTTTCTCGGCTGCTTTGCGCGCGGTCGAAAACGTCGGCGCATCCTTCTTTTCCAGCGCCAGATAGTCCGTCGTGCTGCCGAAGCCGAGCAAGCGCGGCAATTTTGACTTATCGCGGCCGATCCGGTCGAGATATTTGCCTGACACCAGCATGATCGCGGCACCGCCATCGGTGATCTGCGAGCAATCCGTAACCCGCAACGGCGGAGCTACCGTCGGGTTTTTCTCGGACACTTGCGACGCGTAATCGAACGTCAGGTTCGCGTCCCGCATTTGCGCGAGCGGATTCAGCCGCGCGTGCGCGTAATTCTTGTAAGCAACCGCCGCGAGGTCGTCCGGCGTCGCACCATATTTCTCGATGTAAATCTGGGCGATGCGCCCGAACAATTTCGGGAACATGAAGTCGCCGTACTCCGGTTTCTCGACGTGATAATCCGCTGCCGCCCCGAGGATATCCGAGCCGTCCAGGGACGACATCGTCTTCTGTTGCTCCGCGCCGACGACGAGGACAGTATCGTGCAGTCCGCCCGTGATCCATTGCGCGCCGAGCAGCACCGACAACGAGCCGGAAGCGCACGCCGCTTCGGTGTGCATCGTCGGGATGCCGTGCAATTTCGGATCGATCTCCGGCACGAACGCGCCCAGGTGCAGTTGTTTCGTGAATCCGCCCGCGTTGAAATTCCCCACCGCCGCTGCCTCTATTTCCGCCGGATCGATCTTCGCATCGTCGATCGCCTTCCGTCCGGCCTCCGTGATCAGATCGCGGATCGTTTTTCCTTCCTTCTTCAGGTTGCGCTTAAAATCGGTTCGGCCGCCGCCGAGAATGTAAACAGGTTCCATATCGATCGTAGTTAGAAAGGTCCAACAAAGGCCCGTGTCTTCTCTCTCGAACATCGCGCGAAAAGCACCAAGCTCCAAATTCCAAATCCCAAAGAAGCTCCAAGTTCCAAGCTCCAAAGGCGTTTGCTTAGCTCAGCGTTTGGAGTTTGAGATTTGGTGCTTCTTTGGAGCTTGGTGCTTGGGATTTGGAGCTTCGTGTCAGCGCTGTTTCCGTGGATCGGTCTCCGCGATAATAATACTGACCGCGTGCTGATTGAATCCTTTGAAGCCGCCTTTGCGCTGCAAATTCTCCAAGTGACGGCCGATCGACCTTCGCCACAAAATGCTTTTGTAGGATGGGATTCGGGCGTTAAAATGGGGAACTGATCGATAGACATTTATTCTTTCCCCGCAATGGAGCCCGAACGATGACACACCCACAACCCCACGTCCCCACCGCACGCGAGCAGAAGTTTCTCGAGAGCGTCGAAGAAGCCCGCTATGAGCGGGAAATTATCAGTGGGCTCGGCCCCTTCTTCAACGAGAAGGCGCCAGAGGACATGCTCGGCTTCTACTCCAAGGACGAGGTGACAAACCTGAAAGTGCTCAAGGGCACCGATCGTGACGTTGAAACCCGGATGCCCGTGAAGATCACGCGCCATTACTACGAGCTGGCCAGGACCAGCGCCGCGATTCAGCGCATCGTCAAGGCCAGCCCTGACGAGACGATGGATCTTGCGGGCTCGGAGGATCCCGGGAACCAGATGGACTACAGCCCCGTCGAGGGCCTGCTGCACAAGTACGAGATGGGACTCATGTATGTCGTGGCGACCTGCTCGGCACATTGCCGCTTCTGCTATCGCGAAGAGTTGATCGCCCGCAAGCAGATCAAGCGACAGGACGGCACCATCTCGAAGAAGGGTCTCGCGTTGATCCCCGAGATCATCCCGTACATCAAGCAGCACAACGCGGCCGTCGCGAAGAACGGCGGCGTGCACCCCGAAAGCGGACGCGAGAAGCTGCGCGAGATCCTGCTTTCGGGCGGCGATCCGATGGTGCTGAACAATTCAAAGATCGCGGCCTGGCTCGGCGCGCTGGCCGAAGCCGGCGTCGAGTCGATCCGCATCGGCACCAAGGAGATGGCGTTCTATCCCCAGCGCTTCGACCGCACCTTCCTATCGATGCTCGATCGGTTCCACGAAACCTACCCGCAGGTCGGGCTGCACATGATGCTGCACTTCGAGCACCCAGACGAGTTCCTCGCCAAGGATGCGGAAGGAAACTACGTCGAGGACGCGCAGGGCTTGAAGCAATGGGTCCCCGCGACGGGCGAGGGAATGCGAGGCCTGGCCTCGCGCGGCTGGCTCTCCGTGGAGAACCAGGCGCCGATCATGAAGGGCATCAACGATGACCCGGACGCCCTCCGCATTCTGCAGCGCGAGTTCAAGCGCGCCGGCGGCGAGAACCACTACTTCTTCTGCGGGCGCGACATCATCGCCTACAAGGCGTTCAACGTTCCGATCGAGACAGCGTGGACAATTCTCAACACCTCGCAAAAGGGACTGTCAGGCGTCGAGTCACACGCGCGCCTTTCCATCACCCATTACAAAGGCAAGACCGAAGTTGCGGCGGTCACCAACGAGGAGATACCGGGACTCGCGGGCAGCGAGAACGGCGTCTTGATCTTCAAGATTCTTCGGAACGCCGGCAGCGCTCCCGACCGCGGCAAGGTGTGCATCGTCGGCCGCAACCCCGAGGCGCTCTGGTTCGACGACTACGAGGACCGCGTTCTGTTCGACGAGGCCGGCTTGTACGACTACGCGCGTGTGTCGGCTGCCGGACAGGCGCCGGGTCGCGCCACTACTCTTCAAGTCGCGTAACCGATGATCGACAAGCGGGTGGCGAGCGCGGCCGAGGCTGTCTCGGACATTTTCGACGGCGCCAGCATCATGATCGGCGGTTTCGGCGAAGCGGGCAGTCCAGTCGAGCTCATCCACGCGCTGATCGACCAGGGCGCCACGAATCTGACGACGATCAGCAACAACACCGGCAGCGGCCAGGTCGGCCTCGCGGCGCTGCTCAAAGCGGGCCGCGTTTCCAAGGTCGTTTGTTCGTTTCCGCGCACCGCCAACTCGACCGTCTTCCCCGAGCTCTACCGAAGCGGGCGCACGAAATTGGAATTGGTTCCTCAGGGAACGCTCGCGGAGCGCATCCGCGCCGGCGGAGCTGGAATCCCGGCGTTCTACACCCCGTCCGCGGTGGGAACGCCACTGGCGGAAGGCAAGGAATGCCGGGAATTCGGCGGCAGAAAATATTTGCTTGAGCACGGCATCCGCGCGGACTTCTCGCTCATCAAGGGGCGGGTCGCCGACACCCACGGCAACATCCTCTACAACAAGACGGCGCGAAACTTCGCCCCGCTGATGGCGATGGCGGCCAAGGTCACGATCGTCCAAGTCGCCGAGATCGTCGAGCCGGGCAAGCTGGACCCCGAGTCGATCGTCACGCCCGGCATCTTCGTGGATCGCGTCGTAGCCATCGCCAACCCGGCCCACGAATCGGAACTCGTCGCGGCAGGAGCATCCTACCCATGACGAAATCGCCAGTGATCGGGCGAACGCGCGAGGAGATGGCGAAGCGTCTGGCGCAGGACATTCCCGACGGCTCCTATGTGAATCTGGGCATTGGCATTCCGGAACTGGTCGCCAAGTTCGTGCCGGCGGGCCGCTCTCTGATCTACCACACAGAAAATGGCATGCTCGGCATGGGCCCCGCGCCCAGGCCCGGCGAAGGCGATCCCGAGCTGCTCAATGCGGGCAAACAGCGCGTGACGGCGCTGCCGGGCGCCGCGTACTTTCATCACGCGGACAGCTTCGCCATGATCCGCGGCGGCCACCTGGA
>Ga0137403_10000082_pt1 | contig 104589 bp, 88 predicted proteins | sample CZOMad2_1_16fung_FD_122057 | JGI IMG/M metagenome (GOLD analysis project Ga0137403, IMG submission 122057) | Vadose zone soil fungal communities from Angelo Coast Range Reserve, California, USA - CZOMad2_1_16fungal (Hybrid Assembly) | ecosystem: Environmental > Terrestrial > Soil > Vadose zone... | reverse complement strand
CGGGTGCTCCAGAAGACCCCGGTCTCCTTCGACGTCTCGGTCTGGGAGCTCTTCTGGCCGCTCGTCACCGGCGCCCGCCTGGTGCTGGCCCGCCCTGGTGGCCATCAGGACCCCGACTACCTGGTGCGGCTCCTCGGCCAGGCCGGGATCACCACGGCGCATTTCGTCCCCTCGATGCTCCAGGTGTTCCTGGAGGCGCCGGGGGTCGAGTCGCTGACCGGGCTCCGCCGGGTGATCTGCAGCGGCGAGGCGATGACCACCGCGCTCGAACGCCGCTTCGCCGCGCGCTTCCCGGCCGGGGCGGCGCCGGTGCTCTACAACCTCTACGGCCCGACCGAGGCGGCGGTCGAGGTCACGGCCTGGCGGTGCGCGCCGGGCGGCTCGCTCGCCGCAGTCCCCATCGGGCGTCCGGTCGCCAACACCAGGACGCTGGTTCTCGACGCGCACCTGGGACCGGTACCCATCGGCATTCCGGGCGAGCTCTATCTCGGCGGCGTGCAGCTCGCCCGCGGCTACCTCGACCGGCCGGAGCTGACGGCGGAGAAGTTCATCCCCGATCCGTTCGCCGATCCGGAGGACCGCGGAGCGCGCCTCTACCGGACGGGCGATCAGGTCCGCCGCCTTGCCGGGGGAGAGATCGTCTACCTGGGGCGCCTGGACCACCAGGTCAAGGTACGCGGTTTCCGCATCGAGCTGGGAGAGATCGAGGCGGCGCTCGCCGCCCTTCCCGGCGTGCGCGAGGCGGTGGTGGTGGCGCGGGAGGAGGCGCGGGGCGCGCCCGGAGATCGCCAGCTGGTGGCCTATTTCACCCGTACCACCGGGACCGGCGAGGTGGAGCTCCCGGTCGAGACGCTGCGCCGGAAGCTGCGCGACCGGTTGCCGGAGTTCATGGTCCCCGCGGCCTTCGTGCCGCTTGCGGCGCTGCCGCTCAACCCCGGCGGCAAGGTGGACCGGCGGGCCCTGCCGGCGCCGGACCGCAGCTCCGCCTCGGGCTTCGTGGCGCCGCGGACTCCGGCCGAAGAGGTCCTGGCGCAGATCTGGGAGGAGCTGCTCGGGCTGGAGCGCGTCGGGGTCCACGACAACTTCTTCGAGCGGGGCGGCCACTCGCTTTTGGCCGTCCTCCTGATGTCCCGCATCGAGCAGCGTTTCGGCAGGAGCCTGCCGCTCGCCACCCTGTTCTCGGCCCCCACCCTGGAGTCGTTGGCCGCTCTCCTCCACCAGTCCGCCGGCCCGGCCGGACGCTCCCCTCTGGTCGCCATCCAACCGCAGGGGGAGAAGGCGCCCTTTTTCTGCATTCATCCGGTCGGCGGCAACGTCCTCTGTTATCTGGACCTCGCCCGCCACCTGGCGCCGGACCAGCCGTTCTATGCCCTGCAGACCCCTGCGGCCGGAGACAACGGCGGACCTCCGACGAGCGTCGAGGCGATGGCCGCGCGCTATCTGCGCGAGCTGCGCCGGATCCAGCCGCACGGCCCCTACCGGCTCGGCGGCTGGTCCATGGGCGGCGCGGTCGCCTTCGAGATGGCCCGGCAGCTCGCGAGCGCCGGGGAGGAGCTGGAGCTCGTCGCCCTGATCGACACCCTGCCCCCGGCGGTGACGCCCGAGGCGGCGACGGAAGACGAGCTGGTGGCCTGGTTCGCCCAGGATCTCGCCCGCCTGCTGGGGTACGAGGTGGGGATCGACCCCGAGGAGCTGCGGTCTTTACCGGGGCGCGAGAAGCTGGCCCACGTCACCGAGCTCGGCCGCGCCACGGGCCTGTTGCCCGAGGGTTTCGGCCTCGCCCAGGTGGTGCCGCTCTTCGAGACCTTCGCAGTGAACCTCCAGGCGAGCCGGTCCTACGTCTCCGGACCCTACTCCGGGAAGGTGACCCTGTACTTCTCGGCGCAGACCTTCGCCGCCTACGGTCCGGAGCTGCTCGCCGGCTGGAGCCGCCTGGCGCAGGGCGGGATCGAGACGCGGACGCTCCCGGGCGACCACTACGGCCTGCTCCGCCGGCCTCAGGTCGAGCTGCTGGCGCGGGAGCTCACGGTGCGCCTCGCCTCAGCGGAGCGCACGCCTCAATGGAGCCGGAACAGGGAAGAGGGCTCCCCTCTCGTCGCCTTGTAGGCCGGCCCGAGAATGGCGGGGAGGGAGACGAGCGCGATGATGCCGGGCACGACGAGGAAGACGAGGGGATCGTGCGGGTTCACGTCGAAGAGGAGGCTCGACAGGCCCTTCGCCAGACCGAAAGCGCAGGCGAGCCCCGCGAGCAAGCCGAGGCCGAGGAGCGCCATTCCTCTCCACGTGAGAAGCCGCAGGAGGTCGGACGGATGGGCCCCCAGGGCCATGCGGACGCCGATTTCGAAGCTCTGCCGGCGCACCGAGTACACCAGGACCGAGTAGATCCCGATGATCGCCAGGCCGAGCGCCGAGGAGGCGAAGAAGATCAGCAGCAGGGCGTTGAGCCTGCCGCCGGCTTCCTCGTCGCGTCGCCGTTCCTGCAAGGTCTGGACGTCGTAGATCGGGATGTTTGGCGCGATCGTCCGCAGGACGTCGCTCAACTGCTCGCGGGCCTTGCCGCCGTCCCCACGGAAGGTGAGGAGAATCGACGTGGTCCGCGCCCGCATCTGGAAGAGGGGGAAGTAGACGTCGTGGCGAAAGCTGAACTCCGCCATGAGACGCCCACGCTGATCGACGTCGGCGACGACGCCGACGACCTCGAACCAGACGTTGTGGGGGGCTCCCACCCAGAAACGCTTGCCGAGGGGACTCTGGGACGGCCACATCGCCTCCGCCAGGGAGTGGCTGAGGATGGCGACCCGGGGACGTCCCACCTGGTCCTCTTCGGTGAAATCACGCCCCGCGAGAAAGGTGAACCGCAATTTCCCCAGGAGATGGGGGGACATCCGGTGCTCGTAGACCCGAACCTTGTCCTCCGGCGCCTCGAGAGAGTGTCCTTCCGGCACCAGGAACTGGGCGAAGATCGCGGCACCGATCATCCCGGGAGCCCAGAGACCCGCGTCCTCCACGCCGGGAATGGCGTGCGCCCGTGCGAGGATCTGCCGGTACAACCGGTAGACCGGCTCCTCCGTTCGGTACTCGTTGACCGGCAGCTCGAAGCGGGCGGAGAGGACGTGATCGACCCGGAACCCCGGATCGCTCCTCGCCAGCGCATAGAGGCTCTTGCTCACGAGGCCCGCCCCGATCAGGAGGACGACCGCGAAGAAGACGGCCGAGACGACGAGAGCGCTGCGGGTGAAAGCCATCCCCGACGAGTGGCTCTGCCCCTTGTTTTCGGCCTGCAGCTCTTCCTGGAGGTTCACCTTCAAGCTGGCCCTCGCTGGAATCAGACCGCTCAGGAAGCTGATCAGGATCGAGAGCGCCACCACGGCTCCCAGGGCGCGCAGGTCGACCGAGAAGCGGAGGAAGTCCGGCAGGTTGAAGGCATGGTTCCCGATGTCGTCGAGCAGACGGACGGCGAAAAACGCCGTGCCGACCCCGAGCAGAGCGCCCCCCAGACAGAGGATCGCACCTTCGAGGACGAACTGGCGGATGAGGCGGAATCGGGTGACCCCCAGGGCCAGCCGCAGAGCGACCTCCTTCCGTCGTTCCACCGCCCTGACCAGGAGGAGGTTGACGACGTTGGTGCAGCCGATGAGCAGGACGAGAGCCGCCCCGACGAGCAGAATCAGCATGGACAGACGCATGCGGTCGAAGTCGAACTGGTAGGTCCGCAACGGTTGGACGCTCGCCCGATACCCCTGGTTGGTGTTCGGGAAGGTGGTCTCCAACCGGGCTGAGATCGAACGCAATTCCTGCGAGGCCTGCTCGACGCCGACCCCCGGCCGCAGGCGCGCGAACGCCGCCAGCCAGCGCACCCTCCGGTCCTCGACATAACCCTCCCGTTGCGTCAACCTGGACAGGGTCACCGGAATGTAGACGTCCAGGTTCTGGTAGACGTCGCGGAAACCCTTGGGCAGGATTCCGATGACCTGGAACGGCAGACCCTGGATCTGGACGCCCTTGCCGAGGATCGCGGGATCGCCGCCGAAGCGGCGTTGCCACACGCCGTGGCTGAGCACCGCGACGGCCTTAGGGTGGAGCCGGTCGTCCTCCTCCGGCCGGAAGCTCCTTCCGCGAGCCGGACGGATTCCCAGAAGGTCGAAGTAGGAGGCGGAAACGAAGCCCGCCTCGACGCGCTCGGCGCGATCGCCGCCGGTCAGATTGAGCTCCTGGTTGTTGGCGTTGATCGAGATCTGCTGCAGGGTCCGGCTCTGCTCCCGCCAGGACAGGACGTCCAGGTAGGAGATGGGGGAGGCGGAGCCGTCCGTCTCCAGTCGCATCTTGATCACCACGAGACGATTCCAGTCCTTGTAGGGGAGCTCGCCGAGCAGCACGGAGCTCGCGATGCTCAGGATCGTCGTCGTCGAACCGATGCCCAGGGCCAGAATGATCAGGATGGAGAAGGAGAGGCCGGGCCTCCTTAACAGGGCTCGCCAGGCCTGGCGGAGATCGTGTCGGATCATGCCTACTTGGGCGCCAGCCGGAAATGGTCGACCCGCAGCTCTTTGCCCTTGTAGTAGACCGCCCAGTCGCTCTCCACGCGGTCGGGCTTGAACTGCACCGTGCCCGCATGGAGGTGGCCGTCCTGGGCCGGGTCGAGATTGCTCCCGCCGGCGAAGGCGAAGACCAGGCGATCCGGGGTGCTCGCCGCGGTGTCGAGGCGCAGGTGCGGCTGGTTGGCCACGCAGTAGTGGGTCGCCACGAGATGTCCCTGGTCGAGGTAGAAGACCGAGATCATCTGGCGCGGTGTCCCCGGGTGCTGGATCTCCATGACGGCGTTGCCGGTCCGCTCGTAGCGCACCGCCGTATCCGGGCTTTCCGGCGCCCCCTGCCAGGTGCTCAAGGACCGCAGACGCTCCAATGCCGCTTTCTCGTCGAAGGGAGCGGCGCCCTCCGCGTGGACCGTGCGCGACGCCAGGGGGAGTGTGAGGACCAGAAGGGCGAGAATGCCCACTTTCGTTCGGTTCATCGCTTGCTCTCCATACGCACGGAAAGGGCCAGTCTAGACTGGCCCTTTCCCCCAATCAAACTGGACGACCGCTTACGGCTCGCGGAGCCTAGACCGGCGTTGCCGCATAGACCGGCATCCGCTCCTCGTACTCGTCGTCGTCGCGGAACGTCGGAGCGTTGTTCTGGTGCCGGGTCTGCCGGAAGATCTCCTCCTCCGTGCCGCGGTTGAAGGTCCGGCGTCCTTCCATGATGTCCGGGACCTCCTGGATCAGCTCCAGGTCGAGCGCCTTCTGCGTCACCTCCGCGACCTTCTTCTCCGCGTCCTGCCGGGAGAGGTCGAAGAGCTTCGTCATGACGTGGACGATGTCCTTTTCGTTGTGGTAGCCGTCGAAACGGTACATGATCTCGAAGTACTGGGCATCGAGCTTCATGGCGTTCAAGAAGGAGTCGGTCTTGCGCTGCTCCTCGGGGACGTTCGGGTTGTAGAGCAACCCGCCCTCTCCCGTCTTCCAGACCTGAACGCCCTTGCGCCGGCGGTACTTCACCCCGGGGGAGACCGTGCCGCCGGAACGATAGAGATAGCGGCAGATGGTGAGACCCTCGGTGATCTCGTCCTTCGTCAGGTACTCGGTCTCGTGCGTCGGCTCGTCGAGCTGGGAGTAGCGATAGTAATCGTCGTTCAGAATCCGCAGGCCCATCTTCTCGGGCTCTTTGTAGTAGATCGTTCCGGGGTAGGGTTTGAACGAGAAGGCCCGGATAGCGTGCGGCTGGATCTCGGCGAGCGACTGGATGGTGCGCATCTCGTCGTTGAAGGTGCACTTCGGCATGCCGAAGATCACGAAGGCCAGGGTCCGGATGCCGACCTCCTTCGTCATCTCGAAGGCCCGCTGGATGTGGCGCAGCGAGTGGGCGCGGTTGACCGCCTTCAACGCCTCCTCGGCGAACGTCTCGACGCCGTAGGCGACGAGGTCGCAACCCGCGCGGCGCATCGATTCGAGCGTCGGCCGGTCGATCGCTCCCACCGTCGTCATGCACGGCCAGAGGAAGTTCAGCTTCTCGGCGACCATCGCGTCGCAGAGGTCGCGCACCAGGTGGCGGTCGACGGTGAAGATGTCGTCGACGAAGTACATGTAGTTGAAGCCGTACGACTTCGCCTGCTTGAGCTCCTCGATGACGTGCTCCACCGGCCGCTTGCGGACGCCGTTGCCGTGCGTCAGCGAGGTGGTGCAGTAGGGGCACTTGTGGACGCACCCGCGAATGAGCTCGGTGATGTAGCGCTCGTTGCGCGCCACGTAGCGGTCGAGCGGCAGGAGGTCGAGCGCCGGCAGGATCTTCTCGTTGAGGTCGGCGGCCCGGAAAGCCGTCGTCTGTACGTACTTGCCGTTCCTGTCCGTGAAGGCGATACCGTCGACCGCATTGGGATCACGGTCGTTGAGCATCATGTCGACCATCGCGCTGATGTGATATTCGGACTCGCCGACGGCGATGAAGTCGATGTCCTTGCTCCGTTTCAAGGCGCCTTCGGGATCCTGCGACACGTAGGTCCCGCCGACGAAGACCGTGATGTCCGGCCAGCGCTCCTTGATCATCTTGGCGCTCTTGCACACCATCGGATAGCTGTAGGTCGAGCGATTGCAGATGCCGATCGTCCGCGGCTGGCGCACGGCGATCTCGTCGAGCATCTCCTCGTAGCTCATCTCGGTGACGGAGGCGTCGAGGATCTGGACCGAGAAGCCGTCCTGCCGAAGGATCGTCGCCAGAATCGCCAGGCTGCGGGGCGGATCGAGCATCTGGTATTTGAATGGGGCCGTGAGCCGGTAGGGCGGCATGATCAGCAGGACGTCGAGGCTCATATCACTCTCCAAAAGACGTTCAGTCCGTGGATTCGGTGACGGCGATGAGGGAGGGTGGTGTGGAGCCCGAGGGCTCCACACCACAAAAACGTCTAGTACCCAACACCTACCGGCAGAGCGTTCTCATTGACGATCGGCTCCATGAGCTTTCCTCCTATCGGAAAGGGTTGTGATATGGCCTGCTACCCCCTCCCCACGATAGAGAGAGAGCCAGGACACAAATTGATTGCGGAGGGAGTGCAACGAGAGAACGGGGCGAGACGGTCAGCAGGCGGTTCATGGTTGATGTCGATCCATACCCCACACCGTTCTTACTATTTGGTCAAGGTAGCACCTCTCTATCGTGGAGTCAACCGATTTTCGCAGATTCACCAGGGTGGCTCATTTGCGCAGAAGTGTTGCAATTGCGCGCCTTGTCCCTGCGGTGGAGGAACTGTCGACGGCCGTTGTCACATTCCGGCCGGGGCCGGGAAAATGCCTGCGGCGCCATCGACAAGGGCGATTCCCAGCAACTAGAATGGCTTCGGGTTGCCACCTTTATTCAGTAACTTAATTTTAATGGTTGGACTCTGATCAAGAATCACTACGAACTCTCCGTGTGGGACTTGACGGACCTGCTCGCCGAGCCCTGCGGCGAGGTCGCCTCCCACCGTCTCGCGGCGCTCGCCGAAGCCGTCGCCGCGTTCGAGGGGTGCCGGGAGCGGCTCTCTCCCCGCCTGTCCCCGGCCGAGCTGGTCGACGTCCTCGACCGCTATGCGGCGCTGGTCGAGGAGATCCGCATCCTCTCGTCGCACGGCACCCTCTGGGTTTCGGCGGACACCCGTCTGCGGGAGGCCCAGAGCCACCGCGGCCGCATCCAGCAGACCCTGACCGGCCTTTACAACCGCATCCTCTTCGTCGAGCTCTGGTGGAAGTCGCTCCCCGCGGCCGAGGCCGCGGCTCTCCTCCCCGCCGCCCCCCCCTGGGGCGACTACCGCTATTTCCTCGAACGGCTGCGCCAGACCACCCCCTACACCCTGGACGAGCGGTCCGAGCAGATCGTCAACCGGAAGGACGCGAACGGCAGCAAGTTCCTCGTCACCCTCTGGTCGATGCTCAACAACCGCTTACAGTTCGAGCTCGCCCTGCCCGGCGCGCCTGCAGGGGAGAGGAAGACGCTCTCCCGTGCCGAGGTGATGAGCTACGTCTTCTCCTCCCAGGCGGAGCTGCGCGCCGCCGCCTACCGGGAGCTCGGCCGGGTCTACGAGCGGGAGGCGGCCGTCCTCGGGCAGATCTACATCAGCCTGATGCGGGACTGGCACTGGGAGAAGGTCGAGCTGCGCGGCTACCCCCAGCCGATCGCGGCGCGCAACGTCGCCAACGACCTGCCGGACGCGGCGGTCGACGTCCTCCTCCAGGTGGTGCGCGAGAACGTCTCCCTCTTCCACCGCTACTTCCGCCTGAAGGCGCGCTGGCTGGGGGTCGAGCGACTGCACCGGAACGACCTCTACGCCCCGCTCGCCACCATGGACCGCCAGATCCCCTACGGCGACGCGGTGGCGACGGTCCTCGACACTTTCGCCCGCTTCTCGCCGGTCTTTGCCGGCAACGCCGAGCGGGTCTTCGCCGAGGGCCACGTCGACAGCCGGCCCAACCCGGGGAAGTGGAGCGGCGACTTCTGCTCGGCGGTCGTCCCCCGGCTCACCCCCTGGGTGCTGGTCAACTACACCGGCCGGGCGCGCGACGTCCTGAACCTCGGCCACGAGCTCGGGCACGCCATCCACAACCTGCTCGCTTCCGGCCACTCGGTGCTCACCCAACAGCCCAGCCTCGCCCTGGGGGAGACGGCGTCGGTCTTCTGCGAGACCCTGGTCGCCGACCGCCTGCTCGCCCTGGAGACCGACCGCGAGGTCCGCCGCGAGCTCCTCGCCATCTCGCTCGACAGCATCTATGCCACCGTCCAGCGCCAGGCCTACATGGTGCTCTTCGAGCTCGCCGCCCACGAGGCGATCCGGCAGGGCGCCTCGCTCGACGAGCTGGGCCGGCTCTACCAGGCGAACCTCGCCGAGCAGTTCGGGGAGAGCGTCGTCCTGACCGACGACTTCCGCTACGAGTGGCTGGGGATGCACCAGATCTTCCACAGCCCCTTCTACTGCTACGCCTACAGTTTCGGGCAGCTCCTCACCCTGGCGCTCTACCGGCGCTACCAGGAGGAGGGCGAGAGCTTCCAGGAAGGCTACCTGAAGCTCCTCTCCTACGGCGGCTCGGCGCCGCCGCAGCAGATCCTCGAAGAGGCCGGGATCGACATGCTGTCGATCGATTTCTGGCGCGGTGGGTACAAAGTGATCGAGGACCGGATCGCCGAGCTGGAGGCGCTGGAGGGCTGAGGATCCGAGCGAGGTAGGCACCCCTCGGCTGCGGGATCGTGCAGCGCTTCCTGCCGATGTAGCTACAACTGGTATATACTCAGGCCGGAGGTGATCATGGCGCAGCATGCCAGACTGTTCAAGAGTGGCGGAAGTCAGGCAGTCCGGCTGCCGAAAGAGTTTCGCTTCGAGGGGGAGGAAGAGGTTCTCATCTCGCGACAGGGAGAGCGTGTGATCCTGGAGCCCGTGAAGCGAACCTGGAGCCGAGAGTTCCTCGAGCTCCCAGGGTCCGCAGCCGACTTCCCCTATCCGGAAGAGCCAGCGCCAGCCGAGCTGGGGCCCGATCTCGACTCGTGAAGTACCTCCTGGATACTAACGTCTGTGTCGACTTCCTGAACCGGCATCAGGGTATCGTGGAGCGTATCCAGAGCTCCTCACCGGAGGATCTCTGCCTGAGCTCTATCGTGGTCGCCGAGTTACGCTACGGAGCGGACCGCAGCAGACGGAAAACGCAGAACCATGATCGGCTCGATCTCCTCACGGCCGAGATCCAATGCGTGGATTTCGACCTTGCCGCGGCGCGGGTCTACGGCCGCATCCGATCCGATTTGGAGGCAGGGGGCTTGCCGATCGGACCCTACGACATGATGATCGCGGCGCACACCCTTTCCCTGGGGCTCGTTCTCATTACTGACAACGAGAGGGAGTTCCGGCGAGTGGCAGGGTTGAAGATCGAGAATTGGCGGCAGGCCGGCGCCTGACTTTCCCCATCCTGAGGAGGAGATGGGGTCTCCTCCTCCAGCACCGTCGGCGGGGTTCTCCGCGGCTGGATCTCCGCGGGAGATGGATCTCCGAGCTACGGGCGCCTGTCGTGAGAGGCCCCCACCGCCTGCTACCGCGTCCCTCCCCCCTGGGCGGGGGGCGGTTGGATCAGGGGGGAGGCCAGGAGGGGGGCGGTTCGAAGGTATAGACCGGATCGGCGAAGGCGGTAGAGACGTTCCCAGGTCCTGAACGATATCCTTTGCAGTCCACGGAGACCGCGGGACGTCTCCGCATAGGGTTGTCGTCCCCTACACGCCTCATCCCTCTCTCGGCAGGCCGGGCCGGGGCGTTGCCCCGGCTGAGACGGGCCGCGGTCCCCGTGGACTTCGGGGCGATATCGTTCAGGACCTGGCCCGTCTCTACCGCCTCCGGCCACCGCTCGCGTCACGTGACCCTCGGTAGCGGCAGCCCCCTACGCCGGCAGCTTGGCAATCTCCTCTTCGAAGATACGGATCTTGGGCTCGTCCCTGGGCAGGAGCGCGCCCCTCTCCTGGAGGGCCTTCAGGATCGCGAGGGCCCGCTGGAGATGGGCCAGCGCTTCTTGCGGTTCGATCTGCGCCATGCGCGAGAGCGAAACGGCTACGTCTATCTGGTAGTCGGCGCGGTTGGGCTCGGCCTGGGCGAGTCGCTTTGCGATTTCGAGGGAGCTCCTATAGAAGTCTTCGGCGCCCTGTCCCTGTCCGAGATCGCGGAGCAGATCGCCCAACTTGATGTAGGAGACGGAGAGGTGTCTTTGGTAGTCGGCACGGTTGGGCTCATCTTGGGCGAGTCGCTTTATGATGTCGAGCGAGTTCCTGTAGAAGTCTTCAGCGTTCTGTCCCTGTCCGAGAGCGCTGAGCAGCTCGCCCAACTTCTCGTAGGAGACAGAGAGGTCTCTTTGGTAGTCGGCGCGGTTGGGCTCGGTCTGGACGAGTCGCTTTAGGATGTCGAGGGAGTTCCTGTAGAAGTCTTCGACGTCCTGTCCCTGCCCGAGATCGCTGAGCAGATCGCCCAACTTGTTGTAGGAGACGGAGAGGTCTCTTTGGTAGTCGGCGCGGTTGGGCTCGGCCTGGGCGAGTCGCTTTCGGATGTCGAGGGAGCTCCTGTAAAAGTCTTCGGCGTCCTGTCCCTGTCCGAAATCGCGGAGCAGATCGCCCAGCTTGTTGTAGGAGATGGAGAGGTCTCCTTGGTAGTCGGCGCGGTTGGGCTCGGCCTGGGCGAGTCGCTTTCGGATGTCGAGGGAGCTCCTGTAGAAGTCTTCGGCGTCCTGTCCCTGTCCGAGAGCGCGGAGCAGATCGCCCAACTTGTTGTAGGAGACGGAGAGGCGGAGCCCCCACGGCGGCGAGGAGGCGGAGCGGCCCGGGGATCGGCACGAGGGGTGGAGCGGCGGCCTTGGGGTGGCGGCGCAGTACTCGCACCCCGGGCTCCAGGGCGGGGACGAGGCCGCCGGGGAGGCGCGCCGCTTCAAACGGCAGGGCGAGGAGGTCCGGCGCTGCCGTCTCGAAGACCAGCCGCACCCCCTCGCCGCGTTGCCGCGCCGCGGCGCAGAGCGCCTCGACCGCCGCGCCGTGCGCCCCGGGGAAGACGGCGCCGCCCACCGCTGCCCCCAGCGTCCCGAGGTCGCCCTTGTGAAGGTCGAGGAAGGCGCGGTAGGAGGAGGAGAGCTCCTTCCCGAGGGGGAACTCCTCGTCCGGCTGCACCGGGGTGCCGTCGATCTCCGTCCGCACGTGGAGCCGCCGGCCCTCCCCCCAGTGGAGGAGGACGCGGACCGAGCGCTCCGAGACGATCCCCAAAGCTTCCTCCTTCTTCTACCTGCCGCGGTCAGCGAGAGGGTTGGGAGAAGTCTATCAAGAGGTGGGGAGGGGCTGGGGGGAGGGAGGCGCCTATATATATAAGGTAGGCAGCTGGGGCAGATCTGTACAACCGGGGATGAAAGCCGTGCTGCACGGCGCCCAGCCCCTCACCCCCCCGGCCCCCCTCTCCCAACCGCCCTCCCATTCCCCCGGGAGAGGGGGGAGAAAGCCCCGGTAGCGAGCTCCTACCCTATACACTCCGCTCCCCTCTCCCGGTGGCCGGGGTGGGCGGATGGGAGAGGGGCCGGGGGTGAGGGGTCCCGCCGGCCGGGACCGAGGAACCCTTTTTCAGTGCAGCGCTGGCGTCCTCGCCGGCTGGGCGGGGGAAGAAGAAGCCGGCGAGGACGCCAGCGCTCCCAGGGAAAAAAACAGTTCCGGCGCGCCGGAAGTCTCCCGGATGCTCCGAAAACGGTTCTGGCGCGCCGGAAGCGTTTCGGATGCTCCGAAAACGGTTCCGGGCGCGCCGGAAGTCCTCCGGAGGCTCCGAAAACGGTTCCGGGCGTGCCGAAAGTCGTTTCGGAGGCTCCGAAAACCGTTCTGGACGCGCCGGAAGCGTTTCGGAGGCTCCGAAAACGGTTTTGGATGCTCCGGAAGCGTTTCGGAGGCTCCGAAAACGGTTTTGGATGCTCCGGAAGTCGTTCCGGAGGCTCCGGAAACCGTTTTGGAGGCGCCGGAAGCGTTTTTGAACCATCCGGAGACGTTTGGGAAGCTCCGGAAGACGTTCCGGCCGCCCCGCGAGGGTTTCTGGAAGGGCCGGAGAGGCTTTCTACGCCGCTGCCGTCTCCGGCCACCCCGCCGGAGGGGTAGAGTATGCCACGCCATGCAACCCGCCTCCGCCCCCCGCCCGGCTGCCGACCTGCTCGACATCTCCGACCTCCGGGTGACCTTCCCCGGGCCGGTCGGCGCGCCGACCGCGGTGGTGCGCGGGGTCTCGCTTAGCGTGACGCGGGGGGAGATCGTCGGCCTGGTAGGGGAGTCGGGGTCGGGCAAGAGCCTGACCGCCCTCTCGATCCTCGGCCTGGTGCCGCGGCCGGGGCGGGTGAGCGGCCGCATCGCGCTCGACGGCGAGGACCTCCTCACCCTCCCGGACGCCGCCCTGCGGCAGGTGCGCGGGGGACGGGTGGGGATGGTCTTCCAGGAGCCGGCCTCGGCGCTCAACCCGGTCCTCTCGGTCGGCTTCCAGGTCGCCGAGGCGGTCGCCGCCCACCGCCGGCTCGCCCGCCGGGCCGCCCGGGAGGAGGCCGTCCAACTGCTGGCCCGGGTCGCCCTCCCCGAGCCGCGGCGGCGGCTCGACGACTACCCGCACCAGCTCTCGGGGGGGCAGCGGCAGCGGGTGATGATCGCCATGGCGCTCGCCGCCGGCCCCGACCTGCTGCTCGCCGACGAGCCGACGACCGCCCTGGACGTCACCGTCCAGGCGCAGATCCTCACGCTCCTCAAGCGCTTGCGCGACGAGCTGGGCCTCGCCGTCCTCCTCATCACCCACGACTTCGGGGTGGTGGCCGAGACCTGCGACCGGGCGGTCGTCATGTACGCCGGGGAGGTGGTCGAGGAGGCGCCGGTCGCCGCCCTGTTCGCCGCCCCGGCCCACCCCTACACCCGCGCCCTCCTCGCCTCCCTCCCCACCCTCGACCGCCACGGACCCCTGCCGGCGATCCCCGGCCAGCCGCCGGACCCCACGGCCCGCCCGGCCGGCTGTGCCTTCGAGCCGCGCTGCGCCGAGGCTTTCGACCGCTGCCGGACGGCGCGCCCGGAGCTCTATCCCGTCGGGACCGGCCGGCGGGCCCGCTGTTTCCTCCATAGCCAGGAGGAGCCGGCGTGAGCGCCCTCCTGGAGATCACCGGGCTGTCGAAGGAGTTCCCGCTCGGCCGCGGCCTCTTCGGGCGCCGCCACCCCGGCGAGAGCGGCGAGGGCTCCGGGGTGCGCCGGGTGCTCGACGGGGTGGACCTCACGGTCCAGCGCGGCGAGTGCGTGGCCCTGGTGGGGGAGTCGGGGAGCGGCAAGACCACCCTGGCGCGCTGCGCCATCCTGCTCCTGCCGCCGACCGCGGGGAGCGTCCGCTTCGACGGCGAGGAGCTGTCGGCGCTCCCCCCGGCCGTGCTGCGCCAGAGGCGGCGCCGGTTCCAGATGGTCTTCCAGGACCCCCAGGCCTCGCTCGACCCGCGCTATACCGTCGGCCGGACGGTCGCCGAGCCGCTCGCCATGCACACCGACCTGCCGCGCGCCGAGCGGCTCCGGGCGGTGGCGGCTCTCCTCGACCAGGTGGGGCTCGCCTCCGCCCTCGCCGAGCGCTACCCCCACGAGCTGTCGGGCGGCCAGCGCCAGCGGGTGGGGATCGCCCGCGCCCTCGCCACCGGACCCGACCTCCTGGTCGCCGACGAGCCGACCTCGGCCCTCGACGTTTCGATCCGCGCGCAGATACTGAACCTCCTGGCCGACCTGCGCCAGCGCCTGGGGCTCGCCCTGCTCTTCGTCGCCCACGACCTGGCCGCGGTCGCCCAGCTCGCCGACCGGGTGGCGGTGCTCCACGCCGGGCGGCTGGTCGAGGTCGCCCCGGCGGCCGACCTCTTTGCCCACCCCCGGCACCCCTACACCGCCGCCCTTTTGGCGGCCGTGCCAAGGGTGCGATAACCTTTGGGCGTCGAACGCGTACCAGAGACAGGACGGCCGTCGTCCGACCGCCCTGGGGGTAGGTTCGCCATGAACTTCAACCCGTATGGATTCTGAAGGGGCCCTTTCATGAACGATTTGCCATCGCATCAAGGCCGGGGTGCAGGGCGCCGAGCCCTGGCCTGCCTGCTCGTCCTCCTGGCGGCGGTCACCGCCGGCCCGGCGTACCCGGCCCAGCTGCAACTGACGACGAGCAATCCGGAGACCGCCGCGGCGCAGGTCCCGGTCAAGGACAACGTGGTCGAGCTCTCCCTGGAACAGGCGATCACCCTCGCCCTCTCCCAGAATCTGGGCATCGTCGTCCAGCGCTTCAACCGCCAGCAGGCCGCCCTGGGCGTCTACCAGGCCCTGGGGATCTACGACCTCCTGGCGACCGGCACCCTGACCGACACGAGCAACCAGCAGGCGCCGACCTCCTCGATCGTGGCGACGACGCAGAAGCGGATCGCTCTGAACCTGGGCGTCGCCCAGCTCCTCCCCACCGGCGGAGACTTCCAGATCGCCTTCAACAACTCCCGGCTGACCACCAACCTGCCCGCGGAGTTCCAGTCGCTGAACCCGGAGTATGACTCGCTCCTGAACCTCGTCTACACCCAGCCGCTCCTCAAGAACTTCGGCCGCCTGCAGACCGAGCGCCAGATCCTCATCGCGCGGCGCAACAGCGAGATCAGCCGCCAGGAGTTCGAGCACCAGGCGACGCTCATCCTGCAGCAGGTGGAGAACGCCTACTGGAACCTGGTCGAGGCCCGCGCCCAGCTCGGCGTCGCCCAGGAGAGCCTGGGGCTCGCCAAGGAGCTCCACGAGCGCAACAAGGTCCAGGTCCAGGTCGGCACCATGGCCCCCCTGGAGCTGGTGCAGAGCGAGGCCCAGATCGCCACCCAGGAGGAGGCCATCATCACCGCCCACGCGGCGGTGGAGAACGCCGCCGACGCCCTGCGGCAGCTGGTCAACCTGCCGACCGCCAACCTCTGGGACAAGGACATCAAGCCGGTCACCGACGCGCAGACCGAGCACATCGCGGTCAACCTCCCCGAGGCGGTCAAGACCGCCCTCGAGCGGCGGCCCGAGCTCCATTCCCAGCAGCTGCAGGTCGACATCGCGCGGGTCAACGCCCTCTTCTTCCACGGCCAGAAGAAGCCGCAGCTCGACCTGGCCGTGCAGTACGGCTGGAACGCCGCGGGCAAGGACGTCAACGCGGCTCTGAACCAGATCTCCGGCACCGACTTCCCCGGCTGGCAGGCGCAGCTGAAGCTCACCGTGCCGATCCAGAACCGCGCGGCGCGGGCGCAGAGCGTCATCGCCGACATCGACGTGGCGAAGTCCCAGGTCCAGCTCGACGCGTTGACCACCCAGATCTACACCGAGGTGCGCACCGCCTCGCGCGGGGTCGACACCGCGGCCAAGCAGATCGACGCCTCGCGCGCCTCCCGCCAGTTCCAGGACAAGAACCTGGACGCCGAGAAAAAGAAGTACGAGAACGGCATGTCGACGAGCTTCGAGATCACCCGCATCCAGAACGACCTCACCCAGGCGCGCAGCAACGAGGTGACCGCGATCGTGCAGTATCGGCGGGCGCTCACCGAGTACTACCGCGCGACCGGCCGGCTGCTCCAGCAGGAGGGGATCGTGGTCGACGACCAGGAGCCGCCGGGCCAGCGCTTCAGCTTCCACAACGGCGCCATCGAGAAGTATGAGCCGGGGAAGACGGCGCAGCCCGACGCGCCGCCGGCCAATCCACCGGCCACATCGGCCAGCCCGGCCCCTGCCGCCACGCCGCCGGCCAATCCGCCGGCCACCCCGCCCCCGGGGAGCTCCCATGGCGCTGGAAGACAGTAGCCCCGGCCGTCTGATCGGCGCCCTCGTGGCGCCGGTCAAGACCTTCCGTTCGCTCGCCCAGCGCCCCACCTGGGGGGTGGCGTTCCTCGCCGTCTATCTCCTGGGGAGCGGCTTGTCGCTGCTCAGCTTCCAGAAGGTCGACTTCGTCGCCGGCGTCAAGGCGCAGATGGCGGAGCAGGGCCGGGAGCTGCCGGCCGGCTCCGAGGAGCGGATCGCCACGGTCGGCAAGGTCCTGGCGATCACCGGGATCCTCCTCTTCCCGGCCTTCCTCTTCCTCGTCCCGGCGATCTACCTGGTGTTCAACCTCCTGGGCGGCGAGCTCGACTACCGGCGCAGCCTGTCGGTCGTCGTTCACGCCAGCCTGCCCCGTGCGCTCGCCGCCCTGCTCTCCGTGCCGGTGGTCCTGTCGCGCAATGAGATCTCCCTGAAGGAGATCCAGGGCGGAGGGCTTGGGCTGCTGCACTCGAACCTCTCCTTCCTCGCTCCCGACGCCGGGCCCGCTCTCCGCGTCCTGCTCACCAGCTGCGACCTCTTCACCGTCTGGACCCTCGCCCTGACGATCCTCGGCTTCCACCTGGTGGCCCGGGTCGGCAAGGGGACCGCGGCAGCCGTGGTCCTCCTCTTCTGGTTGCTCGTCATCGGCCTCTTTGTCGGCCTCGCCCTCCTGGGCACGCACGCGAGGGGGGGAAGTTGAAGAAGGCCCTGCTCATCACCGCCGGCATCCTCGTCCTGGGCGCCATCGTCTTCGCCAGCATCCGCGCCGGCAACGGCCAGAAGGGGGTCAAGGTGTACGCCGAAGAGGCCCGCCGGCGCGACATCTCGCAGGTGATCAAGGCGAGCGGCGCCATCGACCCCAAGGAGAAGGTCAACATCTCGGCCCACGTGGTGGGGAAGATCGAGAAGCTCTTCGTCCAGGAGGGCGACCGGATCGAGGCCGGCAAGCCCTTCCTCCGCCTGGAGCAGCAGGCCTACGTCGCCCAGCGCGACCAGTGGGCGGCGCAGCTGCGGAGCGCCGAGACCGCCGTGGCCAAGACCCAGGCCCAGCTCGCCGACACCCGGGTCCGCCTCGAGCGGGCGAAGAACCTGAATCAGCAGGGCATCCTGTCGCGCGAGCAGCTGGAGGTCAACCTCCTCCAGGAGACCTCGGCCCGCCTGGCGGTCGACGAGGCGAAGGAGGCGGTGCAGCAGGCGCGGGCCAACCTGGTGAAGGCGGCCGACGACCTGACCAAGACCACCATCTACTCGCCGCTGACCGGCCGGGTGGTCAAGCTCAACGCCGAACAGGGCGAGGTCGTCGTCTCCGGCACCATGAACATGCCGGGATCGGTCATCGGCATCATCGCCGACCTCTCCGAGATCCTCGCCAAGGTCGACGTCGACGAGACCGAGATCGTCGACGTCAAGGTGGGGCAGAGCGCCCAGGTGAAAGTCGACGCCATCCCCAATCGGCAGTACCATGGCAAGATCATCGAGGTCGGCAGCTCCGGTTTCTCGAAGCCGGCGCAGCCCGACGTCACCTTCTTCGAGGTCAAGATCCTCCTCGATGACCCCGACGAACGGCTGCGCCCGGGCATGTCGGTGCGCTCGGAGATCCAGGCCAACTCGCACCCGCAGGTCGCGGTGGTGCCGATCCAGGCGGTGGTCGAGCGGCCGCCGCTCCCGGAGACGCCGGAGCCGGCGAAGGAGAAGAAGAGCGCCGGGGACGAGCGCGCCGACGAGGAGATCAAGGTGGTGTTCCTCGTCGAAGGGGGGAAGGTCCACCAGCGGCCGGTCCAGACCGGGATCGCGGACGAGACCCATGTCGAGATCCTCGCCGGCCTGAAACCGGGGGAGAGCGTCGTGACCGGTCCCTACCGGACCCTGCGCGACCTGAAGGACGGGGACGTGGTTGCCGTCAGCAAGACCTCCGAGGCGGAGGACAAGAAGGCGACGGACAAGCCGTAGGAGTCGATGCTGGCCCGTTGGGCTCCGAGGACCTGCGACTGGCTGCGCGCAGCGCCCGAAGGAGCAGGCCCGCAGGAGCCAACGGGACGAGGAGAGAGACGGATGGCGCTGATCGAGCTGACGGACATCCACAAGGTCTACGACATGGGCGCCGAGAAGGTCCGCGCCTTGAACGGGGTCGACCTCGCGATCGAGCGCGGCGAGTACGTCGCCATCATGGGCTCGTCGGGGAGCGGCAAGTCGACCCTGATGAACCTCCTGGGCTGCCTGGACACCCCGAGCTCCGGGCACTACCGGCTGAACGGCGTGGCGGTCGAGGAGCTCGACGACCAGCAGCTCGCCGCCATCCGCAACAAGGAGATCGGCTTCGTCTTCCAGACCTTCAACCTGCTCGCCCGGACCGACGCCCTGCACAACGTCGAGCTGCCCCTGATCTACGCCGGGGTGCCGCGCGGCGAGCGGCGCGAGCGGGCGCGGCGGGCGCTCGAACGGGTGGGCCTCGCCGACCGCATGACCCACCAGCCCAACGAGCTCTCCGGCGGCCAGCGCCAGCGCGTGGCGGTCGCCCGCGCCCTGGTCAACGACCCCTCGATCCTCTTAGCCGACGAGCCCACCGGCAACCTCGACTCGACGACCTCGCTCGAAATCATGGACCTCTTCGCCGCCCTGCACACCGGCGGCAACACGGTCATCCTGGTCACCCACGAGCCCGACATCGCGGCCTTCGCCGAGCGCCAGGTGGTGCTCAAGGACGGCAAGGTGGTCGCCGACCAACCCACGCCGCAGACCTCGCGGCGGGCCGCGGCGACCGCCCACGCCTGAGGCGGGACGCCTCGAAAGAGCGCAACCGGCCGTGATCTTCCTCGAGAACTTCCGGATCGCGCTCGCGGCCCTCCGGGCCAACGCCATGCGCTCGGTCCTCACCACCCTGGGGATCATCATCGGGGTGGCGGCGGTGATCGCCGTGGTCTCGATCGTCCAGGGCCTGCAGCTGATGATCACCAAGGAGCTCCAGGGGGTGGGGGCCACCTACATGGACGTGCGGGCCGACCTCGGCCGGCGCGCCCCGGGGATGGTGGCGCGCGAGGTCAAGCTCACCTGGGACGACGGCAAGGCGATCCGCGAACGGGTCCCCGGCATCCGCCGGATCACCCCGGTCGTCGTCGGCCGCTCGCAGGTCAAGTACGGCGACCGGAAGTACACGCCCGGCGCCATCCTGGGGGTCAACCAGGACTACCAGGAGGTGGCGAACGCCGCCGTCGACCGCGGCCGTTTCTTCTCCTCGATCGACCTCGAAAACCGGAGGAAGGTCGTGGTGCTCGGCCAGAAGGTGGTCGACGAGTTGGCCCTGGAGCCCTCCCCGGTGGGCAAGCAGATCTACGTCGGCACCTACCCGGCGACGATCATCGGGGTGATGGAGAAGAAGGGGCAGACGGTGGGCGACGACTTGGACGACCGGGCCTTCGTGCCCTTCGACGCCGCGGTCTCCCTCTTCGGCCGCAACGCCGGCGACCTCGTGCAGCTGCGGCTCCAGGCGCGGAGCACCGAGGACGTCGAGCCGGTGCGGGACGGCATCGTCCACCTCCTGCGCCAGCGCCACCACCTCGACAAGGACCGGGTCGACGACTTCAAGGTGCGGGTGCAGGACGAGATCATCAAGACGGTGGGCGCGGTCCTGGGGAGCGTCACGGCGGTGGTCGGCGGCATCGTCGGCGTCGCCCTCCTGGTCGGCGGCATCGGCATCATGAACATCATGCTGGTCTCGGTGACCGAGCGGACGCGGGAGATCGGCGTCCGCAAGGCGGTGGGGGCGCGCCGGCAGGACGTCCTCGTCCAGTTCCTCATCGAGGCGGTGACCCTGTCGCTCGTCGGCGGCGGCATCGGAGTCGGCCTGGGCTACGGGCTGGGCGCCTTCGTCGCCCGCCTGCTGCCCGACTGGCCGCCGGCCCACGTGCCGCTCTGGGCGGTGGGGCTCGCCTTCGGCTTTTCCGCCCTGGTCGGCATCTTCTTCGGCATCTACCCGGCGAGCAAGGCCTCGCGCCTCGACCCCATCGACGCCCTGCACTACGAGTAAAATCGGACCGTGATCTTCTTCGAGAACTTCCGCGTCGCCTGGGCCGCTCTCAGGGCCAACACCCTGCGCTCGATCCTCACCACCCTGGGGATCATCATCGGCGTCGCCGCGGTCATCACCGTGGTGTCGCTCGTCCAGGGGATGCAGTACATGATCACCAAGGAGCTCCAGGGGGTGGGGTCGGCCTACGTCATGGTGGTCCCCAACCTCCAGCACGGCCAGCCGGAGACCGTGGCGCGGCAGATCAAGCTCACCTGGGAGGACGGCCAGGCCATCCGCCAGCGGATTCCCGGGGTGCGCCTGATCACTCCGGCGATGCTCGGCCAGGCCGACGTCCACTACCGCGACCGCAGCCACACCCCCGACCTCGTCCTGGGCGTCAACCAGGACTGGCCGGACGTCATCAACTTCACCGTCGAGCAGGGGCGTTTCTTCTCGCAGCTCGACGTCTCCGACCGGCGCAAGGTGGTGGTCGTCGGGCCGGAGGTGGTGGACGAGCTGGCCCTGGGACCCGACCCGATCGGCAAGGAGATCTACGTCGGCCGCTACCCGGCGACGGTCGTCGGGGTGACGGAAAAAAAGGGCCAGGCCATGGGGATGAACCTCGACAACATGGTCTTCCTCCCCTTCGACTCGGCGCTGACCCTCTTCGGCCGGCGCGCCGGCGACCAGATCCAGCTCCGTATGCAGGCCCAGGGCTCGGAGGTGGTCGACGAGGTGAAGGACGGGATCATCCGGCTGCTGCGCCAGCGCCACAAGATCGCCAAGGGCGACCCCGACGATTTCCAGGTCCTGGTGCAGGACGAGATCCTCGGCCTGGTCAAGCGCATCCTGGGGAGCGTGACCGCGGTGGTGGGCGGGGTGGTGAGCATCGCTCTCCTCGTCGGCGGCATCGGGATCATGAACATCATGCTGGTCTCGGTGACCGAGCGGACGCGGGAGATCGGGGTGAGGAAGGCGGTCGGGGCGCGGCGGCAGGACGTCCTCCTCCAGTTCCTCATCGAGGCGGTCACCCTCTCCCTCCTCGGCGGCTGCCTGGGGCTCGCCCTGGGCTTCGGTCTGGGCACGGGAATTGCTAAGATTCTCCCCGGCGATTGGCCGCCGGCCCACGTGCCGCTCTGGGCGGTGGGGCTCGCCTTCGGCTTCTCGGCCCTGGTCGGCATCTTTTTCGGCATCTACCCGGCCGGCAAGGCGTCCCGGCTCGATCCGATCGACGCCCTGCGCTACGAGTAGGGACCCCCTCCGCGGGGTCCCGCTCCCGCGTGTCATCGCTTTGTCATTTGGAATTCCGCTAGAATCAAAAGATCATGGCAAGCTGTAACCCGGTCGCCCCGGCTCCCTCCTGCCCGAGCCCGTTGCATATCCTTGTCGTGGAGGACGATCCGGAGAGCCTCCACCTCATGGGAGCGCTCCTCTCTCTCTGGGGACACGAGCCGCGCCTGACCGCCAACGGCCTTTCCGGGCTGGAGGCGGCCGAGACGGAGATGCCGGACGTGGTCCTGCTCGATCTCGGTCTGCCGGGGATGGACGGCTTCGAGGTGGCCGGGAAGCTCCGCGCCCTCCCCGGCGGCGACGCCGTCCTCATCGTGGCGGTGACCGCCTTCCGTGGCGAGAACCACTGCGATCGCGCGCTGGAGAGCGGTTTCGATCTCTACCTCATGAAGCCGGTCGACATCGAGACCCTCCGCATGGTCCTCGCCCAGGCCCCCCGCGCCCACGCTGCCGGGACCGGGGCGCTCACTGGACGGTGAAGGCGACGCTCCGGGCCGAGAAGGTCCCATCCGAGTACCAGGCCTTGACCGTGACCGTGTGCGCGCCGGCTGCGGCCGAGACCTGGGTATCGACGGTATCGCTGCTCGCGATCGTGTAAACGGCGACGTCGTCGAGGTAGACCTTCATGGTCGTGGCGTTACGGCTGGAGCTCTCGTTGGCCACCACGTGGACGGGCGAGCTGACGGTCGCGCCGGGCGCCGGGCTGGTGATCGCGACCGAGCCGTCCCGCACGCTGAAGGTGGCGGTCGCCGTGCTGGAGGTCCCATCGGAATAGGTTGCCTTGACGTCCAGGGTGTGCGAGCCGGGGGTGACCTCCACCTGGGTGTCCAGGCTGTCGCTGTTGGCGAGGGTCGGTCCGGCCGTACCGTCGAGGAAGACCTGCATCGAGATGGCGCTTCGGCTCGTGTTCTCGTTGGCCAGAACGTGCAGCGGGGTACTGACGGTCGTGCCCGCCACCGGGCTCGAGAGGGTGACCGCCGCCGCCGAGCTGACGCTGAACGTGACCTGATCCTGCGCCGAAGTGCCATCGCTGTACCAGGCCTTGACCGCAAGGAGGTGCGACCCGAGCGCGGCGCTGACGTTGCGGTCGATCACGTCGGTCTTGAACTCTGTGTCGATCGTCTGGCCGTCGAGATAGGCGACCATCGAGTCGGGGGTACGGCTCGTGCCCTCGTTGGCCAGGAGGTGGAACGGCGAGGCGGTCGAGCCGGCGACGGGGCTGCTGATCGTGACGCCACAGGGAGGCGTCGTGTAGGAGACGGGCGCCGACATCTGGTCGAGGATCGAGGGCATGCCGACGGCTTCGACGTAGAGCGTGCGGGTGCCGCAGCCGAGCGGCAGGGAGGTGAGGGCGATCGAGCGGCTGCCGCGGGGGCTCGTCCCCACCAAGGTCAGGTTCTCGCCGTCGGAGGAATCGTAGATGGCGTAGTGGTCGATGGTGTTCTCGGAGGCATAGGTCGCCGCGTTCGGTTGATCGACATCGGAACGAACCGCGAGGCTCCACGAGAGGGTCGACCCCGAGACCGAGGCCACGACCCCCCAGCAGTTGTCGATGCCCGGCTCGATGGCCGTGCCCTCGTCGTAGTCGTTCCAGGTGGCGACATGGAAGAACGGCAGTTGCCGGCTGCTCGAGTAGTACGGCCCGGTGCTGGGATCGTGGCTCTCCTCGGCCATGGTGAGGAGCCAGGTATTGCCGCATTCCTGCGGCCGGTGGCGGTTCTGCCCCCAGCCCGAGGCTGCGTCCTCGAAGCCCTGCCAGCCTCCCCCCCAGCCCTGGAGAGAAGCGTAGCTGAGCGATTGCGAGTAGAAGTTGTCGAGGTAGCAGAGCCCGATCTTATCGTCGCTGCGCCGGTTCGGATCGGGGTTGGTATCGGGGCAAATCGGGAGACCTGGGGTGCTGCTGTCCCAAGAAAAGGCGCCGTTGGTCTGCGTGTGCGTGAAACCACCGTTACTGCCGGTGTTGCGGAAGAGGAACAGCGGACTGCCATGCGACAGGCCGTTCGCATGGCTCCGCACCGCGCTCCAGACCTTGGTCCAGCAGTCCGCAATGCCCGTGCAGGTCGTGCTCGCTACGCTGCAAGCACTGGTGGGGGTACATTGGTCAAAAATGCTGCCGGCGGTCTTGCTCTCCTCGATGAAGTAGGCCACGACGGGCCGGGAGCTCACCTTGAGATAGGCAGAGCTCGCGAAGTAGTTGGCATTCGCGTAGTCGAGATCGTTGTCCAGTTTATTGAGGACGCAGGCGGGCTGGCTGGAGTCCGTGGCGTTCGAACCGCAGGTGCTCGTGATCGAGCCGTGGGCGATCTGCAGGGTGAACTGCACGGCGCAGGTCGGGTTGCCGGCGCAACGGGAGTCCAGGCTGCTGCGGACCTTCTGGGTCGTGCCGTCCTCGGTGCAGGCTCCCGCCCCGGGACAGGTTCCGCGCGGCGCGCCGTACCAGTTGACCTCGACGCCGTCGAAACCGCGGCTCACCATGTCGGCGATCTGATCGTCGACGGATTGCTGATCGTTCGAGTTGTACCCTGTCTCCACGTGGTTGTTGCATTTCTGGTATCTGTTCTTTTCCGACGTCCAGCCCGTGTCCGTCCAGCCCATGGTCGGGACCGGATAGCTCGGCGCGCCCGGATGGCACACGGTGAACCATGGCTGGAAGGTGGCGAAGATCTTGGTCGTGCTGCCGGGATAGAGGAGCTGGTGGATCGAAAGCGGGCTGACATGGCCGGGCTTGGGCTCATAGGTGCCGCTCTCACTCTGTGTGCTGACCATGGGCCCGAAAGGGCCCTGGCAGTGGGCGTCCGGGAGACCGACCCCGCTACAGGCGCTGGTGTTGTTGGCCGTCTCTGCCGTGTGCGTCGTGCTCTGGGCATAGGCGGGAAGGATCGGCAGGATGAGCAGGGAGAGGAGGAGCGCGGAGAAGAGTTTCATTGGAGTACCTCCTGGGTTTCAGTGGCAGCTCCGCACGGAGCTGCCACCGCTGCAGCTGTGTCCGGATTACGGCACGTAGGTGATCGTCATCTTGTCGACGAAGACGTGATAGGCCGTCCCGGAACCGTTCACGTCGAGTTGGAAGGCGTTGCTGAACTTGTTGCTCCGGTTGGTGTACACGGGCGGTACGTGGGAGATGGACTTGTAGGCTCCGGTCGCCGAATCGAACCAGTAGGGATCCATCCGGGTCGAGCCCAGCGAGTTCGAGACCGTCAACGCGTCGTGCCACACCGTGCCGCTCGCATCGACGTGGAACTCGGCCGTGACGTGGGTCCACTGGCCCTCCGGAAAGCGGGTCAGCGGCAGGTTGACTTCCTCCCAGCCGCCGGAACCCCCGGGCGGCGGGTACATGTAGACCTTGTAAACGTTGTCAATTCCGCCGCTGCTGCTGCGCACGTACTGCGCCTGCCAGGCGAAGTTGTAGATCGTGTTGCTCACCGTCTGCTGGCACTCCCACTCGATGGCTTGCGGCGCGTTGCCGGAGCCGGCGGGCATCCACAGGTCGAACTCATACTTGAGGTAGTGCGACACCGGGCTCTGGGGCGTGTGCTCCAGCCACCAGTAGTCGGTATCGTAGGCGACGGCGGGGTTCTGGGTCGGAAACTCCACGGACTGCCCATCCTCATTGGGCGCCTGGGTCCAGGGGACCGCGGGAGGGGTCTTCCTATTGGCGCCCCCGCTGTGGCAGCCCTGCGCGGGATCGCAGGCGTTCCAGCTCTGCTGGTCGACGTTGGAGAGGACCGCCGGGGATGCAGTCGTCGAGAAGTCGATCGTCGTCTTGCCGACGACGGCGCTGTTCGGGTCGAGCGCCTGCACGGTCAGCCGGTGGGTGCCCGCCGCGGTGCTGACGAGGGCGTTGATCCGATTGCGCGTGGGCCATACCGACTCGTACTGTTTGGCCCCGTCGAGATACACCTGCAGCACCCGAACCGTCTCGGGTCCGTAGGAGTAGGCGACGACGCCGAACTGATTGGGAGTGGTCAGGTTGGCGGCGGGACTGGTGATGACGACCGTCGTGGTCGCAGCGGCGACGCCGCTCCAGCTCAGCAACGCGATCCCCAGCATGGCGAGCAACTTCCAAGGTGTGGGCATGGGGTACTCCTCTCTGGAAAGAACCACCGACGGACCTACCGCCGGCTCGCCTGAGCCAAAGCAAATATTATGCCCATGCTCAAATAGAGATATGCCGGCCGATATCGCAGGCGCCATCTCTCGTGAACATCGCGCTTACTTCCGCCGCACGGTACCCTCCAGATAGGTCTTGAAGTCGCCGCCCGGCGGCGCGATCTCGAAGACGGTACGCACGGTGCCGTCGGGGTTCTTCCGGTAGGTGAGCCGGAAGCGCGGCCCGGGACCCTCTTCGCTGGTGAAGACCGCCTGGTTCTCCGCCGGGGTCACGCGGTAGTGGAGGACGTGCCCCTCGTTGTCGAAGTAGATGGCGCGCAGGCCCGGGGCCTCCGGATAGATCACCATCAGGTCCTCGTGCCGGCCGGTGGGTGTCGTCGCGACGTTCTTCCGGACCAGGACGTTGCCCTGGAGGTCGGGCTGGAGGGAGAACTCCCCCGAGTTGGTACCGGTTGCCACCCACTCGCCGAAGAGGAAGGAGAGTGGCGCCCAGTCCGGCTTGGCGGCGACCGGCTGGGCCTTCGCCGGGGACGGCGAGAGGGCGATTGAGAGAGCGCAGGCGAGGACGAGCAGACGGCCGGAGCGGGGGAGAGCTGGGCGCACGGGACCTCCTCAGGAAGGTGGTTGGAGCCCGAGCATAGCAGGGCCGGCCGCCCTGGGCTTTACCCCGCGAATGGCCGGTTGAGGAACTCCTGTGCCCGGGCGCGCACGTCGCCCTCGACGCCTAGGTCCAGCACCTCATGGTAGCAGCGCAGGGCATCGTCGCGGCGGCCCAGGGCGTCGTAGGTCATGCCGCGGCGCAGGCGGCCGGCGGCCTTCATGTAGGCGTCGTAGTTGCGCTCCTGGGCGAGGTAGTCGAGGCGGTCCAGGTACTGGAGGGCGTCGGCGTAGCGCCGGCTCGCCATCTCGCCCCGGGCCAGCCAGTAGAGCGCCTCCTCGGCGATGGCGCCGCTGTAGCCGGGCCGGCCGTCGACCTGGCGTTCCGCCACCTGCTGAAAGAGGACATTGGCGTCGGCCCACTGGCCGAGCTGGGCATAGATTCGCCCCTGGGCGACGAGGAAGACCGGGTTGTCCGGGTGGTGCTCGCGCAGCCAGGAGACGTCGGCCATCGCCTTGCCGTAGTCCTTCGCGAACAGGAAGTGGAGCTGGTAGAGGGCGAAGTGCGCCTCGGTCTGCACGAAACGGCCCTGCTCGGCGGCGCGCTGGAGCTCGGCCATACCGCGCGCCTTGTCGCCCTTCGGCAGGAGCAGGGCGAAGGGCTTCAGGAACGGGTGCTGCTTGGGGACCTCGTCGGCCAGGTAGTCGAAGAGTCCCAGACCGAAGTCGAGGTCGACGTTGTCGGGGTCGAGCTTCTTGACCTTGCGCAGGCTCGAAAGCGCCCGCCGGCCGTCGTTCGCCGCCCGCAGCCAGCGGCCGCGATAGGCCTGCACCCGGGCGCGGAAGGCGAAGGCGCCGCTCCGAAAGAAGAGGCCGTCCAGATCCTTCGAGTCGCGCCGCAGCCGGCGGTCGGCGCGGTCGACGACCTGATCCATGGCGGCGAGGAACTGCGCATCGTGGCGCGAGTCCTCGGGATCGAGCTGGATCTGCCACCAGGGGAGGAGCCCCTGGAGAAGCGGACCGACCGGATGATCGGGGTAGCGCTCCTCGATCCGCGCAAAGGCGCTCTGGGCGGCGGGGAAGTCCATCTCATAGAGCCGGTCGAGGCCGGCCAGGGCGTCGGTCCGGAAGGCGGCGTCGTCGAGGATCGAGGGGGCATGCGACTTGGCGGCATGGGCCGGCGAGGCCAGCAGGAGCCCGAGAACGAGCCCGGGGAGGAGGGCCAGGAACGACCACGGAGAACGGGGGTTGGAGGAAGATACGGTGCTCACAGGGACCCACCTCGACGCGGCAAAGAGGGGCCGCTCGGAGAGTGTAAACCAGGGGAGGGGGCTGGGACTTCCAGGGAAGGGGGTTCCTTCCCTGCATGCTAGGATGATGGCCATGCAGCGTGACGAGATCGAAGCGGCGCAGCTCGAAGAGCCTTCGCCCGAGGACTCGCCCCCGAATTCCATTGACCACGACGACAGCTTGATCCTCTGGATGCTCTCGCTCAGCCCCGAGAAGCGGCTGGAAGTGGCGCAGGGCTTCGTCGACAGCGTCAGGATCCTCAGAAGTGGCCGGCGAGCTCCGGTTTCTCGACATCCTTAGCGCCCTGGCACGGCATGAGGTCGCCTTCGTGGTCGTAGGCGGTGTCGCCGCCATCCTCGAAGGCGCCCCCATCTCCACCTTCGACCTTGATATCGTTTTTCATCGAACGACGGAGAACAACTTACGCCTGGCTACGGTTCTCCAGGAGCTCAACGCCTCCTACAAAGATCCGGCGGGACGGCACATCGTTCCTGACTCCACGAAACTCGACTCCATCAACGTCCATCTCCTGCGGACCGATCTCGGTCCTCTCGACCTTCTGAGCCGGGTGGGCAGGAACCTCACCTATGAAGCGCTGCTCGACCGGAGCATCGACTACGAGGTGGCCGGCCTGCAGCTCAAGGTGCTGAACCTCGAGACGGTCATCGAGTGCAAGGAAATCGCCGACCGCGACAAGGATCGTGCCGCGCTGCCGATCTTGCGCCGCACCTTGGAGCTGAAGCGTTCCGGTGACGATTGATACCTTGGCGCCGTCCCTGGCCGCTTGACTGCAACGCATGAAATCCGGCTGGGGCAGCCTATAATCCCCCTGAGGACGGGCTGATGGCGGTCGACATCCAGAGAAGGCTCTTCACCTGCGCCGAGTACGAGACGATGCTCGCGGCCGGCATCCTGTTGGAGGACGACCGGGTCGAGCTGATCGAGGGGGAAATCCTACAGATGTCGCCCATCGGCAGCCCGCACGCGGGGTGCGTCAAGCGTTCGAACAGGACCTTCTCCCGCCTGCTGCAAAGCCGAGCCATCGTGAGCGTTCAGGACCCGCTCTTCCTGAACGACATCTCCGAGCCCGAGCCAGATCTCATTCTCCTCCGCCCCCGGGACGACTTCTATGCCGACTCCCACCCCGGCCCCGCCGACGTGCTCCTCGTCGTCGAGGTCGCCGATGCCAGCCTCGGATTCGATCGGCGGGTGAAGGCCCCCCTCTACGCCCGAAGCGGCATCGCGGAGCTGTGGATCGTCGACCTCGCCGGGCAGGCGGTCGAGGTCTACCGCCGCCCCGCGGCGCTCGGGTATCAGGAGGTCCGCCGCCACCAGCGGGGCGAGCCCCTGGGGCTGCTCGCCTTCCCGGACCTCTCTCTGACCGTCGCGGAGATCCTGGGCTAAGCCCCGAAATCGGGCTCGAGCGGCTCGAATCCCACTGCAGGCGACGCGAAATCGGGCTCGAGCGCCTCCAATCCCCTTGCGAGCGACGCCAAATCGGGCCCGAGAGGCTCGAATTGCCCTGCAAGTGGCTCAAAATCGATTTCAAGTGGCTCGAAATTCATTTCATGCGTCCCAAAATCGATTTGGAGACGCTCGAAATCGATTTCCGGTGACTCTAAATGCATTTCGAGCCGCTTGAAATGAATTTACTACGCCTTGTTTCCGATTTCGGGTGGCGCGAAATGAATTTCGGGTGGCGCGAAATGCATTTGGAGCGACTCGAACGGCAATTCGAGGCAGTCTGCGGTCATTCCCTACCGCCCCCGCTCGATCCGCACCCCCACCCGCACCAATCGCGGCGGCCCGAGCGTCCGCAGCGACGTTCGGCCGATCTCGTACGTCGCGTCGAACAGGTTCTCGACCGCCAGGAAGGCGGAGAGACCGCCCCGCAGCGGGTGGGCGGCCAGGAGATCCACGGTGGTGAAGCTCGCGAGCGGCAGCTGGTTCTGGTCGTCGTCGAACTGCCGGCTGGTCCAGCGGGCCTGGACGCCCAGGGTGCCTCCCCGGGAATCCTGGTAGCGCGCCTGGAAGGTCGCCTGCTGCCGGGGGACCTGGGGGAGGTCGAGACCCTCCAGACCCGGGTTGGCGGGGAAGCGTACCACCTGGGCTTCCGAGTAGAGATAGCCGCCGGTCAGGGTCCAGCGGTCGCCCGCCCGGGCGGTGGCCTCGGCCTCCAGGCCGCGGGAGCGGGTGCGGCCGAGGTTGTCGCGCTGCCGGGTGATCAGGCTGGGGGTGGTCGAGAGGGTGACGTTGGCGACCGTGCGGTCGATCTCCATCCAGAAGAGGGTGCCGCGGGCCGTCACCCGGCCCCGGCCGGAGATCCAGAGCCCGCCGGACTCGATGCCCGAGAGCCGCTCGGCCTGGAGGTCCGCGTTCGCCAGAGTCACCACGTTGCCCACCCGGAAGGTGCGGTAGAGCTCGTTGAGCGTCGGGGCGCGGAAGGCGCGGTAGGCCGCGGCAGTCCATGTGAGATGGTCGGTGACCCGGTAGAGGAGGGTGGCGCGGGGGCTCCAGGCCTCCTCGCTGCGGTCGGGGAGAGGAGTGATCGCAGTCCCGGCGGTCTGCCGGGCATCCAGGTTCCGCCAGGCGTCATAGCGGGCGCCCAGGGTGACGGTCAGGCGGGGGAGGGCGCTCCAGACGTCCTCTAGATAGAGACCCGCCATTCGCTGCCGCCCTTCGCCCGCCACCCGCTGAGTGCTGGTGCCGGCGAAGGCCGTCTCCCGGCTGGCCCCGGAGACGTCCCGGAGGTCGATCCCGCCGACCAGGGCGGTCCCGGCGATCCCAAGCGAGCCCTGGGCGGAGAGCCCCGACGAATCGGCTGGCACTTCCTGGAGCCGGGTCAGGCGCTCGCTGGCGCGGTCGGCGGCGACGGCGGAGAAACCCTGGTGCAGCAACTGGTTTCCGCCATAGGCGCGGACGGCGAACGAGCCGCGGTCGGCCGCCCAGTCGCCCCCCGCGCTCCACTGCCGGATCGTGGTGTCGTTGGGCGTCAAGGGGGTGCCGTTGTCCCGCGCTTCGGCGAAACGCGAGCCGCGGACGAAGAGCCTGGCACCGCCCAGCCAGCGCTCCAGGGCGAGGTCGGCAGTCGTGGACTGGGAGGCGACCGGGGTGTCGACCGGTCCGCGCACGGCAGGGTCGATCGAGACATAGCCCGCCGTCGTGGCGCGCTCGGCGGCGAGACTCGCGCCCCAGCCGCCCTCCCTGCGGGCGAGGAAGAGCGAGCCGTCGGCCGAGTGGCGACTGCCGCCGCCGGCCTCGGCGGCGAGGAGGCCGGGGGAGCCCGCCGCCGGCTGCCGGGTGAGGAGCTGGACCGTGCCCGAGAGGGCGCCGCTGCCGTAGAGGTCTGAGGCGGCGCCGCGCAGCACCTCGATCCGGGCGAGCGAGGCCCGCGGCACCCGGCCCCAGTAGACCCAGCCGCCGAACGGGTCGTTGAGGGGAATGCCGTCTTCAAGGACCACCGCCCGGCTCGCCCCGCTGCCGCCCAGGCCGCGGAGCGAGAGGCCCTGCGCCGTGGGGTTGGCGAAGCGGCTTCCCGAGCGGCGGAAGAGGCTGAAGCCCGGCACCTGGCGCAGAGCGTCGTCGACCGTCGGCGCCGCGGTCGACTGGAGGTCGGCGGGGGAGAGGACGGCGACGGAAGCCGCGGTGTCCCCCAGCCGCCGCTCGGTGCGGGTGGCGGTCACCGTCAGCTCTTCGGTCAAGATCGGAGGGGACGGAGGGGACTCCTGCGCCGGCGACCGGCCGGCGGTCAGCAGGAGGGCGAGCGCGAGAAGTCGCGCGGCGCGGGTCCCGGCTGTCGACAGGAGGCTCACCCGCCGGGACTGTAGCAGACCGAAGATGCTAAGCTCTGCCCGTCCATCCGAACGGCTATGCCGCGACGCCAATTGCTCCTCCACGGCGCCCTTGCCGCCGCTCTGTACACGGCCGTCGGCCTCGTCGACCTGCGGCCGATCTGGCAGGTCTACCAGGACCACATCGCGCCTGACGTCGCCGATCCGCTGTTCATTCTCTATGTCCTGAAATGGGTGCTCCACCAGGCCCATCTGGGCTTCCCCGACCTGTGGAACGCCAACGTCTTCTATCCCACCAAGGGGGCTCTGGCCTTCTCGGACCACCTCCTCGGGCCGGCCCTCGCGATCTCCTGGATCCCCAACCCCATCGCCGGCTACAACCTGCTCTTCTTCTCCTCCTTCGTGCTCACCGGCCTCGCCATCTGGTGGGTGCTCGCCGCCTGTGGGCTGCCGCCGGCCGCGGCCCTCCTGGGCGGGGCCATGTACGCCTTCTCGCCCTACCGGATGAGCCAGGCGAACCACCTGCCAATCCTTCTCGCGGCCTGGGTCCCGCTCACCCTGTGGAGCTTCGACCGGCTGCTCGCCCGGCGGACGGCGAGCAGGGCCGCTCTCTTCCTCCTCTTCTATACCCTGAACCTGACGGGTGGCTGCTACCTGGCCTACATGATCCACCTCCCGCTCCTCGTCCTCCTCGCCAGTCGCGGCGCGGCGGAAGGCCGCGCGCTCCTGCGGCCGGCCGCTCTCAAGGTCCTGGTGCCGGTCGCGCTCCTCGCGGCGGCCGGGGCGGCGGCCCTCTTCCTCCCCTACATCCGGCTCTCCAGGAGCGGCGCGGCGCGGGACGAGCGCGAGGTCGCGAGCAACGCCGCCGCGTTCCTGAGTTACCTGACTCCGGCGCCGGTGAACCTCTACTCCCCCTGGAGCGAACGCGTCCGCTGGGACCGCCCCCACCTGCCGCGCTGGCAGAAGCTCCTCGTGCGCTCGGAGAACGCGCTCTTCCCCGGCTTCCTGCCCACCCTCTTCGCGATCGTGGGGTTCGCGGCCTTCTGGCGACGGCACCGGCGGCCCCCGCCGGAGAGGCCGCTCGGCGCCCTCCGGAGCCTGGTCCTCGGCGGCCTCCTGGCCCTCGCCCTCCTCGCCTACGCGCTGGGCGACGTCTTCACCCTGAAGCTCGACGTCGACAGCCCGCTCTCCCCCTGGCTCCCCTGGGTGAGCCATCCGATCTGGATCGGGCTCGGCGCCACCTTCCTGGGGAGCCTCGCCCTCTGGGTCTTCCTGCGCCGGAGGTGGCGCGGCGTGGGGCTCCTCAACTGGGGCGGCATGGACCCCTGGGAGCGCGGTCTCGTCCTTGCCGGGATGCTCTCGTTCCTCCTCTCGCACGCGATCGTCTACCTCCCCCTGATGCAGGTGGTGCCGGGGATGAACGGCATGCGGGTGCCGGCGCGCTTCGCCGTCTTCTTCGGGGTGACCGTGGTCTGGTTCGCCGCCCGTGGCCTGGCGCGCACCCTCGCCGCGATCGGCCGGTCCGGCGTCCGCGCTCTCGCCCTGGCCGGCCTCTCGCTCGTCCTCTTCGTCGAGCTTTTGCCCCGTCCCTTCGACTGGGTCGAGATCCTGCGCGAGGAGGACTTCCCCGACGTCTATAGCTGGCTCGCCGGGCAGAGCCAGGTCAGGGCCATCGTCGAGGTCCCGATGAAGGCCTACTGGCGCGAAGTGCCCTACATGTACTACTCGACCCGGCACTGGAAGCCGATCGCCAACGGCTACAGCGGCTTCCTCCCGGCGAGCTACAGCCGGCTCTCCGACGCCATGGGGCGCGACCTCCCGGACGCCGCGGCGGTCGACCTCGCCGAGCGGATGGGGATCACCCACCTGGTGGTCCACCCGCTCGAGCTGGGCGGGAACTGGCGGCGGAGGAGGGACCCCATGGGGCTCATCCACCAGTGGGAGAAAGAGATGGGGCGGCGGATCGAGCTGGTCCACGACGCCGACCCCGACCGGGTCTACCGGATCGTGCCGCACCCCCCTTGCGCCACACCTCCATGTTGAAATAGCATAAACGTCGCAGGAGAGAGACTGGCCGGGAGCCTCCGCTCCCGGACAGGAGGGAGGAGGGAGAACGCCATGCGCTCGCCGTTCCGCCGTATCGCCGCAGTCCTTCTGACGGTCTGGGGGATGGCCGCCAGCACGCGCGGCGATTCCCTGTCGATGGGGGTCCTCCCGGGCGCGACCGCCGACGACCCGGTCCAGATCGTCCTCACCGGGACCAGCGAGTTTCTCTGCCTGCCGCTGTTCGGGCCGGCGGTCCGGCAGGGCGAGACCCTGACCATCGCCCAGCGTCCCACCCAGGCCCTCTGTCCGCCGCCCGGGACGCCGCAGGTCTTCCATGACGTCTTTCCGGTCGGGCCGCTGCCCGCCGGCACCTACACCGTCCAGGTGGTGCAGGAGACGGCGCCGACCTTCCAGCTGGCGGTCCAGACTTTCACCGTGGGCGGTCCTCCTGTCCCCTTCTCGCTCCAGCAGGGGAGGTTCACGGTGGAGGTCACCCGGGCCGCGCCGCCCGCCGGAACGGTGCCCGCCCACCCGGTCGGCCTGACCGACGAGAGCGCCTACTTCTGGTTCTTCTCCCCCGACAACGTCGAGCTGACGTTGAAGGTCCTGGACGGCCGGGCGGTCAACGGGCATTTCTGGGTCTTCCTCGCCAGCATGACCGACGTGGAGTACACAGTCACCCTGACCGAGCACCAGGGGGGGTGCGGCCTCGCCCAGGGCGCCCCCTCCTGTCCCTTCCGGAGCTATCACAGCCCGGGGCACGGCAACCGGAACTTCATCGACGTCAACGCCTTCTGATCCCGGGTGAGGAAACCTGTCATGCGAAAGCTCTGCTTCCTCGTTCCGCTCCTCCTCCTCAGCCTCGCGCCGGCGGCCGGCGCGCAGGCGGGCACCCCCTTCGTGCTCGTCGAGCGTGGCGTGAGCCCCGGCGACTCGGTGACGCTCTTCCTCCAATGGGGGAACCCCAACTGCATCCCCACCATCGCGCCGGCCACGGTGGCGGATCACAAGGTGACGCTCCACCTGCTTCCCGGACCCGGTTTCTGTCCGGTTCCGCCGGGGGAGGACTCGCGCACCATCCTCCTGGTCGACGGCCTTGCCGCCGGCACCTATACGATCGAGACCGAACAGGGCGGCACGGTCCTCCCCGTTTTCGGCGAGACGAGCTTCACCGTCGACGGCGCGTCGCCGAGCCGACTCGGCCTCCAATCGGGGCAGTTCCAGATCGACGTCGCCTGGACCGACCCGGCGAGCGGGACGATGCAGACCGCGCATCCGACCTGGCTGAGCGACGAGAGCGGCACGTTCTGGTTCTTCGACCGCGGCAACGTCGAGCTGACGGTCAAGATCCTGGACGGTCGGCCGGTCAACGGCAGCTACTGGGTGTTCGTCGCCAGCATGACCGACGTTCCGTTCACCCTGACCGTGAAGAGGCACTGCGTCGGCCCCCTCCCGTGCCAGGGGAAGAGCTACGTCAACCCGGGCGGGAGGAACCAGAATTTCCTCGACGTCAACGCTTTTCCGAACTGAGCCCGGCGCTATTCGTGGAGCACCCGGTGGACGAAGGAGACGGCGATCGAGCCCTCGCCGACCGCCGAGGCCACCCGCTTGACGTTGCCGCCACGGACGTCGCCGACCGCGAAGACGCCGGGGAGGCTGGTTTCGAGGAGATAGGGAGAGCGGGTGAGCGGCCAGCGCGCCGCGGTCAGCTCGTCGCGGGTCAGGTCCGGCCCGGTCTTGATGAACCCCTTGGCGTCGAGCGCGACGCAGCCTTCGAGCCAGTGGGTGCTGGGGGTGGCGCCGGTCATCACGAAGACGTGGCGGATGTCGTGGGTCTCCTCGACCCCCGTCTGCCCGTTGCGCCAGCGCACGCGTTCCAGATGGTTGCCCCCTTCGACGGCGACGATCTCTGTGTGGGTTCGGAGGTCGATCGCCGGGTTCTGCTCGATGCGCAGGATGAGGTAGCGCGACATGGTCTCGGCGAGGCCGCCCGCGCGGACGAGCATGTGCACGCGCTGGGCCGTCTGGGCGAGGAAGATCGCCGCCTGGCCGGCGGAGTTCGCCCCGCCCACCACGATCACCTCTTCATCCTTGCACAGCTGCGCCTCCATGAAGGTCGCGCCGTGATAGACGCCGGCCCCCTCGAACTGCGACAGGCCCGGCAGCGCCAGCTTCCGGTACTCGGCGCCGGTCGCGATGATGACGGTGCGCGCCGGGACCGGCGGCCCGTCCTCGATCTCCAGGGCGTAGGGCCTGCGGCCGCACTCCAGCCGCTTGACGTCTTTCGCGATCATCAGCTGCGCCCCGAACTTCTGCGCCTGCGTGTAGGCGCGGGCCGTCAGCTCCTGGCCGGAGATGCCCATGGGAAAGCCCAGGTAGTTCTCGATCCGTGAGCTGGAGCCCGCCTGGCCGCCCGGATAGTCCGATTCGAGGACGAGGACGTCGAGCCCTTCGGAGGCGCCGTAGACGGCGGCGGCGAGCCCCGAGGGGCCGGCGCCGATGATGACCAGGTCGCGGATCTGCCCCGGGTCGATCGCGTCGTTGAAGCCCAGGCAGTCGGCGATCTCCTGGTTGGAAGGGTTGCGCAGCACCACCTGGCCGCGGCAGATGAGGACCGGCACGTCCCGGGCGGAAATGTGGAACTGATCGAGGAGGTCCTGGACGCCTTCGTCGTGATCGAGGTCGATGTAGGCGTAGGGATGGCCGTTTCTGGTGAGGAACTCGCGGGCGCGGAGGGTTCCCGCGCAATGAGTCGAGCCGACGAGGACGACGTCGCCGATGCCGTGGGCGATGAGCTCCACCCGGCGCAGGATGAAGGCCCGGAGGACGATTTCGCCGAGCTCGGCGTCGGTCCGCACCAGGGTCAGCAGGGTGTCGCGGTCGAGCTCGACGAGCTCCCCCGGCTCGGTCACCCGCGCCCGGATGAGCGAGCGGCGGCCGGAGATCATGTTGACCTCGCCGGTGAACTGGCCGGGGTTATGGGTGGCGACGATCGTCTCGGTGGGGCCGGAGGCCTGGACGATCTCGATCTGGCCGGCCTTGACGACGAAGAACGGCACCCGGGCATCGCCCGCCTCGATCAGCACCTCTCCCTTCTGGACCGCCCGCACGGTCCCGTGGGACGCGATGCGCGCGACCTGGGCCGGCGTCAGGGTGGGGAACATCTGGGCGGTCGGGGAGGGGAAGGACGGGGTGACGAGCGCGGGTTCGGTCATGTGCGTAGTTTATGCCGGGGCGGCCGCGTGGGAGAGGTGGTGCCGGAGGCGGGAGTCGAACCCGCACGCCCTTGCGAGCGGTGGATTTTGAGTCCACTGCGTCTGCCATTCCGCCACTCCGGCAGTGGTCGTAGGGGGGAATCCTAGGGGGCTCTCCGGCCGGTGTCAAACGGGTGGAGGACGCCTCGGGGGCCGGTTTCCGGCCGGAAATGTCCTCTCCAGAGGTCAACCTAACGTTTCAGATGACGCCACCTGTTGACGCGGGGCTATTCCATGGTGTATAAATGGCATGCGTAAGCGTAAGTCCTTCAGTGACTTACTTGTCCTAGCTCCACCATCTTGTTTCAAATCAAAGGGAGTCGGGAACGTGACATTCAAGGTCGGCCAGAAGCTTGTTTACCCGAACCACGGGGTTACGGTAGTTGAGACTATCGCTGCGGACAGCATCGACGGGAACGAGCAGACCTATTACCACCTGCGTCTGCTCTCCAACAACTCGAAGGTGATGGTGCCCAAGGCCAACCTCGAGCTGGTGGGGCTGCGCCCGCTCTGCCAGACCCGCGAGGTCCGGATGCTGTTCGAGATCCTTGAGGACGGCAACATCGACACCTACAAGGATTGGAAGGGCCGTTACAAGCAGAACCTCGACAAGATGAAGACCGGGCGGTTGACCGAGGTCGCCGAGGTGCTCAAGAACCTGCGCCTGGTCAGCCAGCGCAAGAGCCTGTCGTTCCGCGAGAAGAAGATGTACGAGCGGGCGAAGTACTTCATCGTCAGCGAAGTGGCACACGTCAAGGACATCCACGAGCGCGAGGCCGAGGAGCTGGTCGAACGCTCCCTGACGTCGAGCCTGGAGAAGCGGACCAAGGCTGCCAGCTGATCGCACCCGGTTCTTGGAAGACGCGAAAGGCCGCTCCTCTGGAGCGGCCTTTTCGCGTCCCTGGGGGCCGGACCGACAACGCCCTGCGAGGCTGCTAGAATCCCCGCCCATGATTCCCTCGACCGCCCTCCGTGGAGCGCTCGTCGCGCTGGTCCTCCTCCTCGTTCCCGCCGCCGTCCTCCGTTCCCAGGTGCTGCCGCCCGACAGCCGGGCGATGATCGAGACCGAGATCCGGCTGGAGCGCCGCCTGCTCGGCCGCGACCTCGCGGCCTACGCCCAGGCGCGGGCCGTCGAGCAGCGCGAGCGAGGGCGATTCGACACCGCCGCCGCCCGGCTCGATCAGCTGCTGACCGGCGGCAACCTGACCATCGAGAGCTTCGAGAACCTGGACAACGAGGTGCGCGGCGCCGCCGAAAGCGCGCGCGCCGCCGCCGACCGCGCGCTGGAGTTGCGACAGCGAGCGGGGGAGCGCCTGCGGCGGATCGGCGCCCTGCAGGAGGAGCTGGCCGGCCGGTCGGCCCCGCGCGACCCGGTGAGCGGTCACTGGCGGGTGCGGATCGGCCCCGGCGACCACACCGGGACCTTCGACCTGCACCTGGACGGTACGCTGGTGACCGGCCGCTACGCGCTGAACGACGGCGCGGCCGGCTCGCTCACCGGCACCTATGTGAGTGGTACCCTCCGCCTGCAGCGGGTGGACACCCAGCGCGGCCTCGACGTCACCTACACTGGAACCTTGGACCCTGCCGCCGGCCGCCTCACCGGCGCCTGGCAGGGGACGGAGCTGGCGAACGGCACCGCCTTCAATGGCGGCTGGACCGCCGCGCGACAGCCTGCGACCGAACCCTAGGAGCCCTCGCGTGAACAAGGACAATGTCTTATTTGGCGTCATCGGTATCCTGCTCGGGTTCCTGGCGGGCTATCTCCTGCACGAGGTGATGTCCGCCCGCCAGCCGCCGCGCCTGCGCCCCGGCGACACCGCGGCCGCGGCGGCCCTGGGGGCGGGAGGAGATGCCGCCGGTGCTGGCGGGGCGGGCGAGGCGCCGGCGGACGCGAGCGGCCCCGGGCCTGGCGGTGCCGGCGGTGCAGGCGGACCGGGAGGCCCGCAGATGGCGGCCATCCAGCAGCTGCGGGAGCAGGTCGAGAAGAATCCCAACGACAACGCGGCCCTCCTGCAACTCGCCAACGCCAACTTCGAGATCCAGCGCTGGGACCGGGCGCAGGAGCTCTATCTGCGTTATCTCAAAATGAAGCCCAACCAGCCCGGCGTGATGAGCGACCTGGGCGTCACCTATCGCAACCAGGGGAAGTTCCAGGAGGCGCTCGATCTCTTCCGCCAGGTCGGCAAGATCGATCCCACCAACTGGCAGTCGCGGTTCAACGAGGTGGTCGTCCTGGGGATCGACCTGAAGCAGTACGACCAGGCGCAACAGGCGCTCGTCGAGCTCCGCAAGATGCAGCCGAACAACCCCGACGTCGAGCGGCTGGCCGCGGCGGTCGAGAGCCGGCGCAAGGCGGCCTAGGATCGGCCGGTGGGGCGCCTCCTCGAGCTGATCCTCCTCGGTTTCCTCTTCTGGCTGGCCTGGGAGGGGCTGAAGGCGCGCATCCGGGCCTTCTTTGCCGGCGAGGCGCCGCGGCCCCAGGCTCGCCCCCGACCCCCGGCTCCGCCGGAGGAGGCGCTGGTGCGCTGCGCCGCCTGCGGCACTCACGTGCCGGCCTCGCGCGCCCTCCCCGGCCGGAGCGGCGGCCGTGACCTCTACTGCTCGGAGCAGTGCCGGGCGGCGCCCGATGTACGCTGACATCGCCCTTCCCATCCCTCTCCCGCCCCTGACCTATGAGGTCCCCGCGGCCTTCCGGCCCCTGATCCTGCCGGGAGTGCGGGTGCGGGTGGTCGCCGGGAGGCGGCGGCTCATGGGAGTGGTGGTGGCGGTGCACGAGCGGCGGCCCGAGGGGGTGAACCTGCGGCCGCTCGACGAGGTGCTCGACCGCGAGCCGGTAGTCACCGCCGATCTCCTGGACCTCGCCCGCTTCGCCGCCGACTACTACCTGGCCCCGCTGGGCGAGGTGCTGCGCAGCATGCTGCCCGGCAACCTCCCGCCCTGGGGCGACCGGAAGATCTGGCTGACCGATGCCGGCGCCCTCGCCCTGCCGCGCGATCCGCGCGACCCGGATGAGGAGGCGGTGATCGAGGTCCTTCGCGAGGGGGGACGGATGACGGTCGGCGAGATCCAGGCGCGGCTCGGGCTCCCGGAGCTCGAGCGGGTGCTCGCCGGGCTTGCCGAGCGCGGGCGGGTGGCGAGCGAGGAGTCGAGCTCCAAGGGCGCCCGCTACGTCACCGCGGTCGAGCTGGCGCCGGGCGGGGTCGAGAGGCACCTGGCGGCGGCCGGCCGCTCGGCCGCCGGACGGGAGGTCGTCGAGTACCTCGCGGCGGTGGGGCGGCCGGCGACGGTGGGGGAGGTGGTGGCGGCAGTCGACTGCGGGCCGGCGGTGGTGCGGCGGTTGATCTCGCTCGGCGTGCTGCGCAAGTTCTCCCAGGTCGAGAAGCTCTCCCTCGATCATCACATGCTGGGGGGAGCAGTGGCAAAGCCTGGGATGCCGGGGGACACGGCGATCCGCTTGCGGCCGGACCAGGAGGCGGCTCTGGCGCCGATGCTCGCAGCTCTGGAGGACCAACGCTTCGCCCCCTTCCTCCTCGCCGGCATGACCGGGTCGGGGAAGACCGAGGTCTATCTGCGGGCGGCCGATGCGGCGCTCCAGGCGGGCCGGGCCACGATCCTCCTGGTCCCCGAGATCGCCCTGGTGCCGGCCCTCGCCCGGACCGTCGAGCGGCGTTTCGGGCCGGAGCTCGCCATTCTCCATTCCGGGCTGGGGACGGGGGAGCGCCACCAGGAATGGGAGCGGGTGCGGCGAGGCGAGGCGCGGGTGGTCCTCGGGCCGCGCTCCGCCCTCTTCGCTCCTTTCCCCCCCAACCTGCCGCTCGGCCTGGTGGTGGTCGACGAGGAGCAGGACAGCTCCTACAAGCAGGAGATCGTGCCGCGCTACAACGGGCGCGATCTGGCGCTGGTGCGCGCCAAGCAAGCCGGGGCCGTCGCGGTTCTCGTCTCGGCCACCCCGAGCCTCGAAAGCCGGCACAATGCGGAGCAGGGGAAGCTCACGGCGCAGACCCTCACCGTCCGCGCCGGCCAGGGCGAGCTGCCGGAGGGGATCCTCGTCGACTTGAAGGAGGAGGCGCCGAAGCGGGTCCCCGGGGAGGTTCTCTTCTCGGCGCGGCTCAAGAGCGAGATCCAGCAGGCCCTGGCGCGCTCCGAGCAGATCATCCTGCTGCGCAACCGGCGGGGCTACGCGCCGATCCTCCTCTGCCGCGCCTGCGGCGAGGACAACCGCTGTGCCGATTGCGGCCTGCCGCGCACGTTCCACCGCCGGACGGCCCAGCTGCTCTGCCACTACTGCGGCTCCACCCGGCCGCTCCCCGAGCGCTGCCCGGTCTGCGGCGAGGATGCCCTGGAGCCGGTCGGCGCGGGGACGGAACGGGTGGAGGAGCAGTTCCGTGAGATCTTCCCCGGGGTGTCGATCGACGTCCTCGATCGCGACACGGCGCGCCGGCCGGGGGGGCCGGCAGCGCTCCTCGAACGCTTCGCCCGGGGCGACGTGCGGGTGCTCCTCGGCACGCAGATGGTCTCGAAGGGGCACCACTTCCCGAACGTCGGCCTGGCCGCGGTGCTGTCGGCCGACAGCTACCTGGGCTTCCCGGACTTCCGCGCCGTGGAGCGGACCTACAACCTCTTGGTCCAGCTCGCCGGCCGGGCGGGGCGAGGGGAGCGGCCCGGGCGGGTGGTGATCCAGACCTATCACCCCAAGCACTACGCCATCCAGGCCGTACTCAAGGGCGACGACCTTGGCTTCGTGCGGGAGGAGATGCGCTTTAGGCGCGCCTTCCACTATCCGCCGTTCTCCCGCCTTGTGCAGCTCCTGGTCAAGGACAAGAACCGGGAGAAGGCGCAGGCCCTGGCCGCCGAGCTGGCGCGGGACCTCGCCGCCCACCCCTTGAGCCGGCAGGTCCGCCTCTCCGGCCCCGCTCCCGCCCCGCTCGAACGCCTGCGCGGTCAGTGGCGGTTCCAGCTGCTCGTCCGCTCGGCCGACGGTCGTGCCCTCCACCGGCTGATGAAGGAGGTCCTGCCGGAAAATCCCCCGTGGGACCTGACGATCGACGTCGATCCTCAACAGCTGCTGTAGGGGATGTCGGCGCGCCGACATGGGGGAAATCTGGGTGGGTGGAATCCGCGGACGGCGAGCGAGGCGCCTGCGCAGCAGCCCGAGGAGCCGCCCGCAGGATTCTACCCAACCCGCGGCGCTGGCTGGACAGCTCCAGAGCCGGGATGGTAGTCTATCGTAAAGGCAAATAGCGGTTGCAGAATGAGTGCGCTTAACCACCCCCGGCAAGAACAGGTTGACCTTGAGCTGTTCCTGCACCGGGTCCGGCCGCGCCTGCGGTCGCTCTTCGCCCGCTACCGAATCCCCGTTCAGGACACCGAGGACATCCTGCAGCAGGCGCTGCTGACCCTCCTCTATCAGTGGGAGACCGTCCGCGATCCCGAGGCCTGGCTGCTCGGGACGCTCCGCAACCGTTGCCTCCTCTACTGGCGGGACTGCCGCCGCAAGCTCTACGAGGTCGTCGATGCCACGGTCCTCGACCTGGTGGCTGGATCGGAGATCCCCGAGCAGGAGCGCGCCGACATCGCGCGGGACCTGGCCACCGTCATCGGGCGTCTCCCCGAGCGCTGCCAGTCGGTGCTCAAACTGCGCTATCGGCTGGGGTACGACGCCTCGGAAGTGGCCGAGCGCCTGGGCTACAGCCCCACCAGCATGAGCAAGATCACCACCCGCTGCCTGGCCACCTTGATGCGCCACCTGACGGCCGCCGGTCTCCTCAAGAAGAAGAAGCCCCAGCAGCATTAGTACCTTCCTTTAGTACCTTCAGAATCCTCTTGTAGTGACGTAGCGTTTTTCAACTGCTAAAATTCCCGCGTGTCCTTTGCGTCTCGCGAGCCCCGCGAGAGACGGATATCGGGACCCATCGCTGCGCGGTGCGTTTTTAGAGTTGAAGCGCACTGAGGTATTGGAGGGATTGAAGTCATGACGGTACGCCATTCCGATCGGGAGGACTTTGCCAGGTTCCTGCAAGGAGAGATGTCCTCCGGAGAGGTCCGGGGGTTGGTCCGGAACCTTCTCACAGCCTATCGTCATCGTCGGCAGGAGAACGCGCTGCGCCCCGTGGGGGAGCCCGCCGGGAGCGACGCGGAGGCGAGCCGGTTCGATCCTCTCTTCGCGCGCTCGACAGCCCACGTCGCGCTACGCGCCGCCACCCTCACCCGAGAGCGCGAAGCGACTGCAGAGCGCTACGCCGACCTCATGGCTCGCACCCCGGCGGAGAGGAAGCCCCTCGTCCACGCGGACCGTGCCTACCAGACCTGGTGCCTGGGCGAACAGCTGATCGACCAGTGCCATCGAGAGCTGTACGCCGACCGGTCGGCCGCGGAGGAGATGGCAAGCCTCGCCCTGACCGTGGCCGACGAGCTCGACCCGGCCTGGTACGGCAGCGGTCTGATCAACGATCTCAAGGCCCGCGCCTGGGCCGCGCTCGGTGAGGCGCGCCGCGCGGGCGCCGACCTGCGCGGTGCCGAAGAGGCGTTCACCGAGGCCGAGAGCCGGCTGGGGGAGGGGAGTGGGGATGCCCTCGAAGAGGCGCAGGTCCTGGAGCTCCAGGCCGCCCTGCGCCGGGACCAGCGGCGGATTCCGGAGGCGTTGCGGCGGCTCGACGAGGCCGTCGAGATCTATCGCCAGTACGGCGACTTCCACCTGGTGGGCAGGGCCTTCGTCCAGAAGGGGAAGGCCCTCGCCGCCTCGGCCGACCCCGCGGAGGCGATCCACTGGCTGCAGAAAGGTATCGCCCTGCTCGATCCGCTGCGGGAGCGCCGCCTGGAGCTCTCGGCGCGGCACAGTCTCATGCTGCAGCTCTTCGAGAGCGGTCGCCACGAGGAGGCCTGGTTCCTGCTCAAGGCCTCCCGGCCGGAGTTCCTGGCCCATGGGGGAGTCCTCCTTGCCCTGCGCCTGCGCTGGCTCGAAGGGAAGATCCAACACGCTCTCGGGCGCGCCACGGAGGCTGAGGCGGTGCTCCTCGAAGCCCGCCGTGGTTTCGTCGCGCAGAGGATCGGCTTCGATGCGGCGCTGGTCTCGCTCGACCTGGCCGACTTCTACGCGGGACATGGCCGGAGCCAGGAGATGCTGCGCCTGGCGGAGGAGATGCTGCCGATCTTCCAGGTGGGCGATCTGCACCGCGAGGCGATCGCCGCCCTGATCGTATTTCAGCAGGCGGTGCGGATGGAGCGGGTGAGCTCCGGGTTGCTCCAGGAGATCGGCAGCTATCTCCGGCAGGCCCGCACCGACCCCAAGCTGCACTTCGAGGAGCCGAAAGACCTCAGGTCCTGACCCCCAGGAAGAGGTAGACGGAGAGGATCCCGAAGACCGCTCCCGGGCTCCATACCGCGACGGCGGGGGGAAGGGCGCCGGCCTTGCCGAGCTGGGTGAAGAAGGCGAAGATCAGGTAGAAGGTCATCCCGAGGACGATCGAGAGCCCCACCCCGTAGAGCGCCCCCTGCCGCCCCAGCCGGAAGGCGAAGGGCAGCGCCACGATGGCCATGACCAGCGAGATGAGCGGATAGGCGATCTTGCTCTGCAGCTCGACCTCGAGGTCGGGCACCGACTGGCCGCTTTCGATGAGCTCCTGGATGTAGTGCTTCAGCTCGCCGTAGCGCATCTGCTTGGGGGGCCGGATCTCCGAGCTGAAGTAGCTCGGCGTCTCGGGGTAGCGAACCACCCGCGGCCCCGTGAACGGGGTGTAGGCCTTGACGTTCACCCCGTCGATCTCGCGCGCCCAGCCGTCGCTGAACAGCCAGACGTCGCCGATGTACCTGGCCGACTGGGCGACGAGCCGGCGCACCAGGCGGTGCTGCTCGTCGAAATCGAACACCTGGAGGTTCTGCAGGCTCTGCCTCTGCTCGTCGTAGTGCAGATAGTTGTAGATGTAGCGCCCCTGGCCGAAGAGCCACTGGTGATCCGCCCGCCGGTAGGTGCGCGGCGTCTCCCGGCCCTTGATCCGGTCCTGGATCTGGGCCACCCGCTCGTTGGAGGCGGGCAGGACCTCCGATTCCAGGAAGCCGCAGAAGAGCGTGATGAGGAGCGCGGTCAAAACCGCCGGCAGGGCGAGCCGGTAGAGGCTCATCCCCAGCGCCTTGCAGGCGGTGACCTCGTTGGTCCGGGAGAGCAGGCTGAAGGTGACCAGGGTCGTCACCAGGACCACGATCGGGGAGATCTCGTAGAAAATCTGGAGCGCCATGTACTTGTAGTAGTCGACGACCATCGAGTTGGTGATCTTGTTCTTCAGGATGTCGTCGATGTTCTCGGAGAGGTCGCCCAGGATGTAGAGCGAGAGCCCCGAGACGAGGACCAGCAGGAAGACGAAGAGGAAGAGCCGGACCACGTAGCGATCCAGGAGGTTGGGGAAGCGCAGGCGCGGGCGGGGGAGGCGCAGCATCAGGCCACGCGTCTCGCGCCGGCCCTGGGCCTGCCGCTGTTCCCAGCGCTCCCGGCGCCGGTCCTTCTGCCGCTTCTTCAGGAAGAGGAGACCGGTCCACAGGTCCTGGCGGACCCAGCGGTCGACCCGGGTCAGGAGCAGGCTCTTGTCCCGGTTCCGGCGGATGAGGAGGAAGATGCCGCCGGTCGCCAGGAGCAGGTTGGGGGACCACATCGCGAGCCAGGGCGGGATCTTGCCGAAGCGGGCCGCCTCTTCGCCGTTGTTGAGCAGGATGTAGTAGACGACGATGACGGCGATCGAGAGGGCGAAGCCGGAGGCCTTGCCGCCGCGCCGATTGTTGAAGCCGAGAGGCAGGGCGAAGAGGCCGAAGACCATGCAGGCGACGGGGATCGAGAACTTCTTGTGGATCTCGACCCAGGCCAGGTTGTGCTGCTCGGCGGAGACCGTCGGGTCGTGCGCCAGGTCCCGGAGCTCGCTCAAGGTCAGCTCCCGGATGCCCTTCGAGACCGCGATCTTGGCCCGCTGGGTGCTCGCGAACTGGTCTTCCAGGATCAACTCCAGGCGCTTGTGGCGGCTGATCTCGTAGCTCTCCGGCGAGGCGAGGTTCACCTTGTGCTGCAGGGCGTTGTAGAGCACGAGGACGATCCGCTCGCCCTGCTGGTCGACCCTCACCTCGCCCTCGTCCGCGACGGTGATCCGGTTGTCCTGGGTGGCGGGGATCGACTCGGCGATGAAGACCCCCTTCCAGCGGTCGCTGCCCGGTGGGATGTCGAAGACGTAGAGGGTCTTGCCCTCCCACTCCTCGAAGAAGACCCGGGGCTGGACCTGCTGCGACACCGTCTGGGTGAGGATCTCCAGTTGCAGCTGCTGGAGGGCGTGGTTGCCCCAGGGGAGGACGTAGACCATGAGCAGCGTGTTGCCGGCGGTCAGCAGGGCGGACAGCAGGAGGATCGGCCGGTAGAGGGTGACCAGGCTGATGCCGCAGGAGCGCATGGCGATGAGCTCGCTGTCCGAGGACAGGCGGCCCACCGCGATCAGGATGCCGAAGAGGAGCGACATGGGGATCGTCAGCACCACGATGTTCGGCAGGGTGAGCGCCAGCAGCCGGCCGATGATCGCGGGCGAGAGCCCCCGGCGGATGATCATCTCCGCGATCTGGAAGAGGAACCGGAGCAGGAGAATGAAGGTATAGACTAGGAACCCCAACCCGAGAGGTCCCAGGATCTCGCCGAGGATGTAACGATCCAGACGCGCCCGCACCCGCGCATTATATGGACTTGGAGGGCCAGATGAAGGTCCGCCTGGAACGCCGCTATCGATTCAGCGCCAGCCACCTGTACCGCCGGTCGGAATGGTCGGAGGAGGAGAACCGCGCCCGGTTCGGCAAGTGCGCCAATCTCCCGGGGCACGGTCACAACTACCGGCTCTACGTCACCGTCCGCGGCGAGATCGACCCGGCGAGCGGATTCGTGGTCGACCTGGGAGCCCTGGACGCGTTGGTCACCGGGCGGGTCGTCGAGCGACTCGATCACCAGCACCTGAACTTCGCCCTACCGGAGTTCGGGCCGGGGGGGAAGATCCCGTCGAGCGAGAGCCTCCTGGAGTGGATGAGGGGCGAGATCGCAGGAGCGATCGCCGGTCTGGCCGGGAACTCCGAGCTGGTGAAGCTCCGCCTGGAGGAGGACGAAGACCTGGCGGCGGAGTGGCTGGCAGGAGAGTGAACTGGATTCCGCTGCCGCGGCCGTTCGCGCCGACGGGTTTACATAATAGCCCTTAACAGACAATTTGTGCGCGACGATCTGGGAAGATCTGGAACGCCTGGGGAACGCCGTAGAGACGCCCCGCCGCCTACCCCAAACCTTCCCGTCACCTCGAACGTCAGGGCGTCTCAACGCTCCGCGAACACGGGCGTCGGATCTCGGGTCTGCGGGGTTTCGGGCCTGCGGGAGACGCCCTGGCGATGGTGGTTGCGGGAAGGTTTGGGGTAAGCGGCGGGGCGTCTCTACGGCTGGCGGAGCTGCAACAGGATCTGCTCCAGGGCGCGGATCAGATCGTCCTTCTCGACCTCGCTCTGCCGGAAGGCCAGCGACAGGCTGTAGGTCTTGTCTGGCGAGCGGAACTTGAAGACGTAGGGCTTCCTGCGGCCGGGCTTCCCCTTGTCCCGGTTGCGCAGGCGCCGGCGCAGGTCGTCCCGGTTGAGGCCCTGCCGGGTGACCTCCTCGAGGAGCCGGATCATCTCCGTCTCGTCCCCACCCTTCAACACCTCCAGCAGGAGCGACTTCGAGGAGATCCCCAGGGCCTGGACCGTCTCGCGGACCCGGGCCGGGATCTGTAACAGCGTGAGGCTCTCGGTGATCACCGTTCGGGACTTGCCGACCGCCTCGGCGATCTCGTCATGGGTGTACTGGTGCCGTTCAGCCAGCGACCGATAGCCCTCGGCCTCTTCGAAGGGCGTCAGGTCCTTCCTCTGGAGGTTCTCGATCAGGGCGATCTCGAGCGCCTCCTCCTCGGAGACGTCCATCTCGATCGCCGGGACCTCGTAGAGACCGGCCTCCTGGGCCGCCCGGTAGCGCCGCTCGCCGGAGACGATCCGGTACAGCACCGCACCCCCGTCGAGCAACGAATCCTCGTCCTGGGGACGCGGACGGACCAGGATGGGCTCCAGCACCCCTTTGTCCCGGATCGAGGCGACCAACTCGTCCAGGTCGCCCATGGTCGAGCGCGGCTGGAGAGGATCGGGCTCGATGGCGGCGAGCGGGATCATCCTCCCCACCGGCGTCTCGTGCCGGCCGGCGAGCTCCTCGACGAAGTGGGTATCGTGGCGCATCTTGACCTGCATCGGCAGGCCTCGCTTCTTGGACGGCTCAGACACGGCTCAACACCTCTTCCGAGAGTCGGTAGTACTCGTACGCCCCGGTCGACTTCGGCGCAAAGGTGAAGATCGACTCCCGGTAGGCGGGGCTCTCCTCCAGGCGGACGCTCTTGGTGATCATGGTCTTGAAGACCTTGACGCCGAAGACCCGCTGGATCTGCTCGTAGATGTCCTTGGCGAGCAGCGTCCGCTTGTCGTACAGCGTGATGAGAGCCCCCAGGATCTGCAGCTGCGGATTCGCCCGCAGCTTGATCTTGTCGATGGTCTCCAGGAGGTCGTCGGTCCCCTCCAGGGCGAAGTAGCTGGCCTGGATGGGGATCAACACGTGGCTCGCCGCGACCAGGGCGTTGACCGTGATGATCCCGAGGGTCGGCGGGGTGTCGATGATGATGTAGTCGTAGGCGTCCTGGACGCCCTGCAGCTCGTCCTTCAGGCGGTAGTGGCTGTCGAGCTCGCCGATGAGCCTGGCCTCGATCTTCGCCAGAGCGATGGTGGACGGAGCGATGAACAGGTTGGGGATCTTCTCGACCGGCAGGATGATCGACGGCAGGTGGACGTGGTCCTCGGTCAGGGCCTCGTAAATGGAGGCTCCGGCGATCTGGTGCACGTCCAGGAACGACATCGAGCTATTGGCCTGCGGGTCGAGATCCAGCAGGAGGGTCTTTCTCCCCTTGCTGGCGAGTGCCGCGGCCAGGTTGATCGCCGTCGTGGTCTTGCCGACTCCCCCTTTTTGATTGGTGATGGCGATGATCATGGGCGGCGGGCAGTGTATGGGAAGGGCCTGGAAGGGTCAAGCGAACGAACCGCACCCGAAGGCCGGTCCTTCCTTCTCGATTTTGTCGCTAAGTGCCAGAAAATGAGTCACTTCCGCGGATTGTCGGCGCGCCGACATCGGAGACTCGTCCCCGAGGTCCCCCGACCTACATCGTGTACTTGCCCAGCTCCTCGGGACTGATCTCCTCCAGCCACTTCTTGAGCTTCTCCTCGTCGGTCGCCAGGGTGGCCAGATCGACGGCCTGCGCTTTTTCCATGACCGTGCGCAGGACGAAGATCGGCGCATCAGTCCGCAGGGCAAGGGCGATGGCATCGCTGGGGCGCGCGTCGACGGTGATCGTGCTCTCCTCGCGCCGCAGGTGGATGAGGGCGAAGAAGGTGTTGTCCTTCAAGTCGGAGATGACGATCTTCTCCACCCGCGCGCCGAGCTGCTCGAGCGTCGAACGCAGGAGGTCGTGGGTCATGGGCCGTGGCGGCTCCACACCCTCGATCCGCAGGGCAATGGCATTGGCCTCGAAGACGCCGATCCAGATCGGTAGGAACAGCTGGCTGCCCGCCTCTTTGAGGATGACGATGGGGACGTTCGAGGACGGGTCGAGCATCAGACCCTTGATTTCCATCTGGAGCTCCGGCGTGGGGTCACTCATGGAGCTATTCTGGGCTCCGGACCGCCCCAGGTCAAGGAAGAACTGAAGGCCTACGCGGCAACGCGGGAGCCGAGAAGGCTATGGGGAAAAGCCGTCTCGATCTGGACCCGGGTGATCGTCCCCAGCGGCACGGGAGTGTCGTGGCTCGGGAAGTGGACGATCCGGTGGCAGGGGGTGCGCCCGGTCTGGGTGCCGGGCTGCCGTCCCCAGCCGGTCACCAGCACCTCCAGCTCCTCCCCCACCAATCCCTGGTTGATCTCCCGCTGGATCGACTCCTGGCGCGCGAGGAGGCGCTGCAACCGCTCGGCGGCCACCGTGGGGGCCACGGCGCCGTCGAGGCGGGGGGCCGCGGTGCCCGGCCGGGGGGAGTACTGGAAGGCGAAGAGCGAGGCGAAGCGGACCTCCTCGACCAGCGACAGGGTGGCGGCGAAGTCCTCTTCCGTCTCGCCGGGAAAGCCGACGATCAGATCGGTCGAGAGGGCGAGGTCCGGCCGCGCCCGGCGGAGCTGGGCCACGAGGTCGACGTACTGCGCCCGGCTGTAGCCGCGCCCCATCCGCCGCAGCACCGGGTCGGAGCCGGATTGGACCGGCAGGTGCAGATAGGGGCAGATGTTGGCGTGCCGGCCGATCTGCTCCACCATGCGCGGGGTGAAGTCGCGCGGATAGGAGGTGACGAAGCGCAGGCGTTGCAGCCCGGGCAGGGTGGCGACGGCGTCCAGGAGGTCGGCGAAGTCCGCCTCTCCCCCCGGCTCGCGCCAGTGGTTCACCGTCTGCCCGAGGAGCTCGATCTCGGCGAAGCCATAGTCGAGGAGGTGGCGGACCTCGCGCAGGACGTCGGCCAGCGGCCGGCTGCTCTCCGGGCCGCGGGTCTGCGGGACGATGCAGAAGGTACAGCTCTTGTTGCACCCCTCGATGATCGTCACCATCCCTTTGTACTCTCCCTGGCGGGCCACGGCGTCGATGTCGTACGCCCGCTCCGGGGGAAAGCCGGTCGCCACCACCCGCTCCCCCGCCCGGCGCCGGGCGACGACCTGCGCCAGCTCCCCCACCCGGCCCGGTCCGAGCACGAAGTCGAGATCGGGAACCCGCTCCAGGGCCGCCTCCCCCTCCTGCTGGGCGACGCAGCCGCAGAGCCCGATCAGCAGCTCCGCGCGCTCCTTCCGCAGCAGCCGATACTCCCCTAGCCGCGAGTACACCTTGTGCACCGCCTTCTCCCGCACACTGCAGGAGTTGAGGAGGATGAGGTCCGCCTCTTTCGGGTCCTTGGTGGGGAGCACCCCCTGTTGCATCAGCTGTCCGACCATGCGCTGGCTGTCCAGCTCGTTCATCTGGCAGCCCCAGGTCTCGATGAAGACTCGGCGCGGTTCGTGGCGCACATCCCTCATGGCGGTGGGGGTCCTCCGAGCTGTGGCGGCTCGATCGCGTCGGTGGGGTTGGCCGGCGGTGGCGGCGGCGCGGGTTCCAGGTCGGCGCCCTCCCGGAGCCAGCCCGGCAGGGCACCCGCCCGCCGGCCGTCCTCCTGGAACGCCTCCAGCTCCCGCTGGGTCGCCTCGACCTCCTCTTTCTTGTGCTGCAGCTGATCGAGCGCCCGATCCCACTCCGGCTTGATCTGGACGTCGCGCGCCGCGGGGTCGCTCTCGGCGTAGAAGCGGCGCCGCCAGTCGGCCACGTCCTGCTCGAGCTTCGAGATCTCGTCCGCCGCCAGGCGCCAGCGTTGCCGGATGTCGAGCCCCCGCTTGCGCCAGTAGGCCTCGTCGTGGGGCTCCCCCACTCCCTTGGCCGCCTTCCCCTTCTCCGTCCCCGCCTTGGCCTTGGTATCCGCCGGCTTGGGGCCGGGCTGGGCGTAGGTGAGCTGGCCGGTCGAGTGCGGCAGGCTCTTGTTGGTGATCACCGCCACCGGCTCCCCGGCGTGGGCGCGCCGCGCCCGCTCGTCGCGCGCCGCCTCGACCAGGGTCTTCGAGTGGCTCGCCGCATCGTCGCCGGGATCGACCACCACCACTCTGCCGTCCTTGGCGGGCGGCTCGGATTTGATCGGGGCCGGGGCCGGAGCCGCGGGCTCCGGCGGCGGGGTGGGCGCGGGGGCGGGGGCAGCCGGTGCTTCCGCAGCCGGAGGGGGCGCCTTGGCGGCGGTCGCCGTTTTCGCCGCCGTCACCGACTGTGGCTTCGGGGAGCAGGCCGGGACGAGCGCCAGGGAGGCCAGGAGGAGCAGGAGGGTGGGTTTGGGCACGGTTTTTCTCGTTCCCTTGGAAGCGGAGTCAGGGCCGGCCGGGCAGCAGGGAGAGCGCCCCTTCCAGGTAGCTCTCGACGTGGCGCTGCACCTCCGAGGCCGTACGGAACGCCATGCACTGGTCGGCGAGGCTGGCGAGCTCGGTCGCCGCGAGCTCGCGGATGCGGGTCTTGATCGACGGCACCAGCCGCGGCGCGACCGACAGCCGCCGCAGGCCGAGGCCGATGAGCAGCGGCGCATAGCGCTCGTCCGCCGCCATCTCGCCGCACAGGCTGATCTCGATCCCCGCCGCGCGGCCGCTGTCGATGACGAAGCGCAGCATGCGCAAAATGGCCGGATGGAGCGGCTGGTAGAGGTCCGCCACGTGCTCGTTGTTGCGGTCGACGGCGAGCGAATACTGGATGAGGTCGTTGGTGCCGATCGAGAAGAAGTCGACTTCCTGCGCCAGGAGGTCGGCGATCATGGCGGCGGCGGGCACCTCGATCATCACCCCGATCTTCAGGTCGTGGCGGAAGGGCAGCCCCTCGCGCTCCAGCTCGTCGCAGATCTCGGCGGCGAACGAACGGAAGCGGCGCAGCTCGTCGAGCGTCGAGACGAGCGGCAGCATCACCCAGAGGTCGCCGTAGACGCTCGCCCGGTAGAGCCCCCGCAGCTGGGTCTTGAAGACGTCCGGCCGGGCGAGGGTGAGGCGGATGCCGCGCAGGCCGAGCACCGGGTTGTCCTCGTGGGTCGCCATCACCTCGCGGGCGAGCTTGCGGCCGCCCAGGTCGTAGGTACGGATGATCGCCGGGTGCGGCGCGGCGGCCTCGACCAGCCGCCGGTAGATCTCCAGGTGATCCTCCTCGGTCGGCAGGTGAGGGCTCTTCTCGATGTAGAGGAACTCGCTCCGGTAGAGACCCACCCCGGCGGCGCCGAAGCTCTGCACCTCCGCGATCTCCTCGGGCAGGTCGATGTTCGCCATGAGCGCGATCCACACCCCGTCGCGGGTGACCGTGTCGAGCTCGCGGGTCTCCAGCATCTCGCGCTCGCGGTCGGCCAGGGCCAGCCGGCGGTGCCGGTACTCGGCGAGGACCTCGTCGGTGGGATGGAGGATGACCGTGCCGTTCTCGCCGTCGACGATCACCGTGTCGTCGTCGGTCAGCACGCCGGTGATCCCGGTGATGCCGGAGACCGCGGGGATGTTGAGCGAGCGGGCGATGATCGTCGTATGGGAGGTCCGGCCGCCCGACTCGATGACGAAGCCCTTGACCAGCTCGCGGCCGAGCCGCACCGTGTCCGAGGGAGTCAGGTCGTCGGCCACGATGATGGCGTCGCCCCGCTCCTTCGACAGCTCGTGCTGGGAGAGCCCCTGAAGGCTCCGCAGGAGGTGGCGGCTGACGTCGGTCAGGTCTTCGCTCCGCTCCCTCAGGTAGGCGTCGTCGATCTTCGAGAAGCGGTCGTCGAGCTCCTCGGCGGTCTTGTGGACCGCCCACTCGGCGTTCACCCGCTGGGTGCGGATGCGGCCCTCGATGCGCTCGGCGAACGAGCGGTCGGAGAGCAGGAGGATGTGGGCGTCGAAGATCGCCGCCAGATCGTCGCCCAGGCTCTCGCCGGCCCGACAGCGGATGCGCTGGAGCTCCCCCTGGGCGTGCTGGAGGGCGGCGCGCAGGCGCTCGATCTCGCTCTCGACCGCCTCCTCTTCCAGGGTGAAGCGGTAGATCTCGGAGACCCGGGTGGAGATGCAGACCGCGCGACCGATGGCGATGCCGCCGGCGACGCCCATGCCGGAGAGGATCTGCATGCGTTGGGTCGTCATCGGCTCAGCTCCCCTCGTCGAAGCGGTTGGCGATCAGGCTCGTGACGGCCGCGAGGGCGCTCTCCTCGTCCTGCCCTTCGGCGCGGAGGGTCAGGCGGCTCCCCTGGGCCGCGGCCATGAGCAGGATCCCCAGAATGCTCTTGGCGTCCACCTCTTCGCCGTCCATGATCAGGGTGATCTGGCTGCGGAAGCCGCCGGCGGTATGGACGAGCTTGGCGGCCGCCCGGGCATGGAGCCCCAGCCGGTTGACGATCTCCACCTCGCGCTCGATCATCCCCGCCCTCCCGGCAGCTTGGGAAGCCGGGTGTGCAGCGTGTCCTGGCGCTGCGGCGCCATGTCGCTCGCCATGCAGATGCTGCGCTGGGCCTTGGCCTGCAGCCAGCGGGCGGCGTCGGCCACGCCGGTGTCCTCCACTCCCTGGCAGGCGAGCCGCAGGACCATCGGCAGGTTCACCCCGGTCAGCACCTCGACCTTCCCCGGATCGAGGAAGGTGAGGGCGACGTTGCAAGGCGTGCTGCCGAACATGTCGGTCAGGATGAGCACCCCCTGCCCCTGGTTCAACCGCTCGACCGCGGCGCGGACCTTGAGCCGCGCCTCCTCGAAGCTGTCGTTCCAATCGAGCGCCAAAGCCTCGAACCCGGCGAGCTCGCCGTTGATGGTCCGCGCCGCCGCAAGCAGCTCGCGGGCCAGGCCGCCATGGGTGAGGATCAGCTTCCCGATCATGACAAGCCCGCAAGGATACCATTCTTGGCGGGGGCCTCGAAGCGGTTGGGTCAGGGGGGAGGAAAGGAGGGGGGCGCGCCTCGACGTTGCGCGAGCCCCCTGCTTCGAGGAAGGCTTGCCCTACTCGGCGTCCCCGTCCCCTTCTTCCTCCGAGAGTAAGTCTGTGACCTGCCTGGCCAGGATGTGGAGATTGCGTGCGTCAGGCTGCCGCAGAGGGGGTGACGGGACTTCTCGATGGAGGTCCAGAGATAAGGATTCTCGATCGCCTCTCGCTCCAGCAGGTCCACCCGCCGGCCGAACAGGCTTTCGAGGTCGGCGAGGAGCCCGAAGAACGCCTTGGCATGCCTGGAGGGCGGCATGGGCTGGAACTCGACCAGGAAGTCGAGGTCGCTCCGCTCGGGCTCGAACTCGTTGCCGGTCCCCGAGCCGAATAGATCGAGGCGCGCCACGAGGTGTTTCCCGCACAGGTCTCGAAGCTGGGGAAGGCGGGTTTCGATCTCGGTGTGCATGGGCATTGCCTCTGGATCACCAGCATAGCGGATCTGGCGCAGGATCGTGGCCGACTCGCCCCTACTAGGCATCCAATTCACCTCCGAGCTCGTCCGGCATCTCTTCGAGGTAGGGCAGGAGCCGGTGGCGCTTCCTCTTGGCGCAGATCCTGTCGCCGAGGCAAGTTTGCTAAAGGGTCATCCTGAGAGGGCGAGCTCCGCGACGGATGGATCTGGGCGGGGGTCTCCTCGGCCTCCGCGACAGCGTTCCCTTCCACGTCCCTCCCCCCTGGGTGGGAGGGAGGGTGGGGATGGGGGGAGGACAGGAGGGGGGTGACAGGCCTGCAGTGTTTCCTATCGCGTCCCTCGGTGCTCGTCTCCGACCAGGGTTGCGACTCCGGGCTGCGCTGTCTCGATCGCAGCGAGAAGCTCGGGCAGAAGCAGCCGAAGCTCAGCCAGCCGGTTGCTCGGGGCACGGAGGACGACCACAGCGACTGAAAACGCGACCAGGTGTTGCTGAAAGGAAAGATTGCGATCGACGGTCACGAAGACGTCGAAGTGCTGCGCCGCCAAAGCCAGCAGGTCGCCGTTCTGGACCGAGGTCCAGCCCATCTGGCGAAGGGTCTTGACGTCATGGCCGAGGATGTCCCGCGACAGACGCCAGTCGATGCATTCGTCGAGAAGAACCTTCATGAGGCTGCGGCCAGCAGCCGATCCTTGGCCTCTTCGAGGAAGGCGATGACCTGCTCCCTGTGGACCGAGGGAAAGCCCTCCAGGAAATCGTCGATAGAGTCCCCGGCCTCAAGGTAGTCGAGGAGGGTCTGGACCGGCACTCGGGTTCCACGGAACACGGGAGCTCCGCCCATCACGGCGGGATTGCGCGAAATCACAGATCGGTCCATGAGGGAAAGAGTACCTCCGAGGAGCCTCAGCAGCAACAAGGCGGCTTGCGACCCCAGCTCTCACGCTACAATAGGAGCGCTTCTCCCCCATCATGTCCGCCCCTCGCCCACCCGAGACCGGCAGTACTCACCCTCTGCCGTTCGAGAAGCTTTCGCCGGATGCCTTCGAACGCCTCTGCTACGCGCTGGTCGAGCGTGAGGGCTATGAGGATGTCGAGCACGTTGGAGCTTCCGGCCAGGACGAAGGCTGCGACATCGTCGCCGTCCGGAAGGGCGAACGGGTGGTCTTCCAGTTCTTCCAGCTCCCTGGGGAGAACCGTCTAAATCTCAAGCGTTACTTGAATCGTCGGGTTGTAACTACCGATAACCGCGACGCCATTCGGTCCGATCTGGGGTCGTGGACGACCTCACCACCTGAAGCATCGCCGAGGAGGAGGGCGACGGTCTCCCTCCTCCTCCCGTCACCGGCCGTCGGACGGCGGTAACAGAATTCCGAGGGGCAGTCGCTGCCCCCTGGACGCCGATGACTGAATGAAGAGGGGCAGTCGCTGCCCCCTGGACGCCGATGACCGAATGAAGAGGGGCGGTCGCTGCCCCCTTGGAGCGGAACAGCGGCGCGGAAGTAGCCGGCCGTGTCGCGCAGTCGCGCAGAACCTCCCTGCAGGACGGCGGTTCCGTAGAGCCGCCCACGCGCGAGGATCTCGCGGCAGCGCGTCGCGTTTTGCCCTTCGACGCCCCCCACGGGTGGGGGCGCTACGCCCGCCGCGGAAGGCGATGCCACCTTTACCCGCCGGCGAGTGCCTACCGCGAGCGCGGCCGGAGACGCGTGCCCGATGTCCAGCGTGGGCCCACGGACGTATACTCCCTCCATGGCCGTCGCCCTGCTCAAAGAGCCTCCCTTCCCTCTGCCCACAGAGCTGGGTCCCTACCGGCGCGCGGACTACGACGCCCTGCCGGACGAGCCGCGTTGCGAGCTGATCTTCGGGAGGTTCTATTTGAGTCCGAGCCCTACGATCCTGCACCAAATCGTCGTCGGCGCTCTCCATCGCATCCTGGATGAGATCGCCGACGAGTCGGGAGGGCTGACGTTGCAGGCCCCGATCGACGTCGTCCTCGCGGATCATTCCGTGGTGCAGCCGGACGTCCTCTACCTCTCGGCCGCCCGCCGCGGCATCGGGGAGGACCGGCTCGAAGGCGCGCCGGACCTCGTCGTCGAGGTCCTCTCCCCGCGTACGATCCGGCGGGACCGGGACGAGAAACTGGCGCTCTATGCCCGCTCGGGGGTTCGCGAATACTGGATCGTCGAGGCGATCGGACGCCAGATCGAATTCCTGGTGAACCGGGAGGGCCGGTTCGTCGTCGCCCTGCCCTCCGACGGCGCGTACCAGTCTGAAGCTCTGCCGGAGATCGAGCTCGACCTCGCGGCCTTCTGGCGCCGGGTCGAAAAGAAGCTCGGCCGCTGAGATCGTGTCGGCGCGCAGGACCGGAGATCCCGCGAGGCAGGGCCGACACCGGTGCGACCCTGCCTCCTTCTCCAATTCAGAAGGGACGGAGACCTCAATACGGGACGCAGTTGTGCAGCGCCCGATTGCAGAAGCTCGCGCCTTCGCCGCCGATGCAATGCGTCCAGCAATCAGTATCCGTATAGCAGTAGAACCCCGAGCAGTAGACGGCGGGGGGTGCGAACGGCGACGAGCTCTCGGCCAGGACCGGGGACGACATCGTCGCGGGCGCCGGCGAGATCGACTGGACCAGCTGGTGCACGAAAGCCTGGTCCTGTTGCGCGTGCGCGGGGTCCGCCGCAACCGGCACGGCGAGCGACGAGGCGAGGACCAAAGCCACCAACCACAGATACTTCTTCATGCGAGTCTCCTCACTTTGGAGCACCAGTTCATCTGATGCTCTTCGAAGCGAGGACTCTACAACACCCTTCGGATCGAGGCGGCCTTCAGGGCTTGCCGGCGGCGGGCGGAGAGCCCAAGGGCTCCAGCGTGGCCCAGATCCGGAGCGGGTGCTCCGCCTTCCCCTCCGCCGCGTTCTCCTGGTCGACGCTGACCTCGATGCAGAGGGTCGGGCTCGCCGCGGTGGGCAGGTGCTGGCGCAGGTCGATCCCGAAGTGCTGGGGCTCGGGCTGGCCGGAGGTCTGGACGTCGGGCTGCATCGCGAGGTCGTCGACCGGGACCGGCTTCGCCTTGCCCGGACCGAGCAGGGCGATGTGGAAGGGCCGGCTGTAGACGACCGCCGGCGTCTGGTTCTGGATGTGGAGGACGAGGCGGGTCTTGCCGCTCTGCAGCGCCGTCCAGACCTCTGCCTTGACCGGTACGCAGAGCCGCACCGGCATCTCGCGGTAGGAGGTCCGCACGCCGGAGGGTGCGGAGGGCGCGGGCGGCTGGGCCTGGGCGCAGGCGGCCGCGACGAAGACCAGGAGGAGGAGCCCGCAGCCGCGGAGGAACAGGTCGGAGGGTGTCGAGAGCATGGGGAAGGCCTTCCGTCACCGTGGGCCGACCCCGGACCCCCCGAAGGGAGGCCCGGGATCACCCCAGTCAAGGACACTTTACACGATCGGCAAGCGTTAGAGCTCCGCGATCTCGATCGAGGCCGGCACCACCGAAGCCTTGGCCGCGGCGGCCCCCTCCCGCAGCACCGGCAGCAGGACGACGCTGATCGTGTCGTCCTTGATCTCGCCGGCGAGCTTGCGCAGCGTTGCGGTGAGATCGACCAGCGCCGACGGCGGCGCCTTGTGGTTCATGTCGTGCTCGGAGTGCTGGAGGATGCCGATCTGGTCGACGAAGTGCGGATCGCTGTCCGGCGTCGACGCGGTGGCGTTGGGGAGGTTGACGAACACCCGGACGGCCTGGACGTCCGCACTCACCTTCATGTCGCGGATGATGGCGTAGACCTCGGTACCCCGCTGCCCCTCCGGCACCGGCGCGACCATCGTGGCTCCCAGCTTGGGGAGCTTCAGCTCCTTGCGCAGCGGCTTGGCGGCCGTGCCCGCCGCGCTGTTGGGAGCGCGGAGGAGCTGCATTCCCTCCACCTTCTGCCCCGCGGTGGCGAAGAGGGCGTGCAGGCGCTTGGCACGGTCGACGTCGAAGACCTTCTTGTCCGGCGCCTTCGGCAGGTTGTCGTAGGTGTAGCCGAGCGCCTGGAAATTCTGCAGGTCCTTCACCACCGCGCTGTACGGCGTGCCGTCAGGCTTCAGGTAGTTGTTCTTGAAGTTCATGTTGAGCCAGAGATTCTGGTCCGTGGGGCTCATGCCGCTGAGGTTGCTGCGGCCGAGGCCGTTCCAGTAGGCCCAGATGCGGTCGATGTTGCCGTGGTGCATCATGAAGATGGGATCGCGCGGCGAGCCGGCCGACGGCATGTAGTGGCCGATGAAGTTGTGGATGTTGTTGTGCGGCGTCCGCTCCAGGATGCCCTGGATACCGCCGCCCCGCACCACCCAGCTCATGTCGAGGTTGTTCTGGGCCGGGTTCTTGCTCGTGCCGAAGGCCTGGAAGTCGGTCTCGGCGTAGACCTTGTCGATCACTTGCGTCTGCCCGACGATGCTGTCCTTCAAGGGCCAGTTGCTGGTGGTCAGGGTACGGCCCGCCACGTAGAGCGCGTTGGGTTTGCCCTTGTAGGTCGCGTCGCTGAACGCCTTCGGGAAGGTGCGGTCGACCGTCCAGTCCCAGTAGGGCATGGCGAACTTGGCATGGCCGGTGACCGAGCGGACGGCCTGCTCGTACATCACCACGTACTCCCGGTGCCAGGGCTGGAAGTACCAGTCGCCGTGGGGGCAGTACTTGTAGCCGCCCCCGTAGGTCCCGTGCTGGAGCGAGAAGCCGAGCCAGCTCGCCGGCTTGGACTGGCTCGTCTTGTTCAGGAAGATGTCGACGAACGTGCGGTAGGCGTCGAGGTCCGGATCGTCGAGCGCCATGCCGTGGAGGGTGCGGCGCATCGGGACGCTGGCCGTCTGGGCGAAGGCGCGGAGCCCCCCCAGCTTGCCGAGGAAAACCTGGGCCGCGCCGGCCGTCACGATCGCCTTCAAAACCGTTCTTCGCGTCGTCAAGCCTGCCTCCTTCTCCCTAGGCGGGAGGGTGGGTCCCGTGCCGGCGGGCGTCGGAGCGCCGTCCGGAGGGGACGGTTGATTGCGAATGGGCTGTTGCTTTGAACGGAGAATAGCACAACACGCGATCGGTCGGATGCGCAACGACCTTGCAAACAAAGGGCCGGAAGGATGCCTCCCTCCGGCCCTTCCCGTTTCGCGACGCCTCTCCCCCAGCTCACTCGCCGTGCAGCGCGACCATCGGCTGGATTCGCGCCGCCCGCTGCGCCGGCACCCAGCAGGCGAGGAGCGAGACGAGCCCCAGGAGGACCGGCGTGGTGACGAAGACCGCCGGATCGACGCCGCTCACCTGGTAGAGCATGCCGGAGAGCACTCGGCCGAGCCCGAGCGCCAGGAGGAGGCCGACAGCGGAGCCGACCGCGGTGATCACCAGGCCCTCGCGGAGGATCAGGCCCAGGGCATCGCTTTGGCTGGCGCCGATCGCCATGCGGATGCCGATCTCGCGCGTCCGCTGCGCCACGGTGTAGGCCCGCACCCCGTAGAGCCCGACCGCGGCGAGGAGCACCGCGACCAGGCCGAAGAGGCCGAAGATCCGCGCCGCGGTGCGCACGATCCAGAGGTCCATGCTGGCTTCCAGGTGATCCTGGAGGGTGCGGAACGCGAGCACCGGCACCCGGCTGTCGACGGCGCGGATCTCCCGCCGTACCGCCTCGAGGACGAGCCCTTCGGCCTCCGGGCTGCGGGCGGAGCCCGGCTGCAAGGCGAGGTGGATGTGCATGTTCGACTGCGCCTCCGGGCCGAAGGGGACATAGAGGTGCGGCTGCGGCTTGCCGCCGACGATGTGATCGCAGATGTTGGCGACGACGCCGACCACCTCGACCTCGCGCGTCTGGGCGTTGCCGTCTCCCTGGACCATGCGGAGCCGCTGGCCGATGGGGTTCTCCCCCTTCGGCCAGAGCTTCTCGGCCGCCAGCTGGTCGATCACCGCCACGCCGGCCGTCTTCTGGCCCGCCAGGGTCTCGGCCTCCCGGAATGGCCGGCCGCGGAGGATCGGGATGCCGAGCGTCGCGAAGTAGTCGGCGCCGACGATGTTGAAGCTCGTTCCCACCCGGCGATCCCGTTTCGCCGGATCGCGGAGATCGGAGACCGGATCGCTCGCCCGCTGGACCGTCCGGCCGAGCGAGGTCATCCCGAACGGCACCGTGGCGGCGAGGCTTGCCGACTCGACGCCGGGGAGGGCGCGCAGCCGCTCGACCATCGCCCGCGTCACTTGTGCGCTCCGCTCCGGGTCGTACCCGGCGAGGCCGGGGTCGATCTCGACGACCGCGCCGCGCTCCATGCGGAAGCCCGGCTGGAGGGAGAGCGCCGCGAGCGAGCTGCGGACGAAGAGGCCGGCGGCCGCGAGGAGGGCGAGCGAGAGCGACAGCTGGCCGATGACCAGGAGGTTCCGGCGCGAGAGCAGGCGCCGCTCCCGGCCCTGCGAGCCCGTCTGCTCGTCGGCCTTGAGCTGGGTGGCCACGTTCGGCCGGGCGAGCGCGCGCGACGGCCCGAGGCTGAAGAGGAGCGTGCTCACCAGGCAGAAGCCGAAGGTCGCGGCGAGCACGCGGACGTCGGGGGTGGCGTCGAAGGCGATCTGGATCGGCGCGATGGCTCCCAGCGAGCGGATGAGGAGCGTCGTGCCGGCCGCGGCGACGAACGACCCGGCGATCCCGCCGAGGAGGGCGAGCATCAACCCCTCGGTCAGCCCCTGCGCCACGATGTCCCGCCGCCCGGCGCCGAGCGCCAGCCGGATGGCCATCTCCTTGCGGCGGCTGTTGCCGCGCGCCAGCACCATGTTGGCGACGTTGAGCGAGGCGATCAGCAGCACGACGCCGGCTAAGGAGAGCAGGAGGAGCGAGGGGGCGCGCAGCTCGGTGTCGTCGGTGGGGTTGGTCGACACGCTGAGGCGAGAGAGCGGGCGCACCACGAGGGCCTGGTCCCGGTCGTCGGGGAGCGGCTTTTCGAGGTGTGCGGAGGTCGCCGCGAGCTGGACGTCCGCGGCCTGGAGATCGAGGCCGCCGCGCAGGCGGCCGATGGCGATTAGGGCACGGTTGTCGCGTGCCGCGAGCGGGCGGCGCTCGCCGCCGAAGTCGTTGACCACCGCCTCGTACATGCCGAGAGGGAGGTAGATCTCGGGGCTCACCAGGGCGAGGGTGCCGGAGAAGCCCTGGGGTGCGACGCCGATGATGGCGAGGTCCCGGCCGTTGATGCGCAGCCGCTTGCCCAGGGGGGCCGGGTCGGCGCCGCGCTTCACCCAGAAGGCATGGGAGAGGATCGCCACCGGGATGGCGCTCCCCGGCCGCTCTTCCTCGGGGCTGAAGGTCCGGCCCACCCGGAGCGGCACGCCGAAGGTGGCGAAGAAGTTCGAGGTGACGAGGTCGGCCATGATCCGGCGCGTGGAATCGCCCTCGGTGAGCCCGACGAGGGCCATGTTGTGCGCCGCGAGCTCGGTGAAGACCGAGTTGGCGCGACGGATGTCGGCCATCTCGGGATAGGAGAAGGAGCGATAGGTGTCCGGCTTCTTGGTGTCCTTGCTGTACAGGCCGACGATTCGCTCCGGCTCGTGGATCACCAGTGGCTTGAACAGAAAGGCGTTGACCAGGCTGAACATGGCCGTGTTGGCGCCGATCCCGAGCGCCAGGACGAGAACCGCCAGAGCGGTGAAGCCCGGGCGGGCGGAAAGCTGCCGGGCGGAGTAGCGGATGTTCTGAAATATGGAGCCCATGGGGAATCTCCCTCCATAGGTCTTGACGCCGGGAGGCGGGGAAAAGTTTCGTGGGGAGGATTGTCGGCGCGCCGACTGACCCTCAAGGATTGCTTGAGGGGTTGGGGGGGTGGGCCCTTGGGCGGGTGGGGGTCCCTGGGAGCGCCGGCCTGAAAGGCCGTGTTATCTCAGCCCAGGGCAACGCCCTGGGTCAGGTGGCAGCCTGGAATCGGCGGCCTGAAAGGTCGCGTTATTCGGCTCTCCGCAGGGAGATAACGCGGCCCGTCAGGCCGCCTGCCGGATCCGGCAGGCCAACCCAGGGCGTTGCCCTGGGCTGAGATAACGCGACCCTTCGGGCCGGCGCCCGGGCGGGGGGTCCCCTGGCGGAATCCGCGCCGCTGCTGTCACGTCGTTTGGCCCTGCGGGACCGGAGAGGGTAGACTTCCCTCTGGAGGAGGCCCTCAATGCGAGCCCTGAAGCTAAGCGAGGACGTACGGCCGCTGTCCGATCTTGAAGCTCGCCCTACGGAGATCGTCGAGCAGGTACGCGCGACCGGCCGGCCGGTCGTGATCACCCGGGAGGGCCGGGGAGTCGCCGTGATGCTCTCGATCCAGGCCTTCGAGGAGCTTCAGGACTCGGCGGAAACGGGTGAGCTGCAGCGCGCCGTGGAGGATGCGGAGCGCGATATCACCGAAGGCCGCTGGGTCGAGCACTCGGAGGTTCTCGCGAAATTGGAGCGGTGGTCCGCCGGTGAGGCCTAGCCGGAGGCTCCGGTGGTCTCGCCTGGCTGACCTCGACCTGCAAGCGGCGCACGCCTTTCTGGCGGCGCGGAGCCCGGAGGCTGCGCGCCGGTTCGCGGTAGAGGTCCTGGAGGCGGTTCACCACATTCAAGAGTTTCCGGAGATGGGGGCGACGGCCGCCGATCTCCTGCCGGCAGGCCGGTATCGGCACTACGTTTGCGGGCGCCATCGGATCATCTACAGGATCGATTCCGAGGTCATCTGGGTTCTGCGAGTCTGGGACAGCCGCCGGAATCCCGCGGACCTGAAGCCAGAATAGAAATCGCTGGAACCATCCCCCTCCTGTCCTCCCCCCATCCCCAACCGCCCCCCCGCCCAGGGGGGAGGGACGCGGTAGCGGGCGGTGTGCCTTTCCGAAGAACGAGAACGCCGCAGGGTGGGAGGACGGCGACAGGGCGACGCGCCAGACTCGTGTCGGGCAGCTCGGGAACGCCTTCGGGAGCCCCGGATACACATTTCGCGCGTCCGGATGTGTATCCGGGGCTCCCGAAACCGTTTCGGGTGCGCCAAAAGTCGTTCCGGAGGCTCCGGAAACCGTTTCGGACGCGCCAAAAGTCTTTTGGAGGCTCCGGAAACCGTTCCGGAGGCTCCGGAAGTCGTTCCGGAGGCCCCGGATACACATTCCGCACGTCCGAATGTGTATCCGTGGCTCCGAAAACTGTTCCGGGCGCACCAAAAGTCGTTCCGGAGCTCCCGAAACCGTTCCGGACGCTCCGGAAGCTCTTCCGGACCTTCCGAAATCGTTTTGGCGACGCCCGAAGACGTTTCGGGCTCTCCCCCACCCCCCGGCGGGCGGCTCAGAAGCCGAGCCGGGTCGGTTGGTAGCTCCAGGTGCCGATCGTCGTCGTGGGGAGCGGGCTCCCGGCGGAGATCTTGGTCGAGTAGGCGATACCCCTGAGCCTCCCCTCGCGCAGGGCCTTGGCGAGGACGCGCGCCCAGTCCTGGCCTCTCGCCCCGCCCTCGGCGTAGAGCCGCTGGATGTTGCCCACCACCCATTCGTACTCCATCTGGCCCGGTTTCAGGCCCGCGGTCCCCCCCTTGTACTCGACGACGTAGACGTCCCCGAGGTCGAGGCTCGCCCCCTTGTGCAGCACGTCGTCGAAGCCCTGGTCGAAGCCGCCGATCTGGATCGGGTTCTCGAAGCCCACGTCGACCATGCCCTCCGACTGGGCTTGGAGCTCGCCGTACTTGACGCCGAAGTCGTGCGAGCGCCGGACCACCTCGGCGATGTAGGCCGGGTCCTCGTAGGGCCGGACCCGCGAGATCCCCCCCTCCCCCTCGGTGTTGTAGAAGGCGAGCCAGCCGTTGAGCCGGCCCACCGTCTTCGCCTGCTCGAGCCCGGCGATCGCGCTGTCCAGGAGGTCCCGGCGGTCGTAGAGGTACTGGCGGAGAGCCGCCTCGTCGTAGCCGGGGCCGAGGGCGCGCAGGTAGCGCTCCAGACGCTCGATCTGCGCCCGCGTGGCGTTCGGCGGGAAACAGGACGAGCTGCACTTCTTGAGGACGGCGGCGGCGAGCGGGCTCTCGGCGAGCGCTCCGCGGAGAGCGTCGTTTTTCTCCAGGACGGGCTTCGTCTCCTCGGTGACCGGACCCAGCCGCTTCAGGTCCTCCTCGACGGCGTAGCGGTGGAACATCTCGTCCACCGTGGCGCGGACGGGCGGGCCGGAGGTGCCGCCGGCGGGTGGCAGGGCGAGCTGCGGTTTGGCCGACCCGCCCGGATGCGCCGGAGCGGGAGCGGAGGTGGGCAGGGCGCAGGCGCCGTAGCAGGTGCTGACGATGACGACCCCGGGGGTCGCGTCGATCGCCGCCAACCGCTGATCGTGCGTCCACTCCGAGGTGTCGACGATCTCCACGTCGGGGTACCTCTTGCCGAAGAACTTGGCGTCGTCGAGAGCGAACCGCTTCTCCGGGAAGGTGCCGCCGCCGGCGGACCCGTAGTAGCCGGTGACGAGCGTGACCTTCTTCCCCTGGCGCCGGGCCCAGACCACGAGCCCCTCGACATGGGCGGGATCGGCGCTGATCGGGGTGAGCGACTTGAACACCTGGGCACCGACCGCATTCGAGGCGAGGACCCAGTCCGACTCCTTGCCCAGCTCCGCGGCGGAGGCGGAAGACGGCGGCGTCTCCCCCTCCGGCACGATGTCGCGGATGCTGGGCCGCTTGCCCTCGGCGGCCCCCGGGCGGAGCCCGGCGGTCATTCCCGGCTCCAGCGGGGCGGGGCGGGCACAGGAGCCATAGCAGGTGGCGACGACGACGACGCCGCGGGTCGAGTCGATCAGGGCCAGGCGCTCGTTGTGAGACATCTCCGACGTGTCGATCACGGTCACGTCAGGATACCTCTGTTGATAGTATTCCTTGTCATAGCGGGCGAACTCCGGAGCCGGCTTGGTCTGGCCGGCGGGCGTCCCGTGGTAGCCGGTGATGATCGTCACCGGTCGTCCGGTGCGCCGGGCACGGACCACGAGACCCTCCAGGTGGGCGGGAGAATCGGAGTCGCCCGTGATCTGCGTGTCCGACCGGAACACCGTGGCGCCGACCGAATTGGTGCCGACGGTCCATTCCGATTCCGGCCCAAGAGAGCCGGGCTGCGGGGCCTGGGTAGAAGGCTCGGGGTCGATGTCGCGGTTCGGGCGCTTCTCCTCGGCCTCGCCGGCTGCGGGAGGGTGGGGGGCCGTCTCGGAGGGCACGGGAGGCTTGACCGGCTCGGCGTGCGCCGGAGCACCGTCCAGGGGCTTGACCGGCTCGACGGGTACAGGAGCCCCCGGGGAGTGGACGGGCTCGGCGTGCGCCGGGGGGTCCTTGAGGTAGACGGGCTCGGCGGGGACCGGAGCGCCCGCGGGGAGCCGGGCCGGCTCGGGGTGGCCGGCCTGGGCCCGGGCCTCCAGGCGCGCCTGGTGGGCGCGATGGGCGAGCGCCCCGCCCACGGTGATGCCGACCGAGAGCATGGTCTGGCCGAGGAGCATGGTCAGGGCGGCCGCCCGCTCCCCCTCGGGGAGACCCTGGAGCGCGTTGATCTGGTCGAGCACGCTGGCGCCCATGAGCACCGCGCCCAGGGCGTCGGCGCCGAAACCCAGGATGAGGAGCCCGCGCCCCACCCGCACCAGGCGCAGCGCTCCGGCCCCCACCCGGGCGATGCCGATCACGCTCCCCACCACGTTGACCAGCTCCAGGGCGTTTTCGAGGTCGAAGTTGAAGGTCCCCGCCTCGATCTTCTGGACCACCCGGTAGGCCGCGGGGACGGCGCCGACCACCCCCAGGGGGATGAGCAGCGCCAGGCTGGCGCCGTCGGTCAGGGGGGCCGCGACCACCGCGGCGAGCGAGAGCACCAGGGTGACGTTGTCGATCGACTCCATCAGGAGGTTGCCGAGGCTCGCCTCGATCCGCTGCGTGTGGGTGACGCCGCCCAACTGGATCGCCACGCGGCCGCGCCCGTAGCCGTGGGTGCCCTGAAGGAGAGTCTTCAAGGCGGCGAGGATCGCCTCGTCGCGGGTCTTGCCATAGCCATCTTCGAGGCCGCTCTTGTGCGTCGTCAGGTCCGAGATCTGGACGTGGAAGCGCGGGCCGGAGTGGGGTTTGTCGACGATCTCCAGGTTGAGCGGGAGGGTCTGGCCGAGATCGGAGACGAAGTGGGCGACCGGCGACTCCCCGGCCGGGAGATTCCTCCGCTCGCGGACGTCCAAGATCTTGCCGATCTCCCCGAGCTGCTCCTTGGCCGCGCCGAGGTCGCCGGTTTGATCGCCGGTCTGGCGCCCGGCTTCGAGATCGGCGACGTACTGGGTGAGCTCGGCCTTCTGGTGCTCCAGGGCGGCGCCCACCGGACCCAGGGCGCGCGCCAGGTTCGCGCGCTCGGCGAGGAGGGTCTGGCGCTCTTTGTCATAGAGGACGGTCTGCAATTTGTCATCGATCTCGGCGATCCGGGTCTTCGCCGCCTCCCGCGACTTGGCGGCCTGCTCCACCCCGGCGGTCGCCATCTCGTCCGGATCGCGGGCGAGGACCGGGAAGTAGGCGACGCTCGGCGCCCGCACCACCTCCTCCTCGCCGTTCAGGTAGGCGCTCATGATCCCGCGCACCAGGTAAAGCCCGGGCTCGGGGAAGACGATCTGCTTCTGGTCCTGCGGCCGGCTGAAGATCTCGATGGCGAGCTGGATGCCGGTGCCGACGTAGCGCAGGATGGCGTTGGCCCCCACCAGGGTGACGGCCCCGACGCCGGCCGGCCCGAGGTCGGCCTGGGTCTCGTCGATGACCTTCTCGATGTCGGCCTTGGCGTAGCGGGTGGCGCGGCTGAAGCGCACCGACGCCACCTCGCCGGTGGTCGCCTTTTCGCCTTCGAGCGTATCGGGATCGACCGGCTGGCCGATCTTGTCGTCCGGGATGCGCACCCGCTCCCAGCCGAAGCCGTAGCTGCCGAGGGCGGTCCAGACGTCCGGGAACTCGACCTGGTGGGTGAAGCGGTGGTCGGTGCCCAGGGCGGCGTCGTAGAGCGGCGCCTTGACCGCCGGCACGACCGAGAGGGTCGAGGGGATGGGCGGGCGGTTCGCCCTGCCCGCAACGTCGCGGATCTGCTGGTTGCCGCTCGCCGGTCCCTTCGGGGACAGCTGCCCGAGGTAGCGCCCGTAGCGTTCGAGGAGCAGGATCCTCCGGCTGGGATCGCTCACCGCCTGCGCGGCAACGTTCTTCTGGCTGCGGACCCAGGCGAGGAAGAGGCCCGCCGTGTTGGCATTGACGATCTGGGTGGGGACGGAGACGGCGCCGTCCGGCCCGGGCGCCGCGACGTTCCACAGGCGGGCGTAGACGTCGCGGGTCTTCTCGTTGCCGGCGAGGCCGGTATCGGTGCGGATCGCCTCCAGGACCTCGATGGGATCGTCCAGGGCGGCGCGGATCTGCGTGATCGCCAGGAGACCGACGCTTTCCGCCACCTGCCGGTCCTGCGGAATCAGCTGGATGGCCTCCTGATACAGCTTGAGGAGCGCCCCCTGCTGCCCCATCTCCTGAAGGAACAGCTCGAGGGTGTACCAGGGGGGGAGCGGCCGGTTGTGGAGCTGTGCCTGCTGCCGCAGGAAGCCCCAGGCGTCGACCGTGGCATAGCCCTTCCGGAGGATCTCCCGCTGCTCCGGCGAGAGGTCGACCTTGAGCTTGCGCTGCCTCTCCAGATAGTCGAGGAGGACCGAGACGGTGCCGAGCCGGAGCTCGGTCCGGCCCAAGGGCTCGCCGGCCTGGGCCGTCTGGCCCTCCCTGAAGCCGCCGTAGCGCTGTTGCTGTTGGCTGTCGAGGTAGGCGTTGACCTGGGCGACCATCTCCGGCCGGTACTGGCTGCCCAGCAGGCGGTTGAGCACCATGGCGAGGAGCTGGGGCGACTTGGGACCGGCGGCGAAGACCTCTTGGCCGGAGGGCTCGAAGGAGATCCCCTCCAGGCTGACCGAGACGGCCGCCGCCGCCGGCTGGGCCACGGTCGGGAGCCGCGGGGCGCGCTGCAGCGTCCCCGGGGAGGGCAGCGGCGCCCCGCGGACCTCCTGCTCCTGCTCCTTCTCCTCCTGGGCCTCACACTTCGCGCACTTCCGCTGCACGGGCGCGCGCCTCTCGGAGGCCAGGAGGTGCTGGACGTAGCGGTTGCCGTGGCTCCGCTGGAGCTTGAGGAGGTTGTCGCCGGGCGTTCCCGCGAGGCTGCTCCCCGGCGCCGCGAAGCTGGGTTGCGCCAGGTCGCGCTGCGGAGACGAGCGGCTCGCCTCCGGGCGCTTGGCAGCTGCCTCGGGACCGTTCGGCTTGGTTTGCAGCTCGGCGTAGGTCATCGGTTCGCGATAACGTAGAGAAGCGTAGCATGCGCCGCGGACCAATGCGATCCGCGGCGGCCCGCTACCGGGAAGATCGAAATCCGTCGGGAAAAGACGACAGGCTCCGGTACGGGAGGGTTTTGGTAGAGACGCCCCTGCCGCCGTCCGGGCACCCCCCGGAACCACCGCCGGCGGGGCGTCTCCGCAGGCCGGAGACGCTGCGGTGACGGGGGCGTTGCGGTGCCGGAGACGCTGCGGTGACGGGGACGCTGCGGTGCCGGAGACGCTGCGGTGACGGGGGCGTTGAGACGCCCCGACGGATGGGTCACGGCAAGGTTTTCGATAGCGCCTGGGGCGTCTCTACCCTCTCGGCTGCAGGACAGCCGCCGGGGTGAGGGCTCCCCTACCGGGAGATGTCCCGGTGGATCAACCGCGCCGGCCAGCCCAGCGCCTCCAGCCTTCCTTTCAGCAGCTCGGCCACCGCCACCGAGCGGTGCCGGCCGCCGGTGCAGCCGATGGCGACCGAGAGGTAGCTCCGGTTCTCGCGGCGGTAGCGCGGCAGGAGGAAGGCGAGGAGGTCGGTCAGCCGGTCGCCCAGCTCGCCGTACTCGGGCTGCCGCTCCAGGTACTCCTGGACCTCCCGGTCCTGGCCGGTCTGCTCGCGCAGACCGGGGACGAAGTGGGGGTTGGCCAGGAAGCGGACGTCGAAGAGCAGGTCGGTCCCCTTGGGAACGCCGTGCTTGAAGCCGAAGGAGACCAGCGACACCACCATCCCGGGCTCCGTCTCCGCTCCGGTCGCGAAGTCGCGGTAGACCTGGGTGCGGATCTCGTGGATCGAGCAGTCGCTGGTGTCGATCAGCAGGTCGGCCCGGGCCTTCAATTCCGCCAGCAGCTCGCGCTCGCGCTCGATCCCCTCGCTCGCCGGCCGGTCGAGGGCGAGCGGGTGCGGCCGCCGGGTCTCGGAGAAGCGCCGCACGAGGATCTCGTCCGAGGCTTCGAGGAAAAGGAGCGTGACGTCCAGGTGCGCCAGGTCGATCTCGCCGATCAACCGCGGGAACTCCTCGGCGAAGCCGGGGGCGCGGACGTCGGTGACGACGGCGATGTGGTCGTAGCCGCGCACCAGCTCCAGAGGTCGACCGAGGAAGTCCCGCAGAAGCGGCAGGGGGATGTTGTCGACCGTGTAGTAGCCGAGGTCCTCGAAGCACTTGGCGACCGTGCTCTTCCCCGAGCCCGAAAGGCCGGTGATGAGGACCAGCCGGGCCTTGCTAGGCTTGGCGGAGGGACTTGCGGTTGCGCTCAAGCTGCTCCTCCAGTTTGCGCGCGAACTCCCGGGCGGAGTGATGACCCTGGAGCTTCAGGACGTGATTGCGGGCGGCGATCTCGACCAGGATGCCGATGTTCCGCCCCACCGTCACCGGCATGCGGATGTAGGGGCAGGGGATTTCGAGGATGTTGTAGAGGGTCTCGTCGAGCCCCAGCCGTTCGTAGGCCTGGCCCCCCTCCCAGGGCTCCAGCTCGATCACCAGGTCGATCCCCTTCCGCTCGCGCACCGAGGCGAGACCGAAGAGGTCCTGGACGTTGATGATGCCGATGCCGCGCAGCTCCATGTGGTGGCGCAGCGGCCCTTCCGAGAAGCCGATCAGGTCGCCGTTGGGATAGCGCTTGACGGTCACCCGGTCGTCCGCCACCAGGCTGTGGCCGCGGGTGATGAGGTCGAGCGCCGCCTCGCTCTTCCCCACCCCGCTCTGGCCGATGAGCAGCACCCCGATGCCGTAGATCTCCAGCAGCACCCCGTGGAGGGTGGTCGAGGGAACCAGGTGGTCCTCCAGGAAGTAGCTGATCTCCTTGATCACCGTCGAGGAGAGGGCGGTCGAGGAGAGCGCCGGCACCTCGCGCTCCTGGCAGGCGCGGAGGAACCCGTCGAGCGGCGCGATCCCCTTGGTGATGACGAAGACCGGCACCGGGAGCGAGGCGATGTGCTCGAAGCGGCGGTGGCGCTCCTCGTCGTCCAGGGTGCGCAGGTACTCGGTCTCGCTCTCGCCGATGATCTGTACCCGCCCCGGCTTGATGTAGGCGTAGTAGCCGGCGAAGGCGAGCCCCGGCTTCTGCACCCGCGGATGGCTGATCAGGTTGTCCAGGTGGGAGTCGCCGGAGAGGACCCGCAGGTGGAGCTCGGAAAGCTCGGCCGAGAGCAGCTCCTTGACTTCGACGTGGGACGGTGTCGACACCATGTCAGCCTCCCTCCTGGAGGAGTCCATAGACGGCCTCCCGGTCCGGCAGGGCGAGCAGTTTCTGGACGTGCTGGTCGGCCTTCACCCAGCGCGAGATGGCGGCCAGGACCTGGAGGTGCTCGGCCGGCGACTCGCTGGGCGAGACGACGAGGAAGAACAGCTGGACCGGCCGGCCGTCGACGGCGGCGAAGTCGACCCCCTGGGGCGCCACCCCCACCGCCACGATACCCTTGGCCAAGCCTTTCAGCTTGCAGTGCGGGATGGCCACCCCGGCGCCCACTCCGGTCGAGCCGAGCTGCTCGCGCTCCCAGAGCTTGTCATAGAGCTCCCCGGCATTGTGCACCAGCCCCGCCGCCGCCACCCGCTTGGCGAGGTCGTGGAGCACCGCCTGACGGTCGGCGGCGCAGAGGTCTAAGAAGAGGAGCTCCGGCCGCGTCAGGGAACCCAGGCGCACGGGGAGGCTCAGAAGATCTGCTTGCGGTCGGTCGACGAGGGGATGGCGAGCTCGTCCCGGTACTTGGCGACGGTCCGGCGGGCGATCTGGATGCCCTCGCGGTTCAAGATCCGCATCAGCTCGCTGTCGGAGAGCGGCCGCTTGGGGTCCTCGGACTGGATGAGCTGCTCGATCTTCCGCTTCACCGTGAGCGACGAGATGTTCTCGCCGTACTCGCGGTCGATGCCGCTGTGGAAGAAGAACTTCATCGGGAAGAGGCCGCGCTGGGTGTGCATGTACTTGTTCGACACCACCCGCGAGACCGTCGACTCGTGCATGCCGATGTCCTCGGCCACGTCGCGCAGCACCATGGGGCGCAGGTACTCGATCCCGCGGTCCAGGAACTCGCGCTGCTGGCGGATGATCGAGGCCGCGACCTTGTAGATGGTGCGCTGGCGCTGGTCGAGGCTCTTGATCAGCCAGACCGCGGAGCGGATCTTGTCCTTGATGAACTGCTGGGCTTCCGACTGGCGCCCTTCGCTGCGCATGCTCTGCAGCATCCGCCGGTAGGCGCGGCTGACCCGCAGGCGGGGCAGGCCGTCGTCGTTCAGCTGGATGACGTACTCGTCGCCCACCCGGCGGACGAAGACGTCGGGCTCGATGTAGTGCGGCCGGTCGGTCGAGAACTTGCGGCCGGGATGGGTCTCCAGGGTCTTGATCAGCTCCAGCTCGCATTCGAGCACGGCGAGCTCGACCCCCAGCTTCTTGGCCACCGCCGGGAACTGGCGGCGGAGGAAAAGGTCCCAGGCCTCGACCACCATGCGGCGGGCGAGGGCGTCCGCGGCGACCCCGCGGGCGTCCATCTGCAGGAGGAGGCTCTCCTGGAGGTCCTTGCAGGCGATCCCCGGCGGGTCGAAGCTGCGGACGAGGGCGAGCGCCTCCATCACCTCTTCCGGGGTGTAGTTGCGGCACTCCCCCTCCCCCTCGCCCGACCACTGGTCGCCCAGCTCGCGGATCTCCTCGGGGGTGGCGACGAGGAAGCCGTCGGGGTCCAGGTTGCCGATGATCAGCTCGGCGATCTCCCGTTGCCGCGGTGTGACGTCCGCCATGTGGAGCTGCCAGAGGAGGTGGTCGTAGAGGTCGGGCTCGCGCGACAGGCTGTTCTCGATCGGCGGCTCGTCTCTCTCTTCCATCATCGAGGAGTGACCGGAGCCCTCCCAGTAGTCGCCAAAGTAGGCGTCCAGGTCGATGTTCTCCATCGATTCGCCGTGGTCGATCTCCTCGCCGTTGGCCGGCTTCTCCTCCGGTGTCGCCGGCGCCTCCTCGCGGGTGGCCTCCTCCTCCGAGAGCTCGCTGCTCTCCTCGAGCACCGGGTTCTCCACCAGCTCCTGGGTGAGCAGGGTGTCGAGCTCCATGCGCGTCATCTGCAGCAGCTTGATGGCCTGCTGCAGAGATGGCGTCATCACCAGCTTCTGCGCCAGCTTGAGGGAAAGTTTCTGCTCTAAAGCCATGCCAACCTGCATCCTACCAAGTGTCTACAGCGAGAAGGCCTCACCGAGATAGATTTTTCTGACCTGCGGATCGGCGGCGAGCTCCGGAGGGGTGCCGGAGCGCAGGATTTCGCCGTTGTTGATGATATAGGCCCGGTCGGTGATTTTCAAAGTTTCCCGCACGTTGTGGTCGGTGATGAGGACCCCGATGCCCATGCTCTTCAGGTGCCGGATGATGCCCTGGATGTCGAGGACGGCGATCGGGTCGATCCCCGCAAACGGTTCGTCCAGAAGGATATACCACGGACTGATGACGAGCGCACGGGCGATCTCGACCCGCCGCCGCTCGCCGCCCGAGAGGGCATAGCCCTTGTTCCGGCGCACCCGGGTCAGGCCGAACTCGGTGATCAGCTGGTCGATCCGTCGCTCCTGCTCGGCGTGCGGCAGGTCGAGGGTCTCGAAGATGGCCCGCAGGTTGTCCTCGACCGACATCTTGCGGAAGATCGAGGGCTCCTGGGGCAGGTAGCTGATGCCGCGCTGCGCGCGCAGGTACATGGGGAGGTCGGTGATGTCCTCGTCGCCGAGGAAGACGTGGCCGCTGTCGGGCGGGGTCAGGCCCACCACCATATAGAAGGTGGTCGTCTTCCCGGCGCCGTTCGGCCCCAGGAGCCCGACGATCTCCCCCGGCCCGATCTCGACCGACACCCCCTGCACCACCTGCCGGCCGCGGTAGACCTTCCGCAGCCCCTCGGTCGAGAGCTTCTGCGGCTCGTTGGCGGGATTCATGATTCGGCTCCTGGCAGCCCCTCACCCCCGGCCCCTCTCCCGGCCCCCCACCCCCACCGCCGGGAGAGGGGAGCGGAGTGCATAGGAAGCGTAGCAAGCCCGCTATCGGCAAGGTTCTTCTTTTCTCCCCCCTCTCCCGGGGGAACGGGGGGGCGGGCCGGGAGAGGGGGGGTAGGGGGGGTGAGGGGCGCCGGAGCCGCCGGGGCTGCCTTGGCGGCCGGCGGGGTCGCCGCCCCCGGGACCGGCGGATCGCCCTTCACCTCCACCCGGCCGTTCTGCATGAAGTAGTTGACGTGCTTGCCCTGCAGCTTGTTGCCCTCCTTGTCGAGCATGTGGACCGGATTGCCGTACATCTCGATGATCCGGTCCTTCACCCGGTAGAAGGCGCGCTCGCCCTGGATGTCCCGGCCGGCCTGCGGGTCGACCAGGTGGGCCTGCCCGGTGCAGGTCATGGTCTCCACCTTCTTGTCCTTCCCCAGGGCGACGTCGAGCTGCTGGCAGGTCAGGGTCCGGCCCTCCTGCACCACGCGCACCGCGCCGGTGTAGGTGAGGAGCCCCTTGCCCGAGAGGTAGACGAGGTCGCTCGCCGTCACCTCCAGCGGTTTCTGCGGCGTCCCCGCCTCCCCGCCATCGCTCCCGGGGCCGCCAGTGCCGCCGGTACCGGCGGCGCTCCCCGGCGGCTGCGGACGGGGGATGTAGAGGGTCTTCACCCCGCCGGTCGCGGTCAGCCGATCCTCGGGCGCTCCCCCCTCCCCCGGCACCTGGTCGCCGCGCAGCTCCTTGGCGGTGAGCACGCTCTCGCCGCGCCAGGCCCGGACGTCGCCGCGAAAGAGGAAGGAGCGCGGCTTGTCGCGCAGGAAGGCCTCTTGACCGTTGACGTGCACCGGCCCCTCCCCCTGGGTGAGCGGCGAGCCGCCCCCCAGGGCGCCGCTCTGCTCCTGGTTGAGCAGGGCCTGGACCCCGTTGTCGCCGTGCAGGATGCCGGTCGAACGGTCGTAGGTCAGGTGGGGGCCGGTGAACTCGCCGCGCTCCGAGCGGGCATGGACCGGGCGGCCGAAGAACTCGCCCTGCCCGGTGTCGAAAGCCATCTGGCCACGGTCGCCGGTGACCTCGATCTGCGGGTCCTTGTAGGCGACGTTCTCCTGGAGCGCCAGGGAGCCCACCTGGCCGTCCGGCCGGAAGCTCGCCTGGGCGCGCTGCCCCACGGCATGACGGAGGATCGCCCCAATGCCGCCGACGCCGCCGACGCCGCCGGCACCGCCGATCTCGCTCATCTCGACCCCGCCGAACCCCTCGGCCGCGCTGAGCTTCCCCTCGGCCATGTGCCCCTCGACCCGCCGGGCGCGCAGGATGCGGGTGATCCCGCCGCCGATCGTCTGCAGCTCGGCCTTGTCGTCCGGCTTCGCCGACTGGCCCTCCAGGGCGACGGTGCGCGGCTCCCGGCCGGCCTTCGGGCCGGCGGGCTCCAGGAGCACCGCGAGGTCGTCGCCGCGGAAACGGATCAGGGTATTCCCTTTCCCTTTCTCCCGGGAGTGCGCCTCGCCGCTGACGCGGTAGAGGGCGCGGACGAAGAGCACCGACTTCTCGTCGGCATCCAGGAAGGCGGTGATGCGGTCGGCCTTGATGCGGTCCTGGTCGCGGGTCAGCTGGGCGTCCCCCTCGACCCGAAGCTGCCGGGCCTGGCGCTCGTAGACCAGCTTGGCGGCGTCGAGCGACATGTCGGGCCCCTGGTCGGAGAGGGTGGTGACGTTGACCTTGCCGTCGAGGAGGAAGAGTTGCTGGTCCTGCTTGACCGTCAGCTGCTGGCCCCAGGCCAGGTACTCGCCGGCGAAGTGGATCTCCGCCGGGCGCTCGGTGATCAGGGTGCGCCCCTGCTCCAGGACGTCGAGGGCGGCGGTGTGCAGGATGAGGTCGCCGGGGCCGCGCAGGCGGACATCCCCCCGCAGCTCACCCTCGTTGGTGGCGCGCTTGAAGCTCGCCTCCCGGCTCTCCACCTCGAAGGGGCGCCCCTGCCGGTCGTAGATCGTCACTCCCACCTTGTCGAGGAAGACGGTGTTCTCCTTGTCGGCCCGGATGCTCTCGCCGCGAATGCGGAAGACCGGCCGCTGGCCCTGGGTGTAGGTATAGTCGAAATCCTGTCCGATGAGGGTCGTCCCCTTCTCCGCCTTGCTCAGGTCGTCCGCCACCTTGCGCTTCGGCTTGCCGGAGCGCCCGAAGTAGAGCAGCCCGGTGACGCCGCCGACCAGGACGACGAGGACGATCAGGAGCAGGGCGCGCAGCCCGGTGACTCTCCCGCGTCTCGGCTTGATCGGCATCGGCGCCTATTCTACGGGTTGCGCGCCGGCCGGCCGGCTGTCGAGGAGGCGGAGCACCGGCCCGCCGGTGTAGGCGTCCTTCTCCAGATAGCCGAGCGCCTCGAAGCGCCCGGCGAGGGAGGCGGCCCGGGCCTGCCAGCTCCAGCCCACCAGCTCGACCGCCCCGCCGTCCTCGCCGCGCGCCCGGGCCGCCAGGTGGCCGTTGCCGAAGAGCCGCGGCGGGCCGGCCAGGGTGAGCGGGCCGGTGTAGAGGAGCGGCCGCGGATTGCCCTGGCCGTGCGGCTCCAGGCGGTCGAGCTCAGCCAGGAGCTCCGGGCCGACCTCGCGCGGCGCCACCGCGATCTCGTACTCGTGCCGGGGGGCGAGAAGCTCGACCGGCCATTCGGCGGCCGCCGCCTCCCACTCCGCCTGGAGCGCCGGCAGACCGTCGAGCCGCACGGTCAGCCCCACCGCCTGGGCATGCCCGCCGAAGCGTTCCATCCGCCCTCCCCATCGGTTGAGAAAACTGTGCAGCTCGATGCCCGGGATGCTCCGGCCGGACCCGGTCGCGGTCTCCCCCTCGGCCGCGAGAAGCAGAGCGGGACGATGAAAATCCCGTGCCAACCTCCCGGCGGCCACTCCTATAACCCCCTTGTGCCAGCCGCTCTTCCAGAGCACCAGTACCGGCGGCAGCGGCTTTTGCGCGGCGCGGGCGGCTAAGAGGGCGGTCGCCTCCTCCACCACCCGCACCTCCTCGGCCTGGCGCTGGCGGTTCCAGGCGTCGAGTTGGAGGGCGAGGCGGAAGGCGCGCTCGGGGTCGCGGGTCAACAGGAGGTCCAGGGCGGGCTCCGGGGTGTCGAGACGGCCGGCGGCGTTGATCCGCGGCCCGATCCGGTAGCCGACGTCCGAGGCGGTGAACGGCGGCTTCATGCCGGCCTGGCGGATCAACGCCTGGAGCCCCACCGAGCGGGTGGCGGGCAGGGCGGCGAGGCCCAGGGCGGCGATCACCCGGTTCTCGCCGCGGAGCGGCACGAGGTCGGCGATCGTCCCCAGGCAGGCGATGCGCAGGAAGGCCGCGAGGTCCACCTTCTTGCCGCAGGCGCGGAGGAGCGCGAGGGCGAGCTTCAAGGCCAGGCCGACCGCGGCGAGGTCGGGGAAGGGATAGGTGCAGTGCGCCTGGCGCGGGTTGATCTGGAGGACGGCGGCGGGCAGCTCGCACCCCGGGATGTGGTGATCGGTCACCAGCACGTCGAGGCCGGCGGCGAGAGCGGCGGTGGCGGCGGTGAGCGAGGAGCTGCCGCAGTCGGCGGTGACGATCAGCCGGCAGCCGGCGGCTTTGGCGCGCTCGACGTGGATCGGCTGGAAGCCGTAGCCCTCCTCCAGCCGGTGCGGCAGAATCGGTTGGGCGGCGATGCCGCAGGCACCGAAGGCGGCGAGGAGAATGGCGGTCGAGGTGACGCCGTCGACGTCGTAGTCGCCGACGATCGCCACCCGCTCGCCGCGCTCGCGGGCGGCGCGCAGGCGGGCCACCGCCTCTTCCATGCCGGCCAAGAGGGAGGGATCGAACAGCTGGTCGACGGAGGGGGTGAGGAAGCGCGCCGCCGCGGCCGGATCGGCGACCCCGCGGCGGGCGAGGAGCGGGGCGAGCCGGGCGGGAATACCGGCAGCGATGAGGGCCGCCGCAGTCGGCGGGACCGGCGCCGGCACCCAGGCGGTGCTTCCCAGGGAGAGCGGAGTCGGGTCGGCGGGAACCGGCGAAGGAGCCCCGGCCGGGGCGGCGAGGGGAGCCAGGGCGCTACCCTTCGTCGTAGACCCCGAGCGAGCGGAACCTCTGGTAGCGCTCTGCGACCAGCTCGTCCGGGCGCAGGCGCTCGAGGTGGCCGAGGGCCGCCGCGATCCGCTCCCCCACCCGGCGGCAGGTCTCGGCCGGGTCGGTGTGGGCGCCGCCCAGCGGCTCGGGGATGATCTCGTCCACCACCCCCAGCTCCAGGAGGTCGGGGGCGGTCAGCTTCATGGCCTCGGCGGCCTCGGCCTTGCTCTCCTGGTCTTTCCACAGGATCGCGGCGCAGCCCTCGGGCGAGATCACCGAGTAGGTGGCGTATTCGAGGACGAAGACGCGGTCCCCCACCCCGAGGGCGAGGGCGCCGCCGCTCCCCCCCTCGCCGGTGACGGTGACGACGATCGGCACCCGGAGGGCGGCCATCTCGATCAGGTTCCTCGCCACCGCCTCGGCCTGGCCGCGCTCCTCGGCGTCGATCCCCGGCGAGGCGCCGGCGGTGTCGATGAAGGTGAGGACCGGCAGGCCGAACCGCTCGGCGAGACGCATGACGCGGAGGGCCTTGCGGTACCCCTCCGGCCGTGGCTGGCCGAAGTTGCGGCGGATGCGCTCCTTGGTGTCGCGCCCCTTCTCGTGCCCGATGACCGCGACGCTCCGCCCGGCGAAGCTGGCCAGGCCGGCGACAATCGCCGGGTCGTCGGCGAAGGCGCGGTCGCCGTGCAGCTCGACCCAGTCGCTCATCAGGTAGTGGACGTAGTCCAGGGTGTAGGGGCGGTCGGCGTGGCGGGCGACGAGGGTCTTCTGCCAGCGGCTGAGGTTGTCGTAGATCTCGGCGGTGCTCTTCTTGAGGGTGCTCCGCAGGCGTTCGAGCTCCCGGTCCTGCCCGCTCCCGGCCGGGTACCCCTCCAGCTCCTCGATCCGGCGGCGGAGCTCGTTGAGCGGTTCGTCGAAGTGGGATTCGGCCGTCTGCATGACGGACGGCACGGTAGCAAAGCGGGGGGAAGAGGTCAAACCGGCCCTCACCCCGTCAGATGCAGGGACTTCTGAGGAAAAGCAGGGAGATTCACCACAGAAATAGGGCAACCGAGGACAGAAGCAGGGCATCCGAAGACAGAAGTAGGCTTATCGAGGACAGGAGTAGGGCAACCGAGGACAGAAGTAGGGCAACCGAGGACAGAAGCAGGTCTACCGAAGACCAAAACCGGGCAACCGAGGACAGAAATCGGGCAACTGAGGACAGAAGTAGGGACATCCAGGACAGAAGCGGGGCCACCGGGGACAGAAGCCCCCTCCCCTTTCCGCCGATGGGGCCAGGGGTGAGGGCCGCCCTACTCCTCGTGGGGCAGGCGGGGCAGACCGTTCACGCCGTAGCCGAGCAGCTGGTTGGTCAAGGCGGCCAGGCAGCGGCGGGTGACCTTGCGGATGCTCGACTTGCAGTAGCCGGTCCGCTCCGCCGCCTCGGCGGTGCTGCAGCCCAGGCCGTAGCGCAGCCGCAGCACGGAACGGCAGCGGTCGGGCAGAGACGACAGCAGCGCTTCCAGGTCGAACCGCAGATCGGACTTCTCCTGGGCCGGGGCCTCGGCTTCCGACAGCAGCTCCAGGATGGCCGTGTCGACCAGGTCCCAGAGGCGGCTCCGGTACTTGCGCCAGTAGATGATGCAGCGGTTGGCGAGGGTCGCGAGCAGCCAGGCGTCCGGATTGCGGATGGTCCCCCACTTGGCGACCATGATGAGGAAGGTTTCCTGCAGCAGATCCTCGGCGTCCTGCGCCGGGATGCGGTAGCGGGAGAGGATCCGCTTGAGCCGCGGCTGCATGCGGTCGAGGAGCTCCTCCAGAGAGGGTTCCGCGACGTCGGTGGGTTCCAGGGGAGTCATGCGTAAGTTTCGATTATTGGTCCGTTTTCACCCTACCAATCTTCGATTCGAAAGTCCAGCCGGACTTAAAGGCCATTCTCGCCGCTCCGCTCGCCCAGGAAGCCCGCCAGCCGGCCCACTCCCAGGGCGAAGCGGTCCGGCGCCGGGAGGAGGGAGAGGACGAGGAAGTCGTCGGTGACAAAATCGTAAAAATACCCGGGTTGCACGAGGATCCCGGTGCTCTCCAGGAGGCCCAGGACCAGCTCCTCGTCGGAGCTCCGGGAGGTGACCCGGAGGACGGCCGACCACCCGCCCTCCGGCTCGAAGAGCTCGACGCCGGGGACACCGGCAACGGCCTCGCGAAGCCGGGAGAGGTTGCCGCGGAGCCGGTCGAGGAGGGCGCCGCGGATCGCCGGCGCCAGAGCCAGCACCCCGGGGAGGGCCTGTTGCACCGGCGTCGCCAGCGAGAGATAGCTGTCGGCCACCATCTCCAGGGCGGCCAGGGCGCGGCGGCGCAGCCCGGCCGGGCCGCCGACCCTTATCCAGCCCAGCTTCCAGCCCGGCAGGCCGGCGCTCTTCGACAGCCCACCGAGCGAGAAGGTGAGGCCCTCCCCGAAGCCGGCCGCCGCCGGCCCGGCGCGGTGTTCCCCTCCGCCCCCGGAGTCAAGCGGGTAGTCGGCGAAGACCTCGTCCGAGAGGAGCGGCAGGCCGCGGGAGGCGCAGAGGACACCCATCTCCTCCAGTTCGCGGACCGTGAGGAAGCTGCCGGTCGGGTGGCCGGGGTGGACGAGGGCGAGGAGACGGGTGCGCGGACTGAGGGCCAGCTCGACGGTGTCGAGGTCGACCGCGAAGCGGCCCCGCCACTTCAAGGGAAAGTGCGCGAGATCCAGGCCGTCCAGGGCTGCCAGGCTGTCGAGGAGAGGATAGGAAGGGACGGGGGCCAGCACCTGATCGCCAGGATCGGCGAAGAGCTTGAAGAGATAGGAATAGGACTCGCTCGTCGAGGCGGTCAGCAGCAGGTCGTCCGGCGACACCGGAAGGTCCTCCGGCCGGGCGGCGGAAAGGTACCCGGCGAGCGCCTCGCGCGCCGGGAGGAGGCCGCGCGGGTCTGGCTGGTAGGAGGCGGCGGCGCCGCGGCGCAGGAGATCCGCCAGCTCCGCCTCCGGATACGGCAGACCGACCCGGGTCGGATTCGTTTCGGTGAGGTCGATCGTCGGCAGGCCGCGGGTCGCGCGCTCCTCGACCGCTCGGGTGAGACGGTTCTGCGGCTGCTCCCAGGGAAAGCGGCGCGAGAAGGCGGGCCGGGAGGACACGTGGAGAGTCTATCGTGTGGGGCGGGACCGTCGGCAGCTGGTCGATACCCTCGGGCAGGCATTTGGCGAAGACATCCAAGAGACCCGGGGATCGTCGGTCGCGGATGTCCTGCTCATCGATGAGAAGGGGATACGATGTGAGGTCCTTCCCTCACCGCCGAGGAAATTCACGCGGAGACCCTACCCCTAGGTCCCGGGAGCCTTGGATGCGCCGGCCGCGCCGGCCGTATATTCACGCAGACATCGCGCAGCTCCGCTCACCCGGTCGTCTTTCAAGGAGGCCCTCTCGATGGCTGCAGGACTGGCTCCCCGCTCCCTCGCTCCCCGTTCCCTCGTCATCCGCCGGAACCTCCGGCTTGGCGGCCGCGCCGTGTGCGCCGTCCTCGGGCTCCTGTTGGCCACGTCCGGGCCCGGGTGGGCCTTCACGCCGGTCGCCCTGGCCGACGTCGGACCCCAGACCTTCTTTGCGGTCGGAGGCATCCCCACGGGCGGCTACCTGCTCGTCTGGCAGGACGCGAGAGGGAGCGACTTCGCCGTCCTGGCGCAGCGCTTCACCGCGGCGGGCCGGCCCCTGGGGCCGGTGAAGACCCTGGACGTCGGGCCGGCCCACGATCAGCTGTCGGTCTTCTCGGTGGCGGTCGGCGAGACGGGAGCTTGGGGGGTCTTCTGGGTGGAGGGGGCCGGGGCCGACCAGGTGGGGATCGGCGGCGCGCTGTTCGACGCCCACGACCGGCTCCTGAAGCGGCTGAGCTTCCCGGATCCGGTCCCGGATCCCGGCGGGCTGGTCATCTCCTACAACCCCAAGGCGGTGGCCCTGCCCGGCGGCGGCTTCTGGCTGGCGTCCGAGGTCGGCACCCAGGACGACCCCACCGAGGACCCGCTGCGTCCGAGCCGTACCGACGTCTATGTCAGGCGGCTCGACGCCGCCGGCCAGGCGGTGGGCGCCGCGGTGCGCGCCAACGAGGTGACGACCGGTTTCCATCGCCTGACCGGCGTGGGGGGATCGAGGGACCACGTGGTGGTGAGCTGGGACGCGATCTCCGGGGAGCTCGAGACCCGCGCCGTCCGCGCCCGTTTCTTCGCCGGGACGCTGGCGCCGGCCGGGCCGGAGGTCCACGTGGCGGAGCCCGACGGATCGGCCGGCGGCGCCGGAGGCTCGCGCCTGGCGGTCGGCGCCGACGGGCGCGCCCTCCTCGCCTGGCAGGGCAGTGTGGCCGGGCCGGACGGCGCGCCGCCGAGCCTCGGCGTCCGCCTGCGCGCCTTCGGACCGCACGGCGAGCCGCGCGGCGCCGAGCGGGCAGCCGATCCCGGCACGCCGGGAGACCACGTCCTCTCCGACCTCGGTCTGACCAGCGAGGGGACCGTCTGGGTGAGCTGGACCACCCTGGGTCCCATCGCCCCTTCCGGCGACGTCTACGAGAACGTCCTCTCGCTCCGCCCCTTCGACCTCGCGGGGGCGCCCCTGGGGGGCGCGGAGGACGTCGGCGCGACCACGGTGCTCGACGGGCCTTTCGTGACCGGCGGCCGGGGAGGCGCCCTGGTCGCCTGGCGGCCGTCGCCGAGCAGCCCGCTCCTCATGGGCTTCGTGGTCGGGCCGGCGGGAGGAGAGTCCGGGCCCCCCTCCGCTCCCTTCGCCATCGAAAGCCCGAGGCTGCCCGGCTTCCGGGCCTGGGTGCGCTTCGACCCGCCGTTCAACGCTGCGCTCTGGGGGACTCCCGTGGAGCCCTGTCTGGCGCAGGCCCTGTGCGCCGCCGCCGTGCTGCCGTCCCGGGCCGAGGTGGTCGTCCGCCTGATCGGTCCGCGGGCCAACGGCTTCCTCTGGCCGCAGATCGTGCGCTTCACCACCGATCCCGTGGAGGTCTGGGTGCAACAGAAGACGACAGGAGCGATCCGCTACTACCTGCTGCCCGCGGGGAGCCCCGGCACGGACACTCTGACCGGCCGGTTCGACCGGTTCGGCTTCAGGCCCTAGCGGCGGGGGGACTTGGAGGCGACGATCGGATTCGAACCGATGAATAAGGGTTTTGCAGACCCTCGCCTTACCACTTGGCTACGTCGCCCTGAGGGCCTTCAAGGGAGGAAAGAAATTGGAGCGGGAAACGGGATTTGAACCCGCGACCCCAACCTTGGCAAGGTTGTGCTCTACCACTGAGCTATTCCCGCCCACCAGGGTGCAAAGGATAGTGGCCGACCGGGGGGCTGTCAAGCGCCTCCCGGCCGTACAGAACAGCACCGGCGATCCCAGGGAAAAAACGGCATCAGCCCTGGTAGGGGAAGGCGTCGCGGATCAGGGTATAGGTCCAGCCGTTCTCGGCGGCGTCCAGCCCGAGGACGTCGAAGCGGCAGTCGCCGGAGAGGTTCTGCAGGGCGAGGTAGAGGGCCGCGGCGCGGCAGATGCGCCGCTGCTTGGCCGGGCCGACCGCGGCGATCGCCGGGCCGAAGGCGGCGGTGCCGCGTGCCTTGACCTCGATGAAGCAGAGGGTCGACCCCTCCCGGGCCACGAGGTCGATCTCCCCGGCGTGGGTGACGACGTTCCGGTCGAGGATGGTGAACCCCTGGCCGGTCAACCAGCGCACCGCGTCCTCCTCCCCCACCTTGCCGCGGCCGCGGTTGTGCGTCTGGAGGTCGAACTCGGAAGGCATGGGATCAGGACTTCCGCTTCCAGCGCGTCCCCTGGGGGGTGTCCTCCAGGAGGATACCGCGCCCGGCGAGCTCGTCGCGCAGGCGGTCGGAGGCGGCGAAGTCGCGGCGGCGGCGGGCCTCGTCGCGCTCGTGGACCAGGCGCGTGATCTCCTCGGTGTCGTCCACCGCCCCATCCTCTTCCTTCCACGCCGCCGGGTCGAGCACCCCCAGCACCCGGTCGACGTCGGCCAGGGCAGCGAGCACCCGCTCCCGGTCGCCCGCCCCCAGGCCGGCCTCGATCGCCACGTTGACCTCGCGGACGAAACCGAAGAGGGCGGCGAGCGCCCCGGCCAGGTTCAGGTTGTCGGCGAGGGCCGCCGTGAAGCCCTCGCGCAGGCGTGCGGCGGCCTCCCCCACCTGCGAACGGGGGTCCGCGGACTCGACCGCATGGGCGAGGCGGAAGCGCATCTCGTCGATCCGCTTGAGCGCGCCGGAGGCGGCGTCGAGCGACTCGAAGGTGAAGTTGAGCTTCTGCCGGTAGTGGACGGAGACGAAGAGGTAGCGCAGGGCGCGCGCCTTCGCCCCCTTCGCGAGCAGCTGCGGCAGGGTGTACTGGTTGCCCAGCGACTTCGACATCTTCTCGCCGTCGACCAGGAGGTGCTCGGAGTGCAGCCAGGTGCCGACGAAGGGCTTCCCCGTCGCCGATTCGCTCTGCGCGATCTCGTTCTCGTGGTGGGGGAAGATGTTGTCCACCCCGCCGCAGTGGAGGTCGAAGGTCTCCCCCAGGTACTTCATGCTCATCGCCGAGCACTCGACATGCCAGCCCGGCCGTCCCGGTCCCCACGGCGAATCCCAGGCGGGCTCGCCCGGCTTCGCCCCCTTCCACAGCACGAAGTCGCGCACGTCCTCCTTGCCGTACTCGTCGCTCGCCACCCGCTCCCCCTGCCGCGCCTCCTGCTCGTGCCCGAAGCCGGAGAGCCGGCCGTAGTCGGGGTCGGTCGCAATGCGGAAGAAGACCGAGCCGTCGGCCTCGTAGGCATGCCCTCGCTCGATGAGCTGGGCGATCAGCGCGATCATCTCCGGGATGTGCTCGGTCGCCCGGGGATAGAGCTCCGCCGGCTCGACGTGCAGGGTCTGGAGGTCCCGGTGGAAGGAGTCGATGAAGGGGCGGGTGAAGGTGTCGAGCGGCACCCCCGCCTCGTTCGCCCCGCGGATCGTCTTGTCGTCGACGTCGGTCAGGTTCATCACCTGGGTCACCCGGTAGCCCAGGTATTCGAGCGCGCGCCGCAGGACGTCCTCGAAGAGGAAGGTCCGCAGGTTGCCGATGTGGACGTCGTTGTAGACCGTCGGCCCGCAGGTGTAGAGCTTGACCTCGCCGGCCACCTGCGGCCGGAAGGGAGCAAGCTCGCGCCCCAGGGTGTTGTAGAGGACGAGCTCGGGCATGGATCGGGTCAGGGGACGACGGTGGTGACCGACCCCGCGATCCAGGTGACGCCGCCGATCGACGCGCCGCTGGAGTTGAGGGCGGAGTTGCGGGTGAACGAGAAGAGGCCGGTGCCGCTCGCGAGCGGCGTGAACTCCAGTTGAAAGACCACGCCGGCGCTGCTCACTCCCGGCACGAGGCCGAGCTGGCTCACCCCGACCACCACGTTGCCGCTGGTGTGGGTCTCCTGAAAGGTGCCGGTCGAGAGGATCGACCCCTGGTTGGTCGTCGCGGTCAGCTGCAGGAGGTTCGCCGGATACTGGAGGTCGAAGGCGACGCCGTAGAGGTCCTGGATGCCGCCCGAGCGCACCTCCAGCACCAGCTTGGTCGTCGTGCTGGCGGCGCCCCTGGCGAGCGACAGGCTCCCGGCGCCGGCGGCGGCCGCGGGGGTGAAAGCGATGCTCGCCTGGGTCGGCGGCGGGGGTGGCGGCGGCTGAGTGGGGGTGCCCCCGCCGCCGCCACCCCCGCCGCAGGCACCGACGACACCGCCGAGGAGGCCAAGGCCCAGGAGGAAGAGGGGACGGAGGCTACGGAGGACGCAGCGACGCGGCTTCAAATCGACACCTCGGTGGGCTCGGTGGGTTCCGTGGGCTCGGCGCGGTCTCCCCCCGTGCCGGAGGCGAGGCGCTTCAGCTGGCGCTTGACCCGCTCCTTGCGCAGGCCGCGCAGGTGGTCGGTGAAGAGAATGCCGTTCAGGTGGTCGATCTCGTGGCAGATGGCGCGCGCCAGGAAGCCCTCGGCCGCGAGCTCGAACGGCTTCCCCTGGCGGTCGAGGGCCTGGACCCGGATGCGCACCGGGCGGTCAACCTTGTCGCTGATCCCGGGGAGCGACAGGCAGCCCTCGACGTCGACCTCGGTGCCGGCCTTCTCCACCAGCTCGGGGTTGATGAGGACGTAGAGCTGCTCCGCCTCCTTGCCCACCGAGACGTCGACGACGGCGAGGCGCGTGCTGACCCCCACCTGCGGGGCGGCGAGGCCGACCCCGGGGGCGGCGTGCATGGTCTCGATCATGTCGGCGACGAGCTTATCGAGATCCGCGTCGAAGCGCGAGACCGGGCGACCGGGCGTGCGGAGCACCGGGTCCGGGTAGAGGCGGATGGCGAGGATGGCCATCAGACCCCGGCCCGCAGACGGCGCAGCGAGGCCGCCACGTTCCGATCGTTGTGCTGCTCGCGCAGGGAATCGAGGAAGGCGCGGGGGTCGGAGTTGCCGACCAGGCTCTTCTCCAGCCCCTCGCGGGTAAGCTTCAAAGCGATCGTCGGCTCGCTCGGCCGGTAGTCCGCCGGCCAGGTCCCGCGCTCCAGGAGCGCGGCCTCGCCCACCATGTCGCCGGAGGTGAAGCTACGCAGGAGGATGGGCTTGCCGTCGGTGCCCTGGACGGAGGCGTCGACGATCCCCTGCACGAGGAGGAGCAGGAAGGCCTCCGGGCTGCCCTCGGTGGCGAAGGTGGCGCCGACCGGCAGCTCGACCAGCTCCATGGTGGCGAACAGGCGCTTCAGCTGCTCGCCCGACAGGTGCTGCACCAGGCTGCTCCCCGCCAGGTTGTGCCACAGCCGGCCGAGCTGGAGCGCCGAGGTGCCCGCCTTCTGGCCCCCCGCCGCGCGCAGCCCCTCGAGGGCCAGGGCCCGCACCTGCTCCATGCTCTTCTCGCGCTGCAGCTTGTCGACCTTGAAGCGCAGCGAGTTGTCGAGCGGCGCCAGCTTCATCGCCTTCGAGAGAAGCGCGATCCCCTTGTCGTAGAAGCCGTCGCTCGCATACTCCTCGGCCACGAAACCGTACTCGTCGACCGCCTTCTCATACTGCTTGAGCTGGGTGTACACCTCGGCCAGCTTGAGGCGGGTGTGCAGGTCCTCGGGGTTGGTCTTGAGCCGGGCGCGCAGCCGCTCCCCCGCCTCGTCGTAGCGCTCGAGGACGACCAGGTCGTCGATCGTGTACTCCTGCGGCGCCTGTTTGGTGCTACCGCCGAACCAGCTCTTGATGCCCACGTTGGAAGCCTCCTCGCTCCGCGCTTTCCGCCGCGGCCGTCGGGGGACGGCCCTGACTACTCCCGGGGACGCCGGGGGACAGTTGGAGCGCGCCACATTATAGCCAAGTATCGGCTATTGTGGGGCTTTTAGGGAATGTCGAAGGCTGGTCCGGAAGTTGCTCTGAGTGGAGCTGACGAGGGCTCAAAATCATGCAGACACCAACGTTTACGACCCGCGGTGCGCGGCCGGGCCGCGCCCTGGTTTCGGTATTCACGCTGCTCCTGGCGCTCGCCGCCGCGGCGGTCGCGCCACCCGCGACCGCCCAGACGGACCCCGCCGCCGGCGGAGCGTACGGCTATTTCCGCACGATCGAGGGGGACGCCACCCTGATCCCGGCCGGCGACGGCGAACGGAGCGCCGCCACCCCCGCCGAGATCAACCGGCCGGTGCTGCCGGGCGACCGTATCCAGGTCGCCGAGCGCGGCCGGGTCGAGATCGTCCTCCCCGACCGCAACCTGCTGCGCCTCGACGGCGGCAGCGAGGTGGTCCTCGACCAACTCGCCGGCGATACGGACGGCGCGAGCGGCGGGTCCACCCGGATCTCGCTCGCCGAGGGCAACTTCCAGCTCGTCGTGGTGGAGGACGCCCTGGGCGACGCGCTGCCCCGCATCGACACCCCCAACGCCTCGATCTACGTCCAATACCCGGGTACCTACCGGATCACCTCCACCGCCGACCAGGGGGGCTGGAGCTCGGTCGTCGTCCGCCGCGGCAGCGTCGAGGTGGTGACCAGCCGCGGCTCGGTCCGCGTGCGGGCCGGCGAGGAGAGCCAGATCGAGGGCAGTACCGAGGGTGATAGGGACGCCCGGGCGACCATCGCCCAGGCGAGCGGCTACGATGCCCTCGAGCGCTGGGGCCGCGACCTCACGACCCGGCTGGCCGACGGCGGCGACCTGTCGCGCTACGGCTCCTGGCTCGACGTCGACGGCCACCGCTACTGGCGGCCGACCGTCAGCACCGATGCTACCGGCGATAGCGGCTGGCGTCCCTACACCGACGGCTACTGGACCTCCACCCCGGGCGGCATGAGCTGGGTGGCGACCGAGCCCTGGGGCTGGGTGCCCTACCACTACGGCTCCTGGGACTTCCTCCCCGGCTACGGCTGGGTGTGGGAGCCGGGCACCGTCTTCGCCGCCTCCTGGGTCTACTGGTACTGGGGGCCTTCCTACGTCGGTTGGTGCCCGATCGGCTTCTACACCGGCTGGTACGGCCGCCGCTTCCACGACCCGACCTTCCGCTTCGGCGTCTACGGCTGGGCGGGCGGCGACTGGAACCACTTCGCGCACTGGAATTTCGTCGGCATCGGCCACTTCGGCCACCGCGACCTCCACCGCTGGGTACGCCCGGCGGGCGATCTGCGCGGCGACATGCGGATGCGGGAGCTGCCGCGCGGCATCGTCACCACCGACACCCGCGGCCTCACCCCCGGCCGCTGGAGTCACCCGGACCAGGTCCTCGAGGTGCTGCGGCATCGCGGGGGGCCAGGGAATCACGGCGGCAAAGGCGACGACCTGCCGGACGTGACCTCCTTCGTGGCCCGGGACCCCAAGCTGCCGCCGCAGGTCCTGCGCACGGTGCTGGCCGACGGGCCGCAGAGCGGGTCGAATCGCGGCCACCTGGCCGGGACACCGCTGCGCCCGGGCACCCTGGGGACCCGCCCCCAGAGCCCGAGCAACGCCGGCGGTATTGGCGGCATCGGCGGCATCGGCGGCACCCGTGGTCGCTGGACCGAGCGGACGCCGCCGGCCGGGACCGGAGCGGGCGACCGGCCGGCGCTCCAGAGCCACGCCTGGGACCGCCAGCCGACCGCACCCCGGACCGTCCCGCGGCCCAACCCCGGCGACCGCACGGTCCGCCCGCCGGCCCACACCTGGGACCGCCCAACGCCCGCCACGCCGACCGCGCCGCGCGAGGGCCGGCCGGCGGACCGCAAGCGGGATCGCCCCGCGCGGGTCGACCCCGGAACGCCGGCCCCTCCCACGACCCCGGCCCGTCCGGCCGTGCCGCGCGACCTCCCGGCGAACCCGGCTCCCCCGAGCCACGAGCGGCCCGAGCACCGGCAGCGGCAGGAGCCCGCGCCACGTCCCACACCGCCGCCGCCCGCGGCTCCCCGGCCGCAACCGACGCCCCGCCCGCAGCCGATACCGCAACCGATACCGCGGCCGCAGCCCGCGCCGCCGCCGCACGCCACGCCGCCGCCGGCCCCCCGGCCCGCCCCGCTGCCGCCGCGCACGGAGCGGCCCCAGCCGCAGCGGCCGCCCGCGAAGCCGCCCGGCCGGTGACGGCCGCAAGGGCACCCGTGCCTCGACGGGTGCCCTTTTTCGTCGGCCGGGGGGAAGGCGGGCTACAATCGGCTCTCGCATGCGATCCAACACCGTGTTCCGCATCCTCTTCGTCCTCTACTGCGTCGAGGCGGGGGTCTTCCTGATCCTGGCGCCCTGGGGGCCGGCGTGGGACCGCACGCTCTCCCACCTGCCGCTCGGCCCCCTGAGCGCCGTCTGCCTCCACCCGGTCTTCCGCGGCGCCGTCTCGGGCTTCGGCCTCGTCCACCTGGTCTGGGGGGCGAACGACCTCCAGGCGCTCCTCCCCTGGCGGCGGCGCACCTGACCTCTCCTCTGCTTTTCCGACTGCTGGCGGTGAGCGACCGGGCGACCCTGGACTCCGATCTCCCGGCGTGGGTGCGGCAGCTCGCCGCCGCCGGGGTCGACGGCCTCCAGCTGCGCGAGAAGGACATGGACGACCGCGACCTCTACGGCCTCGCCCGTCTCGCCCGGACGGTCTTCCCGCCTCCCGCCCGGCTGCTGGTCAACGGCCGGCTGGACGTGGCGCTCGCCGCCTCGGCCGACGGCGCCCACCTCCCGGCCGACGGGGTCCCGGTCGCGGCCTTGCGAAAGCGCTGGGGAGCGCGGGTGCTCCTCGGCGTCTCGACCCATCATCCAGAAGAGGTGGCGGCGGCCCGGGCGGCGGGGGCGGACTATGTCACCTTCGGTCCCATCTACCCCACTCCGGGCAAGGAGCGCTACGGTCCGCCCCCGGGCCTCCCCGGTCTCTCGCGCGCGGCGGCCCTGGGCGTTCCCGTCTATGCCCTGGGAGGGGTTACACTAGACCGGCTCGACGAGGTCGCCGCGGCCGGTGCCGCCGGCGCCTCCGGGATCCGCCTCTTCCAGGCGGTCTCCCGCCTTCCCGAGCTGGTCCGCGCCGCCGCCCTCGCCTTCCCACGGGTACCGACCGCCCCAGGAGATGCCGTCCGCCGTGAATCCTGATCCGAGCCCCCACCCGATCCGTCCCTCCCGCGAGGTCGCCGCCGGCTTCTACAAGTTGCGCTACCTCTTCGTCTCCCTGGCCGTCCTGGTGGCCGATCAGTGGACCAAGTGGCTGGTCGAGATGCACCTGCCCGATCACGGCGCCGAGTCGGTCCTCCCCGGCCTGCTCAATCTCACCCACGTGCGCAACACCGGGGTCGCCTTCGGCCTCTTCGCCGCCCAGGGGATGACCGGCGGCAGCTGGCTCCTCACCCTCCTGGGTCTCGCCGCCCTGACCGCCGTCGGCCTCTACTTCTGGTTCACCCCCTCGCGCGACCGGACGCTCCTCGTGGCGCTCGCCCTGGTGGTGGGCGGTGCGGTGGGCAACCTGATCGACCGGGTGGTGAGCGGCGCGGTCACCGACTTCATCGACGTCTACGTCGGCACCCACCACTGGCCGGCCTTCAACATCGCCGACAGCGCCATCTCGATCGGCATCGTCCTCATGGCGATCGACAGCCTGAAGATGCACCACGTCCCCGCTCCGGCCGCCGCCGCTCCGGCGACCCCCACCCCCTCGGGGACCGACGGCCCGGGCTAGGCCGCCGCTCCCCCCGCCTCCGATCCCGTGGACGACGCGCCCCCCCTCACCTGGCCCCACACCTGGAGAGTCGGGCCCGAGGCCGCGGGCGACCGTCTCGACCGCCACGTGGCCGCCCACCTCGCGGTGCCGCGCAACCAGGTGCAGCGCTGGATCGGGGACGGCCGGGTGCAGGTGAACGGCCGGCCGGCCCGGCCGTCGCAGGAGATGGCGGCGGGCGATGCCGTGGCGTGCCGGCCGGAGGTGCGGCGCGAGGAGCGGGTGGTCGCGGAGGAGGGCGAGCTGGTGCTCCTCCACGAGGACCCCGACCTCGTGGTGCTGGCCAAGCCGGCGGGCTTGACCGTCCACCCCGGGGCCGGCCGCCCGAGCGGCACCCTCGCCCACCGCCTCCTCGCCCACTATCCCGAGATGGCCGGGGTGGGCGGCCCCGGCCGGCCGGGCATCGTCCACCGGCTGGACCGCGACACCAGCGGGGTGATGGTGGTGGCGCGCACCCCCGCCGCCTACGCCCGCCTCTCCCGCGCCTTCGCCGCGCGCGAGGTCCAGAAACGCTATTTTGCCCTGACCTACGGCGCCCCGAAGCCGCCTTCCGGCACGATCACCGCGCCGATCGGCCGCCACCCCACGAAACGCCAGGAGATGACCGTCCGCCCGGACGGCCGCCCGGCCTGGACCGGCTACGCGACCCTGGCGGCTCGCTCTGGGATCGCCCTCCTGGCCCTCGACTTGAAGACCGGCCGCACCCACCAGATCCGCGTTCATCTCAAGAGCCTCGGCCATCCGCTGATCGGCGACCCGGTCTACGGCGAGGCACGCTGGAAGGCCCTCCCCCGCCCCCTGCAAGCGGCGCTCCGCGACTTCCCCCGCCCGGCCCTCCACGCCTGGCGGCTCGCCTTCCGCCACCCCACGACCGGCGAGCCCGTCGCCTTCGAGGCGCCGGTGCCGGCGGATCTGACCGAGCTGTGGGAGCAGGTGACGGGGGCGGGGTGGCCGGAGAGGCCGGAGACGATGGGGGCGTAGGAAACCTCGCGCGCGGTGTACACTCCGGGTCCCAACCCTTCGTCAAGGAGGATTCTATGCCCTTCGGAAGCTTGTGGCTGCCCGTCGTCGTCGCCGCAGTTGCGGTCTGGCTCGTCAGCGCTGTCGTGCACATGGCCCTGCGGTACCACAGGGCCGACTACAAGCAGCTGGCCGACGAGGACAAAGTCGCCCAGGCGGTGCGCCAGGTCGGCCCGGCACCCGGCGTCTACTTCATTCCCTACTGTGCCGAGATGTCCCAGTTGAAGGAGCCCGCCATCCGCAAGAAGTTCGAGGACGGCCCCGTCGCGATGCTGACCGTCCTGCGCAACGGTGCGCCGGCGATGGGCAAGAACCTGGTCCAATGGTTCCTCTTCTGCTTCCTGGTGAGCTTCGTCACCGGCTACCTCGCGCGCCATTCCCTGGCCCCCGGCGCGGGGGGGCTGGAGGTCCTGCGGATCACCGGGACCATCGCCTTCGCGGCCTATGCCTTCGGCTACCTCCAGGATTCGATCTGGAAGGCGATCCCGTGGTCCAACTCGCTGCGGGGTATTGCCGACGCCGTGCTCTACGCCCTGACCACCGGACTGGTCTTCCGCCTGCTCTGGCCCGGCGCCTGACCGGAAACCGTCTACTCCGCCGCCGGCCCCAGCTCCTCCGGCGTGTAGACGTAGCGGCTGCCGCAGAAGACGCAGTCGGCCTCGATCGTGCCGCTTGCGGAGCGCAGGTGCTCGCGGTCGTCCGCGGGGAGGAGGACCAGGTGGTGCAGGAGGCGCTCCCTGCTGCAGCGGCAGCGATAGCGCAGGGGGCGGGTCTCGCGCACCTCGCGGTCGAAGCCGGCGAGAAGGGTCTCGATCACATGCCCCGAGCCGCCGACCTCGACCAGGTGGCTCACCCCGGGGGTCCCGGCGATGTTTTGCTCCAGGCGGGCGACGGTGTCCTCCGGCGCCCCGGGGAGCACCTCGACGATCATCCCGCCTGCGGCGGCGATGCCGAAGGGCTTGGCGAGGACCCCCAGGAGCACCGCCGAGCGGCTCTGCTCGCTCTGCTCCAGGTAGTGGGCCACGTCCTCGCCGATCTCGCCGCTCACCAGCTCGACCTGGCTGTGGTAGCTGCCGCCGCCCGCGTGCTCGCGCAGCACCCGCAAGAGGCCCTTCCCCACCGCCCGGCCCACCGCCAGCTTGCCCGCCGGAGTGGGCGGCACGTCGACGTGCGGATCGCCCACCATGCCGCGCAGGTTCCCCTCCTGGTCGGCCTCGGCGATCACCCGGCCCAGCGGGCCGTCGCCGCGGATCTCCAAGACCAGCCGGGTCGGCGTCTTGGCCGCCAGGCGGAGGAGGAGCGACGCCCCGGCCAGGCAGCGGCCGAGGGCGGCCGCGGCGACCGGCGACAGGTCGAGCCGACCGCGCGCCTCCTCGACCACGCCGGTGACGTCGGCGACCGCCCAGCGCAGGGCGCCTCCGCCCGCCATGCCGAGCTGCAGCCGGCCGGTGGCGGAGGTCTCGCGGAGATCGGGCTTGGCAGGTGAGCTCATCGCAAGTCCCTACAACAAAGGCTTGCAGCGAGCTTATTGCGCGCCGGGGATGCCGGAAAGCGCCGCCAGGGTGGCGCGGTAGACGTCGCGCCAGGGCACTCCATGCTCCAGGGCCAGGCGCCGGCAGTCCTCGAACTCCGGGGCCGCCGAGAGGGCGCGGCCGTCCAGGCGGGCGCGCTTGACCCGCACCGCACCGAAGCGGGTCTCGACCTCAATCGAGTCACGCTCGGCCTCGAAGCGGCCGGCGGCATGGAAGCGGCAGCCGAGCGAGCCCGACTCGGCGAGGAGGAGCGCCGCCATTTGCTCCAGCTGCGGCCGCCGGCAGAGGGCGGTCACCAGCGAGCCAGGCCGGTTCTTCTTCATCTGCACCGGGGTGAAATAGACGTCAAGGGCACCGGCGTCGAGCAGTCTCTCCATGAGGAAGCCGAACCCCTCCCCAGGCAGGTTGTCGACCTCGCATTCGAGAACCATGACCTCCGGAAGGGCTCCCGCCTCCGCACCGGCCACCGCCCGCCCGCGCAGCAGGCGAAGGGCATTCGGCCGTTCCCGCACCTCGCGGCGGCCGAGCCCGTAGCCGGCGCCGTCCAGAACCAGGCCGGGGAGCTCGACGAACTCGTCGACCAGGAGGGCCAGGAGCACCGCGCCGGTAGGCGTCGTCAGCTCCCCTCCTCCCCCGCCGAAAACCGGGATGCCGGCCAGCAGCTCGGCGGTAGCCGGCGCCGGCACCGGCAGCTCGCCATGCGCCGTCTCGGCCCGACCGCCCCCCACGTTGACGGTCCCACAGGTCAGCCGCTCCGGGGCCAGATGCTCGATCGCCGCCGCCGCCCCCACCAGGTCGACGATCGAATCGACCGCCCCCACCTCATGGAAGTGGACCCGCTCGACCGGAATGCCATGCATCCGAGCCTCGGCCTCCCCCAACCGGTTGAAGAGGGCCAGAGCCCTCTCCCGCACCGCCGGAGCCAAACCGCTCCCCCCAATCAACCGCCGGATCTCCGCCAGGTCCCGTCCATGCTGGTGGGGTGGGTGGTGGTGGTGTCCGTGCTCCTGTCCGTGCGAGTGTCCGTGCGCGTCCGTGTGTCCGTGCCCCTGCCCGTGCTGCTCCTGCTCCGCCCCCCCCTCCTCCGGATCCAACCCCTCGACCGGCCGCCCCTCCACCAGCACCCGGAACCGCGTGCCCGCCAGGCCGCCGCGCAGCGCCTTCCGGCTCTCGACGCCCACCCCCGGCAAACCGAGCCGCTCGACCGCCTCGGAAACCACCGCGAGCGGCATTCCTAAATCCAAACAGGCGCCGAGGAACATGTCCCCCGCGATCCCGCTCCAGCAGTCGAGGTGGTAGCGCGCCATGGCCGCTCCAGGCTACCACGCGCTCTTGCAGAGCAGCGAGACGAAGCGGCCGGTGTGGCCAAGCACCAGGTGATCGACGAGGGTCACCCCCACCACGTCGGCCGCCTGCTGCATGCGGTGGGTGAAGACCAGGTCCTCGGGGGAGGGCGAGGGATCGCCGCTCGGGTGGGTGTGAAAGAGGACCACCCCGGCGGCGCCGCGCAGCAGGCACTCCTTCAGCACCTCCCGCGGCTCGACCACGGCGCGGTCCAGGGTGCCGCGGTAGATCTCGCGCTCGCCCATCAACCGGCGGCGGGCGTCCAGGAAAAGCGCCCCCATCACCTCCTGGTCGCGCGTCCCGTAGCGGAGAGCCAAGTAGCGCACCACGTCCCGCGGGCCGGCGATGGGGTCGCGCTGGCCGATCTCCTCCCGCGCTAGGCGCCTCCCGAGCTCGATCGCGGCGAGGAGGCTCGCCGCCTTGGCCGGCCCCAGGCCGGAGCGCTTCAGGGCCTCCGGGGAGAGGCCGAGGAGGCCGCCCAGACCCGCAGTCTCGCAGAGCAGGTCGAGCGCCATCTGCAGGGCCGAGCAGCCCACCCGGCCGGTGCGCAGGAGGACGGCGACGAGCTCGACGTCGGAGAGCGCGCCGCTCCCCTGCTCGAGCAGGCGCTCGCGCGGCCGTTCGGTGAGCGGCAGCTCGCGGATCAGGTATTCGGTGGCCGGCATGCCAGGATCGCCTCCGTCAAGGCGGGAAGGGCCTCCCCGGCCGGCGCGCGCAGGGAGAGGTGCGCCAGCCGGGAGAAGGGGGTGGGCTCGGGGTTGATCTCGATCAGGCAGGCGCCGCACTGGTGCGCCACGTCGATCAGCCCGGCGGCGGGATAGACGTTCCCCGAGGTGCCGATCGAGAGGAAGATCTCGGCGAGCGAGGCCTCCTCGGTGGCGCGCTCCATGGCGCCCGGCGGCAGCGTCTCGCCGAACCAGACGACGGCGGGGCGCAGCAGGCCGCCGCAGTCGCAGACCGGCGGCCGGTCGGGCGATTTCGCGACCGCCTCCCCCATGGGCAGGCGGAAACCGCAGAAGTCGCAGCGCGCCCAGGCGAGGGTACCGTGCAGCTCGATCAGGCGGCGGCTGCCGGCGCGCGGGTGGAGCCCGTCGACGTTCTGGGTCACCAGGGTGAAGTACGGAAAGATCTCCTCCCAGCGGGCGAGCGCGAAATGGGCGGGGTTGGGGGCGACCGCCGAAGCGCGACCCCAGCGCTCCGCGTACCAGCTCCAGACCACGGCCGGCCGGCGGCGGAAGGCGTCGAGCGTCGCCATGTCCTCGGGGCGGACCTGCTGCCAGACGCCGCCCACGTCGCGGAAGGTGTCGAGGCCGCTCTCCTTGGAGATCCCGGCGCCGGTGAAGGCCACGGCGCGGCGGGCTTTCCCGAGGCGGGGGCGCAGCTCGGCCGGCAGCTCGAGGGGGGTATCGAGGAGAGGCATGGACCTATTCTGTCATCTCGTGCTACAAACCCGCGCCATGCCCAGTCTGCCGACCAACTTCGGCCTCTTGGAAGAGGCGGACAGTCAATACGAAACCAGCCGGGTGGCGATCCTCCCGGTCCCCTTCGAGCGCACCACCTCCTACGGCAAGGGGACCTCCGGGGGGCCGCAGGCGATCCTCCGCGCCTCCCAGGCCATGGAGCTCTACGACGAGGAGCTGGGCACCGAGCCCTACCGCCAGGGGATCGCGACCCTGCCGCCGTTCCTCCCCGAGGCCTTCGACATGGCGGCGGCCATGGCGGAGCTGACGACCGAGGCGCGGCAGCACCTGGCGTGCGGCAAGTTCCTCGTCACCCTGGGCGGCGAGCACAGCCTCACCCAGGCGCCGGTCGCCGCCGCCCGCGCCGTCCACGGCAAGGTCGGGGTCGTCCAGTTCGACGCCCATGCCGACCTGCGCCAGGAGTTCGAGGGCACCCCCTACAGCCACGCCTCGGTGATGAAGCGGATCGTCGACGGTGGCGTCCCCACCCTCGCCGTGGGCCTCCGCTCGCTCTCCGCCCCGGAGGCGCGGGTAATCCGCGAGCAGGGCCTGGCGGTGATCTGGGGGCACCAGCTCGACCGCGCGGCCGAGCTCTTCCCGCCGCTCCTCGCCCGGCTGCCGGAGAAGGTCTACCTGACCTTCGACGTCGACTACTTCGACCCCTCGCTCGTGCCGGGGACCGGCACCCCGGAGCCCGGCGGCGGCCTCTGGTATCCCACCCTGGCCCTCCTGCGCACCCTCTTCCACGAAAAAGAGGTGGTCGCCATGGACTGCGTCGAGCTGGCCCCCCTGGGCCAGCAGCCGGCGAGCGACTTCCTCGCCGCCAAGCTGGTCTACAAGTGCCTGGGTTACCTGGCGGAGGCCGAGGGGAAGAAGGGGCGCTGAGGGCGGCGTCTGCGGCCTGCGGAGACGCCCTGGCGACGGTGGTTCCGGGGAGTTCGGTGGTAAGCGGCGGGGCGTCTCTACGAAGACGGCGCGGGTAGCGGGTAGAGACGCCCAGCCGTTGCCACGGGGCTCGCATAGACTACGAACGCCAGGGCGTCTCCCCGGGCCGCCCCGCTTCGTGCGACAATAGCGAGCAGTTCGATGTCTTCTGTTGGCTGGAGGTTTTTCTGGAGGAGAGGAGTGGAACCATGCCGTACCAGTGCAAGCTGCGCGAAATCCAGTCGCAGCCGGTCCTCAGCATCCGGGGCAAGGCGGCCCCCGCGACCCTGACGGCGACGATCGGCAAGTACCTGCAGGACGTCGGGCGCTACGTCAACGGCGCGGGCGGGAAGATCGCCGGCCCGGTCTTCACCCGCTACCACCAGCGGGCGGGCGACGACATCGAGCTGGAGGCGGGGGTCCTCGTCGACCGCGCCCTCCCCGGGGACGGGTCGGTCCATGCGGGAGAGCTGCCCGCCGGCCTGGCGGTCGCCACCGTCCACGTCGGCCCCTACGATGGGCTGCCGGCGGCCTCCGAGGCGCTCGGCTCCTGGGTGCAGCAGAACGGCCGCGAGCCGGCCGGGCCGCCCTGGGAGTTCTACCTGAACGACCCCTCGGTGACCGACCCCGCGGAGTGGCAGACCGAGGTCCTCCAGCCGCTCATGCCGCAGTACTTCTAGTGTAGTGGGTCTTGCAGATCGGTCCTTAAGCCGGGTGTCCGCGGCGCCTCCTCCTATCGTCATCCTGAGGGCGAGTTCCGCGAGCCAGAAGGATCTGGGAGGGGGAAAAGAGGCGCGAAGGCGGAAGCTTCCCCCGCCCAGATCCTTCCGTCGCCAAAGGCTCCTTCAGGATGACTCTCCGGGGGGGGCCGCGAAAAAGGCACCGAACTTCCGACGCACTACACTAGGCCCCGGGCTTACGGCTGGCGCCCGCGGGCGCCGCTCGCGAAGCCCGGCCAGAGCCCGAAGCTCTTCATCTGCTCGTCGAGACCCGTCGCCTTGAGCAGGGCGACGACCTCGGCGCGCGACTGCCGCGGTCCCGGGGGGGCCGCCGCGTCGGCCAGCCCCCAGACGAGGACGCCGGCGATGGCGGCGTTGGCTTTCAGCTCGCGCAGATCGGCCTTGTCGTAGGTGTCCGACTCGGCGTGGTAGTCCGGCAGGTAGGGGGCGCCGGCCTGGTTGGCGACGAGGTTCGGCACCCCCTCCAGCAGGTAGTCGTAGTTGTCGGTCCCCACGAAGGCGTCGGTCGTCTGCTCGAAGGGACCCAAGGCGCCGGCCGTGGCGAGCGCCGCCTCGACCGCCGGTTTCAGGTCCGCCCGGCCGCCCAGGGAGAAGCCGGTGGTGCGGCCGGTCCCCTCGTCGTAGATCACCTGGGCCTTCACCCGGTCGAGCTCGGCGCGGTGCAGGCGCACCTCGCCGAACGAACCGAAGAGCCCCGCCTCCTCGCCGCTGTAGAGGATGAAGCGCAGGGTCCGCCGTGGACGGAGGCCGGCGCGGGCGAGAGCCATGGCCTGGCGCGCCACGTCGAGCACCAGGGAGGCGTTGCAACCGTTGTCGAGCGCGCCGCGACCGAGGTCCCAGCTGTCGAGGTGGGCGCCCAGGATCACCACCTCCTCGGGTTTCTCCCGCCCGCGCACCTCGGCTACCACGTTTTTCGCCCGCGCTTCCGTCGGGCTGCTGCTGGCGAGGCGCAGGCGCACCTTGACGGTCTGCCCCGCGGCGAGGAGCCGGACGAGGCGCAGCGCCCCCTCGCGCTCCACCACCGCTCCCGGCAGGGGGGAGAGCGAGCCGTCGAGCGTCAGGTTGTGCCGGTAGAGGAGGCGGCCCGGGCGGTTCGACGTCCAGAGGATGCCGGCGGCGCCGCCGGCCCGGGCACGGCTCTCGATCCCCGGGGTCTCCAGGTATTCCTTGAACAGGTCGTCGATGCTCCGCATCGGCTCGGTGTGGAGGAGGAGGAGCCGCCCGCGGACCCGCCCGCCGGCGGCGGCGAACCCGGCCTCTTCGCCGCTCCCCACGTCGGCCACCTCGGCCTCCAGACCGGCGGCCGGGGTCGGCGAGGAGTAGGCGAGCGCGGCGACGTGGAGGGCGGCACGCTCGGCCGGCTGCCAGGGGGCGCGCGGTTGGGTGACCTCGGCCGATTCCGGTCCCGGCAGCCAGAGGCGGGGGGCGACGTACTCCTCGGCATGGACGTTTTCGAGGCCCGCCTCGCGGAAACGGCCGAGCCCCCACTCGACGGCGCGGTCGAGAGCCGGCGAGCCGGTGGGGCGCCCGCCGATGGTGTCGGTCAGCTCGGCCAGGTCAGCGACGATCGGCGTCGGCGCGAGGAGCCGGGCGAGGAGCTGGGCCGGCGGCTCCTCCGCCCGCACGGGCAGCGAGCCGGCGGACAGCACCACCAGGACCGGAACGAGAGTAGACAGGGGCTGTCGCATCGGGATCTCCCTGGAAAAGTGGAGGAACCGGCTCAGCGTTTGTGGTAGAGCCGCAGGCGCCGCGGCATGTCCGGCGTTTTGACGCGCTCGAAGCTCGCTTCCAGATACTTCCACACCTGCGGATACGCATTGAAGAAGCGCAGCTCGTCGCTCCCCGGCATCGGATAGGTGGCGATCAGGGCCCAGCGCACGTCCCTGGCCTTGAGCTCGCCCAGCATCCGCTCGTCCAGCCCGCCGATCCCCGGCCACATCGGGTAGGAGTCCCAGACCGGCGGCCGGCGGCGGAAGGCCGGGTAGAAGCCCGGGATGTGGGCGGCGAAGAGGATCGGCTCGTTCGGCGGCACCCGGGCGTCCAGGTTGCGCCCCACCGTCTCCATCACCGCGGCCTGGCGGGGCGGCAGGTAGACCCGGTCGCCGGCGAGGTCGAAGGGGACGAAGGGGGCCTCCGCGGTGAGCCGGTGGAAGAGGGGCGCCTGGGGCATCGCGGTGAGCGCCGTGGCGGCGACCAGGACGGCGCCCACGAGGAAACTCGCCTGGCGGCGCCACTCGGGGCGGACGGCGAACGGCAGGGCGACGACCCCGAGGAGGACCGGGTGGAGGCTCTGGGTGAGGTGGAAGAAGTCGGTCCGCGAGTAGGTGTGATGGGCGTAGAACAGGCCGACGAAAGCCCCGGCGAGGAGAAGGGTCCGCCGGCCCAGGCTCTCGCGCTCGACACTGGCCGCGAACCAGGCGGCGGCGGCGAAGAAGAGCGGCACCAGGAGGAGCACGACGCCGAAGGCGATGAGCTCGGCCCGCCCGAAGGCATGCAGCCGCTCCCCCGCCTCGTCGAGCCGGGCGCGGACGAAGAGCCACGGCCAGGGGAACGGCTCCGGGTAGTTGGTCTTCCCCTGGAGGAGGAAGAAGCGGAAGGAGTCGACGTAGCTGGCGAAGAAGCCGGGGAGGGGGAGCATGGCGAGGAGCGGCGCGAAGCCGGCCACCCCGCCCGCCGCCCAGGCGAGGAGACGGCGCCCGAGGAGCCGCGCCTCCAGCCGTCCCGGGTCGAGCCGGAAGTGCAGGAAAAGCAGCAGGCAGAGGGTGGCGGCACAGGTGTAGAGCCCGTGGTTCTTCCCCATGAAGGCGGCGAAGCCGACCAGGGCGCCGGCCACGAAGCAGCGCCGGAGCGAGACCTTCTCGATCAGCCGCACCGCGACGAGCACCGCCATCATGGCGAGCGCCGGCTCGAAGAGCTTGTGGCGCGGCGACATCCAGACGAGGAGGAGAAGCCCGACCAGGAGGAGCCCCCAGCGGCTCTTGACCGCGCGGCGCGCCGCGAGGAGGCCGCAGAAGAGGCCGCAGGCCTCGAAGAGCGCGGTCGACAGGCGGAGAGCGAGAATGCCGTCGCCCAGGAGCTGCGCCCAGGCCGCCGCCCAGTAGTAGCGCCCCGGATCGTAGGAGCGGAAGTCGCGCAGAGGCACCCCGCCGTGCGCCGTGCGCACCGCCCCGTCCCAGAGGAAGCCCTCGTCCGCCGGGTTCCAGTCGATCCGGCGCTGGGCGAGGAAGAAGGCGCCGGTGAGGACGACGGCGAGGAGGGCGGCGTAGAGGACCTCGCGCCACTCGGTCACCTCGGCGGTCGGCGCGGTCTCCGGCGGCGGCAGGAGGACCGGCCGCGCCGGCAGCCGGATCTCGCCGGTCTCGGGCCGCGGCTCAGAAGCCATGGAAGCTCCGCACCGTCTCGATGACCCGGGTCTGCTCGCCCTCCGAGAGGTTGAAGTAGAGCGGCAGGCGCAGCAGTCGGTCGCTCAGGTCGGTCGCCACCGGGCAGTCGCCCCGCCCCCCCGCCTGCCGCGCGTACTCGGAGAGGTGGAGCGGCACGTAGTGGAAGACCGCCAGGATGCCCTGGGCCTTCAGGTGCTCGATGAGCGCCTGCCGCACGGCGAGCGAGGGCAGGAGCAGGTAGAAGATATGGAAGGGTTGCTCGCAGCCGGCGGGCACGATCGGCCTGCGGACCCCGTGCTCCTCGGCCCAGGGGGCGAGCTCCTCCTGGTAGCGCTCCCAGATCGCCCCGCGCCGCGCCTGGATGCGCTCCCGCTCGACCAGCTGGGCGTAGAGGAAGGCCGCGAGGAGGTCCGAGGGGACGTAGGAGGAGCCGAGGTCGACCCAGCTGTAGCGGTCGATCTCGCCGCGGAAGAATCGCGCCCGGTTAGTCCCCTTCTCGCGCACGATCTCGGCCCGCTCCAGGTAGCGCGGGTCGTTGACCACCAGGGCGCCGCCTTCGCCGGAGGTGAAGTTCTTGGTCTCGTGGAAAGAGAGGGTCGAGAGGGCGCCCAGGGTCCCCAGCATCCGGCCGTTCCACCTGCCGAGAAAGCCGTGGGCGTTGTCCTCGACCACCGCGGCGCCGGCCTTCTCGGCGGTCTCTAGGATGGTCTCCATCTCGCAGGCGACGCCGGCGTAGTGGACCGGCATGATCGCCCGGGTGCGTGGGGTGACCAGGTCCGGGAGCTGGCGCTCGTCCAAATTCAGGGTGTCGGGACGGATGTCGACGAAGACCGGCCGGGCGCCGCGCAGGACGTAGGCGTTGACGCTCGACACGAAGGTGAACGAGGGCAGGATGATCTCGTCGCCCGGCTGGATGTCCAGGAGCAGCGCGGTCATCTCCAGCGCATGGGTGCAGGAGGTGGTGAGGAGCACCTTGGGCGCCCCGAGCGCCGCTTCGAGCAGCGTCTGGCAGCGGCGGGTGAACTCCCCGTCGCCCGAGATCTTCCCCTTCTCCACCGCCTCCTGCATGGCACGGAACTCGGTGCCCACCAGGGCGGGGCGGTTGAACGGAATGCTGTACTGGGCCATGCTCGCTCCGGTGCGGAGGCGATACGAAATTGCTGGTTATCTCTACGTCGGGTTCGGTTCGCGGATAGTACCAGAAACACGGCTTGGCAGAGCGGACCCTTTTTGACAGGATGGGCGTGGGCTCCCCTACCTCTCCCCTCACCGTGCGATGAAAGACGACCAGGACCAGCCCGCGAGGTTCGACCGGCGCCAGCTCCTGAAGGGGGTGGCGGCGGCCGGCCTGGTCTCCGCCTTGGGCGGCCTCCAGAGTGCCGCCGGTCGGGGCAAGGGCCGCGCCAGGAGCCGGGGGGGCACTGGCAACGACCTCATCCGGGCGGAGAACGCCAAGCCGGGCACCACCGACTGGCTGCTGACCCGCACGCTGGTCGATCCGGCGACCCAGTACCGCTGCCCGGCGATCGAGGGTTACGGCTCGCGGACCAGCCTGCGGGCGGGCGACCGGCTCGCCTTCTTCGTCAGCACCAACCCGGCCTCGCCCTTCACCCTCGACCTCTACCGGATGGGCTTCTACGGCGGCAAGGGGGGGCGGCTCGTCGCGCGCCTGGGGCCGTTCCAGGGCCGGGTCCAGCCCGATCCGCCGATCGGTCCGGAGCGCCTGCGCGACTGCCGCTGGGAGAAGGCGACCGAGATCGTCCTCCCCAAGGACTGGCCGAGCGGGGTCTACCTGGGGAAGCTCACCGCTCAGCGCGGGGGCGTCCAGAGCTACGTCATCTTCATCGTCCGCGACGACCGCCCGTGCGACCTCCTCTTCCAGTCGAGCGACACCACCTGGGCGGCCTACAACCGCTGGCCGAGCCAGTTCTCGCTCTACGACGACGGCAGGAAGATCTGGTACTGGGGGCCGGGGGTGCGGGTGAGCTGGAACCGCCCCTACGGCAAGTACTGCCAGATGGTCGACCAGCCGCTCTCCCAGGGCTCGGGCGAGTTCCTGCTCTGGGAGTTTCCCCTCGCCTACTGGCTGGAGCAGAACGGCTACGACGTCTCCTACATCGGGAACGTCGACACCCACACCGACCCCCAGGGCCTCCTGCGGGCGGGGACCTGGCTGTCGGTGGGGCACGACGAGTACTGGACGCGGGAGATGCACGACCACGTCCGCGCCGCCCGGGACGCCGGGGTGAACCTCGCCTTCTTCTCCGCCAACACCTGCTACGGGCTGATCGATCTCGGCCCCGACACCCAGGGGGTGCCGAACCGCACCTTCTCGCGGATCGGCCAGTTCGGACCGATCGAGGCGCTGAACGTCCTCGACTTCCCGGAGATCAAGGGCCTGCGCCAGCACGGCCCCGACGAGTCGCTCCTGGTCGGCGCCCGCACCAACTACCCGTTGACCGGCGGCGCCCCCTGGATCTGCGCCGATGCCAAGCATTGGGTCTTCGAGGGGACCGGGATGAAGGAGGGCGACGGCATCCCCGGCCTGGTGGGCTGGGAGTGGCACGGCCATCCGGCGACGACGATCCCCGGCCTCGCGATCGTCGCCCAGGGCGACGTCCGGCCGCGTGGCCGCAACCGCATCCGCGGGCACTACACGGCGACGATCTACCCCGGCCCGCAGGGCAACTTCGTCTGGAACGGCGCCACCATCTGGTGGACGACCGGGCTCTCCTCCCCGCCCGGCTACCTCCTCCCCCGCTTCGGCCGCACCCAGCCGCGCGGCCTGGACCCGCGGGTGCAGAAGATCACGGCGAACCTGCTGGCGCCGGGGCGGCGGGGCTGAGCGCTTCTGACAGGAGGGGGGCGTTTCGAACTCGCAGCAGCCCTCGCTGATAGACTGCTCCCGAATCCTCTGAAGGAGATCCCCCGACGTGGTGTCCCCCCCATTGGCCCTAACTTACCGGCGCGGTGCCTTCGTAGAGACGACCAGCCGCTACCACAAAATCCCCCGGAACCACCGCCGCCAGGGCGTCTCCGCAGGCCGGGAAC
>Ga0137403_10000081_pt1 | contig 104770 bp, 91 predicted proteins | sample CZOMad2_1_16fung_FD_122057 | JGI IMG/M metagenome (GOLD analysis project Ga0137403, IMG submission 122057) | Vadose zone soil fungal communities from Angelo Coast Range Reserve, California, USA - CZOMad2_1_16fungal (Hybrid Assembly) | ecosystem: Environmental > Terrestrial > Soil > Vadose zone... | reverse complement strand
GCCGTTCGAGCGCCCGCGGGCCGCTTCGTCGAGGAGGAGCGCAGCCGCCAGCCCTCGGTGTTCTCACTCTTGCGGGCGCTCGGCGCGCTCTTCCACCACGCGGACGAGCCGCACCTGGGCCTCTACGGCGCCTTCGGCTACGATCTCGCGTTCCAGTTCGAGCCGATCCGCCTCCGCCTCGAGCGACCGCCCGACCAGCGCGACCTTCTCCTCTATCTCCCGGACGAGCTCGTCATCGTCGACCACCGTCGCGAGCTCGCGACGGTGCGGCGCTACGAGTTCGAGGTCGGCGGCCGCTCGACCGCGGGCCTGCCGCGAACGGGGAGCGCGGCGCCGTACGTCGGGACCACGCGCGTGCCCGGCCGGGGCGATCACGCACCCGGGGAGTACGCGGCCATGGTCCGCGTGGCGCGCGAGTCGTTCGCGCGCGGCGATCTCTTCGAGGTCGTCCCGGGCCAGACCTTCCGCGAGGCGTGCCCGCTGCCGCCCTCGGAGCTCTTTCGGCGGCTGCGCGAGCGCAACCCGTCGCCGTACGGCTTTCTCATCAGCCTCGGCGAGGCGGAGTACCTCGTGGGCGCCTCGCCCGAGATGTACGTGCGGGTCGACGGCGACCGCGTGGAGACGTGCCCGATCTCGGGGACGATCGCGCGGGGCAGCGATCCGATCGGCGACGCCTCCCAGATCGTCGCGCTCCTCACGTCGGGCAAGGACGAGTCCGAGCTGACCATGTGCACAGACGTGGATCGCAACGACAAGTCACGGATCTGCGTCCCGGGGAGCGTTCGCGTCATCGGCCGCCGGCAGATCGAGATGTACGCGCGTCTCATCCACACGGTGGACCACGTGGAGGGGCGCCTCCGGCCCGAGTTCGACGCGCTGGACGCGTTCCTCGCCCACGCGTGGGCGGTCACCGTCACCGGGGCACCGAAGGCGTGGGCGATGCAATTCATCGAGGACCACGAGCGCTCGTCGCGGGCCTGGTACGGCGGCGCGGTCGGCGTGATGGGCTTCGACGGCAACCTCAACACCGGGCTCACCCTCCGCACCATCCGCGTCAAGCACGGGATCGCGGAGGTCCGCGCAGGCGCCACGCTGCTCTACGACTCCGACCCCGCCGCCGAGGAGGCGGAGACCGAGCTGAAGGCGTCGGTCTTCCTCGACACGATCCGCCGCGGGCGCACGGCGGAGGCGCGGCCCCCGGTGGTGGCGCGGCCGAGCTCGGGCCGGCGGGTGCTCCTCGTCGATCACCAGGACTCGTTCGTGCACACGCTCGCCAACTACCTGAGGCAGACCGGCGCCGAGGTGGTGACGCTGCGCAGCGGCTTTCCCCACGACGCCTTCGACGACGTCAAGCCGCACCTGGTGGTGCTCTCCCCCGGCCCCGGAACCCCGCGCGACTTCGACGTGGCGGGCACCATCGACGCGCTGGTCCGCCGGCGCATCCCGGCCTTCGGCGTGTGCCTCGGGCTCCAGGGCATGGTCGAGTACTTCGGCGGCGCGCTTGGAGTCCTCGATCCGCCCGTTCACGGCAAGGCCTCGCGGATCCACGTGCTGGGCGGGCGCCTCTTCGCCGGGTTCCCGCGGGAGTTCGTCGCCGGCCGCTACCACTCGCTCTACGCGCTGCGGCAAAAGCTTCCCGGCGTCCTGGAGGTGACCGCCCAGACCGACGACGGGGTCGTCATGGCGGTCGAGCACCGGACGGCCCCTCTGGCGGCCGTCCAGTTCCACCCGGAGTCCATCATGACGCTGGCCGACGACGTCGGGCTGCGGCTCCTGGCGAACGTCATGGCCAATCTGGCCGCTTCTGAGCTACCATCCCCTCCGTGACGTGGGGCGGGGGCCCCACGGTGCGAGGCAGCTGGAGGCAGTAGCCAGAGGCAGCGAGGAGAGGAGCAACGGCATGGCTTACGATCTGCTCATCAAGAACGGACGCGTCATCGACGGCTCGGGTCGGCCCGCGTATCACGGCGACGTCGCCGTGGCCGGGGGCAAGATCGTCGAGGTGGGGCGTCTCAGCGGCTCGGCGCGCCAGACCATCGAGGCCGACGGTCGGGCCATCGCGCCGGGCTTCGTCGACAATCACTGCCACTACGACGCGCAGGTCGTGTGGGACCCGCTGTGCACCTACTCCTGCCATCACGGCTCCACGACGGTCATCATCGGCAACTGCTCGCTGGCGCTCGCGCCGGTCAAGGCCGAGGCGCGCGAGAAGCTGGCCGGCATGCTGTCGTACGTCGAGGCGATCCCGATGGACGTCCTCCAGGCCGGCGTGCCGTGGAACTGGGAGAGCTTCCCCCAGTACATGAACGCGATCGGGCAGCGGCTCGGGGTGAACGTGGGCACGCTCGTCGGCCATTCCGCCGTCCGGCTCTACGCCATGGGCGAGGAGTGCTCCGACCGCGCCGCGACGGACACCGAGCTCGAGGTCATGCGTCGCCTGGTGCGCGAGTCGATCGACGCCGGCGCGCTCGGCCTGTCGATCACCCGGAACATGAACCACTTTGACATCGCCGGTAAGCGCATCCCGGCCGCCTGCGCGCCGGAGTCCGAGCTGTTCGCGCTGGCCGACGTGCTCCGCGAGGCCGGCACCGGCGTGATCCAGTGCGGCGGCGGCACCAACCCGGAGCTGAAGGATCGGCTGCTGTCCCGGATCTCGGAGGCGTGCGGCCGGCCCATCATGTACAACACCCTGCTCGAGCAGGCGCGGCAGCCCGGGCGGTGGCGCGAGCACCTGAGGCACGTCGAGGAGACCGCGAAGCAGGGAATCCGGGCGATCCCGCTCTGCAATCCCGGCAGCATTCTCAATCGCTTCACGATGAAGAACTGCCAGGTGTTCCGCAGCATGCCCACGTGGCTGCCGATCCTCCAGGGACCCGATGCGGAAAAAATGCGCGCGTATCGCAACCCGGAGATCCGCGCGAAGCTGCGCGCCGAGGTCGACGCGCCGCTGGGTCCGGACTCGACGTTCTCGCAGCGCTGGGACCTCATGGTCGTCGAGGAGCCCAAGCTGGCGAAGAACCGCGGGCTCGCCGGCAAGCACATCGCCGAGATCGCCAAGGCGCAGGGCAAGCACCCGGTCGACGCGTTCCTCGATCTGGCCGTCGAAGAGGAGCTCGAGACGGGCTTCTGCCTGGGCGAGATCAACATGGACACCGAGGCGGTGGCGCAGATCCTGGGAAGCCCCTACGCCGTGGTCGGCCTCACCGATGGCGGTGCGCACGTGCAGTTCCACTCGAACGTCAGCAATCCCACGCGCCTGCTTGGCTACTGGGTGCGCGAGAAGAAAATCATGTCCCTGGAGCGCGCCGTGCAGCGTCTCACGTTCGACTCGGCGTCGGCGTTCGGCATTTACGACCGCGGCCTCGTGCAGCCCGGGATGGTCGCGGATCTGGTCGTCTTCGACCCGGACACGGTCGCCCCGCGGAAGGAAGACGTCGTGCACGATTTCCCGGCGAACGGCTGGCGGATGCGCGAGCTGGCCGACGGGATCCACTACACGGTCGTGAACGGCGAGGTGCTGCTCGAGAAGGGCGAGCACACGGGGGCCCATCCGGGTCGCGTGCTGCGGAACGCCGGCTATCACGCCTCGCGAAACGGCGGCGCGTAACGGCAACTTCGGCGCGGGGCTCACTGAGCCTCGCGCCATTCGGCTGGACGCTGAGGGGCGGTGACGAGCCGCCCCTCAGCGCGTTTCAGCGCCCGGCCGCGGCCGGGTGCCGGCCTACTCTCGCAGCTCCCAGACGGTACCCCCCGGCGTGTCGCGCAGCTCGATTCGCGCCGCGATCAGGCGGTCGCGCACCCGGTCGGCGAGCTCGAAGGCGCGCGCGGCGCGCAGCTCGCCTCGAAGGGTGATGAGGTTCTCGACCAGCGGAGCCAGGAGCTCGCGCGGGTCGCGAAGACCGCCCGCGGCGGCCTCGCCCAGCCGCTGAACCAGCGAGTACAGGATGGCCCGAGCTCGATCGGGCTCGTCGGTCTGCAGCGTGTCCGCCGACCATTCGGCGATCGCGCGGTCGAGGGTCAGAATTGCCTCGGCGGCCTGGGACGCCTTGCGACCGGCAATGGCCGACTCGAACGCCTGCTCGAGCCGCGCCACCTCGGCGAGCAGCGGCGACCGCTGCCCCGGGGCTTTCTCGGCCTCCGGCGCGCCCGCGCCCGCCGCGGCGCGCGCGGGCTCGGAAGCGCGGGCGCGGGTGGCGTCGCCGCGAGCGGCCGCCAGCAGCGCGTCGAGTTCGAGCCGCTGGCCGGCGGCAAAGACCTGTGAGGCGCCGCGCCGGCGGACGGTGAGGCCGCCGCGCCCGGACACCACGACGGTTCGCGCCTCCAGATCGACGACCAGCACGGTGTGCTCGTCGATGCCGAGCACCCAGGCGTCGTCGGGAAGCATCGCCTCCATTGCCGACAGCCGGCGCTCGCCCAGGTAGCAGAAGTGCGTGTCGTGGGTGCCGCCCTCGGCGTTGTCGTAGTGCGGAATGACCACGCACGAGCCCTCGAAGCCGGCCGCCTTCATGAGATCCAGGCCGTCGAGCCAGTGCGCGGGCTGGCCGACCTTGTAGATCTCGTACACCGGCACGCTGAAGCGCCCGAGCGTCAGGGCCGCCGCGCTCGAGAACACGACGGCGCCGCCCTCGGCGAGCTTCGCGGACAGGGCCTCCGGCACCGGCGATCCCTTCCACACCGACAGCGCGTACGACGGGCTCCCCGGCCCCGCGAAGACGAAGCCGGCCGTGCGAAGCCGCGAGAGCGCGGCGGCCTCGGCGATCGGCGTGCGCTGCGTCTGATCGGGGGCGAGCGGACCCAGAAAACCGGCCGGCTCGATCGTGAGCTGGACGCGATGACTGAAGTACTCGATGGCTCGCTGGGTGATCTCCGACGCGTTCTCCTGGAATCCGTAAGGGGTGTCGAGCAGGACCGCCCGGGGCGTCGGGTCGCCGAGTCGCGCGACGATCTCGCGATGGGGCGTGACCATGGTGGGCGCGGTCTCGCCCGATCCCATGATCGCCAGGATGCGCGGCAAGCGGGAGCTCACGCGAAGAATCCCTCCCGCACCGCGCCGGCCAGGAGGTCGCCGACGCGCGACGGGAACTCGAGATGCAGATCGTGGTGACCCGGCGAGAACCAGACCGAGCGCAGCGGGCCTCCCGCCGCGAGCGCCGCCGCCTCGGCGCGCCGCTTGGCCCCGGTTCGCGCCTGGTCGCCGGCATCGGCCAGCATCAGGAGCGCCGGCGTCTTCAAGGTCGCCCAGCGCGTCGAGGGACGATGCTCCCAGAGCGATCGGAGGATCGAGAGGTGATGGCTCCGGGACAGCCGCGCCTCGATCGTCCCGTCGGCGCGCGTGCGGAAGCAGTGCAGGTAGGCGTGAATGGCGTCGTCGGTGAAGTGCGGCACGCCCTTGCGGATCCGACCCTCGAGCTCGGCCAGCGTGAGGTGGTCGAGCGCCGGCGGCGTGAGCTTCGCGAGGCAGTCTTCCCACACCGGGTACGACTGGGCCAGGTCGACCACGCCGCCGTCGACGCACGCGATGCCGCGAACCGCTTCGGGCCGTCGCCACGCCGCTTCCAGCACCACCGTGCCGCCCCAGGACTGGCCGACGAGGACCGGCCGCTCGAGCCCGAACGCCCCGATCAGCGCGCGAAGGTCGGCGATCGCCGTGTCGAGGTCGTAGCCCCCCTCCGGAGCGTCGGACCGGCCGTGGCCCCGCTGATCGATCGCGACGACCGTGTGACCCAGCGCGTGGAGATGCGCGGCGACGCCGTCCCAGAGCCGCAGGTTCGACGCCAATCCGTGCACCAGCACGAACGGCGCGGCGGCGCGCTCGCCCGTTCGCTGTTCGGCGTGGAGGAAGACGCCCGGTGACACCTCGACGCGGCGCTCGACCGGCGCCGTCACGGAGACGCCCGCATGTTCTGTCATGGGCGCAATCGTAGCACCGTTAGAATCGGTCGGGGCGGAGCGACCCGAGGAGGCATTCATGGCACATGCGACGATCGAAGGACTGGCCGGGGTGCTGGTGTGGACGGAGGCCGACCGGTTTCCCGCGATGGCGCGCTTCTATCGCGACACGCTCGGGCTCACTCCGCGCTCCGACAAGTCCGACTTCGTCAACTTCGACTGGAGCGGCGTGCGTCTGAGCGTGGGCGTTCACGCCGGGGTCCGCGGTGCGAGCCGGGAGCCTCTACGCGTCATGCTCAACCTGACGGTCGCCGACATCCAGGCCGCGCACACGCGGCTGACGCACACGGGCGTGGTGTTCTCTCGCCCGCCGGAGCGCGAGGACTGGGGAGGCTGGGTCGCCACGTTCTCGGATCCCGACGGCAACATCCTGCAGCTGATGCAGCTGCCTCGGGTATGAGGCCGTCACGAATTCCGGACCAGGGAGACTCGATGAAGACCACGAAGCGGATGAGCCTGAGCATCATTCTGCGCGGGCTCGCCGTCGCCATGATGGCGACGCTTGCGCTCGTACTACCGGCTGAGCCTCAGTCCGCTGCCTTCGATCCGCAGACGCTGGTTGGAGACTGGGCCGGGGAATTTTCTGGCATGAAGGCCGGCAAGGGGAGATATTACCTGACGATAGAGAAGGTCGACGGCGACCGGGTTCACCTGCGCATCGAGCGGCCGGATCTCAAGGAACCCGCGGCCCCGAAGAACGCCCGCTCCGTCGGGACTCTCAATGGAAACGTTCTCAGCTACGCGGCGCCGTTCGTGCCCCCGACGCAGCTCACGATCGATGGAGACCGGATGTCCGGCAGCATGCAAGGCCGCGACGGCCTCAAGATCGAGCTGAGAAAGACGAAGTAGTCCCTTTGTAGTACTCACCGTTCCTGGTCGTCGCCTGCCGGCTGGAGCGGCTCGATCCGGCGCGCGCCGACCCAGCGTTCGGCGTACCACGCTTCGTCGAGGCCCGCGACGGCCACGCGTTTGCCCGTCTGACGGGCGTGGATGAAGCGGCCGTCGCCGATGTAGATCCCGTTGTGGCGCAGGCGATCGAAGAAGACGATGTCCCCCGGCTGGAGATCCTCGCGCGCCACCGGCGCGCCGAGCTCATACTGCTTCGCGGCGTTGTGAGGAAGATCGACTCCGACCTGCGCGTACACGTACCGGACCAGCCCCGAGCAGTCGAAGCCGGACGGACTCGAGCCGCCCCATCGATAGGGAGCGCCGACATGCTTTCGAGCGATCTCGACGATGCCGGAGCTGGTTCGCGGCGATGTCGCTACCTCCGGCGTGCCGAGATCGGCGGGGCGCTCCGGCACGCTCGCGCAGCCGGCGAGGACGAGCGAGACACCGAGTCGCACGAGACACGGCCTGACACCCGACACCGCGCAACCTCGTTGGGCTCGGTAATCGAGCCCTCGTCGGCGCCGGCCCAGCGGCCGGGGATGCTACGGGCTAGAGCGTAACGGCGCTATCGGCGCCGAGCGGAAGCGCGATCGTTCGGCTCAGGCCCGGCACCAGCTCATCGTAAACCTCGACGAGGGCCCGTGCCACCGACGGCCACGCGTAGCCCTGCGCCCAGCGGGTGGCGTGCCGGCCGAGCGAGCGCCGGCGCGGCGCGTCGGCGAGGAGCGACGCGATCGCCGCGGCAAGGGCGGCATCGTCCCGCGGCGGCACCAGGACGCCGGTGATGCCGCTCTGGATGGTCGTGGCGAGACCGCCGACTCTCGACGCCACCACCGTGGCGCCGCACGCCATGGCCTCGAGCGCCGCCATCCCGAACGTCTCGTGATGCGATGGGACCAGACACAGATCGGCCGCGCGATAGTAGTCCGGCAGGGCCGACTGGAGCTTGGGGCCCTGGAAGTCGACCCACGCGCCCACGCCGAGTGTGTCGGCCAGCGCGCGCAGGCGCGTCCGCTCGTCGTCGCGTCCCTCGTCGCGGTCGCCGCCCACGATGACCAGGCGCACGTCGGCACGCGCGAGCCCGTCGGCCTTCAGGCGTGCCAGGGCCTGCAGGAGCACCTCCAGCCCCTTGACGGGCGCGGGGCGGCCGACGAAGAGCAGGACCCACTCGGCGTCGAGACCCAGGCGCGCGCGCGCCGCCGCCGAGCTGCCGGGGCTGAAGAGATCGACGTCGACCCCGCAGGGAATGGTGCGGACCCGGTCGTCGGCCGCGCCGCAGTACCACGCGAGCTCGGCGCGCTCCAGCGACGTTGCCGCCACGATGCGATCGGCGCGCCCGGCAACCGTGGCTTCGGCATCCAGCCGAGCCTGGGGAACCCATTCGCCCGGGTCGTCGGCCAGGGCGTTCTTGACGACGCCGAGCGTGTGAAACATCTGGACGACCGGAGTCCTGCCCCAGCGTCGGGCGAGCTCGACGGCCACCAGCCCCGACAGCCAGTAGTGACCGTGAAGAAGCGCGTAGCCGCCGGGGGTCCGGCGCTGGAACGCCTCCACGCCGTCGATGAACGCGGCGAGCTCGGCCACGATCTCGACCGTCGGCATCGGTCGTTGCGGGCCGGCCTCGATGTGCACCACGCGGGCGCCGGGGCCCAGCGGGACGACCTCGGGAACGCCGGGGGTCTGGCTGCGCGTGAAGACGTCAACGGCGAGACCCAGCCGACCGAGATGCCGCGCCACTTCCCGGACGTAGACGTTCATGCCGCCCGTCTCCTTGCCGCCGAGGGCCGCGAGGGGACAGGTGTGCACGGAGATCAGGCCGATCCGCGGCGGGCGCATGCTCAGAGGCTCGCCACCGTCGTCGCGGCGGCTTCGCGCAGGCGCTCGAGCACCGAGAGCAGCGCGATCGAATCGGCGCAGGACCGGCGCGGCGCGGCCTCGCCGCGCACGACGGCGTGGAAGTGATCGAGCATCAGGCGGTAGGGATCCGCTCCGCGGGCGACGATTTCTTCGAGCCGCCCGCTCCGGTGACGGAGCGTGATCGTCACATCGTCAGGTCCGGGTGTGTACGCGCGATCGACGAGCACCGCCGCCTCGGTCCCGACGATCTCCAGAAACTGCCGCTCGGGGGCGTCGAAGGAGCACTCGATCGCGGCCGTGAACCCATCGCCCCAGTCGAGCCAGCCCGAGAACGAGGCGTCGACGCCCGATTTCGTCATTGACGCCGCTGCCTCGACGCGCACGGGCAGCCGGCCCGCCGCGGCGAGGAGCGGCGCAATACAGTAGATACCGACGTCGAGCAGCGCGCCGCCGCCCATGTCCGGTCGCCAGCGATAGTCGTCGCGGCGATCGAGCGTGCCGGTGAACGCGGCCCGGGCGAAGCGCAGGGCGCCGAGGCGGCCCGAGGCGACGAGCGCCGCGATCGCTTCGGCTCGCGGGTGAAACGGTGTCATGTACGCCTCGAGCAGCGTCACGCCGGCCGCGGCACACGCCGAGGCCATCGCCTCCGCGTCGGCCACGCTCGGCGCCAGGGGCTTCTCGCAGAGCACGTGCTTGCCGGCCCCGGCGGCCCGCTCGACCCACTCACGGTGCAGGCTGTTCGGCAGGGGGACGTAGACCGCTTCGACCTCGGGGTCGTCGAGCAAGGCGGCGTAGGAAGAATGAAAGCGCGCCGCCCCGAAGCGGCCGCCGTCGGTCGCGCGCTCGCTCGCCGCGGCGACGAGCCGCGCGCGGGCGCTGGCGCGCATCGCCGGCAGCACGGCTTTCTGCGCGACCTGTGACGTGACGCCGAGCACGCCCCAGCCCATCGCCGGAGAGGCCACCGGCGCGTCAGCTCCCGTCGGCGTCGAGCGCCACCGCCGCGCCGCCCCGGGTGCTCGATCGCTGGGCGGCCTCGAGGACGGCGATGACCCGGCGCACCGACGCCGGCGTGACGGCGAGCGGCTCGCCGAGGTGCAGATGGTCGGCGAGATTTCGATGGAACGCGTACGGCTGCTCGAGCGCCGGCGGCAGCCGCGTCTCGCTGATTCCGTAGCCGCTCTCGTACCGCGCGAGCACCAGCTCGGCGGGCGCTTCGGCGTGATGCGCCTGCGTGGCCACGTAGCCGCGGCCCGGCTCGATGGCCTCGAGCGTGATGGTGCGGTACGTGCCCACGAGCGTTCCGGCCGTGCCCTGCACGTAGAACTTCGGCCGGCGCACGGCGGCGATGTCGGATTGCAGAAACTCGGCCTCGCGGCCGTCGGACCACGTCATGCGAACGCGAATCTGGTCGTGGTTGGTGACGTCGTGCCAGACGCGCTTGTGCCCGTGCGCCTGCACGAGCCGCGGCACGCCGCCGAGGAGCTGGAGCACCCAGTCGACGTGGTGGGAGCCCCAGTCATATCCGGCGCCGCCGGAGACCGCGGTGTCGGAGTGCCACGTCCGGCACGGATGCGCGTAGCCGCCCACGAACGTCTCGACGTTGAAGATCTCGCCGAGGAGCCCGGCGTTGACGGCGCGCCGGAGCGCCACGAAGTCGGGGTCCCATCTCCGGTTCTGGTGGACGGTCAGCATGCGCCGGCTCGCCGTCGCCGTCCCGATGATCTGATCGGCCTCGGCCACGGTCAGACAGAGCGGCTTCTCGCAGGCCACGTGCTTGCCCGCGCGCAGGAGCGCCAGCGTGAGCGTGACGTGGTGAGCGGGCGGCGTCGCCACCAGCGCCACCTCGACGTCATCGTCGTTGACCAGATCGCTCACCGACGCGTAGGCCCGCACGCCGGGGAAGTCGGTCTCCGCCGCCTTGCGCCGCTCGACGTTCGGGTCGACGACGGCGACGAGCTCGAGCCCGTCGGTTCGCGTCACCCCGAGGCCGTGGTGGTAGCCCATGCCTCCGAGCGGGCCGTAGCCCACGATGCCGACGCCGATGTTGCGCCCGCAGCAGTGCAGGTCGGGGCGCAGCGCGCGCGCGAGCAGCTGGACGATCTCCGGCGTGCGAAGGGCGGTGTCCGAGTTCCCCAGGCCGCACGCGACCACACGGCCGGCCCCGCGCGACGTCTCCACGACGGCGGCGAGGTCGTGCAGCGCGACGCTCACGTCGACGATCACCTGGCCGTCCGCGAGCGGGATGAGGGGCACGAAGCCGTCGACCACGGCGAACTCGCGCGGGACGCGGGCGGAGATGTGGGAGTGCGCGTCGGTGACCCGCGCGTAGTACTCGCCCGGAGGCGGCTCCGGGCCGGCGATCACCCCCAGCAGATCGGCCCAGAACCCGTCGCGCTCGGCCGGCGCGGCGCCGATCGCCACCAGCGCCGCCCCGCGCTCCACGGCCGAACGGATCGCCCCGAGGAACGCGAGCGGCCGGGCCGGCTGTGGACCATCGACGATGATCGCGTCGTGCTCGCTGACGGCCGGCGCGAGCTCACCCGCGCCCAGGACCTGGAGCTCGCCCAGACCTTCCGTCAGGGCGCGGAGGGTCGCGCGGCGACTCTCCGTGAGACGCGGCGAGAGGACGAGAATGCGCATGGCACCGGCCTAGAAGTGCATCACCTCGGCCGCGTGCTCGTACACGTCCTGGATGCGGCCGTGCGAGATCGCCGCGGCCTGCACGGCCGAGACCAGATGACGCCAGCGCAGCGACGGACGGGTCGCGTAGAACTCCTCGTACGTCGCCTGGTGATGCTTGAAAGCGTGCATCTCCGTGAAGTTGTCGCGGCACGCGATCTTGCCGAGCATGGTGATCAGGGGCCCGGGATCGTAGCCGCAATTGCCGTACTGCTGCGCCAGCGCGGCGGCCTGCTTCACTTCGTCGGTCGAGCGCCAGCTGGCGAGGCCGGCGGTCGGAAGCCGCTCGCCGACCGGCAGGCGGTCGATGAGGGCTCCGATCTCGTCCAGGAGCTCGTCCTGCGTCCGCGACGGCAGATAGGCCACGCGATCCGGCTCGGGCTGGATGTCCGGGGCCAGCATGCGCTGGGCCATCCGCACTTCCGGTCCGGTGTTCCACATGAGCAGCGCCTGCAGCTTGATGCGCCGGGACAGCTCGGGCTGCCCGAGGAGGTAGCGCCGGGTGTTGGCGCCCGTGTTGATGTGCACGTCCATCGGGTTGCCCGTCAGCGAGCGCAGGAAAACCGTCGAGCCGCCGACCGAGAGGCCTTCGCCCGTGCCTTCGAGCGACAGCCCGTCGCCGAGCGCCTGGGCGAGCATGTCGGGAATCTCCGCGAAGTCGTGGCAGCGCCCGATCTGGTCGGCGAGCCGCGTGATGGCTTCGGTCTCGTCGTCGCCGGTCTTGACGCGCAGATCGCGCTCGAGCAGCTCGTGCTTCTTGATGAGGTTGTCGACGTCGATCATCATCGCCGGGTTCGTCGGACGCGTGATGTAGCGCACCGGCGCGCGGCCGATGTACTTCGCGTAGTCCCAGCCGAAGTACTCGAGAGCCCGCCAGGTGAACACCGGGAAGAGGAAGTAGTGGTCGTCCAGCTGGTTCTTGGGGACGCCGACCTCGAGCAGGAGCTCGAGGACCTGCATCGGCGACAGGCGCTCGAGCAGGTAGAGGTAGTAATGATCGCAGGCGTTGTAGACGCCGCGGCTCACCGCGGTGCGAAACGCCTTCACGGTCGCCTCCACGTCGTCGTTCTCCGACACCGGCTTCGCGTCGGCCAGGGCGTAGGGGCCCATGGCCGGGGAGTGGATGTGCTTGTTGGCGACGGCGACGTTCTGGATGACGGGCAGCAGGGCGTACTCGCCGGTCAGTCGCGCCGAGATGTGGCGCACGGCGTGCAGCCCGGCCAGCGGGTGGAGCGGTCCCCCGTGGTGTCCGGGCGGCAGGTCGGAGGAGCGCACGACCGCCAGCGCCGAGGCCAGCAGCATGTCCTTCACGGGCGTGCCCGCGACGAGCTTGTCGTGCGTCTGCGCCACGATGCGGTCCGGGGTCGTCTCTTCCACGAACTGCACGAGTGGCTCGATGTGATCAGGGAAGCGAACACGGTGGCCCATGGACCCGATCCTCCGTTACCTGGCCGTTGCGCCGAGGGGCGCGGACACTGCCGAAAGGGCTTCTCGCAGAAACCCGGGATCGAAGATACGGTCTGCCATCACCTGGCAGCGCTTCATCAGCCGGTGCTCGTCCGGCCGGTAGTCGGCGATCGCGTTGTGCAGCGTCCCGATGTGGTCCCACACCAGCACGTCGCCCTCGGTCCACTGGTGCGTGTACTGGTACTTCGGCTGGAGCTGGTGCGCGAACAGCATCTCGAGCACGCGATCGCTCTCGGCCTCTTCGAGCTCGTTGATGCGGATGGCGTAGCCGGGATTGCAGTAGAGCACCGGACGCCCCGTGATCGGGTGCGTCAGGAAGAGCGGATGGACGGAGGGCGGCCGCCGGCGGCGCTGCTCCTCGGTCAGGGGGCCGCGCAGGCTGCCCGGCCGGCGGCGCATGTTCTCCCAGAACTTGTTGAAGTCGTGGGTCGCCGTCGCGTGCGCGAGCCGCGACTTCACCTCGGGCGCGAGGTCCTCGTGGGCCGCCTGCGTGTTGACGAAGGCGGTCGCGCCCAGCACGCGGCCGTCGCGGCGCGGCACCTTGACGGCGTAGAGCACGTTCAGGAAGCCGATCGTCTCGTTGTAGGACATGTCCGTGTGCCAGTCCTGCCCCGCGTCGGTGATTCCGATCGGCTCGCCGTTCTCGATGATGTTCGAGAGATACCCGACCTCGGGCATCCCGGGCTCGTGGTGGCGGCCGGTCAGCGTGGCCTGGATCCGACCGAAGCGTCGGGAGAAGTCACGGAGCTCACCGGCCTCGAGCCGCTGACCCGGAAACCGCAGCACGCCGTGCCGACCGAGCGCCTGGAGGATGGTCGCGAAGTCCGCGTCGCTCAAGGGTTTGGCGAGATTCACGCCCCGCACCGTCGCCCCGAGAATCTGACCCGTCGGCTCGACCGCCGTCATGCCCCCTCCTTGATGCCCGTCGGGATTATACTGCGCCGGGCTCGCTCGTGATGAAGGCTCTACCAGGAGGACTCCATGGAGATCAAGGCGGCCGTCTTTCGGAAAGTCCACGAGGCTCTGACCATCGAGCCGGTCGAGGTCGACAAGCCGTGGGGCCGTGAGGTTCTCGTCCGCACCGCGGCGACCGGCGTGTGCCACAGCGACCTGCACGTCGTCGACGGGGTGGGGCGGTTCCCGCTGGATCGCCCGATCATTCTGGGGCACGAGGGCTCTGGCGTCGTCGAGGCGGTGGGTGCCGACGTGACGACCCTGCGGCCGGGCGACCACGTGGTGGCCTGCCTCTCCGGCTTCTGCGGAAGCTGCGAGCAGTGCCTCGGCGGGCACCCGAACCTCTGCGTCGGCGGCATCGTCACCCGGGCCGAGTCCGCCCCGCCGCGGCTCTCGCAGCGGGGCCAGCCGCTCCGGCAGTTCATCGGGATCTCGAGCTACGCCGAGCACATGCTGCTCCACGAGAACTCGGTGGTGAAGATCGACCCCGAGCTGCCGCTCGACCGGGCGGCCCTCGTGGGGTGCGGCGTTCTCACGGGCGTGGGGGCGGCGCTCAGAACCTCGGGGCTCGAGGCCGGGCAGACGGTCGCGGTGTTCGGCTGCGGCGGCGTCGGCCTGTCGATCGTCCAGGGCGCGCGTATCGGCGGCGCCAGTCAGATCATCGGCGTCGATATGTTCGATTCGAAGCTGGAGATGGCCAGGCGCGTGGGCGCCACTCACGTCGTGAACAGCAAGAACGACGATCCGGTCACGGCCGTTCGCGCCCTCACCCGTGGCGCCGGCGTCGACCACGCCTTCGAGGCGGTCGGGAACACGACGCTGGTCCGCCAGGCCATCGAGAGCCTGGCCATCCGCGGCACCGCGACGATCGTCGGCGTGCTGCCTCCCGATGCCAAGATCGAGTTCCCGTGGATGGCGATTCGCCCGGAGTGCAAGGTCCAGACTTCGCGGATGGGCTCGAACCGCTTCCGCACGGACATCCCCCGCTACCTCGAGTTCTACCGCCAGGGCCGCCTGCTGCTCGACGAGATGGTCACACGGCGGGGCCGGCTGGACGACATCAACGAGGCGTTTCGCGCGATGAAGGCCGGCGAGGTCGCCCGGACCGTTCTCACGTTCAACTGATCCGATGATCGTCGACATGCACGCGCACATCATCCCGGAGAATTTCCCGCCGGTGGGCTCGCGCCCGAGCGCCTGGACGTGGCCGTCCATGGATCACTTCGAGCCCGGCCGCGCGCGCGTCATGATCGCGGGTGAGAGCTACCGAACCGTTCACGACGGCAACTGGAACATCGAGCGCCGGCTCCGCGACATGAAGGCGCACGGCGCCGACGTCGAGGTAATCTCGCCGATGCCAGAGCTGTGTGCCTACTGGTTCACGCCCGAGGACGCGCTCGACTTCTGCCGCTACACCAACGACGTCGTCGTCCGCATGTGCGAGAAAGCCCCGGGCCGCTTCATCGGGCTCGGCATCGTGCCGCTGCAGAGTCCCGATCTCGCGGCCCGGGAGCTCGCCCGCATCAAGAGCCTGGGGCTTCCGGGGATCGAGCTCGGGTCCAACGTGAACGGCCGGTCGCTGGGGATGCCCGAGTTTCAGGGCTTCTTCCAGGAAGCTGAGCGGCTCGGCGTGGCGATCTTCGTGCACGCGCTGCGCCCGACGATGATGGACCGCTTCCCGACGAAGGCGCCCTTCAATCCGATCGGCTATCCCACGGACACGTCCCTGACCATCGCGTCGATGATCGACGGCGGAACGGCGGAGAAGTGTCCGAGCCTGAGGATCGCCTTCAGCCACGGGGGCGGCACCTTCCCGTTTCTCCTCCCGCGCTACAACCACCACTGGAGCGGGACCTGGAACGAGGACGCGCCCGGCCCCGGCCGGGGCGCCGGGGCGCACGGAGCGCTGCCGCGCTCGCCGGCCGAGTACGCCCGCCGCTTCTACTACGACACGCTGCTCTTCGACCGGCGGGCCCTCCGCTATCTCATCGACCTGATCGGGCCCCGGCAGATCATGGTCGGAACGGATTACCCGTACATGGCGCCCGAGGAGCCGGTGGACAGGACGCTGCGTACCCTCGGGCTTCCGCCGGAGGCGCACGCGGACATCGCCTGGAACAACTGCTTCCGCTTCCTCGGGATCAAGCCGCCGACCGTCCCCGCGGCGTCGTAGAAAGACCCGAGGAGAGATTGCGATGCTGAAGGTGACGCGCGACCTGATGCTGCCGACGGCCATCACCGGATCGTATCCCCGCCCGCTCTGGTTCAACGAGAGCCTGCGCGGCCGGTCCTTCAAGTCGGCGCTCGGCGATTCGATCTTTCGCGAGCAATACCTGGACGCGGTCGCGTGCATCGTCAACGCGCAGGAGGCCGCGGGGCTCGACATCGTGACCGACGGCGACAGCCGGTTCGACCTGGCCGTCGGCGGCAAGTCGTGGTTCTTCTATCCGATCGAGCGGCTCGGCGGCGTCGAGGGTCACCGCGACACTTCCCGCGGCTGGATGCAGCGCCACGGTCTGCGTCCCGGTCACATCCTCTGGGAGGTGCAGGAGGCCTACCAGCCCGGCGTGGTCCGGAACCGGCTGACCCGGGGGCCCCTGGAGTACACGGCGCTCTGGAAGGCGGCCCAGCGCCTCACCGACAAGCCGCTGAAGTTCGGCGCGATCTGCGGGCCGGCCCTCGCCAGCATGCTCTGGGACGAGCACTACCGTGACGACAAGAAGCTCATCAACGAGCTCTGCGACATCATGAACGCCGAGTTCCGCGAGCTCTCCGCGGCGGGCTGTCCCCTCATCCAGGTCGAGGAGCCTCCGCACCACGGGCGCACGACGCGGCCCGACTGTACCGACGCCGATCTCGAGTTCCTGACGCAGGCGTTCAACCGCCAGCTCGTGGGCGTCGACGCCGAGATCTGGGTGCACACCTGCTGGGGCAATCCGAACCAGCAGCGCGTGTACTGGGAGGTGCCGAGCTACGAGCGCGCGCTGCCACACCTGCTCCAGCTCGACGGCGACGTGATCACCTTCGAATGCGCCAGCACGAACGGGCGCGACCTCCCGCTCTTCGGCAAGCACCGGACCGACAAGAAGATCGGCATCGGTGTGGTCAGTCACTGCAACACGGTCGTCGAGCCGCCCGAGCAGGTGGCGCGGCTGATCCGCCGGGCCCTGGAGTACATCCCGCCGGAGCGGCTGGTGATCACCACCGACTGTGGCTTCGGTCGTGAGGGGCTGAGCCGGCGGATCGCGTACTACAAGTGCGTCTCGCTGGTCGAGGGCACCAATATCGTGCGTCGCGAGCTCGGGCTACCGGAGGCGCGCGTCCGCGCCGCCGACCCGCGCCTCTGGTTCGCCGGCGGCGAGTCCTAGAACCAGCTCCCTTTGTCCACGACGTTGCGGAGGGGCTCACCGGCGAGGAAGCGCCGGCAGTTGTCGAGCAAGACCTCCAGGCGCCGGTCGTCCAGGAAGGGGCCGTGCCCGGCGGTGTGCGGCGTGATGAGGACGCCGGGCATCGTCCACAGCGGATGGTCGGCCGGGAGCGGCTCCTGCTCGAAGACGTCGAGCCCGGCTCCGGCGATCTCCCCCGCCCGGAGCGCCGCGACCAGGTCGTCGAGCCGCGTCGTCATGCCGCGCCCGATGTTGATGAAGAACGCGGTGCGCTTCATCCGCTGGAAGCGCGCGCGGTTCATGAACCCCTCGGTGGCCGGCGTGTGGGGCACCGTGAGGATCACGAAGTCCGCGAGTGGCAGCAGCGCGTCCAGCGCGTCGGGCCCGTCGAGCTTCAGCACACCCGGCGGCGCCTCGCGGCGGCGCGCGTCCACCCCCATCACGTGCATGCCGAACGAAGCGGCGAGCCGGGCCGCCTCGCTGCCGATCCCGCCGACGCCGACGATGAGCGCGGTCGCGTCCGGCAGGTGGATCACGCCGGAGTCGTTCGGCTCGCGGCGCCACTCGCGCCGGACCTGGCGCGGGAGGTAATGCTGGAATCCGCGCGCAAAGGCCAGGACGAACGCCATGATGTGCGCGCCGATGTGGTCGTTGTAGATCTCGCGGAAGTTCGTGACCACGACCGGGTGCGCGATCAGCGCCGAGGTGTAATACCCCGCGGGGGGCGCCGCCTGCGGCGCCTGGAGCCAGCAGAGCCGCTGCGCGTCGCGCAGCAGCGCGTCGGGCATCGTGCCGAACGCGGCGTCGGCCTCGCCGACCGCGCGGGCGGCGTCGGCGGCGCTCTCCGCGACCACGATGCGCATTTCCGGCAGAGCCGTCTTCAGCCGCGACGCCCAGGCGCGGGTCGTCGCCGTCTGCGGCGGGAGCATCAGGAGCGTCTTCGACATCGGGTCCCTCCAGCGTCGGTCCCTCGGGCTACTTCCCTTCCAGGGCTGCGAGCGGCGTTCGGCACGGCTCGAGGATGGCGACGCTCACTCGACGTACAGCTCACCCGCGACCGTGTGGGTTCCATCGGCGCCGCGCCGCAGGACGACGAACGCGCCCATCCGGATGTTGAGCCCGGTCAGATCGCTGACGACACTGCCGTGCGTGACCAGCACGAGGACCGGGCCATCGTGGTGCGCCGCGATGGCTCGGCGGATCTCGGCCACCTGACGCCGGCGGCGCTCCGCGTCGTCGAGCGCGCCTTGCAGCGGCTCCCACGACTGGGCGCGACCGAAGGCCAGACGCCCGGTGTCCATGCACCGGCAGCGCGGGCTGGACAATATCACACCGACCGCGATGCCGCTCCGGCGAAACGCCTCGCCGACCCGCGCCGCCTGCGCGCGACCGTTCGCGTCGAGATTCCGTTGCGTCGAGCAGTCGTCGAGTCGCGCGCTCGGCGGATCGAAGCCCCCGGGCGCGTAGCTGTGACGCAGCACCACGACGCTGCCCGGTGCGCGCAGCGCGTCCCAGATCGACTCCGTCGCGTGCGCGATCGAGACCGAGACGACGCACAGGACGACCGCCGTCAGCCCGCGAAACAGAGTCATGACCATTCCCCGGTGCTCAGGCAAAGGCGGGCAGGACTTCCCGCGTGAGCAGATTCATGGAGCGCGCCGCCTCGTCGCGCGGAATGCCGGGCGCGGACACCCGGAAGACGAGGTGGCCGAGCGCGAGCTCCTCCTGAAATCGCTCGATCTGCCGGATGCAGGTCTCCGGATCGCCCAGGACGATCCGATCGGCCGCCAATCGCTCGATGGTCAGGTCACCCGCGGGCCGCTTCACGATCGGATGCGGCCAGCGGAAGTACGTGTCCTCGAAGGCCCGGATGAACGCGGCTCCCGCGATCGCCCGGGCGCGCTCGACGCTTTCGGCGACGAAGACATATCGCATGAGCGCGACCTCGCCCGTGCCCGGGTCGCGTCCCACTTCCTTCCGGGCCTCGCGGAAGAGGCGTACGCACGCCGCGACCTCGTCAAGCTTCGCCGAGGGGCCACCCAGCCACGCCTCTCCCAGACGCCCGGCGCGGCGGACGGCCGGATCGACCCAGCCGCCGAACCACACCGGCGGACGGGGACGCTGGACCGGGCGCGGGTACACGGAAGCGTTCGTGACGCGATAGTGCCGGCCCGCATGGGTCACCTGGTCCTCGGTCCAGAGCCGCTGGATCAAGGGCACGGCCTCCTCCATCCGGCTCCCGCGCTCCTTGAGCGACACGTCGAAGGCCGCGAATTCCTCCGGGGCGTACCCGGCCCCCACGCCGAGGATCAGGCGACCCGCGGAGATCATGTCCACCATCGCGCCCTCCTCCGCCACGGCGAGCGGCTCGTAGAGCGGGAGCAGGAGCACGGCGGTCCCCAGGCGAACCGTGCGCGTGCGGCCGGCTATGGCGGCCAGCCCGATGAGCGGCGCCGGATAGAGCGTTCGATTGTTGTGGTGCTCGCCGAGCCACACCGAGTCGAATCCCGACGCTTCGGCGCCCTCGCACTCACGGATGGTCTCCTCGAAATCGCCCCCCGCCTGCAGCGGGCTCAAGCCGAACTTCATGTCGTATGCCCTCCCCTTGTCGCCGGTCGTCACCGCCCGCGCGTGCCGGGTTGCCGGGCGTTCGCTGACGTTCTGTCAAACCGAGACGGCCGCGCCGACCCGCGGCGGGTGGCCGGGCGCGCCAGAAACTTATGCGCAATCGCCCGATAATGCACCATAACTGGCCCGATGCGTTGCGGCATCGGATGTGCACGACGCACGTAATGGGCGTGGCGCGCGAGCGAGTCGTAGCCCACTCCCGGGCTCGCACAAGGGAGGAACTATGGTGAAGCGCATCTCGAAGATCGCTCTGGCGCTCCTGGTCTCTGGGCCTCTCCTGGCCGGTTGCGCGAAGTCACCGTTTGCCTCGGACAGCTCGTCCTCGACGGGCGCTTCGATGGACGGCGCCGACGGTCGGGGCTTCGCGTCCGCGGCCGGCGGAGCGGCCGGCGCATACGGACAGGGCAACGCTGCCAGACCTAACCCCAAGGAATTCTCGCAATCGGCGCAGCTCAAGGACATCCGCTTCGAATTCGACCGGTACGACATCCGTGCGGAGGACGCCGAGGTCCTGGACGCGAACGCGGAGTCAATGAAGGCCAACCCCAAGCTCCTGATCCTCATCGAGGGGCACACCGATCAGCGCGGGACCAGCGAGTACAACCTGGCGCTGGCCGACCGGCGCGCGAAGGCGTCGATGAACTATCTCGTCTCGCGCGGCGTCCGCTCGAACCGGATCTCGGTCATCAGCTACGGCAAGGAACGCCCGACGTGCAAGGACGCGAACGAGGGGTGCTGGAGTCAGAATCGCCGCGCGCATTTCATGGTCAAGGGACAGTAGCTCACCGTCTTTTCGAGGAGGAGGAGCAACCCTCCTCCTCCTCGCTCAGACCTTCTCCTTCCGGATCAGCTTGATGATCGACTCCATCGTGAGTCGATCGTCGTCGAAGCCCCCGTGGGTCGTGCTCGCGGTGGCGGGCCCGGGCGCCGTCCACACCTTGACGCTCGCGAGCCCACGCGACGCGACCCGATCGGTGAAGTACTTCTGCATGCCGAGGATCGGCGTGCGCTTCCCGCCCTCGAACGATTCCGACACGAGGTAGAGCAGCGAGCGGCCGTAGCCGAGGACCGCCCGGCAGGTCGGGTCCTGCTCCTCGGCGGCGTCCGTGAGGAGAAAGGAGCGGAACTCCCTCACGGTCTTGTCCTGTAGCCGGGGCAGCAGCGTCCGCTCGAAGAGATCGACCGTCACCGCCGCGGCCATGAAGTTGACGCTGTCGAACTTCCATCCGAGACGGGCGAGCCGGTCGACCACGTAGCAGTGGACGATCGAGCCCGCCGAGTGGCCGATCAGGTGCAGGCGCATCGGCGTCTTCGTGAACCATGGAGACTTCATCCCGCTCTCGTAGAGGACTCGCCCGCCGCTGCCGTCGGACTGCGAGATGCCGTCGGCGTTCTGCTTCATCTCGCCCCAGACGAGCGACCCGGCCGGCGCCAGGAGCCGCTCCAGCCGCCGGTTCCTGAAGCGTTTGAGCTGGTCGACGAAGCCGCCCGCCGGTCTGGGCTGTCCCGTCACGAGATCCGCCAGCCGGTTCTTCAAGGTCGACCAGAGGTCGGTCTCCCACATGAGAAAGATCGGAAAGATCCGCGACTCGTAGAGAGCCGGGATCCAGCGCGCCGCCGTCTCGGCCGCCGTCTCCTCGCCGGTCAGGCCGCCGTGGGCGTAAATGGCGATGTCGGTCGGCTCGGCGCTCGTGAGGCCCCATTTCTTGCGCGCCTCGCCGATGTGAAAATCCGTCAGCGCTTCGACGTCGGTCCGCTGCGTCCGGAACACGCCGCTGCTCGACAATCGGCCGTTGTTTTCCATGTCGATGACGAACGGCGAGATCTCGCGATCGCGGAGCGTGTTGTCGGCGGCGAGCTGGACCTTGCCCCGGCTCATGCGCAGCGACGGCGAGCGGGCGATCTCGACGTGCTGGTCGGTCGCGGCGCCGAGCTGCGTCACCCAGCAGTCCATGGCGTTGTCGGTCCAGTCCTGATACGTGAGGATGGCGCGACCGCCGGTGCCCCAGCCCGTGCCCCACGAGCTCTGGATGATGAAGCCCGCGGGCGTATAGCCGAGGATGACGAACGCGTGCCCGCCGTCGTCGGACGAGGCCTCCATCGACGGGATCGTCCAGAAGTCTCTGCCCCCTCCGGCGCCTCGTCCCTTGAGCCAGCCGCGATGGCAGAGGGCGCTCGCGTAGAGCACGCCCACGTCGTGAAGAGCCACGTGCATGTCCGTCACGGATCGGGTGTCGACGCGATAGTAGGCGCCCAGAGGGCGGCGGGCGGCGTCCAGCCACCAGTCGTCCTCGGGCTTCGAGGCCGGCGGGGGCATGTCCGGGCGGTCCCACAGATCGAGGCGACAGACGCCGTGCTTGTACCAGCCCTTCATGGCCCCGCGCAGGCTCGAGCCGGAGTCCTCGGTGGCGCCCGGGAACTCGTCGTAGCGGCGAGCCATCGAGTACAGCATGAACGGCGACATCGGCGGCGTCTTCGGATCGCGATGCTTGCGAAGCAGGAAGTTCACGATGCTGGCGAGCGCGAAGCCGGTGCAGGCGTTCGTGTCCGCCTGATCGAGGACGGGCAGCGCGCGCTGGGGCGCCATCTGGGGAGGCGGCGGCTCGTGGAGCACCGGAAGGTAGGGCCGGTCGCGCAGGTCCAGGCGATCGGGAACGATGTTGCGCTTGGGAGCGAACGCCGGGCGCCGTCGCGGCGCCGTCACTCGTGGCATCGAGCCTCCAGTCCGCCCGATCTCCGGCGGCCTACACCGTGAACGGCCGTTGCCCTTCGAAGGCGCGCGCCGACGCGCCGACCGTGAAGAGCTTCGGCGTCTGGTCGGGCGGCATGTTCCTGACGATCGCGCCGTGGAACGTCCGGTAGTTCCCCTTGAACTGCCCTTCCTTCCACACGCGCAGCAGGTTGGCGGTGAACAGCCCGTTGAAGTCGCCGTCCTGGGAGAGCTGGTTGTCCTGGCATCCGGAGATGAGGATGACCGCGGCGCGCACGGCCGCCCGCGGATCGCCCTTGATGGCGTCCTGGAGCTTGTCGTATGCCGCGCGGTGAGCCCGATACGTCCGCAGCGCGACCTCGCGGGGCATGTTGCGGTACCGGATCCGCTCGGCGCCGGCCGTGCCCGGCGCTCCCGCGCCCGCCGCCGCTCCGCGCGCGGCGGCGTAGAACATCGCCTTGGTGACGGTGCCGCTGTGACAGCTGTCGGACAGGACGAGCACCCGCACGCCGGCCTTGAACCGGCCGAGCGCCTGGTTGATCTCGTCGTCGATCAGCTCGCCGTCGTAGAGACACCAGGTCTCGTCCTGAAGGTCGGGCTCGTCGTGATTGCGGTCGGGCACCTGCCCGCCGTGCCCGGAGTAGGTGAGCAGGAACATGTCTCCCGTCCGCAGCGCGGCCGCGGCTTTCCCGATGCCGGCCAGGACGGCGCGGCGCGTGGCGCGCCGGGTCAGGAGGCGCTGCACCGTGAACTTCCGGGCGCGCGCGATGTCCGCCATGTCGTGGGCGTCGGCCTCGCACGCCTGAAGCCGCCCGCTCCAGCCCGCGTAGTGCCTGGGATCGACCGCGTTCAGACCGATCGTGAGCGCCAGTCCTTTGGCCATGTCGTCCCTCCTGACCGAATGGGGCAAGGCACACTCGAGAACGGCGCGCGCTCCCGGTTGTAGCAGATCGGAGAGAGTAAGAAAATGTTCTGGGGCGGGGCGGACTAGCGGTTCTGCACGACCACTGTGCTGAACCGGCTCGGCGCGACGTTCGTGTAGACGACCGTGCCGTCACGCTTGACGAGCTGCTGGATGCCGCTTCCCTGCAGCTCCCACGCGGGCGGCGCGCCGTAGTAGCGCAGCACGCGGGCCACGTACTCGCGGGTCTCCGGATACGGCGGAATGCTGCGGTAGGACGTCACCGGTCTCTCGCCCGCGTTGTACGCCGCCAGGGCGAGCGGGAGATCGTAGCGGAATCGCTCCATGAGCCCGCGGAGGTGGCGGGCGCCTGCGTGAATGTTCTCGCGCGGGTTGAAGGGGTCGCGCACTCCGAGGATCGCGGCCGTTTCCGGCATCAGCTGCATGAGGCCGCGCGCGCCACTCGAGGACACGGCCCGAGGATCGAATCCGGATTCGACCCGGATGATCGCCCAGATGAGCCGCTCGGGCACCGCGTAGCGCGCCGCGGCCTCGGCGATTTCCTGGGAGTAGGTGCCGTAGTCGACCGTCTGGCGAGGGGACTCGTAGGCCGTGGGCTGGGTGAGCGCCACCCGCTGAAGGGAAGGGTTCGGCTGGATGTTCGTGAAATGGGTCGTCCCGTCCCGCGTCGTCCGCTTGTACACCTGGGCGCCGGCCGGCGTCGCCGCGCCGACCGCGGCGGCAACCAGCAGGAGGATCAGGGACCGGGGGCCGATGCCTTCCATGCCCCCTCTCTAAGGCAAATCCGATACCGGGACCGAATTTCCAGAAGTATCAAGGGGTTCCGGGGCCCTGCTCAGAAGTGGGCCTGGCTGGTCTCTGACCGGGGGGGGCCATTCTCTGTCCAGCTCGCCGGCAGCGGTTTTCGGACGCCGATTGACCCGCGATCACCGATTGACTACGGTTGGGCCGCTGCGAAATCCCGTCCGCGAGGAGCCGACGATGGCCGACTGGACGCCGCCCACCCAGGATCGGGTCGAGGCGTATTTCAAGGAGCTCAACAACTGGGGCCGCTGGGGTCACGACGACCAGCGCGGCACCGCGAACCTCATCACGGCCGCCAAGCGGGCCCAGGCGCACTCGCTCGTGAGGACGGGCCGCACCGTCTCGCTGGCGCGTGACATCGGACCGCAGCCGGCGATCATGTACAACGTCACCTTCCCGTCGAACCGGGAGCGAGCCGACGTGGTGCTCGATCGATTCGATCTCGTCTATCACGGCTTCACGATCACGCACATCGACGCCCTCTGCCACGTGGCCTGGGACGGCGAGCTGTACAACGGCCGCTCGTTCAAGGACAGCCTCACGTCGGCCGGCGCCACCTGGTGCGCGGTCGACGCCTACTTCGACGGGCTCACGACACGCGGCGTGCTCCTGAACGTCGCGGCCGGGCGCAAAGAGGGCTACGTGACCGTCGGCCAGCCGGTCACGCCGAAGGAGCTCGACGCCGTCGCCGCGCGGGCCGGCGTGAAGGTCGAGCCGGGCGACGTCGTGGTCGTGCGCAACGGCGACGAGGGGTTCCGCCGGGCGCACCCGGACTGGGTGCCGCGCGTGTCGCCGCATCCCGGCATGCACCTGTCGTGTCTCGAGTGGTTCCGCGAGAAGGACATCGCGGCGATCTCCTGGGACATGATGGACGAGCGCCCCACGAGCTATCCGGGCTTCGCCATGAGCACGCATCTGGCGATTCCGTTCCTGGGGCTCGTGCTCGTGGACAACACCAACCCGGAGCGGCTGGCCCGGGCGTGCGCGGAAGAGGGTCGCTACGAGTTTCTTTTCACCGCCACGCCGATTCGTCTGGTGGGCTCGACCGGGGCGCCGGCGCACCCGCTCGCGATCTTCTGAGGCGCGGCGGGCGCCAGGGCGGCGAGGTCAGGCCGCCGGCGAGCCCGGGCCCCGCAACAGCATGCCGGGAACCTGGCCGGTCGCGCGGCCGTGCTCGAGCGTGACCCGGCCGTTGACCACGACGGCCGCGATTCCTTCCGCCTTCTGCACCAGGCGGCGGGCGCCGCCCGGCAGATCGGTCTCGACGCTCGGCATTGCGGGCCGCACGCGCGCCTCGTCGAACAGGACGAGGTCTGCCGCGTATCCCGCGCGCACCAGGCCGCGATCGTTCAGCTCCCACGCCGACGCGTTGTCGAAGGTCAGCTTGCGCACCGCCTCTTCGAGCGTGAACGCCCCCCGGACGCGCACCCAGTAGCTCAAGAGGTGCGTCTGCAGCGACGACCCCATCTCCTGGCAGACGTGGGCGCCCGAATCGGAGAACGTCGCCAGGGTGCGCGGGTGCTTGAGCATGCCGAGCACGTGCTCCGGATCCTCGTTCACCAGCGGCTGCACGAAGACCTGATCGTCGTTCTCGAGCACGAGATCGATCATCACGTCGACGGGATGCTTGCCGCGCTGCCCCGAGAGTTGCGCGACGGTGGGATCGTTCCAGTCGACGCCCTTCATGGCATAGAGGTTGTCGTAGTCCGGCTTGCGCGGATCGGTGGTGGCTGCCCCGCCGCCCTGGAACACGTTGTCGCGGGGCTTCATGTGCGCCTCGTCGGCGATCAGCCGGCTGCGCGCCGCCGGATCGGCGAGACGCCGCTTCTGCTCGTCGAGCGGCAAGCGCCGCAGCTCCTGCCACGCCGGCAGCACGTCGAAGGGCAGATAGGACTTCAGCGAGAAAATGGCGTTGATCGAGCGCGTCGTGCTCTGGCCCCACATCCGGGCGCCCGCCGCGGCGCACTCGTCCAGATAGTCGAGCTGATAGGTCCACGGATTGGGCTTGTCGCCCTGGCGGCTCGAAAGGACGCCGAACATCATCGGCCGTCCGGACTCCACCGCCACCTGCTTGAGCCGGGCGAGGAATCGGCGTTGTGCCTCGCCGCCGGAGATGTCGGGGCCGATCTGGAAGACGCCGGCGTTCAGGTCCGCCAGCGCGCCCACCAGGCGATCGAGCTCCGACCAGTCGGCGATCCGGCTCGCCACGGGCGTGTCGTCGGGCGTGACGTGGGTCGTCGCCCGCGAGCTCGAGAAGCCCATCGCGCCGGCTCTCACGGCTTCCTTCACCGCGGCGACCATGCGGGTCAGGTCGTCCTCGGTCGCCTTCTCGGTCAAGGCGCGCCGGCCCATGACGTACATGCGGAGCGCGGAATGGCCGATGTACGCGCCGTAGTTGATCGCCTTCGGCAGCCTCTCGACGGTCGCCAGATACTCGGGGAAGGTTTCCCAGGTCCAGTCGATGCCGGCCAGCATGGCCTCGGTCGGTATGTCTTCCACCGCGGTCAGGCAGCGGGCGAACCACTCGCGATCCGCGGGCCGGCACGGCGCCAGGGCGAACCCGCAATTCCCCATGATCACGGTGGTGACGCCGTGCCAGCAGGAGCAGCTCCCGATCCGGTCCCACGCCACCTGGGCGTCCATGTGGGTGTGGCCGTCGATGAACCCCGGCGCGACGATCAGCCCGTCGGCGTCGAGGGTGCGCTCGGCCGCGGACCGGATCCGCCCGATCTCGACGATGCGGCCGCTCCGGACCCCGACGTCGCCGCGATAGCGCGCGGCACCCGAGCCGTCGACGATCGTCCCACCACGGATCAGCAGATCGAGAGCCATCGCGTCCCCGCTACGCGCGCATCATGGCCTGCGCCCGCTCCTCCACCTCCGAGAGCTTGCGCGCGATGAGCCCCTCGTCGAGGGCCGCCGCCACGGTCGGATATCCGGCCCGCGTCAGCATGGCCGGCAGCCGTCCGCTCCTGAACTGATCGATCGCCCACTTGAAGGGATCGGGCACCAGCGTCTTGTCCAGGTAGATCCGCTCGTTCTTGTACCGCGGGCCGTAATGGTAGTGCGGATAGATGCGGAAGCAGTCGAAGGCGAGCAGCTCGATCTCCTGGCCGGCGATGTCACCCATGACGTGGATCGCCATGCCGCCATCGCCCTGACCGGCGGTGCGCACCTCGAGGCCGAACCGGATGTTGCCGGCCTCGATGATGTCCGTCCCGCGGTTGTGGCGAACCGTGCGGCGCTTCCCGACCGCCATCTCGCACGCCTTGGCCTCAACCTCGTCCAGCGCGGGCATGAGCAGCGACGGGTCGATCTGCAGGCCGATCTGCTCGTATCCGGCGCGTCCGAGCATCGCCGGCAGCTTCTTGCGCAGCTGGGTCATCGTCCACCGCAGGGGATTGCCGGTGACGGTGGGGTCGAGCATGACGCGGACGTTGGTGTTCTCCGGGTCGTAGTGATAGTGCGGGCGATTGTCGAGGCACTCGAACCGGAGCAGCTCCCTTTCCTTGCCGTCCACGTTGCCGATTACCTGAAGACATACACCCTGGTCGGCGTCGTTACCGCCCTGCCCTTCGGCACCCTGGCCGTGGGGCGCACCGCCGTCGATATCGCGGTACTGCAGGGCGAAGCAGACCGGAGCACATGAGATCTTCGCGCCACCGATGTCCATCGAGCCCTCCTTTTTCCGGCTTGTCCGAGAAGCGCTTCCTGCCGACGACCCGACCGTTCCGGCGAGCATCGCCGCAACCCGGCACGCTAGCGCCGCGGCGGGGCCTCGTCAAGCAGGATAGAATCGCCGCCACGGATCGTCCGGACCGTAATTTGACACCGCGTCGCGGGGACATTACGGTGCCCTGAGAGCACACTCGCACGAAGAGGAGCCTGGGTATGCGAACCTACTACGACATCGACCTGACCGTCCGTTCGATCACCAGGCGTGAGCTGCACGGTGAGGACGTCGTCAGGGCCGGACGCTATCTGATCGCCAAGACGCTTCTCGAGCTGGGCGCCGCCACCGTCGACCCGCTGTCGCCGGCCAACCCGCTCATCTTCTCGGCCGGGCCCTTCGCCGGTACGAGCTTCTCCAACGCCAACCGGACGAGCGTGGGCTGCAAGAGCCCTCTCACCGGGGGCATCAAGGAGGCCAACGGCGGCGGCAGCTTCAGCTACGGGCTCGGTCAGCTCAAGGTCGCCGGCTTCACGCTGCACGGGGCCTCGCCGACCTGGGTCGTTCTGCACTTCAAGAAGGACGGCACGATCGACTTCGACGACGCCGCGCCCTACCTGGGCAAGGGTAACTTCGAGGCTCAAGAGACGCTGCACCGGAAGTACGGCAAGAAGGTCACCATCGCGCTCTGCGGTCCCGTCGGCGAGTATCAGGGCCTGCTCGGGGGCATTTCCTTCAGCGACAAGGACGGCCGCCCGGCGCGGCTGTCGGCGCGCGGCGGCGTGGGCGCGGTGATGGGCTCGAAGAAGGTCAAGGCGGTCGTGGTGGACCTCGACAAGATTCCGCCCTTCACGGACACGAAGAAGGTCAACGCCGCGATCAAGGACTACGCGAAGATGCTGCTCGCGGACTCCATGGTCACGAACTTCTATCAGAAGATCGGCACCATGGGCATGGCGGATCTCCAGAACGCGCTCGGCGGTCTGCCCGTGCGGAATTTCAGCGCCGGCCAGCAGGTGAACACGGCGAGCGGCGAGAAGTTCAAGATGGGCGGCGAGCACATCAGCCAGCTCAACGTCTCGCGCGGCGGCGAGCACACGCACGCCTGCATGCCCGGCTGCGTGATCCAGTGCAGCAACGTCTACGCCGACGCCAGCGGCAAGGAAGTGGTCTCGCCTGTCGAGTACGAGACGCTCGGTCTTCTCGGCACCAACTGCGGCCTGAGCGACCCCGACGAGCTCGCCCAGATGAACTTCCTGGCGAACGACCTCGGGGTGGACACGATCGAGCTCGGCGCCACGCTGGCGGTGCTCATGGAAGCCGGCCTCGGCGCGTTCGGCGACGTGAAGTTCATGGCCGACTGCATGGCCGAGATCCGTCAGGGCACGGAGAAGGGGCGCCTCTGGGCGCAGGGCACGGCCCGCGTGGGCGAGCACTACAAGGTCCGCCGCGTGCCCGTCATCAAGAAGCAGGCGATCAGCGCGTACGATCCCCGCGTGGTCGAGGCGACCGGCATCACCATGATGGCGACGGCGCAGGGCGCCGATCACACCGCGGGCAACCTGCCGCGGCTCAAGACCCGCGAGATGAACGCCGAGCAGATCGTCGAGCAGAGCCTGGCCCACCAGGCGCGGGTCGCCGCCAACGACTCGCTGGGGCTCTGCATCTTCGGGATGAGCGTCACCAACCCGAACACCGAGTTCATCGCCAACGCCATCAACGCCGCCCACGGCACCAGCCTGACCAAGGACTTCTTCGAGCCGCTGGGCCAGGCGGCGCTCCGGATGGAGTACGAATTCAATCGTCGGGCCGGCTTCACGGCGAAGGACGACGAGCTGCCCGAGTTCTTCTACGCCGAGCCGCTGCCGCCCACCAACCACGTGGCGCGCTTCCATGGCGCTGACGTGCACGGGATGTACGAGCGCCTGCCCGCATAAGCGAGCTTTCCGATGCGTTGAGCTGCGCTCGACGCGACGGCCGCTCCCGTCCGGCGAGCGCAGCGTTCCGATCTCGGAGCGTTCCGCCTCACCCGTAGCGCCCGGCGCGAACCGATGAAGGAGACCACGCCATGCCGCCGAAGGCCCGCATCGCCCACCTCGCCGGATCGAACGCGACCATCCAGAACAGCCCGCCGCTGGTCACCAGCAACAAGGCTCGCGCGAAGTACGGCCTGCCTCCGCTGACCGACGCCGGCGGCGCGCCCCTCCGCTTCGACGCGCTCCGTGCCCAGCGGCTGGCCGCGCCGGTGACGGTCTACGTCGAGCAGTTCAGCGCGCATCCGCTCGAGCGCGACGCCGCGGAGCTCTACGGCCCGCCCGACGGCTACGTCGACTCGCGGGGGACCTTTCACAAGGAGCGGCGCGGCGCCGACGACCGGCCCGTGTACGAGATCACGCTCGGGCCGGAGGACGGCGTCTATCCGCTTCCGTACATGGCGCGGCAGGCCGACGGCCGGGCGTGGGAAGAGGACTGCGCCTTCCCGATGGCGCCCGAGGCGCAGGCGCGGCAACCCTTCTATCCGGACGGCGCGCGGCTCTTCGAGGAGATCGATCGGCTCGGCGTGGGCGACAAGGGCGTCGGCAACCAGATCTCGGGACGGGCGGAGATCGATTTCTATCGTGTGATGCCGTCATCCGGCTACACGAAGGGGCTCGCCGCGAAGCTTCGGACCGATGTGGGCGAGGGTGATATTGGCGCCGAGGTGCGCGGACGCGACTTCTTTCCGTACCGTCCGTATCACCTCGGGCCCGCGCCGGCGCGGCCCGCGCTCGCGCGCATCGCCAACGCCGTGGGACGCGTGCTCGCGAGCGGACGGTACGCCGGGGCGATCTGGACGCAGGGCAGTCCGCGCATCGAGGAGACCGTCTACTGGCTCCAGCTTCTCGTCGACACCACGCTGCCGATCTGCGGCAACGCGTCGCAGCGGCCCCACGGACAGCTCAGCAACGACGGCGACAAGAACATCGTCGACTCCGTCGACTACATCATCTCGCGCGTCTGGGCCGACGAGTCCGGGCGCAACCGCGCGGGCGTCGTGCTCGTGCAGGACCAGCAGGTGTTCGCGGCGCGCGACGTCCAGAAGGGCGACGCGCGACCCGGCGGCTATGTGGCCACGGGCGGCCACGGCGGCATCCTCGGCGCGGCGGGCTGGGAGGGCCCGGCCGTGCTCAACTACCTGCCCGCGACGCGGCACACCTACCTGTCCGCGGTGAACCTCACGCGATTGCCCTCGGAGGTCGTGGGACGCCTCGCGAGCGGCGAGATCCGCGTGCCGATCAAGGACGGACGCGGCGACCTGCTCGGGTCGGCCGTTCCCAAAGTCACGATCGTGAAGGACGGCAACTACACCGCCGACGATGACGACGAGGATCTCTCACGCGAGGTCGACCTGCTCGCGCAGATCGCGCGGAACCTCGCGGCGCACCCGCTGGCCGGATTCGTGGTGGAGGGCCTGGCGCCCTACGGGCGCCTGACCTCGGCCGTGCGCACGCGCGTCATGCGTCGGGCCGCCTTCTCCGGCATGCCCGTGGCGCTCACCGGTCGCGGCAACGCCGAGGGATTCGTGCCGCCGCCCGCCGCCCTGTTCATCGGCGGCCGGAACCTGACCGCGACGAAGGCGCGGCTGCTTCTCATGGCGTGCCTCATGAAGCTCGGCAGCATGCCGGCGGCGGCCGACCCGGACCGACCGACTGCGGGCGAGATCGAGGCGGTCGGTCGAAAGCTCCGCGAGTACCAGGAAGTGTTCGACTCGCACTGAGTCGAGCCGGCGCGCCGCGGCGGGGTCCTACCTGCCCCGCACCGCTCGCGCCCGGACTACCGATTCCCCGTAGCGGTCAGCGGCTTCCTGATAGGCGCGCGCCGCGGCCGCGAGGTCCTTGCGGTTTGCCAGGACATCGGCCTCCACCTGCTTCGCCTGAGCCTGGTCGAAGACATCTCTCGCGACCTTGTCCGCCTCGGCGGCAAGGGCCTCCTGGCGTCGTGCCGCGGCCGACGCGTGCGCCTGATCGAGGTTGCTCTTCACGAGGGATCGCTGGCGCTCCTTCTCCTCCTCCGCCGGGGCCTCCTGCAGCGCGGCCTGGTACTCGGACCGGGCCTCGGTGAACAGGCGGATCGCCGCCGCGTAGTCCGACTTCCCGAGCGCGGTGATGCCATCGCTCTCCTTGCTCTGGGCCGCGGCGAAGCGCCGGCGCGCGAAGAACTCCGCGGCCACGCGCTCGGCCGCGCGCTTCGCCTCGGTCATCCGCCGCCGGGCTTGCTCCGCGTCCTCGCGCGGCCCCGAGGGCACCGCGGCGACCACCGGCGCCTTGTCGCGCTCGCGCGCCGGCGGGCTCGGCCGGTCCGTCTTGCTCGCCGGCAGCGGCGCGGGAGCCGGCGCGACCGGGGCCGCGGACACCGTCTTCTTGATCTCTCGGTCGGTCTTCGTCGCGTCCGACGGGCTCGGGAGACTGATCTCGTTGGCCGGGGTCCGCTCCTCGCTCACCGTTCTCACCGCATCCGCGCTCGCCGCGGGCGCCGCGGGCTTGTCGGCGAGGGCACCGGGAGGCGCGGCGGGCGTTTGCCAGTAGTAGAGAGCCGCGATGACGATCGCCGCGATGGCGACACCGGTCGCGATCGCGATGCGCGGCGCGCGACTGACCGACGTCTCGCCGGTGGCCCACGCGGTCGGCGCGCCCCGCGATGGCCAGCGATCGGTCGATTCAGCGTGATCGACCTCGGATCGGGGCGACGGCGGTTCGGCCGGCACCTGCTTGGGCCCTTCGCCAAGCCCGCGCTGCACCGCCTCGAGCTCGCGTCCCATCTGCCCGAGATCGCCGAAGCGTTCTTCGGGCTCCTTCCGGATCGCCCGATCCACGATGTCCGAGAGCTCGGGCGGGAGGCCCGGGTCGAGCTCCGAGAGGCGCGGCGGCGTCGCCGTCCGGAGCTGCTCGAGGATCTGCAGCGGATTGTCCCCCGCGAACGGCGGGCGACCGCTGAACAGCTCGTAGGCCACCGCGCCGACCGAGAAGATGTCCGAGCGCTGATCGGCCTGACCGCGCACCTGCTCCGGGGCCATGTAGCGGGGCGTCCCCATCATCATCCCGGTCCTGGTGAGGTCCCCGTGAGTGGTGGCGGCGGCGGCGATCTGCGCGATCCCGAAGTCCAGGATCTTCACCTGGCCCGAGGGCAGCAGGAAGATGTTCGCGGGCTTGATGTCACGGTGCACGACGCCGTTCTGGTGAGCGTGGTGCAGCCCGTCACAGATCTGGCGCACGATGGCGAGCTTCTCCTCGAGGGTGAGCGGCGCGTGCCGGGCGATGAGGCGCCGGAGCTCCTCGCCCTCCAGCAGCTCCATCACGATGAACAGACGCCCGTCGTCTTCCCCCATGTCATGGATGGTGACGATGTTCGGGTGGTCCCGGAGCCGCGCGCAGGCCCGGGCCTCGCGGAAGAAGCGCGCGCGAAGATCGGCGGTGACCTCGAAGCTCGAGATGACCTTGAGCGCCACCGAGCGCTCCAGGACGGGATCACGAGCCCGGTAGATCATGCCCATGCCGCCCCGGCCGATCACGGCGAGATCTTCGTACCTGCCGATCTTCTCAGGCATCGGGCCGCGCCGAGTGTAAGCCGCTCAACTTTCGGCTCGCAACTTTTACTGGCGCGCGGGCTCGTCGTACACGGTGTCGAGGTAGTGGCCCGGATCCACCCTGGCCTCGATCACCGTCGGGTGGTCGGCGGCCAGCGCGCGCTCGAGCGCATGCGCGAGCTCCGCGGCGCTGCGCGCGCCGACCGCGGGGACCCCGAAGTAGTGCGCCGGCGGGTCCGCATGCGCCTGTTCGCCGAGGTCGGTCCCGTAGAGGCCGAAGCTTCGCCGGACCTGCTTGACCTGGATCAGGGAGAGCCAGCCGTCGTCCAGGACGACGATGGGCAGCGAGAGTCCGAGACGCCGGGCCACGGTGACCTCGCCACACGTCATCTGGAAGCACCCGTCTCCCACGAGCGCGACCACCGGACGATCCGGGCGGGCGAGCTTGGCGGCGATTGCGGCGGGAAGCCCGAATCCCATCGAGGACCAGCCGTTCGTGATCAGGAACGTCCGCTCCGCGTGGGTCGTCCACTGCGAGGCGATCTGATGGGTGTGGGCGCCCACGTCGAAGGCCAGGATGCCGTCGCGCGGGAGCACCTCGCGAACCACGTCGATCGCGTGATGCGGCACGAAGCCGGCCAGCTCGGGCCGCAGCGAGCGGTGAAATCGCTCGCGGTGACGCGGCGCCGTGTCCGCCGGCCACTCCGGCCGTGCCGGCGGAAGCTCGGCCAGCCACTCGAGCGAGGTGTCGAGGTCGCCGACGACCTCGTGCGCGATCGTCACGCTCGGGTCCGCGTCGACCGCGTCGACATCGATCGAGAGGAGCGGGACCTTGCCGATCCACGCCTCGTACTCGACCTCGACGACGTCGTAGCCGAGCCCGACGATCAGATCGGCGGACCGCAAGAATTCGCGCTGCACCTGGCGGCGGGCCCGCTCGATGCAGCCGAGGGCGAGTGGATGATCCTCGGGGATCAGGCCCTTGGCCATCGTGGTCGTCGCGAAGGGAAGCCGGTGGCGCTCGATCACCGCCTGGAGCAGGCGCGGATTCCTGAGACGCATGGCCGAGGAGCCGAGCACCGCGACCGGCCGCCGAGCGGCTCCCAGGAGCTCTCCCGCCCGCGTCATCGACGCCTTCGGGGCGGCGGGCCGCGGCCGGCCGGCCGGGATGGGCGGTACCGACTCGGTCGCCCGGGCGAGCGCGACGTCCTCGGGCAAGTCGAGATGGACAGGGCCCAGCGGCTCGCTCAGGGCGATCTCGAGCGCCTCGGCCAGGACCGAGGCGACCGCGCCCTCCCGGAGCGCCAGGCTCGCCTTGGTGATCGGCCGGAAGAGCGTGTGATGGTCGATCGCCATCTGGATGCGCCGGCCGATCTGCGAGGTGGGCAGGTTGCACGTGATCGCCAGCAGCGGTGAGCGATCGAGGAAGGCGTTACCCACGCCGGTCGTCAGGTTGGTGGCGCCGGGCCCCAGGGTCGCGATGCAGAGACCCGGCGCGCCCGTCATGCGCCCCATGACGTCGGCCGCGAACGCCGCCGAGCCCTCGTGCGCCGTGAGGACGTACGGCAGCCGGCCGAGCCTCATGGCCTCGAGCAGGGGCAGGACGTTGCCGCTCGGGATTCCGAAGCCGTGGCTCACCCCCGCCGCCCGCAGCGTCTCGACGATGAGCCCGGCGTTATCCATGGCGGGCGGCTCAGTACTCGTCGAACATGCGCTGGACCTCGCGCACGTCGTCGGTGCGCGTGAGGGCCAGCATGGCGAGCACGCGCGCCTTCTGTGGATTGAGGTTGTCGGCCACCGCGAAGCCCTGCTCACGCAGCACCGTGCGGGGCAGCACGCGACCGCTGCCCGCCCGGCTCGAGAAGACGACCAGGACGCCGCGCCGGCGCGCCTCCAGGAGCGCCTCCGTCTCGGCCGGCGTCGTCACGCCGGGGGCGAGCGACGCCGAGACGATGGCCCGGGCGCCCGCGGCGACGAAGGCACTGATGGCCGTGCCGTCGGCGCCGGCGTACGACGCGGCGATGTCCACCCGCGGCAGATCGGCGCGGCCGCGCACGTCGAACTCCGTCCCCGGCGCGTGACGCCGCACCGGCCGCCGGTAGATCGCGACGCGGCCGTCCGGATCGGCGTAGCCGAGCATGCCGACGTCCGGGCTCCGGAAGGTCTCGAGGCGGAGCGTCGACGTCTTGGTGACCTCGCGCGCCGCCTGGATCTCGTCGTTCAGGAGCACGAGCACGCCGAGGCCGCGCGCCTCGGGCGCGCCCGCCACCCGCACCGCGTTGACGAGATTCAGCGCCGCGTCCGAGCTCAGGCCCGTGGCCGGCCGCTGCGACCCGACGAGGACCACCGTGGCGTCGACCTTCAGCGTGAGGTTCAGGAAGTACGCCGTCTCCTCGAGCGTGGCGGTGCCGTGGGTGACGACGAGGCCGTCGAGCGGCGCCTCGCGCGAGACGGCGTCGTGCACGACCGAGTGGAGCGCCAACCAGTCGGCGGGTCCGACGGCCGCGCTCGAGAGCGCGCGAAAACGGACCGGAACGATCTCGGCGGCGGCGGCGACTTCGGGGAACCGGAGCAGCAGCTCGTCGGGCTCGGCCTTGCGGCCCGCGTCCATGTATTCCCAGAGGTCGAGGCTTCCCCGGCCGATCGAGGAGATCGTCCCGCCCGTGCCGATGAGAGCGACCCGGCGCTTGGGTTGCGCGGTCGTCACGGCGCGCGCCCCTACGTCCCCACGGCGACCCGGCGTCGCCCGCGCTCGCGCTGGGGCTGATATGCCTTGATGGCCGGGATGACCTCGCGGGTCATCAGGTCGATGCCGTGAACCGCAACGTCGTGGGACATCAGCCCCTCGCGGCCCCAGAACACCATGTAGGCGGGATCGACGACGTCCATGATGCGCTGCAGCTTCCTGATCACGGTGGCGGGGCTCCCGGAGACGATCTGGTACGTCGCGTGGGCTTCCTCGTAGCTGATGCTGGGGCCCCCCGGCGTCACGTTGCTCGAGCCGGTCCGCGCCTGCTCGCGACGGCTCCCCCTGGCCTCGCGGCTCACGTACCCCGGGGGCTGAAGCCAGTGGCGCGGCGCGACGCCGAACGACGTGCCCAGCTGCCAGAAGAAGTGCCGGCCCTCCTCGTACGCCTTCTCGTCGGTGTCGGCGACGCTCACCCGGATGACGTAGCCGCGATGCTCGGGCGTCGTGGTGAATCCGGCTCGCGCGGCGACGTCGTCGTAGAGGTCGTAGATCTCGTCGATGACGCCGAGCGGCGGGGCCAGCGCCACGTACGGGTAGCGATGCTCGGCCGCCCACCGGACCGACTCCGGGCTGACCACGCCGGGAATCCAGATCGGCGGGTGCGGTCGTTGCAGCGGACGGATCCACGGGTTGACCACCCGGTAGTCGTAGTGCCGGCCTTCCCAGCGAAAGGGACCCGGCGTGGTCCAGGCCTTGACGATCACGTCGTGGGCCTCGTCGAACCGCTCGCGGTTGTAGATCGGGTTCGTGTTGGTCGCGATGCTTTCCTGGCCGAGGCCGCGCACGAAGCCGCAGACCACCCGCCCGCCGGAGAGGATGTCGATCATCGCCACCTCCTCGGCCACCCGGAGCGGGTTGTCGTGGATCGGGAGCACGTTGCCGAGAAAGACGATCCGCCCCTTTCGCGTCGTCCGGGCCAGGACCGCGCCGATCACGTTGACCGACGGCATCATGCTGAGGGGGTTGTTGTGGTGCTCGTTGATCATGACGCCGTCGAAGCCGGTCTCGGTCGCGTACAGGAGCTCGTCGAAGTACATCGCGTAGAGCTCGCGCGCGCGCTCGGGACTGAAATGCTCGTTGGGGAACATCAGGTTGTTGTAGCCGCGCCGGCGCGCCTCGTCTTGTGGGTACGCCGTGAATCCCATCTCGGTGAAGAAGTAGACTTCCTTGACCATCCTGGACCTCCCGCTACGAGCCTCGCCTCAGCCGCGCGGCGCCAGGAAGTCTAGCACCGCGCGCACGAACGCCTCGGGTCTCTCCATCTCGGGCATGTGCCCGCAGCGGTCCAGCACCGTGGCCGTCGCCCCCGGAATCGCCCGCGCGTAGCGGTCGCAGACCTCGAGCGGGATGATCGCGTCCTCGCGCCCCCAGACCACGAGGGTGGGCGTCGCGATTCCGCCGAGTAGCCCGGCCAGCGTGTGGCTCCGCATGTAGGGCTTCCAGAAGAGGCGCGCGGCCATCTCGCGGTTCTGCTCCGCCTGCGCCTCTTCCTCGGCCGTCCAGGGCCGGTCGTAGTACTGGGCGTACTCCGGCGACTTCGCCCCGTCGTAGAACGACCGGGCGAACGCCTCTCGGTTGGAGTGGACGAAGTAGTCCCAGACCTGGCCCGCGGCCGGTTGCAGGCCCGCGGCCCCCACCAGCACCATCTTCGTGAAGAGCGCGGGGTTCACAGTGGCGATCTCGGCGGCGAGCCAGCCGCCGAGCGAGAACCCGATGACCGGCAGAGGCTGGGACAGTTGCAGATCGCGCACGAGCCACGTCGTCCAGGCCGCGAGGTCGCGCACGCCGACGATCCAGTCCGGCCGCGCCGACCGGCCGAAGCCCGGCAGCGACGGCACGTAGACCGTGAACTGCTCGGCCAGCCGGGCATACGCGCGGAGCCAGCCGGGGACGCCGAGCTCGCCGTGCAGGATCAGGAGCGGCGCGCCGCGGCCGCCGCGGCGGAGCTGGACGCTGACGCCCGCAGCCTTCACCACCTCGTCGGTGAAGGCGTCCCCGGCGGCCGTCATGCCTTCCGGGCCAGCACCTCCGCCGCCTGCTTCTCGATCACGGTGCCCTTGAAGAAGTCGGGGTTCACCTCACCCCAGAAGCGAACGGCGTTGGTGAACATGAAGTCGCGGAAATCGTCGTCGTCGAGCAGCCCGTGCTCCACCAGCTCGTACGCCTCGGGCACGACCTCGGTCATGTCGGGCACGTCGAAGTGGCCGATGTCCGAGCTGAAGAACGCGTTGAGCCGCGCGCGCATCGGGTTCGCCTTGCGATTGAAGGCCCAGGCGTTGATGGGATCGTCGGCCTCGCAGCCGAAGTAGAAGCGCTTGACGTAGAGGTCGTGGAAGTCTTGCTTGCCGGTGATCTGGCAGCGGGAGTAGTCGTCGAGGTCCTTCACGCCGCCGGTACCGTCGCCGTTGTCGTCGAGGCCCTCGCCGCGACGGACCGCCTCCACCACAGAGGGCTTTCCGTACTTCTCGGCCAGCGCCAGGAGCTCCGCCCGGTCGAGCCGCGCCGGGTTGGTGTTCTCGAGGGCGTCCGGCTTGCGCTTCTCCCAGTGGCCGATGAGATCGGCGAAGAGGGAGCACGCCCAGCCCACGCCGCCTTCCAGGAACGCGAAGTTCAGCTCGGGGAAGCGCCGGGTGACGCCGCCGAAGAAGATGGCTTTCGCCATCGCCTCGCTGGCCGACGCGAAGTGGCCGATGTGGTTGTAGCAGAAGTTCGACGGCGAGTTCCGGAGCAGGATCGAGCGCGCGCCGTTGTGGAAGCTCGGCGCGATGCGCAGCTCGCGAAGCTTCGCCCACACCGGATCGTAGTCGTGCTCGCTGTCGATGGCGATCGGGTCGTACCACTCGACGAACTTCGCCGCCTCCGGGTGCTCCTCGACCAGCGCGGGGATCGGGCGGCGGATGAGGCTCCCGAGCATGACCACCTTGGTGCCGAGCTGCCGGGAGACGAATTCCAGCTCCTCGATCGCCTCGTCGGGCGTGTACATCGGGATGATCGCGGCCGGAATGATCCGGTCGTTGTACGGCCGGAACTGCTCGGCCGTGAACACGTTGTAGGCGCGGCAGAGGGCGCGGCGCAGCTTGTCCGGCGGCAGCCGGTAGTAGCCGAGCCCCGCGGTCGGATAGATGACGCAGAAGTCGAGGCCGAGGTCGTCGAGGCGCTCGTAGAGCAGGCGCGGCATCATCGCGGTCGCCCGGTCGAGCGTGTTCTTGGTCGGCAGAAACCAGAACGCCTCCTGGCCGATCCGGCGGCGCCGGCGCTCGGCCACGGACATGCTGAGCGAGCTCGGGATGCGCGCGCTGGCCATGGCCAGCGCCTCGACCGCGGTGTCGCCGCCGATCTTCCGGAACTCCTCGCGCATGTGCGGCGCGAACTCCGCCCAGTGTCCGTCCGCGTCGATGACGGGGTGCTTCAGGCGATCGTGGATCTTGCGCGCCTCGGTCTGAGTGCTGCTCGGCATGGAGCCCCTCCGGGTCAAGCGTCTGGCGCGATGATACTCCGATGTGACATCATCTGGCGACGTCGCAGGGGCGAGTCGAGGAGGAACACGAAATGCCGGTCATCCTGGGCACGGGCGCCTATCGGTACGAGGTCGTCGACAGCTGGGCGAAGCTGCCGCCGGGGCAGGAGTTCAACGCCGACGTCGCCGCGGTCGGGATCGACAAGCAGGACCGCGTCTACGCATTCAATCGGGGCAAGCACCCGATGGTCGTGCTGGACCGCGACGGCAATTTCCAGCGCTCCTGGGGCGAAGGTGTCTTTCATCGCGCCCACGGCGTCCACGTGGCGCCCGACGAGACCCTGTGGCTGACCGACGACGGCGACCATACCGTCCGGCACTGCACGCTCGACGGCAAGGTGCTGTTGACCCTCGGCATCCCCGGCAAGCCGACGCCCTACATGAGCGGCGAGCCCTTCCATCGCTGCACGCACACCGCGCTGTCGCCGCAGGGAGATCTGTACGTGTCCGACGGCTACGGTAACTCGCGCGTGCACAAGTATTCGCCGAACGGCACGCTGCTCCGCTCGTGGGGCGAGCCCGGCACCGACCCCGGCCAGTTCAACATTCCGCACAACATCTGCTGCGACGCCGACGGCTGGGTGTACGTGGCCGATCGCGAGAACCATCGCGTTCAGGTCTTCGACGGCAACGGCCGGTTCGAGACGCAGTGGAACAACATGCATCGTCCTTCGGGGCTCTACATGGAAGGCGGCGCGCCCGGGCGCTTCTACGTCGGCGAGATCGGCGGCGGTATGGGCGTCAACTACGACATGCCGAACATCGGCCCGCGGGTCAGCATCTACAGCCACAAGGGCGAGATGCTGGCGCGGCTGGGGCACCGCCCGGCCGGCCTCGAGCCGGGCCAGTTCGTCTCGCCGCATGGGCTCGCCGTCGATTCGCGCGGCGACATCTATGTCGGTGAGGTCGCGTTCACCAACTGGCGCAATCGCTACAAGGACCAGGCCCCGCCGGCCGGGCTGCGCAGTCTCCAGAAGCTCGTCAAGGTGCGGTAACCGCAATGCAGGTCGGCGCGATCTTTCCGCAGACGGAGTGCGGAACCGACGTCGCCGCGATCGGCGAGTTCGTCCGCGGCGTGGAGGCGATGGGCTACGACCACCTGTTCGTGGCCGACCACGTCCTCGGCGCCGACCCGAAGTTCCATTCCCACCCGTCGCTGGCGAACTACTCGCACGAGGCCGTGGTGCACGAGGCGCTGACGCTCATGGCGTACCTCGCGGCCGTTACCAGCCGGATCACGCTGGCGACCGGCATCCTGATCCTGCCGCAGCGGCAGACGGCGCTGGTGGCCAAGCAGGCGGCGCAGATCGACGTGCTGAGCGGCGGGCGGCTGCGGCTCGGGATCGGCGTGGGCTGGAACGCGGTCGAGTACGAGGCGCTCAACGAGACCTTCGACAATCGCGGGCGGCGCGCGGCCGAGCAGGTCGCGGTGCTGCGCGCCCTGTGGACGCAGCCGGTCGTCGACTTCCGCGGCGAGTTCCACCGTATCAGCCACGCCGGGCTCAACCCCATGCCGATCCAGCGGCCGATTCCCGTCTGGTTCGGCGTCGGCAGCCGCGACCACGCGGTGCCGCCCGAGCCCGCGCTGCGGCGGATCGGACGGCTGGCCGACGGCTGGAGCCCCAACCTGACGCCCGACGCGCAGGGCGGGGCGATCGTCGCCCGCGTGCATCAGTACGCTCGCGAGGCCGGCCGCGACCCCGCGAAGCTTCCCATGGAGGGACGCATTCGCCTGGCCGGTCAGGACGCGAGCGGCTGGGTGAAGCAGGTGAACGCGTGGAAGGCCCTCGGCGCCACGTCGGTCATCGCCGAGCCGCGCGGCGCCGGCCTCACGTTCCCCGATGGCCATCTCGACGTGCTGCGTCGCTTCAAGGACGCGATGAAGGAGGTCGCATGAGCCAGCCGCTGACGCTCAGGATCTTTTCCGACTACGTCTGACCCTGGTGCTACCTCAGTACCGTGCGTATTGAGAAGCTCCGGACCGAGCACAACGTGAAGATCGAGTGGGTGCACTTCCCTCTGCACCCGGAAACTCCGGCGGAGGGCCGGTCGCTGGCCGATCTGTTCGCCGGGCGCGGGGTGGACCGGAAGGCCATGCACGCGCAGATGAAGGCGCGCATGGAGGCCGAGGGCCTGCCGTACGGGGAGCGCACCATGACCTACAACAGCCGTCTCGCTCAGGAGCTAGGCAAGTGGGCCGATACGCAGCCCGGCGGCGAGGCCATCCACGACGCGCTGTTCCGCGCCTACTTCGTGGAGATGCGGAACATCGGCGATCCCGCGGTGCTGCTGGAGATCGTGGACAAGCTGGGCCTGTCGGTCGAGGGCGCGCGCGACGTGATCGAGAAGCGGACCTTCAAGGACGCCGTCGACCAGGACTGGGCGCTCTCGCGACAGCTCGGCGTGACAGGCGTGCCGACGTTCGTGGCCGGCGGACACGGCGTCGTCGGCGCTCAGCCCTACGAGACGCTGGAGCGCCTCGTCGAGAAGGCCGCGTCCGAGGAGAATCACTGACATGCTGCCGGCCCCGGGGTTCCACCACCTTCATCTGAACTCCGTCGATCCCGACGCGGCGATCAACTTCTACACGCGGCACTTCCCGTCGACGGCGAAGACGAGCTGGGGCGGGCTTCCGGCGCTCGCGTCGCCGAATAACGTGCTGGTCCTGTTCACGAAGGTCGCCGCGCCGCCGCCCACGTCGCCGCAGACTGCGATCTGGCACTTCGGCTGGCACGTCACCGACTCGCGCAAGAGTCTCGAGGCCTACCGGAGCCGGCCGGACGTGACGCTGCTGCCGCTCTACACCGGCGATGACGGCGACGCCGTCTTCATCAGCAGCGACACCTGGCCCGGCACCGGCGGCGTGCTCGGACTGACCGGGCCGCAGATCGTCGAAGCCAAGGCGCGCGGCGTGCAGCCGACGCGCACCGGGGGCTTCGCGTACATGCAGGGGCCTGACAACGCGCTGGTCGAATACGCCGGCAACCATCCGGCCGAGCGCTTCAACCATGTCCACTTCTTCCAGGAAGACCCGTACTGCGCCCAGCTCTGGTACCAGGAGCACCTCAACGCGCCGGTGTACGCCGGGCGAACCGCCCCGGCGCAGATGACGCACGCCACCTGTAAGGTGGCGCGCGGCGCCGATCGCACGTTTCCCGCGCTCGAGCCGGATGGCATGTTCCGGTCGCCGTCGGCCGCCGTGGTATTCGGCGACGTGGCGTTTCTCTGGTACATGCGGCAGGGCGATCGGCCACTCGTGAGCCCGCGCGGGCATCTCTACGACCACATCGCGCTCAGCGTCGCCGATCTCGACGCCTGGGTCGCCAAGCTACGCGGCGAGGGCGTGCGGTTCCTCGAGGAGCCCTACACGCTCGGCGCCACCCGCGCGGTGATGATCGAGGGCCCGAGCCGCGAAGCGCTGGAGCTGGTCGAGGTCCGGTAGCCCGTGACTCACCTCGGGCCGCGCCGGGCGATGAAGTCGAGCGTCGCCTGCGCGCAGCGCTCGGCGTCGCTCGCCGCGACGTGGTAGGAGTTGCCCGGAATCACCAGTAGCTCGGAATTCGGGATCTGCTGCTGCCAGGCGCGCGTCTCCTCCACCGACGCCAGACCGCTCTCGTCGGTGGTGATGACCAGCGTCGGACAGGCGATCTTCGGCACGTCGGCCCTGATGTCCGAGTAGTTGATCGAGGCATTGAAGCCGACGAGGGTCGAGAGGGGTGTGCGGCCCATGAACTTGATCCACCATTCGACCCCTTCGGCGGGAAATCGGTCGCCGAGCCGGCCGGCCATGGTGCGCCGCGCCCAGTGCTCGACGCCCTGCGTCTCGAACTCGCGCGTGAGCTCGGGAATCCGCTCCGCGCCCTTGCGCAGGGGCGGCGGCGAGCCGATCACCGTGAGCGTCTTGAGCCGTTCGGGTCGGCGCGCGGCGAGGGCCCGTGCGATGACGCCGCCGATCTTCGCGCTCACCAGGTGGAAGCGTTGAGCGCCGAGCGAGTCCATGAGGCGGCAATAGTCGTCGATGATGACGTCGAGCGTCCACGTGAAATCGCGCGGCATTGGCGTCGAGGCGCCGTAGCCTCGCATGTCCGGCCGCACCACCCGGAACCGGCGCGCGAGGACGGGCACCCACGCGTGCCACGCCAGCCCGCTCTCGGCGTTGCCGTGCAGCAAGAGGATGACCTCCGGCTTCGTCCACGGGTCGGTGAAGTCGTCGACGAGATAGTGCATTTGCAGATCGGCTGAAGCGGCGAACGTCGGCATCGGGTTCCTCCATCAGTCAAGGAGGCGCAATCATGCGGTGCTTCGGATCGGGCAGATCCCGTGGATCCGTTCTCCTGTCGTCGCTGCTCCTCGCGCTCAGCGCGGCCGTCGCCGCGCCGTCGGCTGCGCAGACGCCGTCGGCGGAGGGGCAGACGTTCAGCTTCCCCTGGCCTCCCGACTGGGTCGCTCGGGGAAAGTACCAGAAGATGATCCTTCGGGGCGTGACCGGATACAACCCGGGTCAGTGGGACGTCCACGCCTGCGGCACGCTCCCGGATTGCCTGATGCCTTCCGGGCCTCAGTTCAACGGTCTCGTCTACCACAATCCGGTCAACCCCGACGAGATCGTCTGTGACCTGTGCGAGAGCTGGACGATGAGCCGGGACGGTAAGACTTACACCTTCCGTCTGCGCCAGGCGCAGTGGCACGACGGGCAGCCCGTCACCGCGGAGGACATCAAGTTCTCGCTCGACCGGATCACCGAGCCCGGCGCGATCCGCGTCCGGACGGGCGTGCTGCGGACGTTCTACGAGCACGGGAGCGCCCAGGTGATCGACCCCCGGACCGTCCGGGTGCCGATCAACTTCGCGAGCCCCCTGTTCCTCGTCAATCTCGCCTCGGAGTACATGAAGATGTACCCGAAGCACATCGCGCAAGGCCTCTCGGCGGACGACGCGCAGAAGCCCGGCAAGCTGATCGGCTCCGGCCCGTGGAAGCTCAAGGAGTTCAAGCCGAACATCTCGATCGAGTACGTGCGCAACCCCACTTACTTCAAGAAGGGCCTGCCGTATTTCGACGGCATGATCTTCACGATCGTCCGCGACTACAACCGCCGCCTGGCGGCGATGCAGGTGGGTCAGGCCCATACCACCGAGGGGCCGACCATCGGATCGTACGGAACCGAAGACCCGATGCGGATGCAGCGGGAGACCAAGGGCCGCGTGAGGGCCGTCTACATTCCCGAGGCCGTCCAGACCTATCTGGTCCTCCACATGAACAAGCCGCCCTTTCAGGACGTACGAGTCAGGCGGGCGGTCTTCCTGGCGATCGACCGGCACGAGCTGACGAAGATCGTGCGGTGCGCGGAGCTGTTCGGCTGCTTCGGCTCGGTCGGCACGTTCCTGCCGAACAAGGGCGGCAAGATCGTCGAGTCCCCCGAGGATCTCGCGCAGGCCAAGGGGTGGCGGCGACCCAAGGACCAGGATCTCGCCGAGGCCAAGGCGTTGCTGGCGGCGGCCGGCTACCCAAACGGCTTCAAGGCCACTCTGAACATCGGCAACCCGCCCGTCGTCGTCAAGCTCGGCGAGGTGGTGGCCGAGCAGCTGCGGAAGAGCCTCAACATCGACTTCACGGTCGAGCCGGTGGATCGCGCCACGCAGGTCGATCGCATCATCCGTGAGACGCATCACGCCTCGTTCGACTCGTCCGGCGTCATCATTCTCGATCCCGCCGACTACCTGAACCAGCACTTCCTGGTCATCGGCGGTCAGAAGAATCCCGACAGCTGGAAGAATCCCCGGCTGAACGACATCATCCAGGCGCAGGCCCGGGAGCTCGATCCGGTCAAGCGGCTCCGCCTGTTCAAGGAAGCGGTCGAGATCCTCCGCGGTGGCGAGAGCCACGTGGTGCCGCTCAGCTGGGGGTCGTCGGGCGGCATGATGGACTACCGGATCCAGAACTTCCACGTCCCCGGGTCCGAGCAGATCGTGAAGCACTTCGAGCACGTCTGGTGGGACCCCGAGGCGCCCATGCCGAAGAACTGATCGCGCGACGGACCCATGGGCAGGTACGCGCTGCGCCGGATGCTGCTCTTCGTCCCCACCTTGCTGATGGCGACGATCCTCGTGTTCGCCCTCTTCTGGATCGTCCCCGGCGATCCCGCCCTGACGATCCTGGCGGGCGGCGAGGGCGACAGCGGGTCGGTCTCGCCGGAGCAGCTCCAGCAGCTGCGGCAGAAGCTCGGCCTCGATCGGCCGCTGTACGTGCAGTACGCGAGCTGGCTCGGGAACGTGATCCGCGGCGACCTGGGCACCTCCCTGTGGTACAAGACGCCGGTCTGGGGCCAGCTGAAGGACCGGTTTCTCGTCACCATCGAGCTGGCGGTCATGGCGATCTTGTTAGCCGTCTGCGCGGCGGTGCCGCTGGGCGTCATCTCCGCGGTGAAGCAGGACACCGGGCTCGACTACCTCAGCCGGATCTTCTCCAGCGTCGGCATCGCGCTGCCGACGTTCTGGCTCGGGATCCTCATCGTGTACGCGCTCGCCACCTTCTTCGAGTGGCTCCCGCCCCTGGGCTACGCGACCCTGTGGGACGATCCCTGGTTGAATCTCCAGCAGCTGATCCTCCCCGCCCTGACGCTCGCGTTCAACGATCTCGCCTTCACGGCCCGGGTGACGCGTTCCTCGATGCTGGAGGTGATGCGAGAGGACTATCTGAGAACCGCGCGGGCCAAGGGCCTCGTCGAGATCGCCGTCATCGGCCGGCACGCGCTGAAGAACGCGCTCCTGCCGGTCTTGACCGTCTCCGGCTATCAGTTCGCGCGGCTGCTGGGCGGCGTGATCATCGTCGAGTCCATCTTCGTCGTGCCGGGCATGGGAACGCTGTTGATCGAGAGCATCATCCACCGGGACTTCATCGTGCTGCAGGCGATCGTCGTCCTCATCGCCGCGGTCATCCTGATCCTAAACTTGTTGATCGACCTGTCGTACGGCGTGTTCGATCCCAGGGTGCGGTACCAGTAACGCGATGCCGCGCGAGGACGGAATGGTGGCGGGCTCGGAGACGATGGTCGCGAGGACCACGCCCGACACGCGCGCGGAGTGGCCGGCGCGCGGTGCCCCCTGGACCGCCCTCGCCGGCTTCGCGAGACGCAAGCCCTTGGGCGCCGTGGGCGGTCTCATCGTCCTGGCGCTGGTCCTGACGGCGCTGCTGGCGCCGCTGATCTCCCCGTACGATCCCCGCCAGATCATCAGGGAAGCGGACAATCGCGTTCCGGTCTACGTGGCGCCGGGCGCGGCGTATCCCATGGGGACCGACCACGTGGGTCGAGACATCGTGAGCCGGATCATCTACGGCGCGCGGATCTCGCTGTACGTCGGCCTCGGCGCGGTCCTGATCGGGGTCACCGGATGGTTCCTCGTCGGCATGGTCTCGGCTTACGCCGGGCGCGGGGTCGACCTCGTCGTGCAGCGGGTGGTGGATGCCATGATGGCCGTGCCGGGCCTGATCATCGTCCTGGCGATCATGGCCGTCCTGGGTTCGTCCTTGAACAACGTCATCATCGCGATCGTCATCGGGATGGCGGCGCCGGTGGTCCGTACGGTCCGGTCGCAGGTGCTCTCGGTGAAGGAGATGGAGTACGTCGTGGCCGCCAGGGCGATCGGCGCGCGCTCGGCGCGCGTCGTCCTGCGGCACATCATGCCCAACTGTCTGGCGATCTACCTGATCCTGGCCACCTACTATCTGGGCTTCGCGATCATTCTCGAGGCGTCCCTGAGTTTCCTCGGCGTCGGCGTGCCGCCGGATGTCCCCAGCTGGGGTGGAATGCTGACGGCCGCCGCCCAGGGGCACATCACGAAGGCGCCGTGGGCGGGGATATTCCCCGGGCTCGCCATCTTCATCGTCGTGCTGGGGTTCAACCTGCTGGGCGACGCGCTGCGCGACGTGCTCGAGCCCAGGCTCCGGGGCGCACGCTTCGGGGCGCGGCTCCCGCGCTGACAAGACGATGACCACGCGACAGGACTACGACTACGTCATCGTCGGCGCCGGCTCCGCGGGCTGCGTCCTCGCGTACCGTCTCACCGCCGATCCGGCCGTCCGCGTGCTGGTGCTGGAAGCGGGCGGGCGCGACCAGCATCCCCTGATCCACATCCCGATCGGGCTCGGCAAGATCTGGGAGCATCGGATGTTCGACTGGGGCTACGACACCGAGCCCGAGCCCCGACTGGACAACCGCCGGATCGAGGCGATGCGCGGCAAGGTGCTCGGCGGCAGCTCGTCGATCAACGTCATGGCCTACGTGCGCGGCCACCACGGTGATTACGACCGGTGGGCGCAGAACGGCTGCCGCGGCTGGTCGTACGCCGAGGTCCTCCCCTACTTCAAGCGCTGCGAGAGCTGGGAGAAGGGCGAGAACGCCTGGCGGGGCGGCTCGGGCCCGCTCTCCGTCATCGGCACCCGCAATCGCGATCCGCTGTTCGACGGCTGGCTCGACGCCGCGCGCGAGGCGGACTGGCCGTTCACCGAGGACTACAACGGCCAGGAGCCGGAAGGCTTCGGGCTCGGCCAGTGGACCATCAAGAACGGCCGGCGCTGCAGCGCCGCCGTGGCGTTTCTGCGGCCGGCGATGCGGCGGGCTAACCTCATGGTCGAGACGAACGCGCTCGCGACGCGGGTCCTGCTCGACGGATCGCGCGCGATCGGCGTCGAGTACGCCCGCGGCGGCCGTCTTCACCAGGCGGCGGTGACTCGCGAGGTGCTGCTGGCCGGCGGCGTGTTCAACACCCCACAGCTGCTCATGCTGTCGGGGATCGGGCCGGCCGACCATCTCCGCGAGATGGACATCGCGCCGCGGGTGGATCTGCGCGGCGTGGGCCAGAACCTCCAGGACCATCTCTCGGTCGACGTGCACCACGCTCGCCGCGGCCGCGGCCCGTTCCACGCGGAGATGCGGATGGATCGCACGGCGGTCAACATGGTGCGCGCCTACGTCTTCGGCACCGGGCCGGGGACCGTGCTGCCGAGCCGGCTGCACGCATTTCTCAAGACACGCCGCGATCTCCCGGTGCCCGACATCCAGTTTCTCTTCCGGGGCGCGCCGGCGCGGGCGCATCCCTGGTTCCCGGGTATCACGCCGCCCTACGAGGACAGCTTCGGGCTGCGGCCGGTCATGCTGCACCCCGAGAGTCGGGGCGCCGTGCGGCTGAGCTCCGCGGATCCGACCGCGCCCGTCCGGATCATGCAGAACTTCCTGGCCGCCGAGCGGGACGTTCGTACGATCCGCGAGGGCGTGAAGCTCGGCCGCGACATCGCGAGCCGCAAGGGGCTCGAGCCCTTCCGCGACCGCGAGACGGCGCCCGGGCCGGAGTGCCGCACCGACGCCGAGATCGACGCGTTCGTGCGCCGCACCGCGATCACCGCCCATCACCCGTGCGCGACGTGCGCGATGGGCGCCGGCGAGGACGCGGTGCTGGATCCGGCGCTCCGCGTGCGCGGCGTCGAGGGGCTCCGCGTCGCGGACGCCTCGGCGATGCCCGATCTGGTCTCCGGCAACATCAACGCCTGCGTGCTGATGATCGCGGAGAAGGCGGCCGATCTCGTGCTCGGCCGCCCGCCGCTCACGAGCTGACGCGCCCGTACAGAGAGGAAAGCCGTGCCGAGAGCGCTACCCGCGGACTACCGGACCAGGGTCGGGAAGCCGGCCGATTTCGACGCCTTCTGGGGCGACGTTCTGCGAGAGGCATCGAGCGTTCCGCTCGAGCCGGAGGTCGTCCCCGACCCGCTGAGGACGTCGGATGACATCGAGGTCTTCCAGGTCTTCTACACCAGCATCGACCACGTGCGTATCGCCGCCTGGTACTGCCGTCCGGTGCGCCGAGCCGAGCGCACGCCGGCGATCATGGTCCTGCCGGGCTATCAGATGGATCCGCCGATTCCCAAGGACTGGGCTCGAAAGGGCTACGCGGCCCTGTCGGTCGCGCCGCGCGGCAAGCTCCGCAGCAACCGGCAGTTCAACCCGGGGTATCCGAATCTCCTGACCCACAACATCGTGGACCGGCACACGTACGCCTATCGCGGCTTCTACGTCGACACCTGGCGCGGCATCGATTTCCTGCTGTCGCGCCCCGAGGTCGATCCGGCCCGGCTCGGGGTAACGGGCAGCAGTCAGGGCGGCGGCCTGACGGTGACCACCGCCGCGATGCGTCCCGAGGTGCGCGCGGCGTCGGCCGGGGCGCCGTACCTCTGCGGCTTCGTCGACGCGATCGAGCTCACGCACACCTACCCCTACGAGGAGATCAACGACTACCTGCGCCTCTATCCGGACCGCCGCGCCGACGTGGAGGAGACGCTCGCGTACTTCGACGGGATCTGCTTCGCGGATCGGATCTCCTGTCCGATCATCGTGAACGTCGGTCTTCAAGATAACGTGTGTCCGCCAGAGACCGGGTACGCGCTGTTCGACCGGATCGGCGCCGCGGACAAGCGCCTGTATCCCTACGACGGTCACGGGCACGACGCCGGCCGCGCGCGACACGGCGCCGTTGTCGACGCCTTCTTCGCGCGCCATCTTCAGGACGCGAGGTGAGCCGATGACCAACCCGGCGCCGGTTCGCGAGTACTGGCAGCACGCGCTCGCCGAGCTTTCGCGCTGTCCCGCGCGTCCCGAGATCGAGGCGCTCCCGCTCCGGAGCACCACCTTCGCCACGCTCTATGGAGTTCGGCTCACCAGCCTCGGCCCCTACCGGCTCTTCGGCTATCTGAGTATCCCGACGGGCGGCGGTCCGTTTCCCGCGATCTACTACGCGCCGAAGTATCAGAGCGTGCTCGAGATCATCCCGCAGGGCACCGCAAACCTGCAGCGAAGCCGGTACGTCACCTTCGCGCTCGCCGGCCGGGGTCAGCGCAACGCCGACTCGCCCTACGCCGCGATGTTTCCCGGCCTGCTCACCGACGGTATCGACCGCGCGGCGTCGTACCCGTTCCGCGGCGTCGTCGCCGACGCCGTCAGGGGGCTGGAATTCCTGCGCACGCGGCGCGAGGTCGATGCCGCGCACGTCATCGTGGCCGGCAACGACATCGCGCTCCTCACCGCGGCCCTCACGGCGGGGGCGACGCACGTGGTTACCGCCCCCGCCCTGTTCTATCGGACGACCGAGCTGGCCCCGAAGACCCAGGCGTATCCCCTCGAGGAGATCAACGATTATCTCCGCCTGCACCCGGCGCGCGCCGAGGCGGTGCGCCGCACGCTCGCCAACTTCGACCTCGTCGGCCTGGCCCCGCGGGTCGCCGCCGCGACGCTCGTCATGGCCGGCGCGCCGGGCTCCCTACTCGACGGCGCCGCCCTGCGGCCGCTCACGACCGCGCTGCGCGGCCCGGTGACCGTGTACGAATCCCAGCAATCGCTCTACAAGGACGGCCTGTACAGCGAGCGGTGGATGGCCGAGCGGTGTGGCATCGCGGACGTGCAGAGCATCCTTCCCGAGCACTGGCGAGAGTAGGCGTCAGGGCGCCGCGCGCCGCTCCGCGCGGATGGCGGAGGACGACGCATCGATGCGGAACCGGCTCTCCGGGATCGGCGTGAAGAGCCGGGCGAATTCCTGGGGGATGGCGACGTCGGCCAGCGAGCGCACGCGGCCGGCGCCGTCGGCGCGGACGGCCACGAGGAACCGGCTTCCCCGGTCCGCCATCTCGCGGAGCGCGGCGATCATTCGCGCTTCGTCGCCGTAGTACCTCGCGGCCACCAGCCGCTCGGCGGTGTCGGCGCCCACGACGAAGGTGACGCCGGGCAGCAGCCGCGACTTCTCGACGAACGTCGGCGCCCTCGTCAGCTCGACGCGCGCCCGCCCGGCGAACTGAGCCAGTCGCGTCCGCACGTCGCCGGCGGCGAGCGGCGGCTTGTCGACGTTGGTCACCGAGATCTCGAAGGCGACCGTCGCCCCCGTCATCTCCTCCGCGACGCGCGCCAGGTTGAGATGCCCGTCGTGCAGCGGATTGAACGAGCCGGGAAGCACGCTCCGCGGCGGCGGCGACGACCGGGCCAGCGCTCCGTCGGGCCATGCCGTCACCCGGTCGAGGGCGCCGGCCACGAGCTGGTCGACTAGATCACTCACGCGCCGCCGCCGATTCCGTGTACCGCTCGTCGGCGTCGAGCAGGACCCGCGGCGAAGGCGCGTCGACGCCGCAGCCCCGGGCGAGCCACAGCACGACCGCGCGCGCGACGAGGTCTTCCTCGCCGGGCCGGTCGCGGCGCCCCTTCGCGAGCACGATCGAGCACGTCTCGGTGCCCGCGGCGGTCGCCACGGCGATGTGGCAGCGATGTTCGCCCTGCCGCGGCCGATCGGTGACGAGCCCGGCCGTCGCGCCGAGGCCGATCAGCCGGGCGCCGTCCGGCGCCAGCTTCGCGGCCCGCTCGCGCGCGCGCTGCGCCATGGCGGCCGCCGTTTCGACGCTACAGGCCTGCTCCGGCTCGAACCCCACGAACTCGGTCAGGGCGCGCGAATCGTAGGGCACCACCGCTTCGAGCAACAAGCGCGAGCCGCCGGGCACCCGGAGTAGCTCGGCGATCGCTCCGCTGCCGCCCCCCGTGATGGCGAGCACGGCCTGGCGGCCGGACGCGTGCATCGCGGCGATGGTCTGCCGCCACGATGCGTCCAGCTGACGACGGGCCTCGGCGGAATCCACGGCGGTCACGGTTCCCCCCGCGGATGGTGGAAGAGATTCGTGGTGGAGTCAACGGCGTGCTAGTGTTTTGACGTCGCATCCGACCGGTTGCGGAGGTTTCCGATGTACAGGCGCCTTCTCCTTGCCGCAGCGCCCGCCATCTTCCTGCTCTCGGCGTCGGCACCGGCGCAGGAATCGCCGCCGACGTTCAACAACGAGGTCGTACGCATCCTCCAGGCGCGCTGCCAGGCGTGTCACCGGCCGGGCGAGCACGCGCCGTTCTCGCTGATCACGTATCGTGACGCGTACGACAAGCGGGACGACCTTCGCGACGCCGTCAAGGGCCGCGTGATGCCGCCGTGGAAGCCCGTCCCCGGGTTCGGCGAGTTCCTCGAGCCGCGCCGCCTCCCGGACGCCGAGCTCCGGACGTTGGTGGCCTGGATCGAGGCGGGCGCTCCGGAAGGCGACGCCGCCAAGCTCCCGGCGCCCCTGGTGTTTGGGACGGGGTGGCGCCTGGGGACGCCCGATCACATCCTCGAGATGCCCGAGCCCTACACGGTGGCGGCGCGCGCCAGCGACGTCTACCGCTGCTTCGTGATCCCGACGTCGTTCCCGGAAGATCGCTGGGTTACCAAGGCCGAATGGGCGCCGGGCGATCGAAAGATCGTCCACCACATTCTGTCCTACATCGACACGGGCACCGCGGCGGAGGCGCTCGACAGCGCCGATCCCGGGCCCGGCTACTCCTGCTTCGGCGGGCCCGGGTTCACGCCGGCCGGCGGCCTCTCCGGCTGGGCGCCCGGCATCCAGCCGCGGGTCATGGCGGACGGCGTCGGCATGCTGCTCCCGAAAGGGGCCAAGGTCGTGGTGCAGATGCACTACAACAACGAGTCCCCCGAGCGCCGCACCGATCGCACGCGCCTCGGCCTTCACTTCGCGAAGGGCCCGATCGACAAGCGGCAGCGCAGCATCGCGATCCTGGACCGCGCCTTCGCGATTCCCCCGGGGGCCCGGCGCCACGAGGTCCGGGCGTCGTTCACGGTGCCGCCGGGCCGCGACCTCCACGCCAACTCGATCGCGCCGCACATGCACTTGCTGGGGCGGGAGATGAAGGTGACCGCGACGTACCCCGACGGGACGGTCCGCCCGCTGATCCACATCGAGGACTGGGATTTCAACTGGCAGGGCAACTACACGTTTACGCAGCCCGTCCCGCTTCCCGGCGGCACGCGCATCGACATGGTGGCGGTGTTCGACAACTCCGCCGAGAACCTGCGTCAGCCGAGCAAGCCGCCACGCGAGGTGTACTGGGGCGAGGGAACCACCGACGAGATGGCGATCGTGTTCATCGGCATCACCGCCGACGGCGAGCGCATCGGGTGGCGGCCGCCGGCGAAGTGATGCGCGCGGGCCGGTGAACCGGCCCGCCGGTCACCGATGTCCAGTCCCTATTTGCCGGTGAGCCTTGCGACGACGGGGGCGAGGGTCTCCAGATAGGGCTCGAACGTGACGAAGTAGGAGAGACCCCAGCGCTCGCGGCGCGCGTGCAGCGCCTCCACCATCTCGTCCACGGTGCCGATCAGCGCGTAGGGAGCCTCGAGGATCTCCTCGACGCTGAGCTCCTTCCAGCTCTTCCTGAGCTCCTCCGCCACCTCACGGCGGCGATCCGTCACGATCACCCGCTGGACCTGCGCGCTCAGCACGAGGCTACCGAATCGCTGGCCGGCCGCTTCCCGCACGACCCGCATGCGCTCCTCGATGCCCGGTGCCCTCCATCCAGACATGTCCGGTAGCGTGCCGCCGCGAGTGAAGGTGATGCCGGTGAGATTCACGATATCGGCCTCTTTCGCCGCCAGCGTGAGAAGGCGAAGGCCGTTGCCGCCGATGATGATGGGCGGATGGGGCCGCTGGACGGGAAGCGGATGGATCCGGTGGCCCGTGACGCGGTAGTGCTGGCCGGCGAAATTGACTTCGGCCCCGCCGAGCAAGCCCTTGATGATCGCAATCGCCTCGGCGAGCCGCTCTACTCTGACGCCTCCTCGATCGAAACGGAGTCCGGCTTGCTCGTATTCGATCCGCATGTAGCCCGCGCCCAGCCCCAGCTCGAGCCGGCCATCCGTCAGCAGGTCCATCGTTGCCGCTTCCCGCGCGAGCAGCACGGGATGGCGGAGATCGTTGTTGAGCACGTTGGTGCCGACCCTGAGGCGCGTCGTCGCGGCCGCGGCGCTCATGACGGCCGGTATGGTGGCCAGCATGGCGGCCAGGTGATCCGGCACCAGGAGCATGGAGTAACCGAGGTCTTCGACCTTGCGCGCCTTGTCTTGCCACTCGGCCCGCGACCGGGCATCGCGCACATTGATCCCGAAGCGGAACGGTCTCAATGCATCACGGCTCCGCCGTCGACGTTCCAGGCCTGACCGGTGATGTGATCGGACTGCGCCGAGGCGAAGAACAGCGCCAGGCGGGCGATGTCGTCGGGGCGCGCGACCCGGCCGGTGGGCGGAAGCCCCATCACCGGCGCCCCCGGATCGCGCTCGGCGAGCGCGCGCTCGCGGCGTGAGGTCGATTCGCGGCGGCTCGTGTCGACGCTGCCGGGGCAGATCGCGTTCACGGTGATGCCGTGCGCCGCCAGCTCCTGGGCCATGACCTGCGTGAGCCCGATGACCCCGAACTTCGACGCCGTGTAGGCGCCGCGGCGCGCGGTGCCGCGCTTGCCGGCGACCGACGCCAGGTTGACGATCCGCCCGCTGCGCCGCGCGACCATGTGCGGGATCACGGCACGGCTCATCAGGAAGGTCCCCTTCAGATTGACGTCGAGCACGAGGTCCCACGCCTCTTCCGGAGTCTCCCAGACCAGGCGGCGATCGGCGCCGTGAGGCGCCGCGGCGTTGTTGACGAGCACGTCGACCCGGCCGAACCGCCCGAGCGCCTCGGCGACGAAGCGCTCGGCGTCGGCGGCGCGGCTCACGTCGCCGACCGTCGTGTGCGCGCGGCGACCCAGGCCCTCGATCTCGGTGACCAGGCTCTCGAGGCCCTTCCAGCCGACGCGGATCTCCTCGAGCCCCTCCTCGTTCTCGTTGCGCGTCCCGCCCGGCGCGATGTCGGTGGCGACGATATCGGCGCCGGCGCGGGCGAACGCGACCGAGAGGGCGCGGCCCATCCCGCGCACGCGACCACATCCGGTGATCAGCACGACCTTTCCGTCGAATTCGCTCACGAGATGGCCCTCCCCTTCACGCGGTCGGCCGCCAGGCCCGCTTCGACATGGCGTCGACGTCGCTGATGACCTCCACGACCACCGGCGCGTTGGCCCCGAGCGCCTTCTCGAGCGCGGGCCGGATGTCGTCGGGGCGCTCGACGCGAATCCCGACGCAGCCCATGGCCTCGGCCACTCTGGCGAAGCTGACGGCGTGGCTGAAGTGCCACATCTCCTTCGCCCGACCGCGCTGCTGGCCCTTGTAGGCGGAGTCGAAGAGGTGCTTCTCCTGGTTCAGGGCGTAGTTGTTGTTGACCAGCATGATCGCGCTGATGTTGAAGCGTGCCGCCGTCTCGAGCTCGGCCAGGTGGTAGTAGAAGCCGCCGTCGCCGCAGAAGCCGATCACCGGCCGATCCGGTAGCGCGCACTTGGCGCCCAGCGTCGCGGGGAAGCCCCAGCCGAGGGAGCCGGCGCAGCGGATGAAGCGCTGTCCCGGCCGGGTGAGCCGGATCATCTGGCCGGTCCACATGCCGGAGTGGCCGGTGTCCGACAGCACGACGCCGCCCTCGGGCAGCCACTCCGAGATCTCCTTGCAGATGCGCTCCGGGCGGATGGGCACCGCGTCGGAGCTCCGCGTCTGGTCCGACTCTTCGCGGTACTCGCGCACCAGACTCTGAACGCGGCCGAGCCACTCTCGCCGCGGCCCGGCCGATCCGACGGCCGCGATGAGCTTGCGCAGCGTCACCTTCGCGTCGCCGAGCAGCGCCGCCTTCAAGGGATAGTTGCGTCCCAGCTCCTCCGGATCGATGTCGAGCTGGATCGCCGCGACGCCCGGCTTCGGGACTTGCCAGTTGGTGGTGACCTGGCCGCCGGCGTGACTACCGATGAAGAACACCAGGTCGGCCTCGGCGACGACGCGGTTCGCGCACCAGCGCGAGTAGGTTCCCGGCACGCCGACATTCAGCGGATGGTCGTCGGACAGCACCGCCTTGGCGTTCAGCGCCGTGGCGACGGGGATCTGGAGCAGCTCGGCCAGCGTCGCCAGCTCGGCCTCGGCGCCCGACCAGATCACTCCGCCGCCGGCGATGATGACGGGCCGCTCGGCCTGGGCCAGCACCTGCGCCGCCGCCCGCACCGCGTCGGGCTCGGGCTCGGGACGGAACGCCGGGACCTTCATGAAGCGCTCCTCCCAGAGCGGAGTCAGCTCCGCCTCGCGCTCCAGGACCTGCGCGTGGGTGCCCGACAACTCCAGGTGCACCGGGCCCGGCGCCGCACTGGTCGCGACGCGAAACGCCTGCCGGAGCAGGTCTGGGAAGCGCTCGAGGGCGTCCACCTGAAAGTTCGCCTTGGTGACGTGCTCCCACATGGGGAAGTCTTCGATCTCCTGATAGACGTGCTTGTAGCGGGACGCACCGTCGTTACCGCCCGTCAGGGCGATGACGGGCGAGCACGCCATGAAGGCGTCGCGCAGTCCGGCGGCGAGGTTGGCCGAACCGATCGTCTGAGACAGACAGAGCCCGGGTCGGCGCGCCGCCCGCGCATAGCCGTCGGCCATGTAGGCCGCGGCCTTCTCGCCGTGGGTGACGACGCGCCGAATCCCCATGTCCTCCATCTCGGCCATGGCCGGGAGCATGATCGTCGGGACGAAGAAGACGTGGGTGGTGCCGGCGGCGTGCACCGCCTCGGCGAAATACCGGTTGCCCGTCATGCGTGGCATGGTGACCCTCCTGGTCGGCTATGCGTCGCGGAACGCGGGCGCGACGTGCTCGCCGAAGCGCTTGAGCGACGCGACGGCCTTGTCGTGAGCGAGCCCGCCCCAGCTCGCCTGGCACATGACGTGTCCGAGGCCGACGTCGCGCAGCGCCGCGATCTGCTCGGCCACCCGCTTCGGCGTTCCGTAGAGCGCGCCCGTCTCGAGCACGAAGCGCACGCCGTCCGGATGGGAGACCGTCGGGTCCATCCAGGGGTTCATCGCCGCCGCGTTCACCCGAAAGTCGGCGGGGTTGTACGCCTCGCGCACGTGGTGCATGTGCTGGCGATAGTGCAGGGTCGCCGCCTGCACGTCGTCCTCGGCCTGGGCCTCGCTGTCGGCGACGTAGAGGAAGCGCCACACCGACGCCTCGGCGAGCCGCCGGCGCCGAGTGGCCGCGTCGTGACCGCCGGCCTCGAGCCCCTCACGGTATCGCGCCAGGCGCTCGGGGATCCGCGCGTTCGGCACGCGCGACATCATCACGGGGACGCCCGCGCGGCCGCACTCGACCAGCGAGTCGACCGAGATCACGCTGCGCCAGATCGGCGGGTGCGGCCGCTGGACCGGGCGCGGCCGGACCGCCGGCAGCCGGGCCGAGAAGAACTTCCCGTCGTGCACGAACGGCTCCTCGGTCCAGGCGCGGGTCAGCACCTCGATCGCCTCTTCCATCCGGTCGCGGCTGTCGTCGCTCCGCAGGCCGAAGCCGACGTACTCGTACTCGTTGTAGGCCGAGCCGCGGCCGATGCCGACCTCGAGCCGTCCGCGGCTCAGGTTGTCGAGCACGGCGAGCTGGATGGCGAGGCGCACGGGATGGTGCAGCGCCATCTGGATGACGGCGAACCCGAGCCGCGCGCGCGAGGTGCGTGCCGCCAGCGCGCCGGCGAACGGAATCGGATCGGCGTAGGCGCACTCGCCCGTGAAGTTGTGCTCGGTGAGCCAGAGGTAGTCGAAGCCCATCGCCTCGGCGAGCACGCCCTGCTCGAGCTGCTGGTGGACGCACGCGAGGTCGTCCGCGGCCGACGGCGACATGGACAGGGTCATCCAGCCGAACTTCATGGTGTCCGAAACCATACGCGAGGTACGGCGCCCCCGTCCAGCGCCACGCGCGGCGCCGGCTTGACAGGCAAGTAACCGTCTAGATACTATTCTCGCCAGCCGGGTATCTGGATGGTTACTTCGCGCCGAGACCCCGTTCGAACCCGCGAGCGCATTCTCCGCGCCGCCCGGCGGGAATTCGTCGCCAAGGGCATCGCCGGCGCCCGGGTGGACGCGATCGCCCGGGCGGCCGCCGTGAACAAGCGGATGCTCTACCACTACTTCGGCGACAAGGACGCGCTCTACCGCGCCGTGCTCCGCGAGAGCATCGCCACCAACCTCGACCTCGTCGCCGCCGCGCCGCCGGACACCGCCGATCTCCTGCCCTTTCTCTTCGCCCGCGTCCTGAAGCGGGGCGACGGCATTCGCCTGCTCCAGTGGGAGGCGCTGGGCACCGGCGACCGCAAGCCTGTCGCCGAGGACGAGCGCCGCAAGGCGTGGGTGGAGGGCAGCGAGCGTATCCGGGACGCGCAGCGCGCCGGGCAGGTCCACCAGGATCTGGACGCCGAGTGCCTCGTGCTCGCGCTGATGGCGCTCACGATGTTTCCGCTGGCCTTTCCCCAGCTCGTCCGCATGGTCACCGGCCTCCGGGTGTCCGACGCCGACTTCCAGCAACGCCAGACTCGATTTCTTCGCCGCCTGGGCGCCTATCTGCGGCCCGGGGCCGCCGCCACAAAGGAGAAGCACCGATGAGCACCGTGCCGACCGCGCTGCTGGGCGACTCCACTCCGGTCTCCACCGCCTGCGCCGACTCTCGCGTCCTGCATCGCGTCGGACTCTGGGTCATGCTGGCCGCCAACGTGCTGGCGGCGTGGGGCGTGCAGTGGGACATCCAGTGGCACCTGCAGATCGGCCGCGACTCGTTCTGGATCCCCCCGCACGTCATGACCTACGCCGGGGTGACGCTCGTCGTCCTCGGCGCCTTCGGCGTCCTGGCGATCGACACGCTCCGGCGCCTGATGGCCGGGCGTGAGCCCGCCGGCGCCGATCGCATCTTCGGGATCACCGGCACGCCGGGCTTTCACCTGGCGGCGTGGGGGATTGCGCTGACGGTCCTGGCGGCCCCGATCGACGATATCTGGCACCGCTTGTTCGGGCTCGACGTCACGCTGTGGAGCCCGCCTCACCTTCTCGGGCTTCTGGGAGTCGCGATCAACACGCTGGCGTGCGCCGTCATCGCGCGCGAGGTGTACCCCGCCGGACGAGTGCAGCTGGGCACTGTCATCTTCGCGCTCGCCACGTTTTACGGCACGCTCGCGGTGGGGCTGCGTGAATCGGGCCGGATCGCGTACGCCCACGGCGGCGTCCTCTTCTACACCTTCTCGATCCTCGGCGCGCTCCTTCTACCCCTGGCGCTCGTGACGGCGGCGCGCCTCACCGGTCTGCGCTGGGCGCCGATCGCCGTGCTGGCCATCGTGGTCGTGCTCGGCATGATCGGCTCGACCATCGCGCGCGTGGGCTTCGAGATCCTGCAGCCCGTCTCCGTCATCGAGGAGGAAATCGCCAAGGACCCGACCTCACTGGTCGCGGTGTCGTCAGAGATCGCGCGGAAGAACCGCAGCACGCCGGGCGCCCCGGTGGGCGGCACTCTCACACGGATCCTGGCGTTCGTCCCCGTGCTCATCCTGATCGGGATCGATCCGCGGCGCCGGCCGGTTCCGGCGACCCTGGCGTACGCGGTGGGCCTGCTCGCGTTCATGGGAGGCGTGATCGGCCGGACGCCCGCGTTCGAGCCGATGGTGCCCGGGCCGTGGCCGACCGCCGCGGCGCTGGTCATGACTCTCGGGGCCGGGCTCGTCGGCGGCCTCGCGGCCAGATGGCTCGCCGACCGGCTCGGCAAGCCAGCCGACGCCCACGCGGCGGCGAGCACCGCTACGTAAGAAATACCCTCCGCGAGGGGCTCCTTCTGGCGCCTCGGCGTCGCCCGACCCCCAGATATGGCGCTTTTTCTTGGCCGTGGCCGCTCTGCATGGTAGTCATGGCTTGAAGCGTGCCCGAATCTCGCTCGGACAAAGGGGGGACCTCATGCAGAAGCGCACCGGAAACAAGAAGCCAGCCTTCGGGGGATACGCGATCAGCTTCCAGGGCCGCACGGACAGCCTGGAATCGCTGTTCGGCGCCGAGCCGATCGGCCCAGCCGAGATGACCAAGAAGCTCTGGAGCTACGTGAAGCGGAAGGGTCTCGCCACAAAGCGCTGACCCGATCCGGCCGAGCCGGGCGGCGCGTCCGCGTGCCGCCCGGCGCTCGACACCTCCGCCCTCCAGCCACCGGGTTCCTCGCTTCGACCATCGGGCACAACGCCGTTCTCGCGCCTGACCGCGGGCATGCCGCCCGAGTCACTTCGCCGCCTGACGCGTGATTTCGGCGTTTTCCGCCCGGCATCGCCATTGCTCTGTCTCGGGATCGATGGCGCGTACGACACGGACCCAGACAGCGCGAAGCGAGAGGAGAGCGGCGATGGTGACTCGGGTGCTATCCATCACGACGGCGGTGGTTTCGCTGGCGGTGTCTGCCGCGGTCGCATCGGGCATGACCGATCAGCTGCAAACGTCGCGGATGACCGTCGTCCAGGTCGACAGGAGCGCCGGAAAGTTCCTGTGCGCGGAGCACCGGCGCTGGACCGCCGTGTCCATGGCCGATCTGAAAGCCGTCAGCTCCGGCGACATCGTCAAGGTCGAACGGAGAGACGGGCAGCCCTCGAGGATCACCGTACTGCGCCACGCTGCGGACGAGATCGGAAGTCCCGAGCGGTAGCATCGACCGATACGCCCCGAGCAGCGCCGGGGCCATGCCGTGCGGCTCACGATTTCTCCCGCCCTCGTGAGCCGCACGGCTTCTCTTTTCGATTCCCCACCGCCGTGAATTCGGCGCGTCGAGAAATGGTCCTCGCCCCTGTGTGACAATAGTGCCCGGCGCGGCTCGAGGCGCGCTGTTCTTCCACCCTCAGGACGAGGAGTGCGCGTGCAGGCGGGGATGGCGGCGGGGGGCCCGGCGAATCACGGGAGCAACAGGCCCGACCTGCGCCGCGTCGCGTGCAACCCCGACTACTGGTATCCCCTCGCGCAATCTCGAAAGCTGAAACGGAACAAGACGCTCGAGGTCGCCTTCGCCGGCGAGCCGATCGTCCTCGTCCGGACCGACTCCAACAAGGTCTTCGCGCTCGAGGACCGCTGCGCGCACCGGCAATTCCCGCTGAGCAAGGGGCTCGTCTGCGGCGAGCAGATCCAGTGCGGCTATCACGCCTGGAGGTACGACGCGACCGGAGCGATCACGACCATTCCCTACATGGTGACCGGCGTCAGACCGCCCCGTCACGTCCGCGCGTATCCGTGCCGCGAGGCGTACGGCCTGGTCTTCGTGTTCCCCGGCGATCCCGCGCTGGCGGAGCAGACGGCTTTCCCAGAGCTGCCGTGGTTCGAGTCGCCGGACTACAAGGTCATGTCCTTCGAGCGGGAGATCGCCTGCCACTACACGTTCATGCACGAGAACCTGATGGACATGAACCATCAGTTCCTGCATCGGCGTCTGATGGGCCGGGTGAAGCCCCGATTGCTGAGCCACGGGAAGGGCGATGGCTGGGTCGAAGCCCAGTTTCGCTTCGGCGATGGCGGAGGCAAGAAGCATCGCGGCGCCAGTTGGCTCACCATCGGCGGGAGCGCCGACGAGACGAATTTCGAGATCATGACCATCCGCACCGAGTATCCGTACCAGACCCTGAAGATCGCCGGGATCAAGACGGGCTCGGTGCCGAGCCTCGCCCTCTGGGCTGCCTACGTGCCGACCGATCGGCACGAGCGCCGCAGCCGGAGCTTCGGCATCCTGCTCGTCAAGAAGCCGCGGATGGCGTTCCTGCTCACGCTGATCTGGCCCGTCCTGCGCCATTTCACGGAGTCGGTGTTCGCCGAGGATCGGATGGCCGTGGAGGCCGAGCAGCGCGCGTACGAGACACAGGGCGGCGACTGGAACCAGGAGATCTTCCCGGTCACCATCGATTTGCGCGACTTGCTGCTGGCGCGGGGAATCAAGCCGGTCGACGGCGACGTCCGGTATACTTCGACGGCGCCCTGAGCGGCGACGGAGGACTCCGTGCACATCGATCCGCAGACCATCGACCCGACCGCGGTGTACAAGCTCCTGATCAGCTCGGTCGTGCCGCGCCCGATCGCCTGGGTGTCGAGCCTCGACGGAGCCGGCGTGGCCAACCTGGCGCCGTTCAGCTACTTCATGGCGATCACCGCGGAGCCACCCACCATCGCGTTCTCCTGCTCGCCGCGCGAGGGCGGCAAGAAGGACACGCTGCGCAACGTCGAGGCCACCGGCGAATTCGTCGTGAACGTCGTGGACGACGAGCGCGCCGAGCAGATGAACCTCAGCTCCGGCGACTACGCGCCCGACGTCGACGAGTTCGTGCTGACCCGGCTGACCGCCGCGCCCGGCGTGAAGGTCAAGGCGCCGCGCGTGGCGGAGGCGCCGATCAGCATGGAGTGCACGGTCGCCCGCATCCTGCCCGTCGGCAAGGCCCATCTCGTGCTCGGTGAGATCGTCCAGTGGCACGTCCGCGACGACATCTACGATGCGGCCACCGGCCGCCTCGACATGCACCGCCTGCGTCCGGTCGGCCGCCTGACCGGCAATCTCTACAGCCACATCCACCAGATCTTCGAGATGAAGCGGCCCTCGGCGAACTACCGGGGCTGAGATCTCCGGCCGCCGGGCCCGCGCGTTTCGCGAGCCCTCGCGGATCTCAGGACGGCGGGCAAGCTTCGCGCACGAGCGCCGGGTCGATCGGCGCCGGCTCAGGCTGCCAGGACGGCGCGATCATGCGCATCGCCGCCAGGAACTCCGGCGAGGTGAGCAAAAGCCGCCGCGCGACCTGGCGCAGCAGCGTCACTTGCGGGCGCGGCAGCGAGAACGACGTCGCCAGCCCTTCCAGGCAGCGTTGCAGCGGCAGGTCGTCGGTCACCTTGTCGAACGCCAGCTCGACCGCGTAGAACTCCACCTCGGCCGCGGGCTCGAACGGCATCTGAAACGCGGGACACTGCTCCTTGGCGAGCTCCTCGCAGGCCTTGAAGCTCTCGAGCTCGGCGTTGAGCTGCCGGAAGTGCTCGGCCATGAGCTGCACGGTCTCGAACGAATAGTTGCCCATCGGCCCCGTCGTCACGAGCCCCATGACTCCGGCGAGGCCGGGCGGGCTCTCGCGCGCATCCCAGCCGGGATCGCGCCCGGTCTTCGCGTTGGCGGCGATGACCAGCACCCGCTGGATCTTCCGGTCGTTGATCTTGCCGAAGACGCTCCACGCGCTGTCCTGACCGCTCAGCGCGACGTAGGGGCCGCGCAGGCCGATGTTGTCCGCGAGCCCGCCGTCGAGCAGGTGGATATAGGGCCGGGTCTTCACGTCATCACGATACGAGATCAGGTTCCGGGCGAGCGCCAGGCGCCGCGGCTGGTCGGCAGACTTGAGTGCCTGAGCGAGCCAGGTCGGCGGGCGAAACTTGTCGCACGGGTTTCTTGGGTCCGCCGGGTCGCCCGGGTAATTGTGGAGCGTCATCGGGCTCAGGAGAATCGGAAAGGCGGAGGACGCGGCCACCCCGCGCGCCACCGGCACCCGGGACAGATCGGAGCAGAGCAGGTCGAACTGATCCTGCGTGAACTCGAAGCGCGCGCCGACCGTCATGTCGGTCGCGTTGAGCAGCACGTAGGGTCGGCCGCGCGCGTGCTCCAGCAGCGTGGCGAAGGTGGCGCCGTGGAAGATGTCTTCGTCGTAGAGCTCGGCCGCCATGTCGATCCGGCTGTAGTCGCTCCGCATCAGCCGAAACCAGTTCCACGGCGCCAGCGCTTTCAAGATGAGCTTCCCCTGGATGTTGCGATAGAGGAAATCTTCCTCGAGCTGCTTGAAGCCCGCGGTCCCGAACAGGGCGTAGTGCGCGGCCGTGAAGCTGCCGCCCGACACCGACGAGATCACGTCGACGTCCTCGAGCAGCGACCGCGCCGGGCCGGCGGCCCGCGGGTACGTCACGGCCTGGAGGGCTTCCAGCAGCCCGTAGGAGAACGCCGCCGCGCGCGTGCCGCCGCCTGAGAAGGCAAGGATCACGAACAGCTCCTCCTCCTGGCCGTCGCCGCGCACGTTCGCGTAGCGATACCCGCCGTCGCCGTAAGACGTCAGGCGCGGATTCACCGGCCCCGCACAGCCGGCGATCGCGACGAGCGCGACGGCGGCGGCGAGGCCTCCGGCCACCCGCCTCAGCACTTCCTGAACTCGACGCGAAAGGGGTTGAGGATCGGCCGCTCCGGCACGTCGAACGTCTGCGTCGGCGGCTGCACATCGCCCCGGCCGCCCAGGCGAAAGACGTGGGACCCCGCGTTGACGTACAGCGCGCGCGGCCTTCCGCTCGCGGCCTTGCTGCTTCCCTGCGGCCGATCGTCGATGAAGACGTCGCGCGGCTCGGGGAACAGGACGATGACGAAGCTCATGTCGGGCCTCCGGCAAAACTCTAACGCATTCCGAGAAACCCGATATCATCCCGCCAACAGATCTTCGCTCGACGACGGAGCTTGTGATGGGCAAGGCAATCGAGGAGCTGGCGCGCTTCGCAGCGGGCACGCCGTGGGATGCAATCCCCAGGGCCATTCAAGAGCACGCCAAGCTCGTGCTGCTGGACACGCTGGGCGTGATCCTGGCGGGTTCCCTCCAGCCCGAGGTCGCCGACCTGCGCGCGCGACTCACCGCGACCGGCGGTCAGGGCGCGACCGTCTACGGGCCGGGCTTTCCAACGACCGACCCGCGCACGGCCGCTCTGCTCAACGGCCTGGCGGGGCGCTCGATCGAGCTGTGCGAAGGACATCGCTACGTTTCCTGCCAGGGCGCCGTCCAGGTCCTGCCGACGGCGCTGGCCAGCGCCGAATGGCTGGAACGCTCCGGCCGGGAGACGCTGGCCGCATTGATCTTCGGCTACGAGGTCGCCGCGCGACTCGGCGCCGGACTGACGGCCCGGCCGCTCGCGCATCAAAACGGCCAGGCGCCGCTTCTCGGCGCGGTCGCGGCGGGCGCCCGGCTGCGTGGACTGACCGGCGAGCAGATGAGCCTCGCGCTCAGGATCGGCGCGATCCTCGTCCTCACGCCGAGCTACACCAACGCGGTGGCGGGCGCGACGGCGCTGAACGTCGCCGGAGGAATCAGCGGCTTCGCCGGAGCCCTCGCGCCCGAGCTGGCGCTGGCCGGCGTCGCCGCGCAGCCGAACGCCATCGAGGAGGCCTTCGGCCAGCTCGTCGGCGACGGGTTTCGGCCGGAGGCCGTCACGGAAGAGCTGGGGCAGCGCTGGGAGATCGCCCGCAACTACTTCCGCCTGCGCGCCTGCTGCAACCCGACCTATTCGGCGCTGGACGCGCTCGAGGAGATCCTCGCCGAGCTTCGGCCCGATCCCGCCAGCATCGAGCGCATCGACGTGGCGACCTACCGCTTCGCCGCGAACATGCGCGAGCCGGACCCGCCGAACTACTTCGCGGCCAAGTACTCGCTGCCGCACGCGGCCGCCGCGCTGGCCCTGCGGGGTCATGCGGGGTATCACGCCTTCAACGATGAAGTGGTCGGCGATCCCGCCATCGCGGCCCTCCGCCGGCGCGTCACGGTTCGCGAGGATCCCGAGCTCAGCGCGCAGGTGCCTCGACTCAAGCCGGCGCGCGTGACGGTCACGTTGACCGACGGGCGCCAGATGACCCGGCTGCGCGAGAGCGCCCGCGGCGACTATCAGGATCCGTACACGGACGACGAGATCCGGTCGAAATTCCGCGGGCTGGCGGGCATGGTGCTGGGCCCCGCCGGGGTGGCGCGAGTGGAGGGCCTCGTCGATCGGCTCGACACCTTGCCGCGCCTGGGAGATCTCGTCGTCGCGGCGCGAGCGGGTCGCGGCGCCTAGCCTCGGCGCAGGAGGTCCGCTGCGGGGCGCTGACCGAACGCGGGCGGCGGAACGCGGCGCTTCGAGGCGGCTTCGTACGCCGAGGCGATTTTCAGCACGGCGTCCTCGCGGCCCGGCTCCGCCCTGAACACCAGCGAGAAGGGCAACCCCGGCTCTGGAATCGTGGTCGGCGTGTCGGATGGGACCGTCACGTACCGCTTGCCGTCCGGACTCAGGGCGAAGACCGGGTCGTAGACGGTCGTCACGTAACCCGCGGGGATCAGGACCTCCGTCAAACCCGCGTTCGGCCCGTACATCGTCTCCGGCCGTAAATTCCCGGGCAGGCCCGGCTGGTAGGCGCCGCCGATCTTTCCCGGCGGAAACGGCGTGTGCACGCGGACCAGCGCGTCCAGGCGGTTCTCGAGCAGGACCATCATGTCCACCCGGCGCAGCAATTCGCGGAGCATGATGCGCTCGTTGACGCCCTGCCGCCCGCCGAGGGGATTCCGCGGGTCGGTCACCTCTTCCCAGTTTCTGAAGGCCGCGCGGCCGTCGTCGCCCCAGAACTTCGAGCGCGCGTTGAGCGCCGCGAAATCGGCGAGCGTCTCGGTGAATCCCCGGGCCTTCCAGTCGGCGGCGCGTCGGCTCAGGTACTGGGGCACGTGGAACCTGAACGCCATCGCGAGCTCCTGATCCTGGACGGTCGCGATGTCGAGGTTCGCCGGCGGCGCGATGCGGCCTTCCGCGAGCGCGACGCAATAGTCGATCGGCTGCATGGCGCCCGTGCCGAAGGTCTTGCCGGGCATGAACTCGGTCGGCACGATCGCCGCCGCGAACTCCTTGAACAGGGGCCGTCCGTCGCGGCCGAGCCTGAACAGCACGTCGGGCATGATGAGGGGCACCAGCCGCGCCAGCGCGCGCCGGAAATCCGTCGTCATGACCTCGACGTCCGGATCGCGCTTCCATAGCGGATCGGACGACTCCACGAGCGTCGCCCCCAGCCGGCCGCCGAGGATCGTCTTGATCTCCCTGGCCGCGGCGGTGACGATCGGCTCCTCGGTCTTCGAGCCCGGCGCGCGCACCATCGACTCGCGGACGACGCCGATGCGCATACTCGCGAGCGCGCCCGACGTCCCCGGCGTCTTCGCGTGACTCGCGTACGGGGTGCCCAGAACCGATGAGCGCGGCACGGTCGTGTAGTGGTCCCGCGGGTCGTAGTAGCCCTCGACGTCGTCCTTGAGCGCGTCCAGGACCCTGGCGCAATCGGCGATCGTGCGGCACAGGATGCCGCTGCGATCGCAATAGATGTCGGCGCCGATGGCGCCGCCGTTGAACCCGAGCATCGACTTGTGCGGAAGGATGAGCGCCACCGCGTTGTGGTTCGCCGGGCCGCGACAGGACGCCCGCGTCTCCTCGCCGAGGCTCGCCATGACGAAGTTGGCGCTGACCGACACGCCGGAGCCGGAGCTCGAGCCGAGCGAAGCCGAGCGCGTCGTGTCGTAGGGGTTCGCCGGGTTGCCACCCCAGGTGCTGCGCTGATAGCCCAGGGTCGACGGCAGCACCTGGTCGGGCGCGTGGCGGCCGCCGGGGTTCCCCGCTCGCCCGTTGTATTCGGTGTTGACCGCCTTGGCGAAGATGATCGCGCCCTTGTTGCGGAGCTGCTCGACCAGCACGTGATCGCGCGCCGGAAAGTCGATGTCGTAGCGGGCGTCGCCGCCGGCCGTCGTTCTCATGTCCTTCGTGTCGAACGGATCCTTGAACGAGAACACGACGCCGTACATCGGCATCTTCTCGAGATCGGGATTGCGTCCGTACGTCGCGTCGAGCTCGGCCGCGCGCTCGAGGGCGTCGGGGAGCCTGCGGAACATCTCGCACACCGGCGGCGCGCCCGGCGGGAGCGGCCCCGCCGACGGGTGGCGATCGAAGTCACCCCGGCAGGTCACCGATCGCTCGCCGCGAATGTTGAGGGTCGCGAGGGCATTCAGCTGCCCGGCATCCGGCTTGCCGACGATCATCCCGTACTGCTGCATCACGCCGGGATCGGACGCGGTCGCCTCCATGCGCCCGTACTCGAGGGCCGGCCCCTGGTATTTGTGGAGGTCGGGCAAGATCGTCGAGGCCTTGACCGTGTCGGTGGGGAAGGGCAGCGCGGCCATCGCCCGCACGGCGCCCCTCGCTTCCGGGACGGGGGCGCCGTCTTCGGTGACGAGCAGGCTGGCGACCCCGTTATAGGCGCGCACGCGGTCGATGTACTGCTCGACGACCGCGACGCACGTCGTCCGCCCCGCCTGGATGGCGGCGTGCAGCTCCTCGATCGTCGCCTCGTCCACGCGAAACGGCCGGTCCTGTGCGCCGGGCTCTCCTGTCACGACGTCACCCCCTGGAATGGCGTCCGAAGAATAGTGTAGGGGCCGCCCGGTGTCGATCCCCGCCCTTCCCGTTCGACTCATAGGTGCCGACCCCAGTGGTCGGTCACACATGACTACAAGACCAAGGAGATGGCGCTGGGCGACGACGGCGCCTGGCATCAGTTCATGACCGTGCACTACCGGCGAAAGAAGTAGAAGTCGCGGACTGGGGGCGCGGCGGCCTCGGCGGCTCTGCTAGACTCGCCGTGGTGCGCACGCCCCTCATCCGGCCCGCGGACGTCCGCCGTTCTCTCACCCGGTCATCCAGTGCTTGACCGACGAGCGTTCATCGCCCTCGCGGGCGGCGGTGTCCTCGCCATCCCGCTCACCGTCGGGGCGCAGCCGGCGGGAAAGGTCTATCGGGTGGCGCTCCTGGTTCACGGCGGCCCCGCGGTGAGCGGCCTGGTCCAGGTGTTTCGAAACAGTCTCCGCGACTTCGGCTACGTCGAAGGCCGGAATCTGCAGCTCGAGGTTCGGCTGGTCGAGCGACACGAGGCTCTTCCCGACGCGGCCGCCGAGCTTGTTCGCCTCGGTATGGACGTCATCGCGGCCGGGACCACATTGCCGGGCCTCGCCGCCAAGCGCGCCACCAGCACGATCCCGATCGTCCTCATCGCGTCCGCCGACCCGGTCCACGCCGGGCTCGTGGCCGGCCTCGCGCGCCCCGGCGGAAACGTCACCGGCAACGCCGCGCTCACCCCGGAGCTGAGCGGCAAGCAGCTCGAGCTGCTCCGAGAAGCGATGCCCCGCCTCTCACGGGTGTCCGTGCTCTGGAACAGCGCGAACCCCGCCAACACTCCGGTCATGAGAGAGACCGTGATCGTCAGCACGCGGCTGGGCATGAAGCTCGACCTGGTCGATCTGCGCGCGCCCGATCAGATCGAGGACGCGCTGGCCACGGTCGTCCGGCACCGCGCGGACGCGCTGCTGGTCATGCCTGAATCGGCGTTTTTCGCTCACGCGGCGCGAATCAACGAGGTTGCGATCAAGCACCGCTTCCCCACGATCGCGCTCATCCGCGAGTTCACGCAGAGGGGAAGCCTGATGTCCTACGGGCCGAGCATCCCCGACCTCGTCAAACGGTCGGCCGCCTTCATCGACAAGATCCTCAAGGGCGCGAATCCGGCCGACCTGCCGATCGAGCAGCCCACAAAGTTCGAGCTCGTCATCAACATGAAGACCGCCAAGGCGCTCGGCCTGACGATCCCGGAGCCGCTGCTCGTGCGAGCGGACGAGCTCATCCAGTGATGAGCCGCCGGCGCGCCGCGGGCCTCTGAGCCCGCGCGGGCCGCGGGGCGGCCACGGCCGCGAGCCGGATGCTACAATGCGCCCTCCAGACGCGTGAGGCTTGCCGCCGGTGACCGGGCGGCAGCCGACTGAAGTGTCCGCCAAACGGGGCAAGGCCGGGAGGTTCAGATGGCAGACCGAATCCGCGTAGGAATCGTCGGAGCAACCGTGACGCAGGGGGGCAGCCACTGGGGGGCCAACGCGCACGTGCCCGCCCTGAAGGCGTTGCCCGGCTACGAGCTGAGGGGCGTCTGCACCTCGCGTGAGGACACCGCCAAGGCCTCGGCCGCGGCGTTCGGCGCCGAGCGAGCGTTCCACCGGTTCAGCGACATGGCCGCGCATCCCGAGGTCGATCTCATCGTCGTCTGCGTGCGAGTGCCCGGGCACCGGGAGCTGGTCATGGCTGGCCTGCAAGCCGGGAAGCCGGTCTTCTGCGAATGGCCGCTCGGAGCCAATCTCGCCGAGGCGGAAGAGATGGCCGGGCTCGCCCGCCAGCGCTCGTTGAAGAGCATCGTCGGCCTGCAGGGACGCAGCGACCCGACGATCCTGTACGCGCGCGACCTCGTCCAGCAAGGCTATATCGGCGAGGTGCTCACGGCGAGCCTGAACACCTCGGCCCAGGCCCAGCTGCAGCGGGGCCCCGGCCGCATCTGGCAGGGCGTGCGCGCCAACGGCGCCAACACGCTGACCATCGCCGGCGGTCACGCCATCGACGCGATGTGCGCGGTGCTCGGCGAGTTTGCCGAGATCTCGGCGCGCGTGTCGACTCGAATCCCCGAGTGGCGCACGATGGAAGGCAAGCCGGTTCCGGTCGATGCGCCGGACAGCATCAACATCGTCGGGCGCATGGCGAGCGGCGCCGAGGTATCGGTCAACGTGGCCGCCGTCCCCTCGAATCCCGGCGGCAATCGTCTGGAGATCTACGGGCGCGAGGGCGCGCTGGTCATCCGGGCGAATGGCGCCCTCAGCCTCGGACCCAACCAGATGCACGCGGGCAAGGGCAAGGAGGCCATGGCGCCGATGCCCGTGCCGGCCAAGTACAGGGTCGTTCCCGAAAGCACGCCGGCCGGCCAGCCTTACAACGTCGCTCAGGCCTACGCGCGCGCCGCCGACGCTCTGCGCGGCGGTGGGCCCTTCGACGTCGACTTCAACCTCGCGGTCCAGCGCCACAAGCTGATCGACGCGATCGAGCGGTCCTCCGCCACGGGCCGGTCGGTGAAGCTCGCCTGATCCGGCCGCCGCGATGGAAGACATCTACTGCTTCGCCGGCAACCCGCTCGATCGGGTCAGCGAGCGGCGGGACGACCGCGACTGGATCGCCTCGCTGCTCGGCGACCCACAGACGCGCATCCTGGCCCTGCGCGACCTGAAGCCGTTCACGCGCGCCACCGCGGCGCCGGCGCTCGACTGGCAGCCCGTTGCGCCGTGGCGAGCCCACATCGACGCGGGCGCCCAGCTCATCTTTCTCGGCCTCGGCGACGGACGCGCGCACTTCGCAATCGATGCGACCGGCGCCGGTGTCACGCCCGCCGTCGACACCGAGCCGATCGACGTGCGCGCTCTCGCGCCGGCCCTGGCCACCGGCGAGGCGGCGATCCTCGCCGAGGCCCGCTGCCTGCTCGACTGGCACGCCCGCCATCGCTTCTGCGCGCAGTGCGCATCGCCGACGAAGGTAGCGTCCGCCGGCTGGGTACGGCGCTGCCCGGAGTGCCGGGCGTCGCACTTCCCGCGCACCGACCCGGTCGTGATCATGCTCGCCATCCGCGGCGATCGAGCCCTGCTCGGGCGCAACCGCCGCCGCGCGGGCGCCCGGTTCTCGTGCCTGGCCGGGTTCGTCGAGCCCGGTGAAACCCTGGAGGAGGCCGTGCGCCGCGAGGTGCGCGAGGAGTCGGGGATCCGCTGCGGCCGCGTGCGCTATCTGGCCGCGCAGCCGTGGCCGTTCCCGTCGAGCCTCATGATGGGATTTCTCGCGGAGGCCCTGACCGAAGAGATCACGGTCGACCCCGAGGAGCTCGCCGAGGCGCGCTGGTTCCATCGCGACGAGATTCGCGAGATGGTGGCGCGCGCCGCCGACGGGACCGACGATCCGACGCGGGCGTCGCTGCCCGCCCCCGTCGCGATCGCGCATCATATCTGCCGGCGCTGGTCGAGCGGCCTCGACAGCGTGTGAGCAAACCTTGACTTCGGCGGCACGTCCGCTCTAGGTTCGTTGCGCCGGTTCGAATAACACCGAAAACACCGTCGTTGCCCCGAGCCGTATCCACCAGCATCGCTGGAGACGCGCCCGGAGGGAGGACATCATGGGCCATCTCCTGAGCTTCCTGATCGCCGCGGTCGTGTCGCTGAGTCTCGTCGCACCCGTGTGGGCGGACAACGAACCCCGCACCGGAGAGCCCGAGAAGCTCGGCCGGGTGTACTTCAAGACCTCGTGCACCCCGGAAGCACAGAAGCAATTCGAGCGGGCGCTCGCCATGCTGCACTCGTTCTTCTTTCCCGAGACGGTGAAGGCTTTCACGGCGATCCCCACCACGGACCCGAACTGCGCCATCGCCTACTGGGGCATCGCCATCAGCCAGCGCCCGAATCCGCTCGTCGGACCGTTCGACGCCGCCACGCTCAAGCGCGGCCTCGACGCCATCGAGAAGGGTGAGGCCATCGGGCCCAAGACCCAGCGCGAGCGCGACTGGCTGGCGGCGCTCAAGGAGTTCTACAAGGACTACGACAAGGTCGACCAGGACACGCGCACGAAGAATTACGCGAAGGCGATGGAGCGGCTCGCCGCCAAGTACCCGGACGACGCCGAGGCGAAGATCTTCTACGCCCTCGCGCTGAACGAGACGTTCGACCACAAGTCCATGGAGCCGCTGCTGAGGGCCATCAAGATCCTCGAGCCGATCGACAAGAAGTACCCGGACCACCCGGGCGTCACGCACTACCTGATCCACAGCTACGACTTTCCGGCCATCGCCCAGAAGGGCATCCCCGCGGCCAACAAGTACGCGCAGATCGCGCCCTCGGCGCCCCACGCCCAGCACATGCCCTCGCACATCTACTCGATGGTGGGGATGTGGGAAGAGTCGGTGAAGTCGAACTGGCGCTCGGTGGCCGTGGCGAACGACTACACGGCCAAGGCCAAGCTCGACGGCACGCTGGGCGGCGTCCCGCATGCCTACGACTTCATGGCCTACGCCTACCTGCAGATGGGCCAGGACGTGAAGGCCCGGGGCCTCATCCCGGAAACGATGGCGATCAAGAAGCTCATCGGCGTGCCCATGGCGGGCTCGACGGCGCGCGCGGCGGTGCCGGCGCGGTACATGCTGGAGCGCCAGGACTGGCAGGGCGCCGCGCAGCTGCAGCCGCTCGGCAGCGGCTACCCGATGGCCGAGGCGATCACGCACTTCGCCCGAGCCATGGGCGCCGCGCGCAGCGGCGACACCGCGGCCGCCCAGGCGGACGTCGAGAAGCTCAAGGAGCAGCGGGCGGCGCTGGAGAAGGCGGGCCAGGGTTACTGGGCCGGCCAGGTCGAGATCCAGGTCCTGGCCGCCCAGGCCTGGACCGCTCAAGCGCAGGGCAACAAGTCCGACGCGATCAAGCTCATGCGCGCCGCGGCCGACCTCGAGGACGCCAGCGAGAAGCACGTGTCCATGGAGAACCGGCTCTATCCGATGCGGGAGCTGCTCGGCGACATGCTGATGGCGCAGGGCGAGTCGGTGGCCGCCCTGAAGGAATACGAAACCTCGCTGAAGAACGCGCCGATGCGGCTGCGCGGCTTCTACGGCGCGGCCAAGGCCGCCGAGTTCTCGGGCGACCAGAAGAAGGCGCGCGAGTACTTCGAGAAGCTCGCCAGGCTCACGCGGAACTCGGACGGTGATCGCTCCGAGCTGCGCGAGATGAAGCAGCGGCTCGCCAGCCGGTAGCGGTGCTCGGCGTCAGGATCTGCGCCGGCCTGTTCGGGATCGGCGTGCTCGGGCTCGGCCTTGCCCTGCTGCCGGGCGCGATTGGCGCCGATCCGACCGACGACGAGCCGAAGGAGGGACGGCTCGACCCGGACTATGCGGCGGGGAAAGCGGCCATCGCGGCCAAGGACTGGAATGGCGCGATCCGGTCGCTTTCCTCGGCCGCGCTCCGCGACACGCGCAACGCGGACATCCAGAATTACCTCGGCTACGCCTATCGCCAGAGCGGCCAGCTCCAGCCGGCCTTCACGCACTACCAGAAGGCGCTGCAGCTCAACCCCCGCCATCGCGGCGCTCACGAGTACATCGGCGAGGCGTACCTGATGACCAACAACCCGGCCAAGGCCGAGGAGCATCTGGCCGCGCTGCAGCGGATCTGTCTCATCCCCTGCGAGGAATACGCGGACCTCAAGAAGGCCATCGCCGACTACCGGGCCCGCGCGGCGAAGTAGGCACGGGCGCCGAATGATCGCCTTCAGACGGCACGTCGTCGCCGCGCTGATGCTGATGGCGCTCACCTTCGCGAGCCTCGCCCGTCCGGCCGGCGCCAGCATAGCCGAGCTCGAGGGCGCCTGGGCCGTCGCGCGCGCGACGATGAACGGCGAGCCCCGGACGGACAGCAAGGTGCTGAACGCCACGTGGACGTTCCGGGGAACCGAGCTCGTCGTGCAGACCGCGCGCGGCGAGCGGCTGCGCTCGGCGCTGTCCTTCGACGCGACCGCCAATCCGCAGGCGTTCCACATGACTCCCCTCAGCCCGACGGGCGGCCAGCGGCCGCTCTGGATGATCTGGGCGCGCCGGGGCGACGAGCTGGACGTGGCCTTCTACGACGGGATCGATCAGCGTCCCGAGGACTTCGGACCCCGGCGCAAGCTGGTCGTGCTCACGCTCGTGCCGGCGATCGCCGCGCCGACCCCGGCCGCGCTCGACCCGTGCAAGATCCTGCGCCGCGCCGGCGTCGACCGACTGCTCGGCGGTCCGACGCGAGCGCGGCCACAGCAGCGTCCCGCGTCCGCCCCGGGCTCGAGCTGCGCGCTCGATCGCGCCGATGGCTCGGCCGTCATTACCCTGACGCTCGTCGGCCCTCCGGCCGGCCCTGAGTATGCCGCCGCAGCGCGTAAGGAAGCGCTTGCCAATCGCCGCATGCAGATCGAGGACGAGCCCTCGCTTGGAGCCGGCGCCTTTTCAGCCGCCAGTGGCTGGACCGTCGTCGTGGTCGCGGACCGGCGCGGAACGGCGATGATTCTCAAGCTCGAGGCGTTGCGCGTCGAGCGCGCCGATCTGCAGCGCTTCGCCGCACGCGTGCTCGACGCGCTGTAGCGGGGCTAACGCCGCCGGTCGCTGAGTCGCTTGCGCTCGTCGACCGTCCAGGGCACGCCCACCTCCGCCGCGCGCGCGCACCAGCTTCGATCCGTCTCGCAGGCCCAGAGAAACGCCTCCTTGGCCGCGTCGAATCGGCCGGCCCGAGCGTCGACGATCCCGGCCGCATAGCGCTGCAGACCACACGGCCCGCGGGCGACCGACCGGCAGTGATGCTCGGCGAGCACGCGCGCCGCGCGCTCCTCTGCCCGCGTGGGCGGTCCCGAGGACGCGCTTTCGGACGCCTCGATGAGCGCGATGGCGACCGCGCTACAGGCCTCGTCGCTGCCGTTCCGGCACGGTCGGAGCCGGGCGTCGTCGGCAACCAGCCACACGAGGCCTAGCACGAGCGCCGCGGCGAGCCCACCGAGCGGCACGTAGTCGATAGCTCCGAAGGCAGCTTCGGCGTGCACCCGCCGCAGGAGCAAGAAGAGCACGACCACACCGGCCGCGGCGAGAGCGAACCCGAACAGGTAGACGAGGGCGACCAGGCTGTCGTCGGGCGTGTCGCGCGGTCCCCCGACATAGAGCCGGAGGGCTCTCGTCGCGATGACGAGCAGGGTACCGCCAAGCGCTACCTGGGTGAGGAGGAGCGCCGCCCTCGCACGCAGGGCCAGGCCCGTCCCTATCCCGATGAGCAGGACACTCAGGGCGAGAAACGGCGGCTCGCTCTCGAACGCCGTTTCCCCGGCAAAGACGTAACGCAGGCAGCCCAGGCCGCCCAGGACGAGAAGCGCGCCGACAAATAGGTGCATTGAAACGATTGTCCCTTAGAGTTCCTCTTATGCGTGTCGTTGTTGTTGCCCTCGCGCTGTGGCTCGCGGCCTGTTCCGGGGCGCCGCAAGCGCCCGGGGTAACCGCCACCCGGGTGCTCGAGCTATCGGGCCTCCAGCCGCTGGCGAACGCCGTCGGCCTGAGCCCGGACGGCAGCCTGGTGGTGACCGGCGACTTCGAGGCCGACCTGATCGCCCGGGAGGTGCCGTCCGGGACCGAGCGCTGGAAGGTTCGCGTGAAACCGCGCCGCGAGCAGCGGCGCATCGACGGCGTGTTCTTCTCGCCGGATGGATCCCTGATCGTCACGACCGGGCACGAGGCCCAGACGACCGAGGTGTGGGACGCGGCGACCGGACGGTCGGTGGCGGTGCTCGACATCGGCCAGTGCCGGGGGGTCGCCTTCCACCCCGACGAGCGCATGCTCGCGGTCGCCGGGGGCGGCACCATCCATGTGGTGGCTCTGAGCGGCGGCAAAGCCGTCCGCACACTGCCGAACGCTCACGCGGGCGACGGGATCTTCGCGATCGCGTTCTCCGGCGACGGGCTGACGCTCGCGACGGTCTCCGGGCAAGGATCGCTCAAGGCCTGGAGCTGGCCGGCGCTCACCCTGCGAACCTCGACCACGCTGTCGGGCGGGCTCGAGGCGATGTCGCCCGTCTCGCTCGCGCTGAACCGCCGCGGCACGCGCGCGGCGGCGAACAGCATCATGGGCCGGGTGCACGTGGCGGACATCGCGAAGGGCCGCGAGGAGGGCACCTTCGGCAACGTGGCCCAGGCGCCGGGCCACGGCATGCATGCCGAGCTGCGCTACTCGCTGGCCTTCACGGAGGACGGCGACTGGCTGTTCGCGCCGGACACCCACGACCGCGGGCTGCGCCTGCTCCACGTTCCGAGCGGCAAGACCTTCCCCGTCCTGCAGGGCGATGGCCCTTTCTACAAGGCGGTCGCGCTCGCGGTACCCGCGAGCACGGCGGCGTTCCTCAGGCCGGGAAGCGCAGAAGGCTTCGGTCCTTATGCGATCGAGGTGTGGCGCCTGGAGTATCAGGCGCGGCCGCATTGAGGCGGCGGCCGCCCGGAGCGTCGTTCAGTTCCGGGCGACGCTGGTGGCCGTCGCGAGCTGCCAGACCTCGACGGCGTAGCTCAGCCTTCGACCGTCCATCGACGAGGTGATCGCCGCGAAGGCCGTCCCGTCGTCGGTGATGGCCACGGTCGCGTAGGCCTTCGGCGCCGAGACCACCACGCGCGACGCCCCGGCCGACACGTCGATGTGTCGCATGCCGAAGCGATCGCCCGTGGTCGTGAGCAAGGCACCGTCGCGCCCGAATCGCAGCGCGCCCGGCGGCGGGCCGCCCGCCTCGCCGTCCGCGTGGTCGAACAGCTGCTTGCCGGTCCCGACGTCCCACACGTAGACCGTGCCCTCGATCGTGACGGCCGCGGCGCGCGAGCCGTCGCCGGAGAGCGCGACGACCACTCCCCAGACCTCCGGGGGCTCCATGCCGCGGGGCGGCGGATATGGCCGGCGCGATCGCCGCACGTTGAAGCTGCGCACCGGCGCCTCCGTCACCGCATCCCGCACGGTGACCTCGCCGTCGTGACCCGCGGTCACCAGCCGCTGCCCGTCCGCGGACAGGTCGAAGGCCGTCAACACTTCCTTGTGCGGGTTGGCCAGGCGTGCCATGACCTGCTGCGAGGCGACGTCGACGACGAGCACCTCGGTCTCGCACAGCACGGCGAGGCGCGCCCCCGTGGCGTCGAAGCGAAGCGCGAGACAGCGGCCCACCGGCAACGACGCCGCCTCGACCCACTCGCCCGACCCGGCGCGATCGTCGAACCGCCAGAGCCGCACCGCGCTCTCACGAGCGCGCCCGAGCGAGGCGAGCGCGCGGCCGTCGGGCGAGAACGCGAGGTCGGCGATCGACTCCCGGTAGTTGCTCAGGGACGCCGGAAACTTCTCGCCCACCGTGGTGCTCCACACCTGGATCTGCCCGCTGCGCGAGCCGGTCGCCGCCAGCCCGGCGTTCGGGGCCAGCGCGAGGGCTTCGACATATCCGCCGGCGGGGCCTCCTGCATCGATCGTCGCGATCCGCGTCGCCTGCGGCGCGGGCTGCGCGTTGCGCCCGCACCCGAGCGTGACGATCGCGCCGACGGCCAGGGCGAGACATGCCACACGAGACACATCACGACGCATGAAATCTATTCTAGATGGAGGCCCGCCGGCCCGCGGCCAGATCAAAAGCCTGAGGTCTGCTTCGTGGGCGTCGCCATAATGTCATTACGGGTCTTGCGCCGGGATCCACACGCCGACGGCGGTGAGGAGCGCGATGTCCGGAGCCCACGGTCTCGTTGTCAGCCTGCTTGCGGGCCTTTGCGTATCGCTGACGTTCGGCGCATGCGGTGACCCCTCGAACCCCTCGAACGAGAGGCCCCGGGCCGGGAGCCCGACACCCATCCGGGATTCCCGCGGCTTGAAGCAGGGGCCGCACACCCCGGAAGCGCGAACCCGGGCCGGCGAGCTCGGGAGCAGCGATGCCAGGACGGTCTCGGAAGCCCAGCAGGCTCTGAAGAGGTTCGGGCGCGACGCGGTCCCGGCGCTGGTCGAAGTGCTCGAAGGCGCATCGGATCAGCGGGTCAAGCACATCGCCGCGGGAATTCTCGCCGACATGGGGGTCGCCGCCGACGCCAGCATTCCAGTTCTGCAGGGCCTGAAGCTCAAGGGACCTTCCGAGCTGTCCGCGCTCGTCGCGCCCGTCATTCTTCGCATCGAGCAGTGGCGATCGTGCGGCCTGGTGGGACTGCCCGACGACGCCGAAGTTCATCTGGTGGGGCTCTACAAGGGGCAGAAGGAGCTGGACCTTCAGCTCGGAGAGAGCGGCCACACGACGACCGAGGTCGACGTGGTCGTCGGTCGGGTGCCGCGTCCGGTCATTCTCGTTCTGAGCGCCTACGATCCGGTCGTGTGGAAGGTCGGGTATACGGCCCAGGCGCGTATCGCGGGGGTCCTCGTCTCCGGCTATCACACGCAGGCCTTGATCGGCATCCCGCGCGCCACGCCTCATCGGGTCCTGTCGAGCGAGCAAACCCGGGGATGTGAGCCCTTCCACGCTCACAGCGCGCAGAATGCCGCTCAGGAGGCGCGAAAGATCGTGGCCCTGACGGGCCGAGGAATCGACAAGTTCTACGGTTCCTACCCGGCTTCGGCGGTTCACGTCGGGGACGACGCGCCCTCCAGGCCCGGCGATGTCACCTATTCGCCCGACCTCACGGTCGACGACTATCCCGTCCTGCGCAGCGAGATACCGGCGGGCGAAAAGGGCATCGACGCGCTTCAGCGGCTGGGAAAGATTCGCCTTGCCACTGCTCGAGATGTCGCCGCGTGGTCCGGTGACAAGGGCCAGCAATCGAAGCTGGCCTCCTACGTCGGCCTGGGCCGAGTCTACGTCGTGCTCGAGGAGATGACGCTGCCCTCCGGGCTCTACGGCGCCCACGGTCGCGACTTCATCATTCCGGCGGGCGTGCCCAAGCCGAAGGGACCGAAAGCCCACTGTAGCTTCTACTATCTGAAGGACCACACTTTCGAGTAGAGTCCCCGCCATGACGAGCGAGGAGGCGCTGCGCATCCGCGGCTACCTGACGGCGCAGGGCGCCAAGCTCTCGCCGGAGCAGCTCATCGGCAAGGTCGAGGAAGCCATGGCCAGGCTGCGCGAAGCCGCCACCGCGGTGCCCGCGGCGCGCTTCACCGACCCGCCGGCGCCGGGAGAGTGGAGCGCCAACGAGGTGATGGCGCACGTCGTCGAGGCCGACCGGCGCTTCGGCGGCGCCATCGTGCGCATTCTCGACGGCCGGCCGCCGGGCGAGCCGCGCGACGTCGCGGCCCGCGACACCCGACCGCGTCCGCTCGACGAATGGTGGTCGCTGCTCGAGCGCGACCGCGCCGTGCTGTTCCAGCGGGTGCGGAGCGCGGATCCGATGGCAAATCTACAGGTAACGATCCCGCATCCATTCTTCGGAGCGCTGAACTGGCGCGAGACGCTGCTGTTCATCCGGCTGCACGATCTCGATCACGCCGGACAGCTGGCCAAGGTGGCCGGAGCGTTCTGATGCGTGTCGCCATCGGCCTGCGACTCGAGGGCAGCGAGGACTGGGAGCAAGCGGCGACGTACGTGACCGAGGCCGAGCGCCTCGGCGTCGACTTCGCGTGGTCGCACGAGTCGTGGGGCATGGACGCGGCCACTCCGCTCGCGTTCATGGCCGCGCGTACGTCCCGCATCAGGCTCGGCTCGGGGATCATGCAGGCCGGCACGCGGACGCCGGCGCTCGTCGCCATGACGGCGCTGAGCCTGTCCTCGATGTCATCCGGGCGCTTCGTGCTCGGCATGGGCGTGAGTGGACCGCAGGTGATCGAGGGCTGGCACGGCCTGCGCTTCGACCGGCCGCTCACGCGGATGCGCGAGATCGTGGACATCGTGCGCCAGGCCGCGCGCGGCGAGCGCGTGGCGTTCAAGGGACAGGTGTACGAGCTGCCGCTGCCCGGCGGCGAGGGCAAGGCGCTCCGGTCTTCGGCCAAGCCACGTCCGGACATACCGGTTTATCTCGCGACGCTCTCGCCGCGCGGGCTCGAGCTGACCGGCGAGATCGCCGACGGGTGGCTGGGGACGTCGTTCATGCCCGACCACGCGCGCATCTTCTTCGACCACCTCGAGGCCGGCGCCAAGCGCGCGGGACGCACGCTGGGCCAGCTCGATTTGCAGGCCGGTGGCGCCGTCGCGTTCGGTGACGACGTCGAGCGGCTGGTGGCTCTGCGGAAGCCGGGTCTGGCCTTCACCCTCGGCGCCATGGGCTCGCGCCAGCACAACTTCTACAACGACGCCTTCAAGCGCGCCGGCTACGCCGACGCCGCCACCGAGGTGCAGCGCCTCTGGCTCGACGGCAAGCGCGACGAGGCCGCGGCCCGCGTGCCCGACGAGATCGCGCTGAAAGTGAACCTGCTCGGCACCGACGCGATGGTGCGCGAGCGGCTGCGCGTCTACCGCGGCAGCGGCCTCACCACGCTGCGCGTCGATCCGGCCGGCTCGACGCTCGATGCGCGGCTGGCCACGCTCGGCCGGCTGATGGATCTCGTCAAGGCTTCGTAGCTGGCTCGCTCGCCGGGGAGGTGCAGTCATGCCCATACGTCGAGGAGAGGAGTATCTCGAGAGCCTGCGGGACGGCCGCCGCCTGTGGCTGATGGGCCAGCGGGTGGAGGACGTCACCACCCATCCGGCGCTCGCCGGCTGCGCTCGCAGCGTGGCCGAAGTGTACGACCTGCAGCACGACGTGGCGCACCATGAGCTCCTGACCTTTTCGTCGCCGGGCACGGGCAAGCCCGTGAGCCGGGCGTATCTGGTGCCGCAGTCGGTGGACGATCTCTCGCGCCAGCGGCGCATGTACGAATACCTCGTGCGCCGGGCGGGCGGCGTCGCGGCCCGTCTGCCGCAGCACCTGGCGACGGTGGTGCTCGGGCTCTACGACATTCGCGAGCTTCTGAGCCAGGAGGATCCCGCGTTCGCCGAGCACGTCACTCGCTACTTCGAGTACTGCCGCGAGAACGACCAGAGCATCGCGACCGTCTTCAGCGATCCCCTGCACCATCGGAACCACCCCGCGTCCAAGCAGGAGCCCCTGCGCGTCACGGCGCGGCGGCCCGACGGCATCGTCGTACGCGGGGCCAAGGGAGTGGGGACGCAGGCGCCGTACGCCAACGAGCTCTTCTGTATGGCGCCGCCCCGGCCCGACCTGAAGCCCGAGGAAGACGTGTACTTCGCGGCGCCGGTGAACACCGAGGGCATCCACGTGATCTGTCGCGAGCCGCTGGCGTCGGCGAACCCCGCGGACCATCCGGTCAGCCCATCGTGGGACGAGATGGATTCCATCGTGGTGTTCGACGACGTGTTCATCCCGTGGGAGCGGGTCTTCTATCTGCGGCGGTCTCCGGCCATCGATCTCGCCCTCGAGGCCCGAATTTTTCAAGGCGCCGTCGGCCTCGGCCCCTGGTACGTGCTGGTGCGGATGGCCGTCAAAGCCGAGGTCCTGCTCGGCATCTGCGCCGCCATCGCCGATTCGCTGGGCAGTGCCGCGCAGCCGAGCGTCCAGACGGCGCTGGCCGACGCGATGGTCTATCTGGAAACTCTGCGCGCGTTCGTCCAGGCCGCCGAGGCGAATCCGATCCGCTCACCGTCAGGCATGACCTTGCCCAACCCGACGACGGCGCTGGCGGCTCGCACCTTCGCGATCGAGCGATATCCGTCCCTGCTGCAGCACATCCGCGAGCTCTGCGGCCCCGGCCTCCTGATGGCTCCGGGCCAGGCGGATCTGCACCATCCCGACATCGGCCCGCATCTGCATCGCTATGTCGTCGCGCGCGACGAGGGCGCGCCGGAGCGCTTTCGTCTGCTCAAGCTGGCCTGGGAATACGCCTGCGACTCGTTTGGCTCCCGCCAGCTCCTCTTCGAGATGTACAACGTCGGCAGTCTCGCCACGAACAAGCAGCGACTCGCGAGCACCTACGATACGCGAGCGTGCGTCGAGCTGGCGCGGGAGCTCGCCGGCATTCCCGGGGCCGGACGTTAGCCGCGGCCGATATAGGGCATCTTCGTCGCCATCACGGTCATGAACTGGACGTTGGCGTCGAGCGGCAGGCTCGCCATGTAGCGCACGCCGTTGGCGACGTGGCGTACATCGATGCGCGCTTCGGCCTCGGTTCGGCCCGTCGCCTGCAGGCGACCGACGGACGTATCGGTGTTGCGCTCGGTCGCGGCGTTGCCGATGTCGATCTGGCCGCAGGCGATGTCGAGGTGACGCCCGTCGAGCGACAGCGACCGGGTCAGGCCGGTCAGCGCGTGCTTGGTCGCGACATAGGGTGTCGAGTTGCGCCGCGGCACGTGCGCCGACACCGAGCCGTTGTTGATGATGCGCCCGCCGCGCGGGTCCTGCTCCTTCATCATGCGGAAGGCGTGCTGCGCGCACAGGAACGAGCCGGTCAGATTGACCTGCACCACCCCCATCCACTGCTCGTACGTCAGGTCCTCGAACGCGACGCCTCGGGTGCTGGTGCCGGCATTGTTGAACAGCAGATCGATGCGGCTATAGGTCTTCTTCACGGCCTCGAACAGCGCCGCGATCGAGCCCCGGTCGGACACGTCGGTCGGCACGACCAGCGTGCGCGCCGGCGCGTTGCCGAGCCTCGCGGTCTCCTCGAGCATGTTCTTCCGGCGGCCGGCGAGGACGACCGTCCAGCCGTCCTCGAGCAGGACAAGCGCCGAGTCCCGGCCGATTCCGCTGCCTGCGCCCGTGATGACCGCGATTTTCGAGTTCGCCATTGTGGTCTCCCTCCCAGGGGCTCTCCCCTGGACGCAGATTCATACCACGCCGAGCGCCCGGGCTGGGCTCGAACCAGCGCCCCCCTGGGCGACGTGCCAGGGCCTGACATTCTCGCAGGACAGAATGCGCCTCGACGGCGATCACCAGGCCGGATACGCGCGCTCTTTCCGTAACTTCCGTCAAATCACCCGTGGTGTGAAACTTGCACAATTTGACACGTGCCGATTGCGTCGCAGCTCTGTCACCGTTGGCGAGTTTGCGGAAGGTAGGAGGCGCACTTGAAGCTCGGCACGCGGCGCTTGCGGATCGGAATCCTCCCGAAGCTCTGCCTGACGATGGCGGCGGTGATGCTCGTGCCGCTCGCCACGATCTGGTTCCTGGACTATCGCGCCTCGGTCGACCATCTTTCCCGCGACATCGAGGAGCGGCTCAGCGGGCAGGCGGACGCCGCGGTCAGCTTCGTCAACGTCTGGATGGACGCCAATCTCCGGATGTTGCGCCAGAACGCGCGGCTCAAAGACATGATCAGCATGGACCCGGCGCGACATGCCCTCGTTCTGCAATCGATCGCGCGCGAATACCGCTACGTCTTCCTGGCCCACACCGTGCGCCCCGACGGCATGAACGCCGCGCGGAGCGATACCGAAGCGCCGAAGGATTATGCCGACCGCGAGTACGTGCAGCGCGTCCTCGCCGGAGCGCCGATGGGGCGGCAGTTCGTCATCAGCAAGACGACCGGCAAGCCGTCATTCGTCATCTCGGTTCCGATCGCGAAGGACGGCGTTCCGGTCGGCGTCCTGGCCATCGCGATGGATATCGAGGACCTGACCCGCAAGGTGACGGCGGTGCGCTTCGGGCAGACGGGGTATGCGTTCCTGGTGGACGATTCCGGCAACGTCGTCGCGCATCCGAGCGCTCGCCAGAATCTCCGCACGCACCCGGCCGTCGTCGCGGCCGCCACCGTCGAGCCCGGCTCCAGCAGCCGAACCGTCTTCACGGAACACGACCACACCGTCATTGCCTATGCCCGCCGGACCGACGAAGGGTGGACGCTCGTCGCCCAGCAGAATTACGACGAGGCCTACGCGCCGCTGCGCGACGCCAACCGCAACGCCCTTATCTTGTTAGCGGCGAGCATCATCTTCGTGGGCATCGTCGCGAGCGCGCTCGGCTCGAGGCTGACGCATCCGATCCGCAATCTGACCGACATTGCCGACCACATCAGTCGTGGCGAGCTGGGCGCGGAGATCGCCGAGGTGCACCGCTCGGACGAGATCGGCGGGCTGGCGAAAGCCATCGACCGGCTGAAGGCCAGCGTCGCGGTCGCGATGAAGCGACTGGGTGACGCGCGCGTGAGCAGCGGGGCTGCGGGCACGGCATTGACCCATGGACGGTAACGACAGCGTCCTGACCTACGGCCAGCTGATCGGTGAAGTCAGGCGGCTGTGCGCGCAGCACCAGACCGGTCGCGTGTTCATCACGACGTCGGACAATCACAGCGTGTCCTTCGGTCTTCAGAACGGGGCGATCGTCGCGCTCGGCTTCCGTAACCAGACGGGCCTCGAGGCTCTCGCCGCCATCCAGCGTGTCCACAAGGGCTCGCTCAGCTTCTCGAGCGGGCTACCCCCGAAGCCGCAGCCCGGTCTGCCGCCAACTCCCGAGCTGCTCGCGCTGCTGCAGAGCGCCGCGACCGGTCCCGCCGACGCGGCGGACGCGGGCCCGCGGCCGGTCAACGAGGCGGTGGCCCGAAGCCGGGCCGTGATCGAGGCGGAGCTGACCGAGTATCTCGGGCCGATGGCGCGCGTCGTCGTCGACGAGCATGCCGCGGCCGCCCACGATCTGACCGATTTCATCGACTTGCTCGCCCGTGAGCTCAACGAGCCCGCCAAGTCGGCAGCGTTCAAGCTGCGAGTGCGGGAACGGCTCGCCGCCTCGGTGTCTGGCAAGAACGCGCGCTAGAGCGCCCCCGGCAGCCCGTCAAGCAGCCGATTGACGATCCTCCTCCTTCGGATTAGGCTTCCCCCACCACCCGGAGGATCTCATGACGAAGCGACTGCCGCTTGCGACAATCCTTGGCGTCTTCGTTCTCCTCGTCCTGGGTGGCAACACCGTCCTCGCCGGACCGCCGCCGGCTTATTTCGTCGACGAGAGCAAGCTCCCATTCGACGCGCTCCCCGGGACCAGCACAACGCGCTACTGGGGCGTTCATGGCGGCGCCGGCTATCGGATCGAGGTCCCCGACAACTGGAACGGCGAGCTCGTGCTCTATGCCCACGGCTTCCGCGGCGACAACGAGCTGTTCGATTACTTTCTCGACTTCAACCTCGTCGCGCAGGCGCTGGCCGGCGTCCAGGCGCAGTTCCCGTTCCCGGCCGACTACCAGACAGCGGTAGTGCCGGGGGTGAAGGCCGCGCTCGGCACACCATACCCCTTAGCCCTCAACGCGCAGGGGGTCAAGCTCCGCGGCGTGACCCAGAACATTTCAGGCGGTCCGCGGCCCGCTTTTGCGACGTCATTCGTGTTTTGGGGTAACTTCCTCTTCACCGTCGGCGTGACCGGTGGTGACATCGGCGTCGCCCCCGGCAACGTGCAGGATAACAGCGACACGGTCTACCAGATCGACTCCGACCCCGCTCCCTCCGCCGATGAGATTGCGCTGAATGCCGCGGTGCTCCGCGTGCGGCAAGACCCGCAGGGACGCCATCCGAACGGACTCGCCAACATCCCGCCGATCTCCGGCCGGCTGCCGATCCCCGTGCTGAGCCTGCACACGATCGGCGATCTCTTCGTGCCCTTCTCGATGGAGCAGATCTACGCTCGGCGCGCCGCCGCCGAGGGCGCCTCCGGCCTGCTCGTGACCCGAGCCTTCCGCGACCACGCCCATTGTGGCTTCGACGTGCTAGAGGAAGAGGCAGCGTTCGCGGACCTCGTGAACTGGGTGGTGAACGGCGTCAAGCCGGCGGGCGATGACATCCTCAACCCCGCGGCGGTGGCCGATCCCAAATTCGGTTGCCTGTTCTCCGTGCCAGGTCACGCGGGCTTCCCGGCGTGCACGCCGTGACCGAGCACACCCGGCGTCAGCGACTCAACCGGCGCGAGTTCATCAGGACGGGAGCCCTGGCAGCCGGGGCTGCAGCTCTGTCGCCGGTGGCGACGGCATCCGCTCAGCCACGAAGCGTGCCGCGGAACCGGACACTGACCCTCGTGTGGTCCGGCAGCCGCGAGGGCCGATGGCTCGACTACGAGCTGTGGAATCCTTACGCTATCGGCTCCAATCACCAGAATGGCCCCGGCATCTTCTACGAGCCGCTGGCCTACTACAGCGCGTTCGCGGATAAGGAATACCTCTGGCTGGCCGAGAGTTACAAGTACAGTCCCGACTTCAAGGAACTGACGATCAAGACTCGCTCCGGCATCAAGTGGAGCGACGGCACACCGTTCAGCGCGGACGACGTGACCTACACGCTGAACAGCCTCAAGGAGTTGGGTCCGAAGGTGCGCTGGGGCGTGGACGTGCAGCAGTTCATGCAGGAGGCCAGGTCTACCGCCCCCAACACGGTGGTGATCAAGTTCAAGGTGCCCTCTCCGCGCTTCTTCTACTTCATGACCTACAAGTACGACATCGGCGTCTACATCGTCCCCAAGCACGTCTTCCAGGGGCAGGACTGGACCACGTTCAAGCACTTCGACCCGGCCAAGGACTGGCCTGTCACCACCAGCCCCTGGAAGGTGGCCTTCACGTCGCCCCAGCAAAAGGTGGTCGACCGGCGTGACGAGTGGTGGGCGGCCAAGGCCGGTTTGGCCCCGATGCCCAGGGTCGAACGCAACGTCTGGCTCCCCTCGGCGGGCGAGCAGCAGCTCGCCCAGGCGCTCATCACCAACCAGGTCGACTACAGCCAGGGCATGCAACCGGCGACGTACCCGACGGTGTTCCGGCAGAATCCCAAGATCGTCACGCACACCGGCCAGAAGCCGCCGTACGGCTACATGGACTGGTGGCCGATTTCCCTATATGTGAACAACGAGAAGCCTCCGTTCAACGACAAGGACATTCGATGGGCGCTGAGCTACTTCATCGACCGGCAACAGATCATCGACGTGGGCTACGTCGGCGCCTCGGTGGCGGCGCCCCTGCCGCTGCCAGAATATCCCCCTCTACGTCCATATATCGCCGCGGTAAGGGACCTGCTCGCGCGGCATAACACGCTCGAGTTCAATCCTCAGAAAGGCGCGGAGCTGCTCATCCGGAAGGGCTGGAAGAAGGACGGCGCGGGTTTCTGGGGTGACACGCAGGGCAATCGACTCAAGCTGGACATCATCGGCTTCGGGGGGAGCGGTCCCGCTATCGGGCCCGTCTTGTCGGAGCTCTTGAAGCGCCAGGGCGTCGACGCCAGCTTCAGCCTGCCCCCGGATTTCGACGACCGCTTCCAGAAGGGGCAGTACACCGGCGCGCTCTACGGGCACGGCGGAAGCGTCAACGATCCCTATCACACGTTGCGGCTCTACCAGAGCGTGAGCGTGGCCGTGCCGGGCGGCCATCTCGTCAACTTCGCGCGGTGGAAGAACGAGGCCTACAACAAGATCGTCGACGACGTCTTCGTTACCGACATGAGCAACAAGGCCAGGCTGACGGAGTTGTTCCGCAAGGCCATGGAGATCTGGATCCCCGAGCTTCCCGACATCCCGCTCGTGCACAACTTCCACCGCATCCCGATGAACACGACGTACTGGACGAACTGGCCGACGGAGCAGAACTCCTACGTCAACGGCGCCTTCTGGCACCTGACGTACGCCATGATCCTCTGGAACCTACAGCCCACCCAGTAGCAGCGCGGTCCCTCGCCGGATCGCCGAGCGGCGGGAGGATGGCCTGTCGCCCCTCGCGGAGCCGCCGTGCGTATTGACTATCTGGCCAAGCGGTTCGCGGTGTTCCTGCTCATCGTGTGGCTGGCTGCCACGCTCAACTTCTTCCTGCCCCGATTGTCCGGGCAGGATCCAGTCCGCGCCACTCTCTTGCAACAGGCGCAGCTCGGGGGGTATGTGCAGGCGGGCCTGGAAGCGATGGTGAAGGAGTACGAGCGTCGCTTCGGCCTGGACAGGCCTCTCTGGGTCCAGTACATGGCATATCTCGGCGACGTGTGCCGCTTCAACTTCAACTACTCCATCTCGAACTATCCGAGAACGGTGAACGAGATCATCGCCGAGGCGATTCCCTGGACCGTCGGCCTTCTCGGGACCACCACCGTGCTGTCCTTCACCATCGGGACTCTGCTGGGCGCGCTCCTCGCGTGGCCCGGCGCTCCTCGGTGGATGCGCGTGCTCATGCCGCCTCTATGGGCGCTGCACGCCATTCCCTTCTTCCTCCTGGGCCTGATTCTGATGTACGTCTTCGCCTTCCGGATCCAGCTGCTCCCGATGTTCGGCGGCTACACCGCCGGCGCCTTCCCCGCCTTGACCCTTGCCTTCGTGGGCGACGTGCTCACGCACTCGATCCTGCCCGCGCTGTCCATCGTGCTGGTGGCCACGGGCGGGTGGGCTCTGGCCATGCGCGGGATGATGGTCACGACCCAGGGCGAGGACTACGTGACCTTTGCCGAGGCGAAGGGGCTCACGCGCTTCACAGTCTTTCTGCGCTACTGCGTGCGGAACGCCATCCTGCCCCAGACCACCGCCCTGGCCCTCGCCCTGGGCAACATCCTCTCGGGGGCCGTGCTGGTGGAGGTCATCTTCGGCTACCCGGGTGTCGGGACGATCCTCTTTCACGCCATCCGGGAGAACGACCACTTCCTCATCCAGGGGATCGTGTTCACCGTCATCGTGGCCCTCGGGGTGGCCACCTTGCTCCTCGACGTCATCTATCCTTTGCTCGATCCTCGCATCAGCTATCGGAGGACATAGGAGGGCATGGGCTACCTCCGCCGTAACCCCTCCCTCGTCGTGGGGATCGCCCTGCTCGGTGCCCTGGGGCTCTTCATGATCATCGGTCATCTCGTCGTCGACACGAGCAAGAGCCGCCCCCTCTCCGCGCCCGCCGTCCGGGCCCCATCGGCCGAGCATCCCTTCGGCACGGATCGCCAGGGCCGAGACCTGCTCGCCACGATGGTGGCCGGGACGCCGCTCACCCTGCGCATCGGGTTCATCGCAGGCTTCCTCGGGGTGGGCATCGGAGCGATCCTGGGCTTCGTCTCCGCCTACTACCGCGGCACCCTCGACACGGTCATCCGGAGCATCGTGGACATCGGGCTCACCGTGCCCGGGCTCCTCGTGCTCATCATCGTGGCCGTGTCGCTCAAGAAGGGACTCACCGTCGATCAGATGGCCATCATCGTGGCCTCGCTCGCCTGGCTGAATCCGGCTCGCACGATCCGGGCCCAGGTCCTGAGCATGCGAGAGCGCGGCTACGTCGAGGTGGCTCGCCTCTCGGGCATGAGTGGGCCGGAGATCATCGTCAAGGAGCTGATGCCGAACCTCCTGCCCTATCTGGCCGCCACCCTCGTCAACGCCGTGTCGTCGGCTATCCTCGCCTCCATCGGGCTGGAGGTCCTCGGGCTCGGACCGATCGATTCCCCCACTCTGGGTATGACCCTCTACTGGGTGAACTACAACGCCGCTCTGATCAACGGCTGGTGGTGGTGGTGGACCGCACCGATCGCCGTCATCCTCGTCGTCTTTCTCGGCCTGTTCTTCCTCACCGTCGGACTGGACGAGATCGCCAACCCCCGACTCCGGAGGGCGATCTGACGGCCGACGTCCTGCGCGTGCGCGACCTGATCGTTTACTACGACACGCCGCGCGGCGCGGTGAAGGCGGCCGACTCCATCAGCTTCAGCCTGCGCGTCGGGGAGCGGCTCGGCTTCGCCGGCGAGTCCGGCTCCGGCAAGTCCACGATGGCGCTGGCGATCTTGGGCATGATCAAGCCGCCGGGCCGCATCGACGCGGGTGAGATCTGGCTGGACGGCGTGAACTTGCTGACGTTGACCGCTGAGGCAATGCGCCAGGTGCGGCTGGCGCGCGTCGCCCTGATCCCGCAGGGATCGATGAACGCGCTGAACCCGGTCATGCGAATCAAGGAACAGATCGCCGACGCCTTGAGGGATCACGGTCTCCGGATGTCCCGGCGACAGGTCGACGACCGGGTACGGGAGCTCTTGGAGTCGGTCGGCCTGCAATCAGAGGTGGCCGACATGTTCCCTCACGAGCTGAGCGGGGGCATGAAGCAGCGCGCCTGCATCGCCATTGCTATCAGCCTCAGTCCCCGCGTCATCATCGCCGACGAGCCCACCAGCGCGCTGGACGTGGTGGTACAGAAGCAGGTGATGGAGACGCTGGCCCGGGTACAGAAAGATCTCGGGGCTTCCATGATCCTGGTCGGGCACGATATGGGGCTCATGGCTCAGTTCGTGGACCGGCTCGGCGTCATGTACGCGGGCAAGCTGATCGAGGTCTCCCCGGTCCGGGGGATCTTCACGCAGCCCCTTCATCCCTACACTCGGCTGCTCATCGCCAGCCTGCCCTCGCTCGAGCAAAAGGGAGCGTTCCACGGCATCCCCGGCCTTCTGCCGCTCCTGCGTGACCTCCCGCCGGGCTGTGCGTTCCATCCTCGCTGCCCGCAGGCAGTCGATCGCTGTCGGACGGAGGAGCCGCGGGCCCGCGAGGCACGGCCTGATAGCTGGGCCGCGTGTCACCTGGTGTGAGAGGAATGTGACAACGCTGCTCGAAGCCCGGGGTGTGACCAGGATCTTCGGCGGCGGCCTCTTCGATCGTCGCTCGACTCTCGCCCTCGAGGATTTCTCGCTCGCCATTGACAGCGACCGGCCCTCCATCATCGCCGTGGTCGGGGAGAGCGGCAGCGGCAAGACCACGCTGGGGCGTCTGCTCCTGGGCCTGACGGCGCCCACGCGAGGACAGGTCCTCTACAAGGGCCAGAACCTCCAGACGATGTCCCGCGCAGACTGGCGCGCATTCCGCCACGACGTCCAAGCCATCTTCCAGGACCCCTATGGCGTGTACAACCCTTTCTACCGGGTCGACCACGTCCTGACGACCCCCGTTACGAAGTTCGGCCTGGCCACCTCCAGGGCAGGAGCGCGAAGGCTGATCGACGAGGCGCTGAGAGCCGTGGGGCTTCGTCCGGAAGAAACCCTGGGCCGCTTTCCGCACCAGCTGAGCGGCGGGCAGCGGCAACGGGTCATGGTGGCGCGCGCGCTTCTCCTGCGGCCGCGCGTGATCCTGGCCGACGAGCCGGTGTCGATGGTGGACGCGTCGCTGCGCGCCACCATCCTGGCCTCGCTGCGCACGATGAACCGCGAGCTCGGCATCTCCATCGTGTACATCACGCACGACCTGGCCACGGCCTATCAGATCAGCGACACCATCGTCGTGCTCTATCGAGGCTCGGTGGCCGAGGCGGGTGATGTGGAGCTCGTGGTCAAGCAGCCCCAGCATCCCTACACGCAGCTTCTCCTTTCTTCGATCCCCCTCGCCAGTCCCGAGCGTACCTGGATGACCGAGCATGCAACGGCGCCCGCCGAGGCCCAGGGCGCCACCGACACCGGGTGCAAGTTCGCGGGACGCTGCCAGTTCGTCGAGTCGCCCTGCCGGGAGACGGCCCCGCCGCCCTTCCAGACAGATCGCCGCCGCGCCGTCTCCTGCTATCTGTACCGCAGTGCTCCGACCGTCGCCGCCGAGGTGATGATGAACGCGTTGACCGCGCCCGCCGAATCATCGCCGCCGGAACGGACGGGCATGACGAGAACACCGTAGACCATTCCCTGCCGAGGAGGTCGAGACGATGAAAAGCGTCTTCGTGGCGATCGTGGCCGTGGCCATCCAGGGACTGATCGTGGGGGCGCAGGCCCAGACGAGGCCGGCGTATGTCGAGACACGGCGAGAGGCGTTTCAAAAGGAGATCGACGGGAAGAAGGTCGATCTCTACATCCTGAAAGCCAGCACCGGGATGGTGGTAAAAATCACCAACCAGGGGGGCAAGATCGTCCAGCTCCTGGTGCCGGACAAGGACAATCACCTGGGCGACGTGGTGCTCGGATACGAGACCGTCGATCAGTACGTGACGGGCCGAGCCTCCTTCGGCGCCATCATCGGCCGCTACGCCAACCGCATCGCGAAGGGACGCTTCACCCTCAACGGACGCGAGTATCAGCTTCCCGTCAACAACGGCCCCAATCATTTGCACGGGGGGAAAGGCACCCACTTCCTGGTCTTCGAGGCCCGGCAGCTCGACGCGCGGACGCTTCAGCTCACCTACAACTTCAAGGACGGGGAAGAGGGCTACCCGGGAAACACCAGCCTCAAGGTCGTCTACGCCGTGACCGATGACCAGGAGCTCAGGATCACCTACGAGGCCGTGACGGACAGGCCTACCGTCGTCAATTTCACCAACCACGCCTTCTTCAACCTGGCCGGAGAGGGACGGGGCGACATCCTCGATCACGAGCTGATCATCAACGCCGATCGGTTCACGCCCATCGACGCGACGTCGATCCCCACGGGTGAGCTGCGCGCCGTCAAGGGGACGCCGATGGACTTCACCCGGCCCGCGAGGATCGGGGCCCGGATCAACGACAGCGACGAGCAGTTGAAGTTCGGCACGGGCTACGACCACAACTACGTGCTCAACAAGACGGCGGGGGAGCTGAGCTTCGCCGCACGCCTCTCCGACCCCGTCTCGGGCCGGATCATGGAGGTGTACACGACGGAACCCGGTATGCAGCTCTATACAGGAAACTTCCTCACGGGCAAGGCTCCCAACGATGTCGGGAAAGGGGGCAAGCCCTACCCCGTCCGGAGCGCCGTCTGTCTCGAGACGCAGCATTTTCCGGACTCACCGAACAAGGCCAGTTTCCCGACCACGGTCCTCAATCCCGGGCAGTGGTTCACATCCACAACCGTCTACAAGTTCTCTCCCCGGTTCCCATGAAGAACGACTGAAGCAACGTACCTCCCCCCTCGATCGCACCGAGGGCGCTCAGCTCTACCTCTTCCCCGGAGGTCCAAAGCGGACTTGTCGGCGCGCTTGGAAGGGGTCGGCGGGCCTTTAGGTCTTGGGCCACCGCCTGGATTACGATGTTCATAACCCGGCATGAAGCGGCTCGCGAGCCTCCGATCCCGACTCTTGGTCTTGGTCCTCGTGGCGGTGCTTCCCGCCTTCGCGCTAACGCTGTATACCCACCTGGAGCATCGGCGCGCCGCCGTGGCCGTCGCCCATGAAGAGGCGCTCCGGATCGCCCGGATCGCGGCCTCCGAACAAAACGACGTGCTCCAAGGCGCACGCCAGTTGGCCTTCACCCTGGCGCAGCTCCCCGCCGTGAGGGCGCTCGACGCGACCGCGTGCCGTCCGCTGCTGGCAGAGCTCCTGAGCCGAACGCCCGGGTACGTGAACATTTCTGTGGCGACGCCGGCCGGCGACGTGGTGTGCAGTGCGGTGCCCCCGCCAGGGCCGATCAACCTCCGGGATCGCGAATACTTCCAGCGCGCGCTGACCACCCGCGACGTCGCGATGAGTGGGTATTTGATCGGCCGGATTAGCCGGAAAGCGGCCATTGCGATCGCACACCCTGCGGTCGAAGCTCGCGGCACGGTCAGCGCCGTCGTCGTAATCGGACTGGATCTGCGGAGCCTCAACCATCTGGCCGCCGACGCCCGGTTGCCGCAAGGCTCCACGCTGCTCGTGATCGATCAGGCCGGCGTCATTCTGGCCCATCACCCGCAAGGCGACGAGTGGGTCGGTAAGCAGGTCGCGGACGCCCCCCTGGCCCAAGCCATCTTGGCGAGGCGCGGCGAGGGCACCGCCGCTGGTTTGGGATTGGACGGTGTGCCTCGACTGTACGGACTCACGCGCTTGTCGGCCACGCCCGACGCCGGAGAGGTCTACCTTGCAGTCGGCATTCCCCGATCCGTGGCGCTGGCTGGATCAACCCGCGCGTTGGTCCGGAATCTTGTCTTGCTGGGTCTTGTCGTCGTAGGCGCGCTGGTGGCCGCGCGCATGGTCGCGGAGCGCCTTGTGCTGCGCCGCACGGAAGCCTTGACGGCCGCCACCCAGCGCCTGGCGGCCGGGGACCTCGGCGCGCGAACCGGGCTTGCCGGTGACGACAGCGAACTCGGTCAGTTGGCTCGCTCCTTTGACGAGATGGCGGAGGCCGTGGAACAGCGAACCGCCGAGCGAGCCCGGGCCACGGCCGAATTGGTGCGGAGCGAGCGGATGGCCGCGCTCGGGCGCCTCGCCGCCGGGGTTGCCCACGAGCTCAGAAACCCGCTGAGCGTCATTGCGGGCCGCATCGAAATTCTAAGACTCCAGATGGCCCCGGGGCAGGCGCCGACCTTCGACGTTCTCACTCGTAGCCTCACTCAGTTCGAGGAGGCCGCGGAGCGGATGCGGCGAATCATGGAGGGCCTGTCGACGTACTCCAAGCCGGCCAAGCCGGACCCCACGCCACTCGATCTGGGGGAGTTACTGCGGGCGACGAGCGAGGTGCTCGCCTACGAAGCCCGGAAGCACGAGGTCCGCATCGTCGTTCAAGTGCCGCCCGGGCTGCCGAGAGTGGTCGGTGACCGAAGCGCGCTCATGCAGGTCTTCGTGAACCTGGCCACGAACGCGGTACAGGCCATGGTGGACACGAGTGGCGGGCAGTTAACGCTTAAAGCCTATGAGACCGATGGTCGCGGCGCGCCGATCGTCGCGGAGGTCACGGACACCGGGCCTGGCATTCCGCCAGACGCCCTCGCCCAAATCTGGGCGCCGTTCTACACCACCAAAGCGGAAGGGACCGGGATCGGGCTCTCAATCGTTCGCTCCCTCGTGGAGCAGCAATCGGGCGCTGCAATCACCGTCGACAGTCGCCTCGGCGTTGGCACGACCTTCCGGTTGACGATGCCGACGGTCGACGCACGGCCGAGCGCCAGCTAACTCGAAGGAGCAGGTCATTTCTCAGCAGGCCGTCCGGCAGACCGTGCTCGTCGTCGACGACGACGCCGAGTTGCGAGTCGTCTACAGTGAATATCTCCGCCTGCAGGGCTTTCGCGTGCTTGAGGCGAAGGACGGGCTTGAGGCGCTCCTCCAGGTCAAACGCGAGCGACCCACCGCGATCGTCCTGGATCTCGCGATGCCGAGGCTCGGTGGGATCGACGCCCTGAAACGAATCGTCAAGTTCGATCCGACCATCACGGTCGTCGTCGTCACGGGTGAGACGGACACCGACCTGCACCGCCAGGCGTCATTGCTCGGCGTTCGAGCAGTCCTCGCGAAGCCCGTGGGTCTGCCCGATCTTCTGTCGGCACTCACGGGGTCGAACACACCCCGGCCAGGGGCAGCGCCAACGACCGAGCGCGATCCGAATGCCGCACCCGTGTCCGCGGCGCGCGAAGCGTCGCCGGGGCGAATGCTGGTCGTGGACGACGACCCGGCCATGCGTGAGATGTTGAGTGAATTTGGCACGCTAAAGGGTTACACCGTCCGGAGCGTCTCGAGCGGGGCGGATGCCCTCCGGGCCGTGGTCGAAGACCCTCCGGACGTGGTGCTCCTCGACATCGAAATGCCAGGCCTCACGGGGTCGGACGCCCTGATTGCGATCCAGGCCCTAGCGCCCGCGGTGAAAGTCATCATGGTCAGTGGCACGTCGGACGCCGCCCTCGCTCAACGAACGCTGGCGCGGGGGGCGTTCGACTACGTCACCAAACCTGTCGATCTGGAGCACCTCGCGCAGAGCGTGGAGACGGCGGTGATGATGAAGCGATTCGAGAGCTAAATCTGCCGATGATGCAACCGACGTGGCGCGGGATGCCCCAGTGACAGACGAGCGGATCCGTACTCGTGCTCGAGGATGAAGGCCTCGAGCCTCATGCTCCGTGACGAGGTGAAACCGACGCGCGCGCTGCTCCTCGCTGAGATTCAGTGATTCGGAAGGTACCAGTCGGGCGCCATCACTCCCGCCCCGCCAGCAAACTCGACATCACACACTGCCCTTCGGCACTGTTTCGAGATGCCTCTTGCTGTTGGGGGCGTCACTCCGTGACTTCCTCCGGAGCTCGTCCAGATCGCTGATCAGGCGCGCACTGTCCTGCAGAATAGCGCTGTTGAGCGCCGCCAGCACGACCTGTCTCTTCACGTCGTCACTCTTCTCGTGGAAGATCTGCGCGCCGTTGATGTCGTCGATAACCTCCGCAGCGACCTTGACCCTCTGAGCGAGCCACCGAAGAACCATCCTTCGGCCTGAGCACGGCATGGCGTTCCCGCTGCGCGGCGGCGAGCGGCCGATCGTCGTGGATTCTCATGGCGCCGTTGAGGCAATGCTCGGCCGTCCAAAGCGGGGACTGAAGCAGGGCGTGCTCCTTGCCGTGGCTACCAGCGCGGATCGAGACTGATGGAACGGCGGCAACTGCCCGAAGAAGCTGGCTCCCCGTAGTTCACACGTATCGAACTCTCTGCCTGGCCCCAACTCCGGAGATGCGAAGGCTTTTCGAGCAGTTGGAGGGCCTACTCAAGGCCGGCTAAGAGAGCACAGCCGGAGTTCCGGCCGGCCGCTGCGCCGGTGAGTCGCCTTTCCTTTTGGTAGCTACCAGGAGGTCCGGCGGCTCCGCTGAGGCGCTCGCGTGGGCCGTCTCCGATTCAACCTAGGCCGGGGAACGTGTCGTCTCCGCGTCCGCCCACTCTCCTTCGCGGCGAGCCACGCTAGACCTCCGAGCATTAACGCAACGTAGGACTCGCTGCCTCGTCCCTCTGCGCGTAGTTCGCCCCTGACGACTCTCGGAGTTTTTGCCGAGGATATCGACGGTCGTTTTCACCACACGGACCTGAGCCGGACGTTGCGTGAGGACCACCCCGAGTCCGTCCGCGCCTGGGCGCTCATGCTGGGCGCCCATTTCGTCTGGCGTCCCGTCGGAGACCTCTACGAATCCCTTCGGACGGGCACCCCTGGTTTCCGTCGCCTGTATGGCGAGGGGTTCTTCGAGTGGGCCAAGACGCATCCCGAGGATGGTGCCGTCTTCAATGCCGCGATGACCTCCGGGTCGGCGCAGCGGTTGCCGGCGATCCTGGCGGCGTATGACTTCGCTCAGTTCGAACGGATCGTCGACGTCGGAGGCGGTCACGGAGCGCTCTTGGCGGGAATCCTGAGTGCCAGCCCGAAGACGCGAGGGGTGCTCTTCGATCTGCCGAACGTCGTCGCCGGCGCGGAGCCACTACGTGTACAGGGCCTAGCCGAGCGCTGCGAAATCGCGGGCGGCGACTTTTTCGAGTCGGTACCCGTTGGCGGGGACGCGTACGTTCTCAGCCGCGTGATTCACGACTGGGACGACACAGCCGGGCTGAAGATTCTCGGGAATTGCCGGCGCGCGATACGGCCTCACGGCCGGCTTCTGCTCATCGAAGGTGTCTCCAAGCCGCCGAATGAGCCCGACTCGAACAAGTTCCTCGACGTGTGGTTCATCGGTGGCGGCGGATGCGAGCGCACCGAGGCCGAGTACCGGGCCCTGCTCCGTGGCGGCGGATTTGACCTCGTTCCCGTGGTCTCCACTGGTGGACTGAGTGCCATCCTTGAGAGTTGTCCCGTCTGAAGGAGCGAGAATACTGAAAGCGTCTGATCGGACGAGCGCTCAATTTCCATTCAACAGGGACACGACCTGATCCGGTCGTCATACGCTGAAGCGCTCTCCGGAATGCGCGTAACTCAAACCCAATTGTGGACATTCCTCACTGTCGGGCTCCAAGGAGTAAAACGGAGCTGGGACGCCCCGATATCAATTGATGCGCCGTAGCTTCGTGACGACCCACCGGTCGACCGGTTGGAGCTCGAAGGTTTCTCCATCGCGATAGACCCGATAGCACCGTGGGCGTCCACGGTCCCCGACATTCCAGGTTCGGCAATACCGCCCATCGTCGGTGATGTGCCATCGACCGATGTCGACATCGCCCTTTGATTCGCTGGAGACGATGCCGCTCCGATCGATCATCAGTCGCGCGAAGTCCGAGTCGAACGCGCGGCCGACGATCTCAGCACGCAGCTCGGTGGCGCTCAATGGCGTTCGGTTCGGCGTCATCATCGCCGTGCCGGTCGGTGTGCAGAGGGGCCGAACGGCCTCACCGGCGAGGATCACTCCCTCGACGTCGTAGCTCATCGCATCGGCGAAACGGAACGCGGAGACGCGATTGGGAAGCAGCACGATCAGATTCCCGCCGTAACCGGACATGTACGGGATCTGGAAGAAGCAGCCGGTGGTCGTGCGATACGGGACGGACCAGAACGACAAATGATAACGGGCCTCGCCGGCCCGATAGCTCGATCCATTCGGCAAGCCGCTGTTCGCGTTCGTGCGATAGAGCGCCTCCGCGAGCTTCGTCGCGCTGAGGAGCTGCCGGCCCTCGTGTCGACCGTCGGATTGGAGCAGGGTGGTGAGCTTCGTGACATCGTCGATGGTCGGATAGAGCCCATATGCCAGGAGCGGAATGCCCCGACTACCGTCCGGCTCCAGCGTGTGCATCATCGGCGCGTGGAAGATTCCGATGGGCTCGAAGACTTCGCGCACGACCATGTCCCAGAGCTGCGCGTTCGGACCCGCATGCCGCTTGAGGTATGCGTCCATCGCCGCCGCCAGAATGAACGTGTGAACCGAGTTGTAGCGGAAGACCTCGCCGGGTGCCCAGGGATATTTCGGATAGGCGAAACCGGCGTCGAGCTTCTCCTTGGCTGAGCGCTTGGCCATCCATGCGAACATCCGCGGCTTGTTCTCATCGGCCGCCGGATCGTTCGGCTGGCGCTGGGGTGATAGCTCGCCGATGCCGGCGGCCATGCCGAGGAGGTCGGCAAACGTGACCTGCTCCCATCCGTCGTGCGATGCCGTGACGGTCACGTAGTCCTTGATCTTCGCGTCGAAGACCGCGTCGCCGTACTTCTGGGCGAGGCGCAGCAGCGCGACCGCGGCGCCGAGCGACTTGGTGACGGAGAACACGCCGTGTCGCATCTCTCGGCAATAGGGATAGGCGCCGTAGCGGGTATTACAGCCTCGGACGTAGGCGACACCATCCACCACGAGACCGCTCGCACTGACATCGTCGGTCGCGACCTCACCGTCGATGCCGTCGAGCAGCGGTCCGTGGACTGCGGCCGGAAGCGCCGACCAAGGCCGGATCGGCGCCTGACGGCGCAATTCTTCGGCCAACCGCGCCCGTACCGCGGTCTCGTCGGCGATCGCGTGAGGCGTATAGATCATTGAGGCCTGACCCCAGTAGTCGTACCTCTCCCACGCCATCGTCTCCTGGACGATCTGGAACCGCAGCGACGACACGCGCGTGTCGTCGAAGACAAAGGTGGCGAGGCCGTTGCGGGTGCCGTTGTTGAATTCGTTCACGATGACGAATGGGAACGACGCGCGCGACATACCTAAGTCGCCAGGTTCGGACCATACTCGGCCAGGCGACACGATCACGGCACCTGGCGAACCGACAATGCCGCGGACTACCGGCACCAGGTGCGCACCGTCTGTGAAAAAGTCGATCGCGACCGCCGGCGTCGGGGCAGCGAGGCCTCGGCATCCCTGGTAAGCACTCGACATCGACGAGGCGGAGATGGTGAGGGTGCCGCGCAGTGAATGTCGCGCCGGTGCCGTGGGCCCCAGTGGCATGAAGTAGTCGTTGTGGATCGGTCCTTCGCCAGGCGTGGACGCCAGAAGCTCAGCGGAAGTCAGGCGGTCCCGCGGACCGGAGCCGGTCGGAGACAATACCGCGTGTGGGATTTGTGTGCGGCAACCGATCCCGCTCGCATCCGCCGCGCGAGTCAGGGTGTGGTTCCCACCACCGCGGAGTGTCCCCGACAGCGAGCCATCAGGCGCGAATCTGTAGGCGAAAGGAGGACGATCGGGCACCGGCAGCACGAAATGGAGCACACCGTCCACAATGCGGCCAGTCGCGCGAAAGAACCTCGGCTGACGGATACGTCGAGGCTCCCAGGCGCCGTGGCTGTAGATCACCCGCACGTGCCCTGTCGACAGAAGCTCCTCGACGACCAGCGTGGCGCACACGGTATCGACGCCGTTCTCTCGCCACGCGCCGACCCAGGTACCGGCAAAGCCAACGGCAGTCGGCGGCGCGTCGGAGCCAGGCGGAACAAGCTTCACGTCCGCCGGAAGTGGCGTCTCGTCGCGACAGTCCCTCGCATCCGCGAGCCCCACGCTTAGGGAGACGAACAACACAGCCACCACGGCGATGACGGGGCCGAGCATCATTGCAGCCTCCCTGTTGACGACGGAGACCGTCAGATCTTGTGGCTGCAGCCGTTCAACAGCGGCACTTCGTACAAACTGCTTTCACCGCATCAAGGTCGGCGACAGGCGCCGACCACCAATTCACCTGCTTCGAAGTGCCCTCCAACGATATCCCAGACACCGGGATAGAAGGCACGGTCGGTCGATCGCTTAGCGAGAAGGATCTCGTTAGCTCGGACCAAGACGCCGCCAGCACAAATCCTCATACGCCTTATGTTCTCCGCAAGGCATGGCCTTCAGCGCGGCCTCGCGACCCACACCTGTTCGCCCCCTGCGACAAACGGCCCGCGTTTGAAGTCGCCGAACAGCGCCTCGATGCGAAAGCCGGAGAGCGCGAGCAGATGCTCCATCTCATAGCGGAAGATGTATCGGAGGGTCAGCGGCGATCGAAGGGTCCCCACCAGCTGACCGCTCGCGGTGTCGAACTCGTCGAACAGGAAGGCACCTTCGACCATTTGGTTCTCGAGATCATAGGTGAACTCTTCCTTGATGGTGACGCGATTGCCGGTTCGCGGATGGAGGAACTCTCGGCGTCTGTTCGCCGGCATCGACCATTTCCCCGCGGCGAGGTTTTGGACCTTCGGATCGAATACGTTGAACATCAGCCGCCCGCGGTCGGCCAGATGCTCTCGGACTCGCCGTAGCGTTTCTAGTTGATCCTGGACGCCGAGATTATGGAGGAAAGCCCGATATGGAATCGTGATGAGAGGGAACGCTCGATCCATAGCGAAATGTCGCATATCGCCTTCGACAAGTTTCGCGCGCTGGCGTACATCCGGCGCGAGGACCTCGAGCTTGCTGCGAGCGATCATCAGCATGTCGTGAGAGGCATCGAGCCCGACGACTTCGACTCCGGCCTCGGCAGTCGGAATGAGGATCCGACCTGTGCCACAGCCCAACTCGAGAACTGGCGATCCGCCGTGCTGAGCCTCTGCGACGTAGAAAGCGACATCCCCTTCGACGCCGGCAGCGACGTGATCGTAGAAAAGGGCGTTCTCACCTGCGTATTCCAGGCTTCCCAAGGCTGCCCCCTTTTAGACCTATGACCGTGTCGTGACGAGGGCCAGCGGCCCTCAATGCGCCAGTCTACGCCGTGATGACGTTGGCGGTTGGCTTCTGCCCATCCCGGTGGGCGTACGCCACTCGCCGTGCTGAATCAATTCGTGCTGCCGGCTCTCGCCGCCGGACGAGGACACTAAACGGCACGTCGCGCGACAGCGATGAGACGCTGGGCATCGACGCCGTAAGACCTGCCGTCGAGATCCCCATAGACGCGCGTGTGGGTCAATCCGGCCGATGCCAACAAGTCCTTTATCTCTTGCCCAGAATATATGCGGTGCGTGAACTCGAACGTGCGCATGCTGCCCGCGCGCATCAGCGTCCAGCGGTTGCGTACCCGCGTCCAGTCGTCGACGATCTCATGTCGCTCGAATAAGACGTCGCCGTTCGGTAGCTCCCTTGACGTCGTCGCCTGGAACGATCGAGCGAGACGTTCCTTACTTACCATTTCCAGTACGAAGACCCCACCAGGCTTGAGGTTCTCGCGGACACGTTCGAGCACGCGCAAATCGTCTGCCTGGTCGACGAAGTACCCGAACGAGGTAAAGAAATTGATGATCAGGTCGAAGGTCGCGGGACGACTGAAGCGCCGCATATCTTCGAGTACAAACTCGGCGGATAGGTTGGCTTGCCCGACGCGCGTTCGTGCATGCTCGAGGAGGAACCGCGTGCGGTCGACCGCGGTCACGGCAAAACCGCGCTTCGCGAGCGCCACCGCATGGCGCCCCGGACCACAACAGAGATCGAGAACCTTGCCCCCACCACCGACGCCGGTGAGCCGGAGGATCTTCTCCACCTGTTCTTCAGCGACCGCAAAGGCCGATTCCGGGAATGTGAACGGATAGAGATCCTTCCAGATGGATTCGTCGGCGAACCACTCGTCGCGGTCTGAAGCCATGGGTCAAGATAGTAACCGGTACAGCTCGCTCCGGGATTCTGGCACTTCTACGGTGAGACGACTATGGACTGGGGGCGCCCGTTCGACGGGAGGTCATCGGTGACTTCGATGCGTGCACCGACGCCGCCCGGCGGTTTCAGCGCATGGCTAGGGTGGGAGCCACTGGCTTCGGTGGCGTGGCGAAGCTCTAGTCACCGGTTGCGGTGCTGCCCTCAACCGCCCCTGTAGGCAGGCCTGCTCCCCCGTAGGTCAGGTTTGCTAGACTCCCGCCAACCATCCCAACCGAGGTGCTTATGCCCTCGCCGAGCAAGACGTTCGCTTGGTCCTGGATCCAGGCGATGACGTGAGTATCGGCGGGTCCTCCGTGAGGCGGGTTGTACTTGAAGCCGCCGTCCTCGGGCGGGTTGTGCGAGGGCGTGATGACGATGCCGTCGGCGAGGCCGCCCGTCCTACCCCGGTTGTAGGTGAGGATGGCGTGAGAGATGACGGGCGTCGGCGTGTACCCATCCTGGTCGTCGATCATCACGTCCACGCCGTTCGCGGCGAGCACTTCGAGAGCGCTGGCCGCGGCTGCCTCCCTCGGAGAGGGCGTGTGTGTCGATCCCGAGGAAGAGGGGGCCATCGATCCTCTGCTGCCGACGGTACAGGCAGATGGCCTGGCTGATGGCAAGGATGTGCGCCTCGTTAAAGGTCCGGTCGAATGCGGAGCCGCGATGTCCGGAGGTCCCGAAGGCCACGCGTTGCGATGGCACAGTGGGATCGGGTTGCCGGGCGTAGTAGGCTGTCACCAGCCGCGGGATGTTCACCAGCATCGACGGCTCGGCGGGCGTTCCCGCCAGCGCGCTCAGGCCCATGGCCGTCACGGTTTGGCTCCTCGGCCTGGTGTCACGAGGTCGGCGAACCGCGTGACCAACGCCGCTTCATCGAGCGCGCCGGCGCGGGCCAGGGCGCGGACCTGCTCGGGATTCTCGAGGTCCGCCCGCGTGAGTCGGATCATGTAGGCCGCGAGCATCTGGTAGGCCTCCGACGCGACGTCGACGTGGCGCACGCGAAATCGCCCCGTCCTGGCGTCGATCACGTCTTGGAATGGGATGGGAACGAATGCTTCGCCCTGGATCGTCGCCATCGCTCCTGTGCCGCCCTCGATCAGGAATCGTGTCGCCCAGTAGCCTAGACTCCGGCAGTAGTGGATGTCGAACCCGCCCGGCGGGGCGCAACGAAGCTCGTAGCCGATGTCCTTGGCCACAATGCTGCAGTCGATCTTGCGCGCCCGCAGATTCGCGGAAACGCGCTCCTTGAGCAGGCGCGAAAGCTCCAGCTCTTCCAGGCGTACGTTCCCATAGGGATCGCGCTCGACGCGGCCGAGGGTGTCGCGGTCCAGTCGCTCGATCAGTCCTTCGGCAAGAAGGGCCACGCCGTGCTCCTGGCCCCGGACGCGCCGCTTGATGATCGCGCCCTCCAGGATGCCAGCGATCTGGTCAAGGGAGACCGAGCCCTCGGAAAACTCCTCACCGATGACGGTCAGCGTCGCGCCGGCGGCGCTGCCGATGCCGAGGGCCAGATGTCCGGCATGACGGCCCATGATCGTTACGAAAAACCACTTGTCAGTCGTCGCCGCATCCTTCATCAGATTTCGCACGAGGTCCTTGCCCACGTCGACCGCGGTCGTGAAGCCGAACGTCGGGATACCCGCCGGGAGCGGAAGATCGTTGTCGATGGTCTTGGGAACGTGGGCGACCGCGAGTTTCCCGCCCGATACCCGCGCCACGGCGGCCGCGCCGGACGCGGTGTCGTCGCCGCCGATCGTCAAAAGGTATGAAGCGCCGAGGCGCTGCAGCGACTCCGCAACGCTTTGCAGCGTCTCGGCCGACCGCGATGGATTCGCGCGCGAGGTACGCAGAACCGAGCCCCCCTCGAAGTGGATTCGCGAGAGCGCGGCGATCTCGAGCTCTTCGACATGGCCGAGGTCCTTCTGCATGAGCCACCGGTAGCCGTCGTGGCAACCGAGCACGCGGAGCCCGCGGTTGCGCGCCTCGATCGTGGCCGCCGCGATCACAGCGTTGATGCCGGGCGCCGGTCCGCC